>SKFA01000009.1_pt1 | contig 189449 bp, 198 predicted proteins | sample 4820291 | NCBI WGS metagenome assembly SKFA01 (sample SAMN11008795, study PRJNA524170) | human gut metagenome | isolation source: fecal sample from pouch patient p30 | place: Israel: Tel-Aviv | reverse complement strand
AATCTAGAGAAACCTCTAGCTGAGACCTACCTTTCATCAGAACTTCGTTTATGATTTCCTGCTTTAGTTCAGGAGAATAATACCTATTTTTCCTTTTACAAACACTTTCCAATCCGTGTATATCAATAAGGCGGACCATGTATTGAAGGTTATACTTACTAATATTAAATGTTTGACTGATTTTAGGCCATGTCCCACCAGATTGTCGTAAGCGATAGATTTCAATTTTATCTTCATAACTTAATTTCATAGAAAAGCACCCCAAAAGTTAGATTTGTTGTCTAACTTTTGGGGTGCAGGTCAACTATTAGACTTCTTTTCTGCCGAATTTATATTATTGTGCAAATGGAAGTATTATTCAGCATCTGGACGTGATTTGCGGTTAATGTCAGCTAAGATATTGTCAACAAATTCATCGATTGCTTCTGTGTGAGTTTGTTTGCTTCCATAGCGACGAACGTTAACTGTCTTATCAGCCATTTCTTTGTCACCGACGATTAATTGGTAAGGGATTTTCTTAGTTTGGCTTTGACGGATTTTAAGTTGCATTTTTTCGTTGCGTTCATCAACGTCAACACGAACACCTTTGTCGCGAAGAACTTTAGCAACTTCCCAAGCGTAGTCAACATGAGCTTCGTTAGAAACTGGGATAACAGTTACTTGGTGTGGTGCAAGCCATGTTGGGAAGGCACCTTTGTAGTTTTCAATCAAGATAGCTGTGAAACGTTCCATTGTTGAGATAACACCACGGTGAATCATAACTGGACGGTGTTCTTCACCATCAGCACCAATGTATGTCAAACCGAAACGTTCTGGAAGAAGGAAGTCAAGTTGGATAGTTGACAATGTTTCTTCGTTACCAAGAGCTGTTTTCACTTGAATATCAAGTTTTGGACCGTAAAAGGCTGCTTCACCTTCTGCTTCGAAGTATTCAACACCCATTTCATCCAAGGCAGCTTTCAACATTGATTGTGCATTTTCCCACATTTCGTCGTCATCATAGTATTTGTGAGTGTCTTTAGGGTCACGTAGGGAAAGACGGAAACGGTATTCAGTCAAGTCGAAATCTTCGTAAACATCGATAATCAATTGAAGAGCTTTTTGGAATTCTTCTTGAATTTGTTCAGGTGTTACGAACAAATGACCGTCATTAAGTGACATTTCACGAACACGTTGAAGACCTGACAAAGCACCAGATTTTTCATAACGGTGCATCATACCGATTTCCGCAATACGGATTGGCAATTCACGGTATGAGTGTACATGGTGTTTGTAAACTTGGATGTGGTGTGGGCAGTTCATTGGACGAAGAACGAATTCTTCACCGTCACCCATATCCATTGTTGGGAACATATCTTCACGGTAGTGGTCCCAGTGACCTGATGTTTTGTACAAATCAACTGAAGCCAAAGGTGGAGTATAAACATGAAGGTAGCCTGAAGCTACTTCTTTATCAACGATGTAGCGTTCCAACGTACGACGAATTGTCGCACCGTCTGGCAACCAGAATGGAAGACCTTGACCAACTTCTTGAGAAATCATGAACAAATCAAGTTCTTTACCAAGTTTACGGTGGTCACGTTCTTTAGCTTCTTGACGTTGTTTAAGGTAAGCTTTAAGATCTTTTTTGTCGAACCAAGCAGTACCGTAAACACGTTGCATCATCGCATTGTCGCTATTTCCACGCCAGTAAGCACCAGCGACGTTCAATAGATGGAAAACTTGGATACGACCAGTTGAAGGCACGTGTGGACCACGGCAAAGATCAGTGAATTCACCTTGTGAATAAACAGTAAGACCACCTTCGTCTGCACCATGTTCTTCAATCAATTCAAGTTTGTAAGGGTCGTTTTTGAACAATTCACGTGCTTCATCAATTGTGATTTCTTTACGAATACATGGAAAGTTTTCTTTAACGATTTTTTTCATTTCTTCTTCGATACGAGGAAGATCTTCATCAGAGATTTGACCAGCTTTGTTATCAGTATCGTAGTAGAAACCATCTTCAATAGCAGGACCTACACCAAGGCAAAGGTCTGGGAAAAGACGTTTTGCTGCTTGTGCAAAAAGGTGAGCAGCTGAGTGACGTAAGATACCAAGAGCATCTTCGTGGTCAGGTGTCACGATTTCAATACTACCGTCTTCAGTAATTTCACGGGTTGTATCAATCAATTGACCATTAAATTTACCAGCTAAGGCTTTTTTAGCTAGTGAATTGCTAATGCTTTGAGCAATTTCAAAAGGTGTTACACCAGATTCAAATTCGCGCACAGCGCCATCTGGAAAAGTGATTTTAACCATATTTCTCTCCTTTTTATAATTTACAATGTTGACAATTCCTTTTTGGGGAACCAAGCAAAAGGAATATTATCAGCTTATGAGACTTTTCCTCGAGATAAAAGAAAAACGACGTCCCAAAAGGACGTCGTAACGTGGTTCCACCTTCATTTATCTACGACAAAAAAGAGTCGTAAACCTCAAACTAGCTATATCGTAGCTACCGTTTTATGTTTGCATAAAAGCAAGGAAGTAGTATTGAATCAGCCAACCCTGCGCCCTTCTCACCAACCGGCACTCGCTCTAAAGGTTTACCCCTGTTCAACTCGTCTTCGTAAGTTATTATAACACGAATAATTTATTTTTCAAGAACTTAATCAATGAAATCTCGAATTGAATTAATTAATCGTTTTGGAGCCTTAACAACTTTGGCTGATGTTTTAGCTGTCGCTTTAACAGCTTTAGCTGGCATTTTTATCGCTGATTGAGCAAATTTGATAGATGTTTTTTCATCTTGGCTTCGCACCGTCAATGATAATTTTGATTTTTTCTTATTTTTGGCTGAAATCAAGACGTCTAAATAAAAGGCATAGACTGATTTTCCAAAATGCTCTGCTGAAATAGCGTACATTTTTTCTTTGTATGTCCTTTCGTCCATTGCTGGTGTATCGGCAATCGCATCTAAAATTGCATCTGCTAAATCTTCTTCATGATAAAAGAGTGTCCCGAACATCTTTTGGTCAATAATATCGTCCAAATAAGGATTGCCATGAGCAATGACAGGCGTTCCGCTGGCAAGGCTTTCTGTGTAGGTCAATCCTTGTGTCTCACTAGTAGAAGCTGAAATAAAGAAATCACTTGCCTTATAATACAAAGCTGTCTCGTCATGTGGGACCATTCCTGTAAAAATCACAGCTTCTTCAATACCCAACTCTGCTACCAAATCTTTCAAATCTTGGAGATAGGGTCCATCACCAACAACAACTAACTTAACACGTTTATTTTCCGACAAAACTTCTGGAAATTGTTTTAGGATAGCTTGGATATTTTTTTCGTAAGAAACACGTGACAAGCTAAGCAGCATGGTTTCATCATCAGCAATGCCTAATTTATCACGGAGAGCTTTAGCATCTTCTGCTGTAATATCCTTGCATTCGTATTCTTCCACACGAATACCTGTCGGGATAACACGTTTAGGAATTTTAATATCGTAACCTTCTAACAGATTTAAAACAATACGTGATGGGCAAATAACGCCGTCTAAATCGTTCAAATAACCGCGAATAATGTACTTAACCATGCCAGGTTTGATGATTTTCCCTTTGGCAATGTAACCAACATAATCCTCATACTGAGTATGATAAGTGTGTACCGCAGGAATGCGGAGTGCAGCAGCAATCATTTTCCCTAAAACACCAACACTAAATTCAGTCTGAGTATGAATAATATCCAATTTATACTGCTTTGCTATTTTATAAGAGGAAATTAACCCACGATACACTACACGACGGTCAGTAAACGACACAAAAGGAACGCTAGGCAGACGAATAATCGTTGGATCCTCGTAGCGTTTAACAGCTTTATCAGTGGTAGTAAATATATAAACCTCGTGTCCCTCTTTTTCCAATTCTTCTTTTAGGGTGCAAATGCTTGTTGAAACCCCTGAAACTTGAGGGAAATAGGTATCTGTAAAAAGACCTATTCTCATTTTACAACTCCATTACTTTTTCATAGACGTCAACTAATTCATGAGCAACTTTATCAATGCTACGGCTTTCAGCCACTTTGTATCCTGCTTCTTGTTTTTGACTTTTTCCTGCTAAGACTTTTCGAAGCGCTCCTACAAATCCATCAATGTCAGTCGCTAATTCTGCACAACTTTCATCTACCCAGCCGTGATAAACAGGAATATCACGTAGCACGACGTGTTGGTGGCTAGCAAGAGCTTCCAAGACAACAATCCCTTCGGTTTCCTCACGACTTGGGAAGAAAAAGGCATCTGCTCCGCTCATTGCTCCCTCAAAAACATCACCTTTAATGTAACCAGCAAAGGTCACATTTGATGGGTGTTTGCGAGTAACAATACTTCTGACTTTATGTGGGATAACCCATTTATTTGTTTCACCGAACCAGATAAAACGGACGTCTGGCATTTGTTCTGCGACTTTTACAAATTCGTCAATGCCCTTGCGCATGAAGTAGAGCCCAGCACAAATAACAACTTTTTCATCTGGTTTAATATCAAAATAATGACGGAAAGCTTCTTCTTTGGCAGAATTTGGAATATAGCGTGACAAATCAATACCATTTGAAACAGCGTAAATTGGATGCTTAATGCCATAACCTGCAATTAAATTTTTTGAGTATTCCGTAGGGGTGATAATGGCATCAGCCTTTTGATAAAAACGACAAAGATACCATCTAAAAATTGGTGATATTAAATTTGAACCAATGAATGAATCACGAAAGTCCTCTTCGGTTGAATGACCGTGCATAAGCACTTTTTTGCCAGCTCTTTTAGATTTCATCAAAAGATGCCAGCTTTTAAGCCCATAAGTATTAATGTGTACTAAATCATAATCGTCTTTCGAGTTGGTTGTATATTCTTGCCCCACAATTGTAAGGGCACGCTCTTGATGTTTAATCGCACGTCCTATGCCGGATTTTCTCAAATAATCCTCGGCTTCCAAATACAGTAAAACTTTCATAATTTCTATTATATCTTATTTTGTATTTTTTTTCACCAAAAGTGAAAAAATCAGTCCTCGGACTGATTTTAATTTGATATAACTAATCAACTATTAACGTGTTGTGCCACGTGTTATAAGACCATGGTTAAGAAGAATTTCTTTTTCTTCAAGTTCCTCTTTGTTCATGATTTTAGTCAACATACGCATGCTGACAGCACCAAGGTCATAAACTGGTTGACTGATTGAGCTAAGGTTTGGGTGTGTGTATGATGTAATTGGTGAATCATTGCTTGTGATGATTTCAAAGTCTTCTGGAACTTTTTTGCCAGCTTCGAACAAGCCGTTCAGTAAGCCTGCTGCCAATTCGTCTTCGGCAACAAAGGCTGCTGTTGCGCCAGAATTAATCACACGTTGTGCAAGTTCAAATCCTTCTTTATAGTTGTAATTAGCTTCAAAGATAAGACCTTCTTTGAATGATAAGCCATTTTTTTCAAGACCTTCTTTGTAACCAGCTAAACGCACTTTACCGTTGATATCATCGATAAGTGGACCAGAAACAAAGGCAATTTCTTTATTGCTTTTAGCTAAAATATCAACAACATCAACAACCGCTGCTTTGTAATCAATATTAACACTTGGGAGTTGGTGTTCTAAGTCAACTGTACCCGCAAGTACAACTGGTGTGCGTGAGCGAGAGAACTCTGCACGAATTTTTTCAGTCAAATGATGTCCCATGAAGATAATACCGTCAACTTGTTTAGCAAACAAGGTGTTAACAACGTTAACCTCCTTATCATCATCTTCATCACTTGAAGCAAGTACGATATTATACTTGTACATAGCGGCAATATCATCAATTCCTTTAGCAAGAATTGAGAAATAGCTATTGGCAATATTGGGAATAACAACACCTACTGTTGTTGTCTTTTTACTTGCTAAACCGCGGGCAACGGCATTTGGACGATAATCCAAACGATCAATAACTTCAAGAACTTTTTTACGTGTGTTTTCCTTTACGTTTTTATTGCCATTTACAACACGACTAACTGTTGCCATAGAGACGCCTGCTTCTCGGGCAACGTCATAAATTGTAATCGTATCATCAGTGTTCATTATTGGACTTCCTTTCTATTTGAAAATTTCGTTTTCACGGATATTTTATCATCTTTTGGAAACACTTTCAAGGGGGTGAGTGGTCTTTTTTGAAAACTTTTCATATATTGTAAGCGTTTAATTGCTTGATTTCTATATCAAACTACTTGAAAAGTCAAAATTTGAGGTTTTTCAAAATAATTTTTGAAAACTTTCATTAAAATTATGAGAGAACTTCTTTTTATCTCATTTATTATTTTTTGTCCGTAAGATCACTTTTTTTGACTCAAGTCTTGATTTTTTCTGATTTTTTTGAAAAAATGGGATTAATTAGAAAGAAGGTTCCTTATGTCAAAATTAGATCAAATCCGCCCATATCTTAGTCAAGAAAAAGCTAATATTGCTGTTTTTTCCGACCCCGTCACTGTAAATTATTTAACTGGATTTTACTGTGACCCACACGAACGCCAAATGTTCCTTTTTGTGTATAGCGACCGTGAACCTGTGCTTTTCGTTCCAGCACTTGAAGTGGCACGCGCAAGCCAAATTGTCACTTTCCCAGTTTTTGGTTATATGGATTCTGAAAATCCTTGGCAAAAAATCAAATCTAGTCTACCTTCAACTGACAGCGCGAAAGTTTTTGCTGAATTTGACAACCTCAATGTGACAAAATTTCAAGGTTTGCAAACTGTTTTTGACGGACGTTTTGAAGACTTGACACCATTTATTCAAAAAATGCGTCTCATCAAATCACAAGATGAAATCGAAAAAATGCTAATCGCTGGTCAGTTTGCTGATAAAGCGGTTCAAGTTGGTTTTGATAATATTTCATTAGACAATACAGAGACTGATGTCATTGCCATGATTGAGTTTGAAATGAAAAAACAAGGTGTTGAAAAAATGAGTTTTGACACTATGGTCTTGACTGGAAATAATGCTGCTAATCCACACGGTATCCCTGGTACGAACAAAATTGAAAATAACTCACTGCTCTTGTTTGACCTTGGAACAGATATGCATGGCTATGCTAGTGATATGACACGTACCGTTGCCGTTGGTAAACCTGACCAATTCAAAAAAGATATTTACGAACTTTGCTTAGAAGCCCAATTAACAGCTCAAGAATTCATCAAACCTGGTGTTCTTGCTAGCGAAGTTGACGCTGCTGCACGTAATGTCATTGAAAAATCCGGCTACGGTGAATACTTCAACCACCGTCTTGGACATGGTATCGGTATGACTTGTCACGAATTTCCTTCAATCATGGAAGGTAACGATATGGAAATTCAAGAAGGCATGTGCTTCTCTGTCGAACCTGGCATTTACATCCCTGGAAAAGTTGGCGTACGTATCGAAGATTGCGGACACGTCACAAAATCTGGCTTTGAAGTCTTTACACACACACCAAAAGAATTGCTTTATTTTGAAGGATAATGGTATTAATATAGCTCAAAAAATTCCCAGTTCAATCTTGGGAATTTTTCTATTGCAAGGCAAGCCAAAACGACTACTGCTAAAATGAGCCTAAGAACTTTAAAAAGAAGCTTCTATGTTTTACAAAACAATAACTTATTGTCCCGAATGTGGACATCCTTTGGAGAAAAAATTTTTAAAAAAATGAGGGAGAGATTCCTTATTACTCATAATGTGCGAGTTTTCGTTTTCCAGTCTTTAATACAGCAATTAGTGCGATTTTATTTAATGAAAATCATGATAGGATTCTTTTGATTAAGCAATATGACATGACTGACTATATTTTACTGGGCTGGTTATGTGTTTCAAGGGGAAAATGCCGAGACAACTGTGGGGCGTGAGATTGATGAGGAACTTGGTTTAAGGGTTAAATCATTGACATTTAACACCTGTCAGTATTATGAACGCAGCAATTCACTCATAATTAATTTTGCGGCAACAGTTACTGGCAATGTGTCACCTAACCACGAAATTGACGATTGAGATTGGTTTTCAATTGAGGAAACTAAGACGTTCAATGATAATTTGCGGACGTCCGTCTGGTAAAGTTCCAGCATGGACTTTGGTATCATACTGCTTAGGAGCACTCGCTAGAAAAGCTTCCATTTTTTCTTCAGACTCAAAAATATCTTCATCAAACCAGTATAAATTACTATCAATAATCATTTTTACACCTACTTTCTTAAACAATCTTTATGATTCTATCTTAAAATATTTTGTTATAGCTTACAATTCTATTTTAACTACTATTTATCCTTGTTTAGAATAAATAAACCAACTGTCCAATAGACAGCTGGTTTACAAGCACATGACATTGAAAAGCAGATTATAGCCAACAAATACTGTTTTACAAATCTCGGTAATCAATGAGTTCAACATCTTGCTTTCTGAGCCATTGTTTGACATCAGGATTGATTAACATAGCAACTTCTTGTGTTCGAGGAATGGTTAGGCTAGAGTGCGTTAGAATGTCATCATCAAGATAACCAGGGTGAAAAACAGCCAACTGTACCACATGGTCATCGGCTTTTGCTACCATGCGTTTTAGCATGTCAAAAGGCTCATAATGCGGCGCCATTGATTCCATATTGAATTGCACAAGAGAGTTCCCAATTGTCAATGGTGCGCCACCTATTGAAAATCCTGAGTATTTCAAGCCGTGCTTTTCTGCGACAGTTTCTAATCCCTTAAAGAAATTGCTTGACGCTACCGCATGCCCTTCAAAATAATCTGGCTGACGCCCAAATAAGGCTAAAAATTTCTGGTACTGCGCTTCAATTTCCAAGACAACTTCCTCAAAAACGACAAAATCCTCTTTCGCTGCTCGAAATTGTTTAGAAGATTTGAAATTACCATTCTCATCCACCAAGCTCGGAATAAGCTCAGGATTTGTCAAAGGCTTCCCAGCACAAATGTTGGTATGCACCCCAAGAGCCAAAGGACAATCTTTGATTAAATCAACGCCATGCTGCGTAGCAGGCATATTGACCATAACACCAAGACTTGAAATCAGCCCTTCCTTGACCGACTTTTCAATACCATAATTAACAGCCTCAGAATAACCTAAATCATCAGCACGCAAAAGAATTTTTTTCATAAAAACCACCTAATTTCTTTGCAAAACACTTTCTGTTTTATTAAAACCGAAAAGATACGTTAAAACAGCAGTTACAGCAAAAGCAATCGCCGCCGCAATACAGCCATTTATCATGTTCACTGTTCCACCACCAACATAGCCAAGAACAGCTAGAAAATTCGTAGCTCCCATAACATAAGTTCCAACATGGGTTAACCCTGCGTAAAGTCCACCACAGAAGCCACCTGCTGCAAGGGCAAGAAAAGGACGTTTATAGCGAAGTCCAATACCGTAAAGAACTGGTTCGGTTACTCCACCTATAATCGCTGAAACAAAATAACCAAACGCCAAAGCCTTAGCATCTTTTTCACGAAAACGCAGAAACGCTCCAAAAGCCATGCCAAATGCTGCCCAAGTTGCATAACCACCTGCTGTCAGAACAAAACTATCATAACCATTTTGCATCATAGCAGTGATCCCAAAAACAATCAAAACTTGGTGCATTCCTGACATAACAAGAAATTCCCACAAGGCTGCAACGACAGCAATCGAAAGAAAGCCACCAACATTACCAAAAGCAATCAAACCATTCCCAATTAATTCACCACCAAGATTACCAATTGGAGCCAAAACAACAAAGGTAATAGGAACCATAACAAAAATCGTTAAAAATGGCACGAAAATCGTTGATAAAACATCAGGAATTATTTTTTTGAAAAAACGTTCAACATAACTCATTACCCAAATAGAAATAATAACAGGTAAAACCGTTTGCGAATAATCATGAGCAGTTGTTGTTAGAAAACCGTAAATGGTAAATTTTTGACCGTCCAAAGCAACAAAGTCAGGTACTAGCAACATCGCCCCTAACATTATCCCCATGACCTGACTCACACCAAGTTTTTTAGCAGCTGTAAAACCAAGAAAAATTGGCAAGAAGTAGAAAAAAGCACTATACATAATATCACATAAAACATACATATTGCTCTTTTCAGAAACCAATCCAAGTAAATCTGGTCCAATAACGACTTGAATCGTTTTAAACATTGCTGCAGCAATCATAGCTGGGATTAAAGGTGTCATTGAGCCTGACATATAATTAAGGATTGCCATTCCCACACCTTTTAATGTTAATTTTTCCTTTGGTTTATCCAGATTCTCGTCAACTTGTTTTTCCAATGTGACCCCTGCTAATTTAGCAAATTCAGGATAAACTTTTGCAACATTTTGCCCAATGACAACTTGATACTGTCCACCAGACTCAACAACAGCAAGAACACCTGGAATACTGGTTACCTCGTCTTTTTTAGGAACGGAAGTATCCTTTAAATTCAAACGCAAACGTGTCATACAATGTGTTGCACTCATCACATTTTCCTTGCCACCAACTGCAGCAAGCACTTTTTCTGCGATAACTTTGTTATTATCGACCATAACTTTCTCCTTTGCGGAGCTTCGCTATTTTTCTCCGCTATTTTTTTCATACAACCTGTTGATATGTATCATCAGGTAGAGTAACTCGTCATCAGATTGACTATATCTCATACTTTGATGAATATAATCCATGATAACGACTGCAACTTGATAGATATGAGGTTGACTTTCTTTGAGACTTTGTAAAATAGTCTCATTCCCATTAATAAATGATTCATTTTCACGTAGTCGTTTCAGATAATAACGAACATGTGCTTGAAACCTTTGGTAATTAAATTCCTCACGCTCAATACGAATTGCTAATTGATTTTCAATCATCTGTGTCATAATCTCAATCAATTCTTCGATAGCCTGACTTTCGTTGTCAATATCAAATTCGGCTTGGCTATTGATAAAATGCATGGCAATACTAGTCACTTCACTGTGTGGGAGATTAACACTTAATGAAGTATTTATCAAAACCAAGGCATCTTCTGCTAATTTCGTTTCTTTAGGATAGAGCTGGGCAACATCCTGTGAAAAAAGAATTTTCATTTCCTTAAATTCTTTCAATCGACGAATAGCAAATTGGATATGGTCTGCTAAGCTAAATATCAAAGTCGGATTGAGTTTTCCACACAACTCCTTCTGCGCATTTTGCACGATTTCCACACTAAGCAACATCAAATCTTCTGGAATTTCATCCAAAAGTAATTGAAAATGAGGATCCAATTTATAAAATGTCATATCAATTTTTGAAAGATCCTCTAGCTCATAAGGTGTCTTTGGAAAACCAATACCACGTCCAAAGGCAACCAACGATTTACCATTATTGTCAAGACATTCTGCCACATTATTATTGATTTTCTTCACAACTCTCATCATATCTACCTTTTCTATTTATGCTATTTGTCCTGCACAAAAAAACTCTTCGAAGACATACCACACCCCTTTACTTGATGAACGGTAATGCCTCCCGAAGAGTAACAATCCTTGTTTAATTATAGTTTTATTGTAGTTGATTTTGTAAGCGTTGTCAAGTGAGGTTTTTAGAATTCTTATTTATTGCAAAGCTCCTTCGACACGTTTGTCGCTATACATAATAAATTCGACGATAAAGGTTAATATCATGGCAATAGAAAGGCAGATGAGGACAATGAATATTTCACGCGCCTCACCAAATTACTCGAACTCACTAAGGCAACGTTGACCGATGAGGTTATGACTGATTTAGCAAGCTTTTTATCACAAAGCGAGCATTTATTTGCCACTGGTGGTGCCAAAAGTTTTTTAAGTGCCAAATTATTTGAAACCTTGATGCGGAAAATGGGAGTTTATGTGTCATCTTATTCAACAGATTACCTTGATGATGCCGTTAACTATTTCAAAAAAGACGATTTATTGCTTATCTTTTCAGCAGGCGGCGATTCCACTTACATTCGCAAAATCACCAATTTGAAATGCAAAACACTTTTAGTAACAGCCAATCCAAATGCCAAATATCGCAAGCATTTTGATAAAGTTATCACACTCCCAACTCTTTCAGGAGACTGGGAATATGATTCCATTTCCCCAATTATGTTTGACATCTTCACAGAACTCCTTGTCACACATTATGCCAAACAAATGAAAAACTAACGCAACAACCAAAAGCCACCCGATTGTTGAAAACGGGTGGCTTATTTATTTTTTCACTGAAATGGATTTAAAGGAGTTTCGTTTTTTGAGTTGTATTTGTCTAAACTAGTTTATTGTTTGGTGTTTTTTTGGTATTTTGGGTGACTGATTGGTGATTTTTCAATTTTTAACCATGTGCCAATCTTGCTAGCAAGTTCTTTGGTCATTTCAAAAGCGCCAGCAATTTGTTCTTTGCTAATACCGTCAACATGGACACCTGAGGTGATCACACAATTTTGCGGCAACAGCTCTGCTATTTCTTCCAAAAGAACATCAGCCAAAACGTCATCTTTATGAAAACGCCCTGAATGGCTTGGAAAACGCACCACTTGCTTGTCCGCATTTTCTTTACAATAAGTGGTTACTGTGCCAATATGAGGGTGGCTTCCACCTGTCAATTGAATAAACAAGTCAGCGCCAATATAGTCAACCTGCACTTGAATAGAATACCCATATTCTGTCACTTCGAATGTTGCCATCTAATCACCATCCCAACGTCCAGCATAATCATTGCGAATGTGCAAAGCATCTAGTAATTTAGCAGTATTGTGGTCGATAATATCTTGCAAAGTCTTAGGATGATTGTAAAAGGCTGGTACAGGCGGAATGACTTGTACACCCATCCGTGATAATTTTGTCAAATTTTCCAAATGAATCGTATTTAACGGTGTCTCACGTGGGACAATGATGAGTTTACGTTGTTCTTTTAAAGCCACATCAGCTGCACGACCAATAAGATTGTCTGAAAAACCGCAAGCGATACCTGCAACAGTTTTCATGGAAGCTGGAACAATCACCATACCGTCTGTCAAGAAAGACCCTGAAGCAATTTTGGCACCCAAATCCTTGTTAGAATAAAGCACATCACACAAACTGGCAAATTCATCATGTGACATATCGAGCTCCAGTTTTAAATTCTCATGTGCCCAGTCAGACATGACCACATGCGTTTCAATGTCAGGATATTCTTTTAGTTTCTTTAATAAATTGATAGCATAGATTGTGCCTGAAGCGCCAGAAATAGCTACCACAATACGTTTTTTGCTCATAAGCACCTCACTTTTGTAATGAATACTCACTGAAAATCAACATTAGACTAAACAATGCAAATGCAGATATAACCGAAATTCGTCAAAATAAGTCAACAAGCTCTAAGTCTGATTTTCAAAGCGTATAAGGACAATCGTTTTTTTAGCTTGCCACTTGCTTAGCTAGCGTATTAACGACTATCAACTTAAAAATTCTTAATTGAAGATGACCTAGGCTGTGCAGTGAAATCATCCACTGGATGATTTCAGCCCGAACCAAGAAAAGGGAGAGTGAGGGGGTGGAAATCTGTATCGTTAGCTAGTTACTACCAGCCGTAAACGACTGAAAACTTTGTCACCTTAACAGTCAACCGCACCTTTCTAGTCGTTCTGGCAGGGGTATGCAGAGGAAATCATAGATTTCTGGCTTACCACCATTTTTCTTTGCTCTTTAAACGCCCTTTGTCTCTTAAAATAAGAGGTTGGAAGATTAGCTCCAGCCTCTTATTCATGATTACTTTCCTTATCTTCTATCTCATTTTATCAACAGTTTTGTTATCTAAAATGAGTTAGCAATTAATCTAAATATTTTTTCCAATCAGGAACTTCTTTAAATTTAGCACGTTCAAATTGGTCTTTCATGTCAAATGGTACTGTACCGTCAAGGACAAGTTTAGATGACATTCCTCGTACACGGATGTGTTCTGGTGAATATTCTGGACGTTCTGATGGGTCAAGTGGGTGGTTACGCATACCTTCCAACGACATAATATCTTTGTGGGCTTGGAAGCGTGTATTGATGGTCCACATGACATCATTCATATCAAAGATATCCACATCTTCATCAACAAGGATAACTGTTTTGAGTTCTTTGAAAGATGAGAATGCTAGCAAGGCAGCTTGACGCTGAATACCTTCATCTGCAGGATTTTCTTTGCGGATTTGCATGATTGTCATCAATTTACCGCCACCAGCTGGTGGATTGTAAACATTAAGCACTTTACCAGGGATAGCTTTGTCAACCAAGTTAAGGATAGAAGCTTCTGTTGGAATACCTGCCATTGACACGTGTTCTTCAGAAGGGCCAATTGTTGTTTGCATAATTGGATTATCTTTACGGTGAGTGACCGCTTTAACTTTGATAACATTTAAAGCTGGATTGGCTGGACCATTGTAACCTGGGAATTCAGGCATGGCATGACCTGTATGCGTATTAATATCTTCTTGAATTGTTTCATTTGGAAGGATTTCACCTTCAATGATAAATTCAGAACGTGCAATACCAACTTCATCAACAGCGATAGAATCAACCAATTGAACAGGTTCGTTACGAAGCGCACCTGCAACCCAAAGTTCATTGTAACCAAGTGGTGTCGTTGGTGGTTCAAATGTCGCCCCAATCAAGATAGCTGGATCAAGACCAATATTGATTGTAATTGGCATTGGTTTGTTAAGTTTTTGATATTCTGACAAGAAAGCACCAATATGACGACCACCAGGCATGATATAAATACCAATAGTATCTTTATCTTCCAAAACCATACGGTGAATTGTAACGTCACTCATTGATTTATCTGGCGTTGAACCATAAACCAAACCAGTTGTGATGTAAGGTCCTGCATCGTATTCTGTATTTGTTGGCGCAGCAATGAGCTTACGAATATCAAAATCATCATCAGTTGCTAAGTGAACAACTTCTTGAGCAGGTGCTTGGTCCTTAGAAACTTTAACAGGTTTCACTGGATTTTCAACGGCTTTGTTCAAAAGATGGCCAAGGTCTTTGTAATCATGATGAAGAATATGACCAACACGTTTACGGCTTGCCATTGTACCAATATTGACACGAACATTAGGGAATCCCTTAATGTTATTGAAAGTCATTGCTGGACCTTCTTGAGTTGGACGTTCTACGGTACCGCCAGCTCCGATATAACGGTAAACGCCAGAAATTTCAGCGTTTGGATCGATTTCAACATCCGTTTCATGGTATTGTCCTGGAATTTCTTTAAGTTCTTCCAAGACTTTACGCAAATCATAAGGTTGTTCTGACATAAGATTTACTTCCTTCTTAAAGATTTCATATTAAAAGTGTAAACCTTCAATCACCGATAAACAATTCAAGTTAGGCGTTTTCCTATTCCTGTTTGGAATATTTCTCTTGCATTCCTTTCCAGAATACATCCAAAGCTGGTGTTGTTTTCTTCTTACGACGGATTAAGTTCATTTCTGACACCATATCAACCTCCAACGGACGACAGATAATTGCTTTCGTTTTAAACGGTGCAACCAATTTTTCCATCATCACCGAAACACCCATTTCTTTTTCAATAAAGTCAATGATGAGATTGATACGATTTCCTTGATAGCCCATTTTCGGTTCAAAACCATAAGTATGACAAAGTTCTCGTACCTTTTGGAGCAACTGCGTTTTATTGCCAAGTTGGAAGAATGTCTCATCTTTCAATTCAGCCAAATCAAGTTTTTCCTTGTTGGCTAAGGGATGATTTTCAGGCAAAACCAAGACAAAACGGTCATAATCTAAGGTTAGACTATCATAAATATCAGGAGCAGCTTTGGTAAAAGAACGCGTAAAGACCGCATCGCAGATGCCATCATCTAAACTATGCATCAGCTGGTCAGCCTCTTCTTCCTCGACAACAACCGTGTAATCAGGATACTGCTTTTGAAAAGCTGCAATATCTGAAATAATAGGATAAGAAGACATACTTGGAATACCATGAATGGTTAGTTTATGTTTTTCTTGTTCAGACAAATCCTCTAATGTCTCTTGCATTTCTTGAAAAGTGCCCATAATCTTTTGAACATAAACTCGCACAATCTCCCCTTCTTCTGTCAGAGAAATTTGACGATGTTTACGATTAAACAAAATCACACCCAACTCTTTTTCAAGCGCAATGATTTGCTTTGAAATGCTTCCTTGCGTTGTATAAAGTTGTTCTGCTGTCTCGGTGTAATTCAACGTTTCACACAAGCTAAGAAAGACTTGAAATTTTTGGAAATTCATTTCCTGCTCCTATTCTTAATACTATTCCATTTTAGAATAGTATATCACAAAAATCTGAATTGTTTTTTAAAAACTTGGTGTTAAAATGTAACAGAAAAGAAAGAATTCACAATAATAGAACACGGTCTAGCAGTCAACACTAATGTTTTCAAACTGTTAATGACTTTGTTCTTATGAAGGAGGAAAATTGTATGCCTACTGGCGTCATCATTAATGCCCTATCAGTCGTTTTTGGAGGGCTACTAGGTGGTCTTATTGGAAACAAATTATCAGAAGACTTCAAGACACAAATCAATATGATTTTTGGGGTCTGCTCAATGGGAATGGGTATTTCATCTATCGGATTGATGAAATACATGCCCGCTGTTATCTTTGCTATCGTTATCGGAACAGGGATTGGACTTGCACTTCATCTCGGTGATTGGATTAACAAAGGCGGTGCCCTCATGCAACGTAGCATGGCAAAAATCGTGCCAAACGACCATTCATCACTATCTCATGAAGATTACCTTGCTACCTTGTTAACTGTTATCGTACTTTTCTGCGCAAGCGGTACTGGTATTTATGGTAGTCTAGATGCAGGAATGACTGGTGATTCAACAATCTTGATTTCAAAATCAATTTTGGACTTCTTCACAGCAGCTATTTTTGCTTGCAATCTAGGTTATGTGGTATCACTTGTTGCCATTCCACAATTTATCATTTTCTGCTGCCTTTTCTCCTTGTCAGCTTTCATCGTGCCACTTACAACACCTGATATGATTGCTGATTTCAAAGCCTGCGGTGGTTTTCTAATGCTTGCCACAGGTTTCCGTATGGTAAAACTGAAAATGTTCCCAATTGCCGATATGATACCAGCCATGATTCTCGTCATGCCACTTTCTTGGTTCTGGGTTAATGTTATTCTACCATTGCTATAATAACAATTTTCAAAAATTAATACTGTAACTAATTAGGATAAAACCAATCTTACAAAAGTATTTTATCCTTATATTGATATTGGCGAATAACTATATAACTCTTTTATTGTTATGTTCAATCATTAAACCATAGATTCAATTGCTCAACCGTATAATAATTTCATAAACGCAAAAATTTAAGATAGATTTGAAAATACAATAAAACTGAGATTATCTGACGACTAACCTCAGTTTTATTATTTCCATTAAGTTAAATCACTGCCCTGATTGGCAATTACTTTTTTATACCAATAAAAAGAATCCTTACGGCTACGTTTCAAACTTCCATGACCTTGATCATCACGATCAACATAAACAAAACCATAGCGTTTCTTCATTTCACCAGTTCCTGCTGACACCAAATCAATACAACCCCACATAGTGTAACCCATAAGCTCAATACCATCATTATTAATAGCATCAAACATTGAGCTAATATTTTGTCTTAAATAATCAATTCGATAGTTGTCATGAATAGAACCATCTGATTCTATTTTATCGTCCCATCCGATTCCATTCTCAACAATCCAAAGAGGTTTATGATAACGATCATAAAGAACATTTAAAGCAATACGAAGGCAATTAGGATCTGTTGCCCATCCCCAAGCATTCGTTTCAAGATAAGGATTCTGAACGCCCATCATCAAGTTACCACCTGATTTTTCCAAAATATCTTTGTGTGTCGTAATGGTACTAGAACCATAACAAGAAAAACCTAGAAAATCAGCTGAATAATCACGCAGTAAATCATAATCTTCAGGAGTATCTTCCAATATGATTCCTTCTCGATTGTATTTTTTCAAACGAGAAGCAGGATAAAAGCCACCCATTTGAACATCTGAATAGAACAAAGTTGTTTGTTCACTTAGTTTAGCTTGTAGCTGGTCATCGGGATCACACGTATATGCATAAATCGGTTGGTAGGCTAACATCATGCCAACTTTAATGCTTTTACTAATTTGACGAGCAGATCGAACAACTTTTGCTGATGCTACCAATTGATTATGAGCACCTTGGGCCTTTGCTTGAGGAGAAAAGTCAGTCATTCCTCCCGCCATAAAAGGATTCCACTCCATCATATTGATTTCATTGAAGGTTAGCCAATACTTAACTTTCCCTTGGTAATGTTTAAAAACTGTTGAAGCATAGTTTTCAAAATGGTCAATCAAAGCACGGTTCTTCCAGCCACCATAAGCATGCGTTAAATGAATCGGCGTTTCATAATGGGAGAGAGTTACCAGTGGTTCAATTCCATACTTAGCACACTCATCAAAAACCGCATCATAAAAAGCTAGTCCTTCTTCGTTAGGTTCTTTATCATCACCATTTGGGAAAATGCGCGCCCAATTCATTGATAACCGAAAAGTCTTGAATCCCATTTCTCCCATCAGAGCGATGTCTTCTTTAAAATGCCCATAAAAATCAGTTGCAGTATGGCTTGGGTAATAATAGCCTTCAACCACATCAGGAATAGCACCTTCTGGCAAGGATAGAGTTTGACCAAAAGTCATATCAATAGCACCAGTATCGCCTGTTTTAGGGTTACGCCAAGTAATACGACGTGGGCTTGTGTGTGAGCCACTTGTTAAAACATCAGAAGTGTTAACTCCCTTACCACCAGCAGAAAAACCACCTTCATATTGATTGGCAGCTGTCGCACCACCCCATAAAAAATGATCTGGAAAAGTCATTTATTGTTCTCCTTATTTCACTTAAAAATAAGATGTAAAGACACAATTTCGCTAATGTCAGCTGCATCTTATATCAAATACTTTACGCATTAGCAGCTTCTGCTGCTTCGATTTCTGCTTCTTTTGCAATCAGTTGTTTTTCATACGCTTTGAAGAATGGGTAATAAACAATAGTTGCAGGAATTAGCATGAGATAATCCCAAACAGCATTGAACCAATTCAAAGTTCCTAGATATTGGGCAAAGCCCATAGGTAGAAGAGCCGAAATAGAAATCCATGCAGGCATGAGCCAACCAATCTTATATGCAATAAGCGTCAGCAACATGACAATTGGAACATTGAGAACATAAGGGATACAAAGAATTGGATTGTACATGATTGGCATACCAAATGTCAATGGTTCATTGATACCAAACCAGCCTGGTATTGCTGAGATTTTAGAAATAGCAGAGATCTGTTTTGATTTTGAACGAAGTCCCATCAGAGCAAGAGGAAGCGTATTACCTGTACCACCTGCACATGCCATACCTGCAAACAATGCTACTGGATAGAAAGTTAGTGGATCACCTGCCGCATGAGCTGCTGCATTTGCTGCCGCTGCTTGCAAGCCAAGAGGCATGATAATTGGTACAAGAATCATGGTACCATGAATACCAAAACACCAAAGTAAAACAGCAAAGGTACAAAGAATAAACATACCTGGTACTGATGTTAGAGCGTTTAAAGGAGCACCAATCAGAGCCATGAATCCTGAAGGAATTGAATATGCCCCACCAGTTACTACTGAAACAATGCCATCAAGCCCTAAGAACAAAACAACATTAAAGAATAATGGCAAAATAGCAGCAAATGAATCTTGCAAGAAGGGAGGAACTACATCAGGCATCTTGATACGAATATTGTGGTCAGCGCAGAATTTCTCAAGTTGAACAACAATGAAAACAATGACAAAGCCGACAAACATACCTGTTGAACCAAGATAGGTCATGTCAAGTGCTGAAACACCTACTTCAGTTACCACAATAGGTGAAACAACTAAGAAGAACACTGCCAAAGCATCCACCATCGTAATCAATGGATTTTTCATTTTTAAGTTTTTGCCGTAGTTATAAGCAAAGAAAGCAACTACCCACACTGAAAGTAAGTTCATCGTGAAATTATAAGGTGAGTACAAAATTGCATAGATTTCACTATCAGCTGAAAATAAACCAAACATTGTACTCCCAATAGAAGTTATGATTTGGGATATAGCTCCAATCATGATAATTCCCATTAATGACATCATGGCTCCTTGCAGAGCGGATAGAAATTTGTTAGATCCTAATTTTTGCCCAAAATCTTGAAGTTTGACCATAAAAGGACTATTGAATAAGGACTCCATGTGTTACCTCCAAAAATGATAATTTATAGATTTATTTAGACTTCTGCATAAAGTTGTTCAGCTAATTTCATAATTTTTGGACAGTCACCAATAGCATATTCAAAAGATGGAATAGCTGCTGTTGGCAAGCCTGTATTTTCTTTTACTTCTTTTAAACGATAAGACACTTGAGGGCCCATCATGACAATATCAAAATCTTTATAGACATTTTCATAGTCACCTAGTCCAACCGCTTTGATTGTAAGTTCTTGACCTTGTTCTTCCCAATATTTAGCCATTTTTTGCATAAGAATTGAAGTTGACATTCCGCCTGCGCATACGAGTAAAATTTTCATGATAATTTCTCCTTTTAGATGTGATTTATTCATTTTTGTACAGAGTAATAAATTCGCGAATCATTTCGACTGCTAACATACTTGTCATAAGATGATCCTGAGCGTGGACAAGTAAGACGTTTAATTCAAGATGATCGCCATTTGCTTCGGAAAAGAGGAGTTCCGTCTGGGCATGATGGGCGATTTTGGACTTCTCATCCGATTCTTTAAGTAGTCTATCTGCTTCATCAAAATTTCCAACCTTAGCCTCTTCTAAGGCTTGAAAGGCTAAGGAACGTGCATCACCTGAATTAGCAATTAAGGTCATTGCCATCAATTCTGAAGAACTATTTTCAGTCATAACTTAACTCCTTTGTGTTTTGTTATTTGATGATTTTATTTTATCACTTCTGTAACCGCTGTCAAAATTGATTTTGAGCGCTTTTTAAGCTTATTTTATACACTTTCCATAGCTGTATAAACTCTATTTGAAAATAAATCCTCTCTAAAATTTTTCAAAAGTCGTAGTGTATATCTTTTGAGGCTTTATTCCTCTTTAGTGTATAAACATTACAGCTATTTGTATAGACAAAACCAACTTAAAAAGAGTTTTGATGAATTCACTCATATCATCTTTGAAATATGATAAACTAAAGTCATGAAAATGATACGAACTTTAGATGTCACACAAGACGAATTTTACGATTATCTAGAGTCTGAGGTACGTGAACAGTACAGCAAAGCAAAAAATATGCTATACACTGGTGATATCAAGGAATGACGTATAGCACTGCTGTCGCTGAACATCAACCAATGACAATCACTATTGACCATTATACGCGAAATAAGCGTTATAAAGCCATCATCAAAAGTCATACGGATACTATTACCATTGATTATCAGACTGAAGAAAGCGACAAAGGACTTGACATTATCTTTATTCAAGAGATTGATAGTTTCAACAAGCAAAAGCAAAACAAGCTCATGCGTTGGTTTAGTGAAGGTGTTTATTACGGACGCATGTCAGACACCTTATTTGACATTCAGAAAAAAATCCATAGTCAACGTCCTGTTAAGGACTAAATCAAAGTTCAAGAAAACACCTTAAATATCCTTGACTCGCACCCCGATCATTAGACACGACATCTAACGATTGGGGTGCTTTTTGTATGACATTAAGTTATGAAGACAAGGTTCAACTCTATAAGTTGAGACAAAATGGAGAATCAGTTAAATCCTTATAACAAAAGTTTAGTATTTTGTTAAGTCTCATATTAAATATGTTCTCCGACTGATTGATCGGTATGGAATAGGTATCGTCTAGAAAAGGAAAAATATCTATTACTCTCCAGACTTAAAGCAGGAAATGATTGCTAAAGTTTTGTTTAAAGGTCAATCCCAAAAGCAACTAGCTCTTGATTATGCCTTACTCAATTATAGTCAGCTGGCAAAGTGGCTGGCACAATATAAGAAAAATGGGGGTACTATTGTTGAGAAAACTAGAGGGAGCCCACCAAAGATGGGGCGAAAACCAAAGAAAACTTGGGAATAGATGGAATCTTTCTTTGGCATTCTAAAGTCCGAGATGTTTTATACGGGAAGTCTTATCAGTCTCTTGATGCGTTTGAGAAAGCCATTACAGACTATATTTTTTTACTATAACAATAAACGAATCAAGACAAAACGAAAAGGATTCAGCCCTATGCAATATAGAACTAAATCCTTTCAATAATTAATTGTCCAACTTTTAGGGGCCAGTACAGTTGTCTAAGGGAGTTATTTTTTAGAGTTTGGTTGGATTTTAAATTTGCCTAATGATTTGGATTAACAATGCAACTTCATCATCACTAATAATAATATTAAAGTGCTTTTCAAGATTTTTTAGCATCCGTCGGATTGATTTATAGTCATCTTTGAAATGCTGTAAAAAATAGTCTGTATCAATTTTATAATTGACATCCGTTAGATTAGGACTGCGGAGACGATTTATCATAGCAGATATGTGCATTAAAAGTCCAACTTGTTGGTCTTCTGATAAGGTATAAATCAGCTCCAACTGATTGATAAAGTCTGGTAAATACGTTTTGATTTTATCAATCGGTGTGTATTTCAAATTCTCAGCAAGATTTTCATAAATAGGATCATAGTTAGCACGATTGGTTGCGATAGGAGAAAAAGTCAGCGTTGCATCAATATTATCAATACCATTATCAAAGACTGACCGTAATGGGATAAAAGGAATACCCAGCATTCGCGGATCATAAGTACCTACAAAACAATGAATATAGTAGGCTTTCTTTAGAGAATAAACCTCTTGATTGAGCAGGTCCCTATCTGAAATCGCCAAAGGGATAACCTTATAGCCCAGCCGAGAATTTTTATCAATTACCTGTTTCATCTGCAAGGCACCACCTTCTCCCGTGTGGCAAAGCGTGATAATAATTCTTTCTTTATGCTCTTTATTAGCATACCTATTCCATTCAAGAGCGGTATCATGGAAAACATCATCAATATCATTTTCCATTTGCAACCTTCTGGCAATATCAATCCCCAGCATAGTAATAGGAACTTCTAAACGTCTTATTTTTATATTCAGTTGCAGAGCAATCTCATTAAGCATAGATTTTATTGACCCCATATCATAAATAACGATAAGCCCTTTCCCCTGATGAATGTTCGCAATGTAGTCCTTCAGATCATCTCTTACATCACTAATATCTTGATTCAACTGGAGGTCATAACCATAGACATTATTTGCCTGAGTGAGTGTCTTGGTCGTTTCTGCCAATGACGTAGCTGTTCCTTCACCGTGTAAAATATACAGCAAAACAGTCTTTGAAACTGGTGTTACCATTTCTTCATTGATAAAAAATGCAGCAAGAATAATAGTCTCCTCAAAACTTAAATCAAGGTGAAAATCTGATTCCAAAACCTTACCTAATTGATTAGCATGGAGATACTCTTCTGGATAATTTTTAATCATTTCAACATAACGTTCTTGGGAAAGTTGTTGCTGATTGTGATTGTCTTTTAGGAGAGCATTTACATGCAGACACAAACCGTAAAACCGACTACGCTCAAGTTCGATGTGGTGTTGCTGCAAAAAATCACTAACGGTGGTAATCAAACGATTATCTACAATTTTCGACAGCTGCGCTAAACCATCCTCACTCCCTTTAAAATATTTGGAAAGGATCTTTCCAATATGCGAATGAACTTCTTTCAATAAACTATCAGCCTGACTCACATCTCCCATTTCCTGAAACTTCTTGTCCAGTTTATGATAGATATTGTGCTTGGTTAAATAACTGTCACCTTCAGGTAAGAAACTGACATAGTCAACATCCTCTAGCAGATTTAAAACTTTTTGACGATAGGACAACTCACGAATAAGCTTTTGATTATCTCTTAAAACCAAGTCATTTGAATTAACCTTGATAGGCTTTTCATTATCAATAACTCTCAAATAGGCCGTGGCACATGCCGAAGTTAGTTGGTAACCCAACTCTTTGATATTAAACTCAAAATGAGCTAAAAGAAGTTGTGACAACACTTCCTTGGATACTTCGATGCGTCTATTGGCACGCGCTGCTTCTTCCTTGAACAAAGATAACATGATATTATACTTTTCTTCCACACTTCGCTCATCTAGGGAAGGCAAGTTGATAATCATATTGACATGTTGATTAAATTGATTGTCTATATCTCCTGAGATACCTAAAATAAGTTTTAAATGCTGGCAATCAATGTAATCTGTCATGTCCTCGCTGTATAGACGCTTTGTCTCTAATAGCTTAAAAAGCCTGCTTTGTTCCTTTGCTGGTAAAATATCTGCATTATCAATAAACAAAAGACCATTATCTGCCTTGGCAAATAAACTATCTTCAAGACGTGAACCAAACAATTCATTGACCAAAGTTTGCATCTCTTTTTTGAAATGATGACAATTAAACTCAATATAGGGTGAATCGACTCCCAGTACATGATTTGAAGTCGCAAACGCATACATATTTCGAACAAGCTCCGTTTTACCTGTCCCCATTTCAGAAATTATCAGTACATTGATATTTTCTTTAGGATATAAAATCGCTGCCTTAGCCAGCTGAATAGCTTTACTAAGGCTACCATCATCCCCAATCATTTTTGGAAATTGCTTGTTTTGACTTTCAAAATGGTCATTGATGATATATTTTACAGGGCGTCCACTTTGCTTGACCAAGCGACCTTCTTTAACTAATTCATTGAGAAGGCTGCTAGCATTTGAACGCTGAAGTCCGAAAACTTCAGCAATTTCTTGTGTTACTACAGCTATCTTGCCAGTCTCATAAACATCAGTCATCAGATAATCATAAATTTTTTCTTTATTTGTTTTCATCAGCAGACCTCAAAGTTATTTATACAGATTAGTATACACTACTTCGCCTTATAATGTAACCCTTTTCAAAAAAATGAATCTCTCCCATTTGCCAATTTCCATTCTGTATGCTAATATGATTGACAGAAGAGAGGAATCCTATGTCTAAATCTATTCAAGAATCACTTGACTCTTGCCTATTTTTTACTGTAAAAAAGATGGATCGTGCCCTCAACAAATTGGCGGCGGAAGCTTTCCAAACAGTTGGAATGGCTCCAACTTATGCCTTTATTCTTCTTATTCTTGCGGAAGAAGATGGTAGGTTGCAAAAGGATATTGCACAAATACTTTATATTGCACCTTCTACCTTGACACGCCTTATCGAAAAATTGGTCTATAAAGGTTATGTCACAACACTAACTGAAGGACGTACTCGAAAAGTTTATCTTACAGTCAATGGCAGAAAACTTTTACCAGATATCCGAGAAGCTTGGGACAATCTGCATACCCGTTATAAAACTATTCTTGGTGATGCTTACGCCGATGACTTGGCTTCTATCATCAATATCAATTCAGAAAAATTAAGATAATCGGAGAGCAAGTAACTCCGATTTTTATATTTTTGAGTTTCAATAATTGCGTGTACAACTAATATTTGTTATACTGTTCTATTAACAAATAAAAGATGTATATTTGATGTTATCTATTAATTTTCCAGAAAATTCACACCAGGTTTGACTGATAACTTTGTTTCAAACGAGGGTATCCTTAAAGACCTTGACTTTGACAATATTCTCAACGGTCTGCTTGATGCTAGCAAATGGGAAACTTATTACGAAAATTCACCAGACGTGCACATGTATAGTCAAGAGCCTACTATTTCTTATAAACGACACACGCTTCCGTTTTAAAACATTTGTTTTTGACCGTTGAAGCTCAAATTGAAGCATATGACTTAGATACTGAAAATGGTGTTTTACGCTTAGCATGGTATGGTTGGAACGAAGCTGAAGGCGATGAATTTCTTGACGTTTACCATGCTTGGTTAGACGGGCTTGTTTCTTTTGCTAAAAACTAGCAAAAATAGCTTTTAAGTGTTACCATAGAAAGAAAACTGGAGAAAACTATGTCAAAAGAAGATATCAAAAAACAAATTCGTACTGCCTTTGACCACCGTGTTGCTGTCCGCGTTTACAACGACCAAGAAATTTCCCATGATGATATGGATTTTATCCTTGATACAGCTTGGTTGAGCCCTTCTTCTATTGGTTTGGAAGCTTGGCGCTTCGTTGTTCTTGACCGTAAACAAATTGAAAAACTTCGTGATGAACTCAAAGCCGTTGCTTGGGGGGCTCAATACCAATTAGATACAGCAAGTCATTTTGTTCTCCTCATTGCTGAAAAAAATGCACGCTATGATTCTGAATCGGTCAAAAATAGCCTTATTCGACGTGGTCTCGGTGAAGATGATGCTCTTAACAGCCGTTTAGCAACCTACGAATCTTTCCAAAAAAATGATATGAAAATGGCTGATAATCCACGTGCTTTATTTGACTGGACTGCCAAACAAACTTACATTGCACTTGGAAATATGATGACCACAGCTAGCATGCTTGGCATTGACTCTTGCCCAATTGAAGGGTTTAATTACGAAAAAGTCAATAGCATTTTAGCTAGTGCAGGCATCATTAATCCTGACAACGAAGGCATCGCAAGCATGGTATCATTTGGTTATCGTCTACGTGACCCTAAACACCCACGCTCACGTAAGCCTCGTGAAAAAGTCATTACATGGCTCGATTAAAAGTTTAATTAGTAAAAATAGCTATATATCAATATTTGCGAATATCCAAAATGGTGTTTTGCAACATTTTAGAAATAATTTAGGGATAAAGATGAGTAACTCTTTATCCCCAGTACTGGCTAAACATTAATAATAACCCCATCTGATATTTGATAAACTTCTTAAATCTTTGAGTAATCTAGACTGCTCTTCAGTTAATCTAATTTCATTTTGAGTGAATACTCTTGAAAGCTCGATATTCATACGACTCAAAACAAACGATGTTGATGTTCTACCGTTTTTTAATTCACCCTTATACTTTAAGAATAAATCTGTCAAAGGCTGCACACCATAATTATTATGAAAACTGGCTATTAATTTATCAAGAATAATTAGAGCTTTGTCTCTTCTTTCTTTACAACCAGCAAACCATTTTAATCTCATTGAACAATCTCCTTTTTATCATAATATTGTGTAAGCTCTCAACTTAATTAAAACATAGGTGGAAAATAGATACCAAAATTTTTCTTAAATTGACCAACTGAATTTATCTTCATGTAAAATTTGTTAACTTTTTTACTCATGCTTCTGTGTTTCAACACATTATCTAAACCTATTAAACGTAAGTGATCGGCTAATTTCATTAAAGCATTATCAAAGTCTAAACCTTTTTCAACCTCATCTTTAAAGATAACTAATTCTTTTCTTTCTGTATCGGTTGTTTCACTATCAAGAATAAGATTATAGACTTCAACTAGTATATTTTCTTTATTGAATTTTGGCATTGATTTTATCCTCTATAATCTGGAATAATAAAATAAGATTGCCCTATAGACTTTATCCAATCATTCGTAATAACGTCAGTCATAGCTTGGAAGACACCCTTAGTTACTTTATAATCCCACTATCCGTTACTACAACAGCAGGCATAACCATTTGCACTTTCTATAACTGGTTTATAATAACCTAAACCGCCACTACTAACAGAAGCATGTTCTGTATCTGTCAATGTCTGAAACTCTTGTAACGTTTTTACACTCATAACGAATACTTCCCCTTTACATTTACGGTGAGAGCTTAACACGCTTTTAGTATAACACATTCGTAAGAAAATGATGATACAAGTCATAAAACGTAAGAATTTAGTCGTAAACCGTTACTATAACTTTTACATACACAATAACACAAGTATATGCCATGCTATTTAGGCAATACTTCCCCTTGAGCAAGTTTACACTAGAAGGGAAGTGCTACTAGTGGACAAGCTCTCAGACGTCGTCCTTGCTATCGTAGCTGTATTCTGCTCTATTTTATCAGAAAATCCGTTAACTTGAAAAGAACGTCAAAAAGCCCGCAGGCATTAAGATACCTTCGGGCTTTGGTGGTTTAATAGACAATTCTCAGTAGCTTAATTCTATACACTAAGACAATGCTTGTCAACTACTTAAGGCTAATACCCCCGTTTAGTTTGATAGAGACCTTTCATTAACACCATATAACCAAAAACCAGTTCTGAATTTTGACGTTCAGAACTGGCTTTGTTTATAAAATCAATGACAAAAGGAGATGACACTCATTATTGATTGAATTTTTCTTTCTAAATTTCAGATAACTTAGCACCATTTGAGGCGATAATTTCTTTCATCCAAGCATAGGATTTTTTAGGAGTACGTTTCAAGCTACCATTACCTTTATCGTCCATATCCACGTAAATAAAGCCATAACGTTTTTTCATTTCTCCTGTTGAAAGTGAGACTAAATCAACAGGTCCCCACATGGTGTAACCTAAACATTCTACACCATCAATGATAATAGCATCAGCCATTGCTTGAAGATGATCACGTAAATAATCAATACGATAATCATCCTGAACAATACCATTTTCATCAAGCTCATCAATGGCACCCATACCATTCTCAACAATAAAAATTGGTTTTTGTATGCGATCATAAATCTCATTCATGACGTGACGAAGCCCTAAGGGATCAACAGGCCATCCCCACGGCGTCTCTTTAAGATATGGATTCGTAGAGCCACCAACATTAAACCAGTCATCTCCAGCTTTAGTGGTATTAGAGCGATAATAAGAAAAAGAAATAAAATCAAGTTGACCTTCTCTAAGGATTTCTTCATCACCTTCAGCAAAAACAATTTCTTTCACGCCTCGACGACGCCAGATTTCTTTTACATAACGTGGGTAATAACCTCGCCCCATAATGTCAATAAAATACCAATTTTCACGACGTTCCTGCAAGCGATGAAAAACATCTTCGGGCTTACAAGTTGCTGGATATAGTTCACTCATGGCATACATTGCACCAAATTGGCTATTTGGCATCATTTCATGTCCAAGTTTAACAGCACGCGCACTAGCTACAAACATATGGTGGGCAGCTTGATAACGATCTTGCCCTTCTGATTGTCGTGTCCCACATGGACCAAAGCCTCGCACAGCATTGATTTCATTAAAAGTCAACCAATAACGGCAACGGTTGCCGTAACGTTCAAAGAGAGTTTTGCAATATTTTACATAACAATCAATGACATGACGTGATGACCAACCATCATATTTCAACGCCAAATGCATCGGCAACTCATCATGACAAATCGTAATTAAAGGTTCCATGCCATATTTTGCCATTTCATTAATTACATCATCGTAAAACGCTAACCCCTCTTCGTTAGGCGTTTCTTCCTCACCTGTTGGAAAAATACGTGACCAACAAATTGAAAATCTAAAAACATTAAATCCCATGCCAGCCATCAAAGCAATATCTTCCTTATAATGATGATAAAAATCAACTGCACGATGACTAGGATAATATTCATCTTCTAAAAAGACAGGCTGTGCTTCTTTCGGAACAGGATCGGCATAGAAAAATGAGCTACGCGGATTGATAATGCTACCATCTGGCATTTGCATGGTATGATGACGTGGATTTTCTTGTGAACCATCTGTTTCATAATCATGGGAAAGTAAACCACGTCCTCCTTCGTCAAAGCCCCCCTCATATTGAAAATCTGCTGTGGCTCCTCCCCAGAGAAACCCTTTTGGTAATTCGTATGACATTAGTTTTCCTCCTTATCCAAACGTTGCCCTTGCTTCACATCACCCATTTGAGGTAGTTCAATCGTTTTTCCATTAGCATTGGTAATAATTAACATAGTTGTTGTATCATAACCTTTTTGATTAATCCTGTCTCGATCAATTCTCACAATCGGTTGACCCGCGCGAATACTATCACCAGCTCTTGCCAAAACGTCAAAGCCTTCTCCGTTTAGCTCAACGGTATTAATACCAATATGAACCAATAGTTCAACGCCATCAGGACGTGTTACACCAAACGCATGTCCTGTTGGAAAGACAGTTGTTAATTCACCATTAGCAGGCGCTGTGATAAAATCACTTGTTGGTTTGAAGGCAATACCATCTCCCATTAATTTTTGAGCAAATACTTCATCATTCACCTTTTCTAATGGAACCGACTCACCATTAGCAATAGCAAGGATAGCATCATCTGGTACAACCTGACGAACAGGTTCCGTGACAGTCAACTTAGCATCTTCTTTGCTAGTATCAATTCCAAGTAGATAAGTTACAACCGCTGCAACAACAATAGTCACAATAATCCCAGCAACAGCTGCTAAAACAGTTTTACCGAAGATTGGTAGAGCAAGAATATTTGAATACCCCATTTCATAGGCTTTAGCACCAAGAATACCAGCAACGATACCACCAACAAAACCACCAGCCATAACACCATACATTGGTTTCTTGTACTTCAAGTTAACCCCATAAATTGCAGGTTCTGTGACACCTGCCACGATACAACCAATAGCAATCGATAGAAGCTCACCTCGTTTAGCTTTGTCCTTAGTACGTGCCGTAACACCAATAACAGCACCACCTTCAGCCATATTATGTAAAAGAAAGGCAGGACGAATCATGGCATCGTATCCAGGATTAGTCAGTAACTGTGTCATAAATGGTGCTAATGCGGTATGCATTCCAGCCATAACCATCCAAGGAAGAGCAGCAGCCAAAAGCCCCACAGCAATTGGTCCCACAGTTCCTTCCAAGAACATAAACAAACTTGCGATACCTTGTCCAAACATATTTCCAAGTGGACCTAAGATAATAAAACCTAAACTTCCTGCTACAAAAATAGTCCCCATTCCGACAAAAATTGCCTTAAAAATATTTGGAATAATCTTGTTAAGAAATTTTTCGACATAATAAGCAAGAATAGCAATTAGTAGAGCAGGTAAAAGTGATGTTCCATACGAAAGCAAACTAACACTTATTCCAAATAACGTAATGGGGGCACCTGCTGTTACTAAACCTGTAAAATTCCCATGCAATAATGCTGCTGCCGAAGCCATAGCATAAATTGGTGTAGCACCTAATTTATTAGCCGCACCGTAAGCAACAAAAATTGGCATGAAATAAAATGGGGCATCTGCAATAGCTGATAATAGCAAATAACTTGACGAAATAGCAAAATTACTATCAATAAAGGTCACAATCAATAGTAAGACAACCTTTAACATCCCTCCAGCAATCAAACCAGGGATCATTGGGGTAACTGAACTTGATACAAAGCCAATAATTTTACTGCCTGCATTCTTCCATGTCCACGGTTCTTTAGGGGTTAAATCACCATCCAAATTTTCATCGATACTACCACCTGATGTAATGTTAAAATCATTCATTATCACATCATAAGTTTGCAATAGATGTTGTCCCAAGATGACCATATATTGACCACCAGCATAGACAACTCCAATAACTCCTTCTAAATTTTCTAAAGCTTCTTTATTAGCTTTTGAAGCATCTTTTAGTTGAAACCGCAACCGTGTCATACAATGAGATAAGGTTTGAATATTGTCAACATCACCAACATTTGTGACAATTTTTTGTGCTAACTTCTTATAATCCATAGCTAACCTCCTTTTGTAATTTTTGTCATTTTGTTTTGTAAATTTTAACACAATCATTGTAGTTCTTTTCAAAAACTTTGTCAATGTTTTTTGACATTTTTTATAATTATTTTTGACATTTTTGTCAAAAATAATTAAAATACTTGATTAGAAAGGTATTTTTACTATGAATATTTTACAAAAAATGCAACTCCACGAACCAGAATACTCAAAATCTGAAACAAAAGTTTATCACTTTCTCAAAGAAAACTTTGAGAAAGTAGAAACGTTGACAATTACTAGAATTGCAACAAATTCACATACTTCTACATCTGCCGTCCTACGATTTTGCCAAATTTTGGGCTATAAAGGTTTTAAAGATTTTCGCTACGATGCTATCAATTATATTCATCAAAAGCCAAAAGAAGAAAATGAAGATATTCTTGACCAAATTGCGGATAATTATAACCTTATTCTAAATCAAATGAAACATTTAGAACGTCAAGCAATTGACGAACTTGTTGATTGTATTTTAAAAAGACAGCGTCTGCATATTCTTGGTATTTTTCTATCATCACTCCCTGCAAGGTACTTACATTTTGGTTTACAAGATTTAGGTATCGCTAGTCAATTAGCAAGTGATTTAAACAGCGGAAATCATCTTTCAAATATTATTGACGAAGAAGATACACTTATTATGTTTTCTATTTCAGGGTCGTCAACCAATTTCAATAACACATTAAGTGCTGTTTCAAAAAATATGCCACAGAATTCCTATCTGATTACATTAAATGAGCACGCTGCTGCCGCGAAATACTTTAATCATGTCATTACTCTTCCTGGAAATTCCATTTCAAAACAATCTATTGTAGATACGCAGGCTATCGCTATGATTTTTGTTGAGGTTTTGCTCAATATGGCCCACAAGAAATTATAAAAAGGCTATAATCTAGATTCCATAATTCTGTCTTACTGCAATTCTTTGACTGTAGAAAAAGCTCATATGATTCAACCTACAATGAAAAGTAAATGCATTCGCATCAGAGCAATGATAAGAAATCTGATGAAAACTAACATAGCTACCTAGAATACTACAATAGGATTCTGAGATTTTACTATACCAATATGTAACACTTTCTTTTTGAAATAAAAAAGAGAATGACTTTCATCCTCTCTGGGAGTGCCTACTTCATTCTCATCCACTCCATATAACTAACACCGAAACCAATTCCATGAAAAACTATTCAACTTTAATAATCCCTAAGCCCAATCGATGTTTTCGATATATACCAGGTGAAACACCATTTGCTTTCTTAAAGGCTTTTGAAAAAGATTGCACTGTTGAAAAACCTATCTTATCACTAATTTGCTGAATTGAATATTCAGTCGATGATAATAAATCATTTGCAATTGAAAGTTTAATCTCACTAATATACTCTTTTATTGATATTCCCATATCAAGCTTAAATAAACGAGATAGATAATTTTCATGTAATGATAGCATTGTAGCAATATCTTTTACAGATATTTTTTGATAAGCATTTTCGCGAATTATTTCTATCGCCTGACGTACAAAAGGATTCATCTTTTTGGTAACAATTCCTTCCTTCAAATGACTCGCTGAGCTCAATAAAAGTTCTAAAAATTTATAAACCTGTTTTTGTCTAGATAGCTCGCTAACTAGATTATCTTGATCATAAGATAAAGTTTCAAAAATTAATCCTTTAAATAAACTTAAATTATCTACTTTAAAGGTAAGGTGATCCTTTCCAACACCGATTTCTTTGAGATAATATTCGACAAGATCACCACTTAACCCCAACCATACATACGACCACGGATTATTTTCATCTGCCTGATAGAAAGTCGATATCCCTGGAGGAATCACAAAACCTTGACCTTTCCTCAAATAATATTTCTGATCATTAACTAAATAGTAGCCTTGGCCTTCTAAAACTATATGTATTAAGTACTGCTTTCGAATAGCTGGTCCAAAACTATGTCTCGGTTCTGTTTTTGAATATCCACAGAAATTAAAGTAACAATCTTTCAGATGAGTATTAGGTTCTTTCACTAAGTAAAGAGAATTTTCCATTATCTACCTTCCTATTTTTAGATTTTAACAATTCTCGTTATTTTCTGATTATTCTTAACATAACTATATTGCCTGTATCATAATATAAAACTGAATAAAAAGAGCTGTCCCTAACTTAACAAAACGGAAAGTCATTAACACCTTCCGTTTTGTTATATAAAAATTTAATCGTATTCTACCACAGTCATATTTTAATTGCAAGAAATGGATTAAGGAGCGTTAAATGGATAACTCAAACTCTTAGATTTCTTGATGACCATAGCAATATTCTGAGTAATCGTCCACAATATCAAGTATTATACCAACTCTAAAATAATGAAAATGTCATCTCATAATGATTTTTTTATGCAACATTATTTTGATACTTCTCCTTTTTATTTAAGCCAAATACTTTTTCTAAAATCAATAAATCATCAATACTTTAATTAAACTAAAAAGTTATGAACGATAGTTCAGTATTTGTTAATCAAATTGAATTAATCACTACCCTATCAGTTTTTCTCTTCGTCATAAAAAAGGTCACAAATAAAACAAGCATAAAGATTCCGGCAAACACATAAAATGGGGCTGTTAAGTGTGTACTTCCAGTCAGAAGTTGTGCCAATTCCATAACAATAGGAGCAATAAAGTTACCAATATTACAGCCAATAAAAATCAATGAAGTAGCAAAGTTAATGGTATTCTTTGTAGTTACTTTATCTAAGTTACTAAAAATAAATGGGAAACACCATGATCCTGTTATACTCGATAAGAACAACCCCATCAATAAAAACGTCATGTTACCATTTGACGTGGCAATTAATAGATTTGAAACGATATAAAATATAATTCCTAAATATAGTGTTCCTTTTCCTATCCATTTATTTACTGGTCCGAATATAAATCCTGCTAGTATTCCTAAAATAGGCATTAAAGCCAAATAATTACTAGCATTAAACTCTCCTCCTTTGATTTCAGTAGCAATAGATGCAAATCGTACTGAAATAGCAATGCTATTCATTACCAGTAAAATTGCAAATAAGACTAGAACAAAAACTATCGGATTCATTTTTTCTTTGATATCATTTTTGGAAATGTCATTTTGTTCATTTCTAATCTCGGGAACTTTCATTGCAAATAAGAAAGCTATAGGAAACGCTACTGCATAAACTAAAAAGGAAGCTGTCCAAGTAATATTCACTAGAAGTCCAGCTAAAAAAATAAGAATTGTTTGCCCTAAAGCTTCCATTGAATTTCTAATTCCCAATAGCGTTGCTCTAGTATCACCACTATATAGAGAGCTAATATATGTAACAGCCAATGAATTGTATAACCCCAAACCAGCTCCAAGTATTACTCGACTAATAAGTACTATTTGAAAATTAGCCATAAAAGCTGGTAGGATACCACCTACACCAGCTAACAATAATCCTAAAATTATTGTTTTTTTCATTCCTACTCTCTTTGCAAAATAACTAGATAACAAAATAAATATAATAACTGTCACACTTGGAACAGTACCTAAAAGTTCACTTTGACTTTGCGATATTCCTAAAGACTGTTTCATTTGTGGAATAATGCCATTTATTGCCTGAGAACTTGTTAGCATTAATGAAATACTTAAAATTGCTCCTTTTTGAAGTATACTTTTGTTATTGTTCATCGTCGCTCTCCTCCTGTTTTATAACCCAAACTTTAGAATCAAAGTCAAATGTTTCTGGACGTTGGTTCTGATCATTTATTTGTCCACTAGAAGCATCTGAACAAACTAAACCAGCTTTCATCAATTCTGCACCAGAATATAAACCATTTTGTTCCACTTGATAGAGCCTATTACTATCCAGTCCTTTTAATTTTAAACGTCGATAAGAGGCATTTACCTCATTTAATGTTTTATAATGAGCTACAATAGCAATTTTCTTATCGTGACTGACGACCATCCATGAGGTTTGATTGTCGTTATCAAAAGGAGACAATAATCTATAAAAAGTACCATTATGGATTAAATTTCTATATTTTTTATAAAAGCTAATTTGTTCTTTAACAATACTAAGATCGTCTTCATTCAATTCATTTAAGTCAAGCTCATATCCAAAAGCACCAAAAAATGCTACATTTCCTCTAGTTTTGATAGGTACAATACGGTTTGTTTGATGGTTAGGAACAATCGAAACGTGAGATCCGATAGATGATATAGGATAAAGCATGCTCGTTCCGTACTGAATTTTTAGTCTTTCAATTGCATCTGAATCGTCACTAGCCCAAGCTTGAGGAGCATAATATAGCATTCCAGGATCAAAGCGTCCTCCACCTGAAGAACAAGATTCAAATAATATGTTAGGATATTTTGTTATCAGTTTTTCATATAAACGATATACACCTAGTATATATCTGTGGAACACTTCTCCTTGTTGATTTGCTGACAAATGACTATCAAACACATCAGTTAACGGTCGATTCATATCCCATTTTATATAATCCAATTTAGATTCATCAATAATTTTACACATTTGATCAAAAATATTTTCAACAACTTCATCTAAACCAAAATTTAAAACATATTGATTTCTACCATGATGAGGTTTGCGATTTGGTGTCGAAATAATCCAATTTGGATGTTTACGATATAATTCGCTATCCTTATTCACCATCTCAGGTTCAAACCATAAGCCAAATTTCATACCAAAACTACGAATTTTTTCCGAGAGGCTACTAATCCCTTCAGGTAATCTTTTAGGATTTACATACCAATCCCCTAATCCAGCACAATCATTTTCTCGGTTTCCAAACCAGCCATCATCTAATACAAATAATTCTATACCAACATCAAAAGCTTTTTTAGCAATACTAACTAACTTATCTTCATCAAAATCAAAATATGTTGCTTCCCAATTATTAATTAAAACTGGCCTATCTTTTTCTCGCCACTCACCACGAGCCAAACGTTTTCTAAATAGTTGGTGAAAAGTTTGACTCATACCGTTTAAACCTGTACTTGAATAAACTAGAATTGCTTCTGGTGTTGTAAACGTCTCACCAGAATTAAGTTGCCAATTAAATCCAAATGGATTGATACCAATTTGAAGTCTGGTAACATCCCATGTATCTACTTCTGCTTGAATTAAAAAATTTCCTGAATAAACTAAAGCTGCACCAATAGCTTCTCCTTGATTTTCATCAGTATTTTTCCTTTTTAAAGTAACAAATGGATTATGTTGATGACTTGAGATACCTCGCGTAGACTCAATTGATTGAATCCCTTGTTGTAAAGTACGCGATTTAATGGTTCTCTCACGTCCCCAAGCACCAGAGAGTTGTTGCCATTCATAATCAGCATCTGGTAAATCTAATGATAAACTGCTAATATTTTCAATTATTTGACTCTCTTTTCCTTTATTTATAATTCGTACACTACGAGTAATAACAGGATAATCTCTATATATTGTATATAATAACTCTACTTGAATGCTCGTAATAGCATCTAAAAGGTAAACTTTCAGTGTTTTACTTTCACTATCTCTATCAACGTAAGTCGCTGGTAAACCTTCTAATCTTGGCTTTCCATCTTCTATTTCATGGCCTATATAAACAAAATCTGTTAGACGAGATCCATTTTTCTGTAATATAGAAATAGCTGGATGTCTAAAATCAGTTGTACCATATTCAGGAAATTCTTGTCTTAAGTGTTCTAAAGAGTATAATAAATCATTTTCATTTCGATAAGTACTCATAGGTCTGTGATGCATCTCAATTAAATGACTATAGTCATTATCTGGTAAAGTTTCACCATAATATAAGTGTAGTAATTTACCATCTCCTGATACCCTAAAAATATAACTTATCTCCCCATTAAATAAATGAAATTGTTGGTTTTTGGACTGGTAAATAATATTCATTTCATAATCTGTATGCATAAGTACGCCTCCATTTCTTTATAAAAACATTATAAAAAACGCTTACAAAAAATGTAAGCGTTTTTTATAACTGTTTTTTATCAAAATTAAACATTCAATTAATTTTTATATACTTTAATTTCTTGTCAGTATTGTAAATCCATTTTACCTTGCATTGAAATTTTTCATTTGGCGTTTGATGTCGCGGTCTTGTTCACGACGTTTGATGGTCTCACGTTTGTCATAATCATGCTTCCCTTTTGCCACACCAAGCAAAACTTTAGCGAAGCCATTTTTCAAATAGACTTTAAGTGGTACAAGAGTCATCCCTGTTCCTTTTAGGTCATTTGATAATTTTTCGATTTCGCGTTTTTTTAGCAATAATTTACGGGTGCGCTCAGGGGCTTGATTCCAAATATTTCCTTGTTCAAAAGGTGAAATATGAACATTAATTAGCCAAGCTTCACCATTTTTGATTTGGGCATAGCCATCTTTGAGCTGAATACGTGCAGCGCGAACGCTCTTGATTTCTGTTCCTGTCAGAACAATCCCTGCTTCAATTGTATCAACGATGTTATAGTCATGACGCGCTTTTTTATTTTGTGCAACAACATTTCCATCACCTTTTGGCATATTAGATACCTCTCTTGAAAATTAGTGATTATCTTAATTAGCAGTTTTATTTTTTAGCTTTACGTGATTTTTTCTTAGCAACTTCTTTGTAGAAAGGTTTCTTGCCTGACTTTTTAGAAGTTGAAGTGGAAGATTTACGATTTCGTGGTTTGCTTGATTTTGAACCTTTGTGGTTATCTGTTTTTGGACGACGCTTTTCTTTACCAGAACGGTCTTTGCGTGATTTTTTAACTTTCTCTACCACATCATACTCACTTGGAATGTATTCAAAGTCAATATCGCCAGTTTCTTTATCAGCACGTGTTAATTTGATTTTAATCGGTTGACCAACACGAAAAACTTTTCCTGATTTTTCACCTTGAAGGGTCAATGTACGTTCGTTATAATTGTAAAATTCTGGCAGAGTTGTGATGTGAACAAGTCCTTCGATTGTATTTGGCAATTCGATGAACATCCCAAATTTCACGACACTAGCAACCACACCGTCAAATTCCTGACCAACGTATTCTTCCATGTATTCGGCTTTTTTCATGGCTTCAACGACACGTTCAGCATCAATAGCACGACGTTCAAGGGTTGAAGATGACGTTGCCAATTCTGGAATCACATTTCTAAAGTGTTCGATTTTCTCATCAGTGAGTTGTGTGTATTCGCGAATCATGCGGTGAACAAGCAAATCAGGATAACGACGAATTGGACTTGTGAAGTGAGTATAGTACTCCGCAGCCAAACCATAGTGTCCGTGATTATGTTCAGAATAACGTGCTTGTTGCATTGAACGAAGAAGCATCATGTTTAACACTTCTGCGCCTGGTTTACCTTCTACTTTTGCCATGAAATCTTGCAAAGCTTGTTGAGTGATTTTGTTAGCTGTACCATGGATTTGAACGCCAAAAATGCTAGCATAATCAAGGAATTTTTGTAATTTTTCAGCTTTTGGTTCTTCATGGATACGGTAAATAAATGGCAATTTACGTTTTGCAAAATGCTCTGCAACTGTTTCATTAGCTGCTAACATGAAAGATTCAATCATGCGTTCAGCAATACCACGTTGACGAAGCACAATATCAACTGGCATTCCTTTATCATTAACAATAATCTTGGCTTCGCTCGTATCAAAGTTAAGAGCACCGCGGCGCATGCGCATGGTTTCAAGAATATTGTGAAGAGCAGTCATATGATGAATAGAGTCAACGATTGGTTGATATTGCTCAATCAATTCTTCATCACCAGCAATAATGTCATTGACATTGCTGTAAGTCATACGGAAAGTTGTCTTAATGACTGATTGACAAATTTGGTGATTAACAACGTGACCATTGCAGTCAATTTCCATTAAACATGATTGTGTCAAACGGTCAACATTAGGATTTAACGAACAAATACCATTTGACAAACGTTCAGGCAGCATTGGAACTACACGGTCAGTCACATAAACTGATGTCCCACGAGCAACAGCTTCACGATTAAGCGCAGAGCCTTCTGTGACATAGTATGAAACGTCCGCAATATGAACACCGAGCTCAAAATTACCATTGCTGAGCAATTTAATATGAACAGCATCATCTAGGTCTTTGGCATCTGCACCATCAATGGTAAAGGTGATTTCATTACGTAAATCAACACGCCCAACCATGTCTTTCTCAGACGGCGCATCTGAAACTGCATTAGCTTCAGCCATAACATCTTCTGGAAATTCTGATTTGATGTCCATTGATTCAAGGACTTCAAGCACATCAATACCAACATCACCTTGGTGTCCAACGATGTCACGCACATGACCAACAAAATAATCATAGCCTCGTGTTGGGTATTTATCAATGTCAACCTTGATAATCTCAGTGCCGTCAAGCAGAACAGGCTCTTTCTTGATATAAATCTTTTGTTGAATTTTTTGATTTTTGGATTTAATGTAACCAGCGTATTTTGGTTTTTCGTCATCAAGAATAAATTTCCCAACAACCGTTTTTAAGCTACGCTCAACAATGCCGACAATGCGAACCTCAGCAGCTGTACCTTTCAAGTGATTAGCTGGCTTTTTAACAACCGCTTCAACCGTATCTCCGTCAACCGCATGACCAACGTCATTACGTCCGACAAACATGTCATCTTCATTTTCGTCAACCGCTAAAAAACCAAAACCAGCTTTGTTAGCACGAAAAACACCCGTAACGGTGATTTCTTTTTTCTTCTCTATTTTTTTACGAAGAGCAAGGTTCCCATAGTCATCAAAACGCAGTTTTCCTTGGCTTTCCAATTTTGAAATCTCTTTGATAAGCTTTGGAAATTTTTCAGCGCCAGCCATGTCTAGCCCAGCAGCCAATTCATTAATATTGACTTTTCCATGCTCCCCTAAATAAGCAATAATTTTTTCGTTCATAATTTGTGATTGTAAGTATTCCTAGTAAAAATCAGACATAAAATGCCTAGCTAGGCTTAACTCAATAATTTTCCTCTCGTATTCTACTTCATTCTAATAGGTCGTAAACAAGACTTTTACGACTTCATAATAAAAAATGAGCTGAGTGACCAGCCCATGAATTTTCGTACAAAATTCAAGATGCGCAGCCAACGTAAGCCACTATTTAGCCTCGTTAGTTGCTATCTATTTACTTGATAAAATCGCTAGCGCCAAAGCAATTGCTAGCCAAAAGAAAACTAGAACTGCTGTAAAACGTTGCATAAACGCTTCGAAGCCACGCGCTTTAGTACGTTCAAACAAAGCTTCTGAACCGCTGTTATCAAATACATTGCCACTTGGATTTTTTTGTGGTTGCAAGAAAATAGCAATTACAATAATAACAGATAATACCAGCAAAGTTGTCAGTAGTATATTGTACATCTTTTTCACTAAGAACGCGTCAGAAAGTTATTTTCAAATCAATTGAGTTGGTCATGATTTGGCACTTTCAGTCTGAGTTCTATTCCTTTCCTACACTATGGTCTTGATTATTCTAACATAAAAATCCCTAAGATTCAATATGTAAGGTCACTTTTCGCTCTTTCGGACAATATTTTAAACCTTGAATACGCTCTGGATGAGTTGTTTTATTTTTACTTGTCAAATAATTCTTACTGCCACAACTGCTACATTCTAAATTAATCTTTACTCTCACACAATTTCCTTAACTTTCAAGTATTTTCTAAAATTGATAAGGCTCCAAACAAAGTTTATAAAGACGATAAGACTAGTCACATAGAAAACCGAACGGTATCCCAAATCAGTTGCGATTGCTGACCCAATAAAAGGTCCAATAACTTGTCCTATATTCATAAACATTTGATTATAACTAAAAATACGTGAAATTCCCTCGCGTGGTGTGATTTTAGTCAACAATGAATTAATACTCGGCATCAATGCACCCGTACCAAAACCGTACAAAAAGCGGACAATGCCTAATTGTAATGAATTTTGAGCAAGGGCGCAAAGCACATACATACTAAAGCTATAAAACAGAGCAATCAAAAGTAATCTATGATTACCTATTCTATCACCAATTTTCCCAAGAGTCGAGCTTGAGAGCATGCTTGAAAATCCTAGTGCAGACACAATCAAACCCGAGACAAACATCAAGTTCTCCGTTTGACCCAGATGACGAATATACAAGGTCAAAATTGGAGCAATAGATTGTGCTGATACTTGGATAATCATACTAGTCACAAAAAGACCAATTAAAATTTGCTTATCCTTAATTGATGAAAATAGGTCACGTGTTGATAGAACTTCTGCCTTAGTAACTGGTTGGAAATCCTCTTTAACAAGAAAAATAGTCATCAGATTACAAATCAATAAAATAAAACCGACCAAAAGAAAAACTTGACGAATACCCAAGATTTCAGCAAGAACACCACCCAATAACGGTCCTACCAAACTACCACCGATAACACCAGTTGCTAGTGTTCCAAGTGCATAACCTGAACGATTTTTGGGAGCTTGACTGGCAATCAAGGCTGTTGAATTAGGGACATAACCAGAAAACAAACCGTTCAAGATACGCAAGACTAATAACCAAAAAACGTTAGGAACAAAAGCTAACCCCCCCATGGTAAAAGTCATCACCAAACTTGCTCTTACCATCATTGGTTTACGACCATAACGGTCTGCCAAACGTCCCCATACGGGAGCAATAAGAGCCGAAGTCAAAGCTGATAGTGACACCGCTAAACCAGCATACCATTCTACCTTATTTTGAGGTGCTCCAAGTTGTTCAACATATAAAGCCATAAAAGGCATAACAAGCGAAAAGCTTGCCCCGGTAAAAAAGTTACCAAGCCAAGCTACCCGCAAATTCTGTTTCCAATTAATTTCGCTGTTAATCATTGTTCACCCTCTTTTCTAAAAAACGTCAATTGATATTATAGCACAATATTAGTCAAATGAGAAAGACAGTTGCCTATACAAGTATTATGTTTTAATCACTAAAAATACAGCTAAAAATCAGTCCGATAATGTTTTTAACAATTGATCAACCTGCCCTTTTAGCGTTTGTAGATTACCACGATTATCTAGTAATTTATCAGCGTAAGCTTTTTTAGCTTCTGTTGACATTTGACTTGCAATACGTTGTTGTGCTTCAGAACGTGTGTAATGATTTCGCATCACTAAACGATCTAACTGCGTCTTTTCATCAACATAAACTAACCAGACCTCATCAAACCAATCCATATAATCAAGCTCAATCAACAGCGGAATATCCATGAAAAAGACTTCCTCTGTCTGGGCTAATTGATTGCGACGATTAGCTAATTCTTGGCGAATAATCTCATTTTGCAACCTTGACGATTTTGCCATCATCTCTTTATTTCCAAAAATAGCGTGTCCTAATTTTTGACGGTCAAGCTCTCCATTTTCTTGCAGAATGTCATGTCCAAGCCATTCAACTAAAGTTTGATACAACTTGCCACCTTTTTTTTGCAATTCATGCACAACTTGATCTGCATCAATAACCTGATAGCCCTGCTTTCGAATTTCAGCCACAACTGTTGATTTTCCTGAAGCAATTCCCCCAGTGATTCCAATAATTTTTGTCATCGTTTTTGACATGCAGGACAAAGATGTGTCCCACGACCTCCTACTTTGATTTTTTCAATCGGCGTTGCACAACGTGGACAAGGTTCGCCCGTCTTACCGTAAACTTGCAAAAACTGCTGCATATTGCCATCCTCACCAAAGGCATTATGATACGTTCTGATTGTCGTTCCACCTTTTACAATCCCTAGCTGCAAAATCTGAATAATCTCGTCATGCAACAAAGCTATTTCCGAATCTGTTAAACTCGAACTAACACGTTCTGGGTGAATTTTCGCTGCCCAAAGCGCCTCATCAACGTAAATATTTCCAAGCCCCACAACTAAAGTTTGGTCTAGAAGATAAGGCTTGATAATCTTCTTGGAAGCCTTCAATTTTCTAGTGAACTCTGATAAGTCAAATGTTTCCTTTGTCGGTTCAGGACCGAGCTTTTTCTTTTGAAAATAAGCTTCTATCTGATTTAGATACAACAATTCCATTGTCCCAAACTTACGAACATCTTGATAAACCAACGTTGACCCATCATCAAGTTGAAAAAGAACATGAAAATGTTTGTTATCAGGCACCTGTTCTGGAAAAAGCAAATACTTACCTTCCATTCGCAAATGAGAAATAATCACCTGCTTATTCAACATTAATAGTAAATATTTTCCACGCCTTCCAATATTCTGAAACGTTTGCCCCAAAATCCCAGTCTCAAACGCCACCAAATCTGTCTTGACAATCTTAGGCACACGAACATCAACAGCTACAATTTTTCGACCAACAATCAGACTCTCCAAACCACGTCTAACCGTCTCAACCTCAGGTAATTCAGGCATAACAATACGATACCAAGCCGTTAAGCGACTCAAAGAAAAATAGGAATCTTGACGAAGGTGATAAGACACCTAGGAAAGATTATCTTTTTTCAAAGAGTCGTAGGCGGGTTCTAGTCAACCAACCGCTTGGCACTCCTTTCTAAACAAAATTTAACAAATAAGGATGAGGCGGAAAATCCTAATTTTCCAGTCGCATCATCTTTTTCACTAGCTTTTCCGCTCGGGTTCAATTGAGAACCTCTATCCTTTCTAAAATTTATTTAATTCTTGAGTTAACATTTCTACGCTTATTATAAAACAGAGTGCTGCTTTTAAACAAGCACTCTGTTTTAGTGTTATTTTTGACAAAACTACCTAAGCTACGCTTAATATTCTTTCTCGTTGTAACCAAAGTCAGCAAGGTCAAGTTTTTTATCACGCCAATTTTTCTTAACTTTAACCCATGTTTCAAGGTAAACCTTGTCACCAAGCATGATTTCAATGTCACGACGTGCCATTTTACCGATCTTCTTGAGCATTGCCCCTTGCTTACCGATAATAATCCCTTTTTGGCTATCACGTTCAACCATAATTGTCGCACGGATATGCACTTTATCCGTTTCAGGGTCACGTTTCATAGACTCAACGATAACTGCAACAGAATGTGGCACTTCTTGTTCAGTCAATTTCAAGATTTTTTCACGAATCATTTCTGACACCAAGAAACGTTCTGGGTGGTCAGTAATTTGGTCCTCAGGGAAATATTGAAACCCTTCCTCCAAATTATCTTTCAAAATGTTCATCAATGTTTCAACATTGTTCCCTTGAAGAGCTGAAATTGGCACAATTTCTTTGAAATCCATTTGACTACGGAAATCATCAATTTGTTCCAAAAGTTGGTCTGGGTGCACTTTGTCAATCTTATTAATGACTAAGATAACAGGAATTTTAGCAGCCTTCAAACGCTCGATAATCATATCATCCCCCTTACCACGCTTTTCATCAGCAGGCACCATAAAAAGGACTGTTTCAACTTCTCGAAGAGTGCTGTAAGCAGATTCTACCATGAAATCACCAAGTGCATTTTTAGGTTTATGAATCCCAGGTGTGTCAATAAAGACAATCTGTTCCGTATCCGTCGTGTAAATTCCCATAATTTTATTACGAGTAGTTTGAGCTTTATCACTCATGATAGCAATTTTTTGCCCCATAACATGATTTAAAAATGTTGATTTTCCAACATTTGGGCGACCTAAAATCGCTACAAAACCTGATTTAAACATAATATATAAAGGACGTTAAACGCCCTGCTCCTTTCAATTCTCTCTAACTAAGTTTTGGCTATTCAGCAAAAATCAAGGCAATAATTTTCGGTACAAAAATAATCAATCCTGTTAAAACAGCATAGCCTGAAATTATTAAAACCGCACCCGCTGCCATATCCTTAGCATTTTTAGCTAACATTGAAAAATGGTAATTGCTAGCAAGATCGACCACATTTTCAATCGCCGAATTAATGATTTCAAACGTGATGACTAAAAAAATTGCCAGTAGCAAAAAGAGCCACTCAGTCACCGAAATTCGAAAAACAGTGCCAGCTATGATCGCCAAAATAGCTGAAATCATATGCTTGCGCATGTTTCTTTCTTCTTTGAAAGCTGTGATAATACCTGTAATGGCAAATTCCATACTCGCTACTAACGTACGATTTTTCCACTTTTTAGGTGAATTATTGTCTCTTGAGTCCATAGGCAGTTAAAATCTCTTCCTGTAAAGTAAACATTTCTTTTTCTTCTTCAGGGGTGTAATGATCATAACCATTGATATGTAAAAAACCATGTACTGCAAGGAAGCCCATTTCACGTTCAAATGAATGTCCATATTCTTCTGCTTGTTCACGCGCTTTATCAACCGAAATGAATAATTCACCGATGTATGCGTCAAATTCATCTAGCATTTCAGCCAGTTCAGGATTTTCTTCTAAGTCTTCTTCTGAAAATGACAGACTTGATTCTGGTTTGTATTCTAAGCTGATAACATCTGTTGGACGGTCTGTGTCACGGTATTCCAAGTTCAACTCATGACTACGTTCATTTGTCACAAAAGTCACGGCCATTTCTTTATTGTCTTTACCTGTCTTTTCAGCTGCAAATTGTAATAAATCAAGGGTTTGTTTTTTAATTGCTTCTGAAACTTGACCAGTTTCATCTATCATTTCAACGTACATATAAATCTTCTTTCAAACTAATTATATCAAGGCTATTATACCATAATAAAATAAAGCCCGCTACTGTACGCTTTACAACACTCATCCCCACTATCTCAAGAATTTAGCAGGTCAACTTTCATCGTTTTTCACTTTTTAACTGATAGCAAGATTGATCTTCTTGTGAAAAAGAAGTAGCTCAGGGTAAAGCTACTTCTTCAAGGAGAAGTGTTAAGGATTAGTTCTAATCATAAGTCTATCATCATTTCAAACCTCTTTGTTATAAACGTTAAACTGGCGTCCTGAAACTTGGTCTGTGTAAGTACCATCTGCCAAGTTTGTTTCAGAATCCAAATACTTGTCGCCGCTGACAAGGGTGACAAGAACAGCTCCCTTGCTTCCACGTTCAATCATAGCAACTTGTTCGTCTCCGTTAGGGTTATGGATGTATTCTAATTCACCAACCATAGCGTTGTGGAATTTATTGACAACTGCTACTGTTGCAGCTTTGTAAAGGTCATTACCTGCATCACCAATTTATGATTGACCTGTAACTGTCCCACTTTCTTTCTAATCATTATTTGCTTCTTTATCACTAGCTGGTTGACCAATTGTTTCATAGCTTGCAAAACCTGACTCAGCCACAGATTCTTCTGACACTTTTAGAGAATAGCTGCGCTGTTTTGGTGCAGCTTTTTCATAAGCATTGATGATTTCAGCAACAACTGGATGACGAACAACGTCATTAGCTGAAAAATGGACAAAATCAATCTGTTTAATGTGTTGTAATTTTTCAGTCGCATCAATCAGACCAGACTTAACTTTTTTAGGCAAGTCAATCTGGCTAGTGTCACCGTTAACAATCATTTTCGAATTGAAACCAAGGCGTGTCAAGAACATCTTCATTTGCATAATTGTCGTATTTTGTGCTTCATCAAGAATCACAAAAGCATCATCAAGTGTTCGTCCACGCATATAAGCCAGCGGAGCAATTTCAATAATATCACGTTCCATTAAACGTGTTGTTTGCTCTTTTCCTAAAATTTGGTAAAGGGCATCATAAACTGGACGAAGATAAGGGTCAACTTTTTCTTTCAAATCCCCTGGTAAAAAGCCAAGACTTTCACCAGCTTCAACAGCTGGACGCGTTAAAATAATACGTTTGACTTGTCCACGTTTGAGAGCTGTCACCGCTAAAGTTACTGCCAAGAAAGTTTTCCCAGTTCCTGCTGGTCCAATCCCAAAAACCACATCATGTGATTTGACGCTATCCACGTAAACTTTTTGTCCCAAAGTTTTAACACGGATAGGCTTTCCAGAATTATCTTTAATGATCTCTTCTTCGTAAAGTGCAACAAATTTATCAATTGAACCATTCTGTGCCATGGAAAGAGCTGTCACAACGTCTGATGTATTAACCAGCATCCCACGCGAAACCAAAACCAAAAGCGCTTGGATAGTCACACGCGCAAGCTCGACACTTTTCTCATCGTCTCCCAAAATCTGCACACGCTCAGTTCGTGCATGGATAATAACGCCAAGATTATCTTCAATCAGCTTCAAATGACGTTCATTTGACCCAAACAACGCCAATACATCATCAGGATGATTTAATGTTATCTCAACAGAATACTCTTGCAAATAGAGTCCCTCTTTCTTTTGTATTTGATAAGCCTATTATAGCTTATTTAACATAAAAAATCACGACTTGCGTGATTTCTTAACTATCTTTATTTCAAATCATTGCGCTTCAAAATGAAAAGCGGAGCTAAAAGCATTAATACAATACCTAAAAGTAGAAATGTTAGTGAAAAACCCAACCAGTCAATCAAAAAGCCAGTCATCGGAAAAATGACTATCATAAACAGACTGAAAAACATGGCAGTAACACTAAGCATTGTGGCTCTCACATCGCTTGGAATCATCACTTGAAGATCATTATTAAAGATTGGTAAAAAGAAAGCATAAAGCCCATCTGCCATCAAATAAATAATCATATAAATCAGAGGTAATTTCGTGATTGCTAAAACGTAAAGCATTCCCGTCACCCCAACTAAGATAGGAAGAAGAGCGACTGCTTTAAACCGTTTACCAATCTTACTTGCCAACCAAACAGCCCCAATATTGATAACACTAGAGATAAGCATCAGCAAACTAATCTGCCATGACGGGAAAATATCTAATTCATTTTGATAGTAAAAATAAAACATACACATCATGACACAAAAAACTTGACTAGTGATGAGCCAATAAAATAAGTGTCGATTCACTTTAAATTCCTGAACAACCGTTTTTAAAATACACGATAAACTTGCAGGCTCTTCTCGTTCTTTCTTAAACGCTGGCTCTTTCATCATAGTAATCAAAATAATGACTATCAAAGAGAAGAAAATTTGGATAACATACGTCATATCCAATAAACCATGAACAAAAAAACCTGCAACAACAGCGCCTAACGTTCTTGTTGCTTCAGCAACAGCAGACACAAAACTTGAAAATTTGAGAAACTTGTCCTCTAACCCTGCTTCTTTAGCCGATTCAAATAACATGGCAGTGCTTGTGCCAGAATCAAAATTGTATGCCCATGCGTTCAGTACCATTCCAAATGCATAAATCCAAAAATGACCTTGCCCAAATAGCATAAATAGACACGACAATATTGACATCAAACGTCCCAAATAAAGATTTGTACGGTAAGTAAAACGGTCAGCTAGGACACCTGAAGGCACTTCAGACAAGAGACTGGTCAGATGAAAAAGACTTTCTAAAATCCCAATTTGACCAAAACTCATGCCATGTTGACTAAGAAAGAGAAGCCAGAAGCTTGTGATTCCGAAAAAACCGAAAAATTCACTTGCTCCAACTAAAGCAATATTATGACGATACGATTTTTTAAACATAGTAAATTTCCTTAAAATATGTCAGACTCTCCATAGAGTCATAGATTATTAACAAAATAAGATTTTAAAATTTGATTTCTTTTAGACAGACCTATAAGTCAGTTAAAAGCCTATCAAATGCCAGTTATTGAGTTAAATCATTTGATCTACGTGCATATAGCCCACTCTCCCTTGAAATTTCTATGTTTTTGTATCGTAATTGCCATCCATTATAGCACAAAAAGTTTGAAAATAAAGCCGATTCACGCAAATTCACAGAGAATAAATTTCTTATGATATTGTACCAGCTTTGTTACACAAAAAAAGAGGTGATTCACCTCTTAATGCGCTAAGTATTCTTCCCAAATTTTGTCGAATTCGCTAAGATTAAAGGCAAAATCTGCTTCATCTTCCAAATAACGACTAATGGTTTCAAAATTGTCAGTATGTTTCGGAAAAGTTGTATCATCAAAAACTAAATCCGCTAAAATGGCTACTGGCTCATGACTTTTAGGATTACGTTGCGTCATTAACCAAGTATAAAATGATTTTCTCATTGCCAATTCTCCTTTAAAAATTGATGTCTAATGGTACTACTTTCGGCATAGTGCTCAGGATTTTTCTTGTAAAAACCTTGATGGTAATCTTCTGCCAAATAAAATGGTTGAACTGGCTCAATTGCTGTTACGATTGGCTCTTTAAAACGACCTGAAGCTTGCAAAGCTACCTTTGACTGCTCTGCTATTTGACGCTGACGCTCATCGCTATAAAAAATAACAGGGCGGTAATTATCACCACGGTCTTCAAACTGACCGAAAGCATCCGTTGGGTCCGTCTGTGCCCAATAAATCTCAACTAAATCCGCATAAGAAATCTTTTCCTCATCAAAAATGATTTCTACCGCTTCTGTATGACCAGTCTCATGCGCCTTAACCTGCTCATAAGTGGGATTTGCAACATGTCCCCCAGTATAACCCGAACGAACAGATAGAATCCCCTCTTGCTCTTCAAAAGGTTGTACCATGCACCAAAAACAACCACCCGCAAAAATCGCACGTTCCATTCTATGACCTCCAAATTATGGTGAATATATTATAGCAAAAAAATGTCCAGTGGACATTTTTTTCACGAGCCTGAAAATTGAAAAGCGAGTCGGTCCACTGAACATTTTTTCTCGAGTCCGAAAACTAAATAGCAAGTTTATTTAATTCCAAACCTTAAGCTTTTTTGGGCAAGCTTTTTTTATTGCTCAAAAATACTATTCATCACTTTCTAAAACATCAGGATTCTTTTTCAAAGCTATTTTTCTTCGTCAATTAATTCTGTTCCGAATTGGTCTTGTTTGACTTTTCGTGCTTTCATCAAGCCGCCAAGCGCTTTTTTAAACTGACCTTTTGAGATGCCAAACGTTGCTTTAATATCAGCTGGCGATGATTTGTCATTCAAGGTCATAAAACCACCATTTGATTGTAAATACGTCAAAATCATTTGAGAATCATTTTCCAACATTTCAAACGAACGTGGTTTCAATGACAAATTAAGCGTACGGTCAACTTCGCGAAAACCAATGACACGTGCTGTTACTTCTTCACCAAGACGTGGTTCAGCATAACGTTCACTTGGATGAATAAAGCCAAGCATGTTATTATCTGGGAGATAAACAAATGTTCCAGATAGTTTCAAACGATAGACAATGGCGCGCAATTTTTCATTTTGCATATTATTGTAAGCAGGTCCAGCCATTTTTTGGAAAACTTCTGGCTGCGCTGGAATTGCCCAGATACGGTCTTTTTTATCCACATCCAGATGAACATAGAGTTTATCACCTTTTTTAGGCCACAATTCCTTCATATCTGGCAACACATCAAGTGAAACAACAAACTGCTTATCCGCAAGTCCAGTGTCCAAAAAGACACCCAAATCACGACGTACTTCTGTCACGACACCCCAACCATAAGTCGTACGTGTTGTGGCAACGTCAGCTGTTGTCAAACGAGCTTTTTGGTGCACATCAGTATAAGCAAACCCTTTGACCATATCGCCAATCTTATGCTCACCTTCTGCCTTATCTAGCATAAAAGTCACGCCATCTTTTTGCACAAAATACGCTTTCGCATTCTCATCAATCACAAGACCTGTGATAATAGTGGCAAGTAAATTATTCATGTATTCTTTCCTTTATAAAAGGAGGTGGAAAGTCCACCCCCATACCTTCTTTTTTGATTAGACTTCAAGCAATTCTTTTTCTTTGTTAGCTGTCATAGCATCGATGTGTTTAACAGCTTCGTCAGTTGCTTTTTGAATATCTTTTTCAAGAACTTTCAATTCGTCTTCAGTGATTTCTTTAGCTTTTTCTTGTTTTTTAGCTTCGTCCATAGCATCACGACGGATATTACGGATAGCAACTTTAGCATTTTCACCAACTTTTTTCACTTCTTTAGCAAGTTCTTTACGAGTTTCTTCAGTAAGCGCAGGAATAACCAAACGAATCACTGAACCATCATTCGCGGGGTTAATACCGAGGTCTGAAGCATTGATAGCATGTTCAATATCTTTCAAAGATGATTTATCAAATGGTGAAATCAAAAGAACACGTGCTTCTGGAACGGTGATAGAAGCCAATTGATTAAGTGGTGTCATGGCACCGTAGTATTCTACTTGGATACGGTCCAAAAGAGATGCGTTAGCACGACCAGCACGGATAGCTGCAAATTCGCGTGCCAATGAACTGTGTGATTGTTCAAAGCGTTCTTTAGCTTTTTCGATAATAGCATTAGCCATAGATTTTATTAATCCTCATTTCTTATTTTTTGTGGTGTTCAGCTTTATTTGAAACAGTTGTACCAATGGATTCCCCAAAGACAACACGTTTAATATTACCAGCTTCATTCATGTTAAAGACAACAAGGTCAATATCATTGTCCATTGAAAGAGTAGAAGCTGTTGCATCCATAATTTTAAGTCCACGTTGAATGACTTCGCCATGTGTCAATTCATCGAATTTCACGGCATTAGCATCTTTCTTAGGATCGGCATTATAGACACCATCAACACCATTTTTCGCCATTAAAATAGCTTCTGCTTCAATTTCAGCAGCACGAAGGGCAGCTGTTGTATCTGTTGAAAAGTATGGTGAACCAATACCAGCACCAAAAATAACAATGCGACCTTTTTCAAGATGACGAAGTGCACGACCACGAATATAAGGTTCTGCTACATTTTGCATTGGAATAGCTGTTTGAACACGAGTATCAACTCCATATTGTTGCAAACTATCAGCCATTACAAGGGCATTCATCACTGTACCTAACATACCAGTGTAATCGGCTTGTACGCGATCCATACCAGCTGCAGCAGCTGGTTCTCCACGCCAAAGATTTCCCCCACCAATAACCAAAGCAATTTCAACACCTGAACTATGTACTTCAGCAATTTCTTTTGCGATAGTTTGAACGGTTGTAAGATCGATTCCCACACCTTTTTCACCAGCTAACGCTTCACCAGATAATTTAATTAAAATACGTTTATACTTAGGTTCCACTACAAGTTACTCCTTCTTTTATCTTTACTATTTTATCATAATTTACCTGTTTTACCTAGCAAAATTCTCTGAATTTTGAAAGATTCAAGGTTTCAAAATCACGATGTCACAATGACAAAACACTCCCTTTTTGTTTTCTATATTAATCACACAGTCCATAAAAAAATCCGTTTCAACGAAACGGATTTTCTGTTGTATCATCACATTAGAATGAACTTGGATCTACTTTGATACCTACACCTTGTGTAGTTGTGATAGACAAGTTAGTCATGTATGTACCTTTAGCAGTAGCTGGTTTAGCTTTAACGACAACTTCGTGGATAGCTTTGAAGTTTTCAACCAATTTATCTGCATCAAATGATACTTTACCGATGATAGCTTGTACGTTACCTGCTTTATCAGCACGGTAAGTGATTTTACCACCTTTAGATTCTTCAACTGCTTTAGCAACATCCATAGTTACTGTACCAGTTTTAGGGTTTGGCATAAGGTTACGAGGTCCAAGAACACGTCCAAGGCGTCCAACGATAGCCATCATGTCTGGTGTAGCGATAACTACGTCAAAGTCAAGCCAACCGTCGTTGATTTTAGCAACAAGGTCATCTTCACCAACGAAGTCTGCACCAGCAGCTTTAGCTTCTTCAGCTTTAGCACCACGTGCAAATACAAGAACACGTTGTGTTTTACCAGTACCGTTTGGCAATACCATTGCACCACGGATTTGTTGGTCTGCTTTACGAACGTCAATGTTAAGTTTGTATGCAACTTCCACAGATGCATCAAATTTTGCGAAGTTAGTTTCTTTTGCAAGAGCCACAGCTTCTTCTACGCTGTAAGCTTTTGTGCTGTCGATTTTTTCAAGTGCAGCACGCATTTGTTTGCTTTTTTTAGCCATTTAAAATTCTCCTTGTAATGTGGTCATATCGATTTGATTTAAAATCTCCCACGTCACTCATCAAATTACGATGAAGTCTTGCGGGTCTAACGTGAATTAATCTCAACGGTACAGTGTGGTTACCTCAATTAATCACAGATTGGGTTGCTATTGATTAGTCAACAACAGTGAATCCCATAGAACGAGCAGTACCTTCAATCATACGCATTGCAGATTCAATATTTGCAGCGTTTAAGTCTGGCATTTTAGTTTCAGCAATTTCTTGTACTTGTGCACGAGTAACTGTTGCAACTTTAGTTGTGTTAGGTGTTCCTGAACCTTTTTCAACACCTGCAGCTTTTTTCAAAAGAACAGCAGCTGGTGGAGTTTTAGTTACGAAATCAAATGATTTATCTTCATATACTGAGATAACAACTGGGATAATCATGCCAGCTTGATCAGCTGTACGAGCGTTAAATTCTTTAGTGAATCCCATGATGTTAATACCTGCTTGACCAAGAGCTGGACCAACTGGTGGAGCTGGTGTAGCTTTACCAGCAGGAATTTGAAGTTTAACAACTTTTTCGACTTTTTTAGCCATTTATAAAATCCTCCTGTTGTGGTTTTGGCGGTAATTAAGATTTTTACCTCCCACAGATATGCTCAATAGCATACCTTACCATTATACATTAATTTTTGGAAAAAGCAAGGAGTTTATTGCATTTATTTTCTTAAAAATCCTTGATTTGACAACTTTTATTAACTGTTATCAAATTTAAGCACTTTCCAGCTATTTTTTCGTCAGACACTATTGATTTTCCTAATAACCTATTTCCATTCCACGTTAAATTATTGATGTCCATTTTTACTAACAAAGAAAGTCAAACTAAATTTTAGGAAAAGCCCTCTAATCATTTACATCTTTTAGGTTTCAGTATAAAATATAAAGTATGATGATGTACAAATTATTTTCTTTCTCGTTTGTGTTTTTGACACCAATTTTTGCTTATATTTTAGTGACATTTTTCAAATTAAAACGTTTTGGCATTCTATTTACCGACATTGCTTTTCCGATTTTTGCTTTTGAAATCGGATTGGTGGGAAATAAATTTTTAGGGAGTAGTATTTTCTTTTATTATTTGATTTGTCTGTCACTACTCGCTATTATTTTAACGGTAACTTTTCTTAGAAGAGATCATTCTTTTTCTTACCGCCGTTTTGGGAAATTTTTCTGGCGCTCTGGTTTTATTTTGACTTTTCTCTTTTACATTATGGTACTGATTTTAATTTTTACGATTACATAAAAAACGCTAGCCAATTGAGCTAACGTTTTTTTATTATGCTTCTGGATTTGGGTTAGTCATCAGAACTTTACGTGGTTTTGTTCCTTCGGCTGGTCCGATGACACCTGCTGCTTCTAATTCATCCATTAAACGGGTGGCACGGTTAAATCCAACAGACAAACGACGTTGGAGCATTGAAGCACTTGCTTTTTGTGTTTCAAGTACCAAAGCTTTGGCATCTTCAAAGAGTGGGTCACCTTCTTGGGCGCCACCACCAGATTTCAAATCTGATTCAGAAACCTCACCTGGGTCAAAGCTATCATCATAATCTGCGTCAGCTTGGTCTTTAACGAAGCCAACAATGCGTTCCACATCATCATCAGAAATGAAAGAGCCTTGCAAGCGGACTGGATGATTTTCATCAATTGGTTTGAAAAGCATGTCACCACGACCGAGAAGTTTTTCAGCACCATTCTCATCCAAGATGGTACGGCTATCTGTCCCTGATGATACAGCAAAGGCAACACGTGATGGCACATTAGCCTTAATCAAACCACTAATGACGTCAACAGACGGACGTTGTGTGGCAAGAATCATGTGAATACCCGCAGCACGCGCTTTTTGCCCTAGACGAATAATCGCATCTTCCACTTCTTTGCTGGCAACCATCATCAAGTCAGCCAACTCATCAACAATAACTACAATCAATGGTAAAGGAATTTGTTTTTGTTCAGATTGCGCATTAAATTCTTCAACTTTAGCATTGTAGCCTGCGATATTTCGCACCCCAAAATGACTAAAGAGTTCATAACGATTTTCCATTTCATCAACCACTTTTTGAAGTGCTCTTGCTGCCTTACGTGGATTGGTTACTACAGGAATTAGCAAATGCGGAATATCATTATAAACTGACAATTCAACCATTTTAGGGTCAATCATCATGAATTTGACTTGGTCTGGGCGAGCTTTCATCAAGATACTTGCAATAATCCCATTAACGGCAACTGATTTACCAGAACCTGTTGAACCAGCGACAAGCAAGTGTGGCATACGAGCAAGGTCAAATGTACGTGCTGTTCCGTTAACAGCCTTACCAAGTGGTACTTCCAATAATTTATTAGGGTCTGTATTTGCTTGTTCCCAAAGTTCACGGAAGGTTACCGTTGCAATTTCTGAGTTAGGAACTTCGATACCGACCAACGATTTTCCTGGAATTGGTGCCTCGATACGAACATCTTTAGCGGCAAGTGCAAGTGCCAAATCATCGGCCAAATTTGAAATGCGGTTAACACGCACCCCAACTGCTGGTTTGACTTCGTATTTCGTAACAGACGGTCCAATCTCCGCACGTTCAACTTTGACATCAATCCCAAAGCTATTAAACGTATCTTCTAAGACTTTGATATTTCTGCGAACGAGATTTTTTTCCTTAGACTGATTTTTAGGTTTATCTGGTGCAAATAAGTCAATCGTTGGTAGTTTATAAAGAAGATTTGCTTTCGCCGTGAAATCAACTTCTAACGGTTCGCCGTCATCTTCTTCATCAAGTATAGCTTGCGTAGCTTCTTGCGACGGTGACGAATCCATTGTCGGATAATCTTCAAGTGGCGGTTCTTCTAAGCCATCCAAAGTGTGGTCATATGCCAAAATTTCAGGTTCAGTAGGTGAGTCATTTTCTGGAAGATTATCAAATAGCGAAGTCTCATTGTCAGTAGGATTCTCTAAAATTTCTCCTGTTTCTTGGTCAACAGTCATTTGAGCCAAGCGTTCTTCTTCCTCTTTCTGAGCTTTTTCCTGACGTTTTTGTTCAGCAAGTGCTTTTTTCTCTTCTCGTTTTACAAAGCGTTTTTGCTTTCTGATTTCGTTTTTAGCAGCCCATTCTTGGGATTTTTCTTTAAAAAATTCTACAATATCGTAAACTTCCCACGGACTCATCAAAAAGAGCCCCAAGATGATAAACAACGCCCCGATCAGAAATGTGCCAACATTTGAAAAAAGAAAGGCTACGGGTTTATAAAGAACAGCACCAAGCATTCCTCCACCGACAAACTTACTTACTTTAAAATTGATAATGTCACCATAAAGCAAGCGAGCTGTTGTTGAAAAGACTTCCTTGTCACGATAAGCTGTCAATGAAAATAGGTAAGCATGCCATTCAAGCAACAACCCAATCATTGTCACCACAAAACCACCGACAAGCCCTGTCTGTTTATGAAACCATTTAAATCCAATTAAATAGATAAGTACCGCAAACATTAGGAAGTAAGCCAAACTTCCCACCACGAATCTGACGATATTGTAAACTGTTATGCCAAAAATTCCTAGACGAGCAATCGCAAAGAAAAAAATAACAGCTGTCACAATTGCCAAAATAAAACGTTGCAGTGCTTTCTGTCTTTTTATTTCTGCTTTTGTTGGTTGCCGTGATTTACGACCTTTTTTTCTACTTTTTGATTTTGCCATAACCTTATTATATCACCTAACCTTGTTTTTCAAAAATACTTATTGTCAAATACTATTATTTACTACTATTTTACAGTTTTCAGTTTTTTCATCCAACAACTACCTACCACTTATTTCTACTTATTTATTCAATTTTTGGTTAGTTTTTGGTTAATTATAATGCAACAGATTCTAACTTCTCAAAACTATTTTGTTTCATTTTTTCTGTCACGTGAGTATAAATTTGAATCGTCGTTTTTTCATCACTATGTCCAACTCGTTCCATAATTTCACGAACATGAAAACCTAATTCCGCCAACAAGCTAACATGAGAATGCCTAAAAACATGACTAGTTAACTTAAAATTATCTGGCTTGCCAATTTTCTGATTATCAAAATAACGTTGAATATATAAATTAAATGCATCCAAACCAAAGAAATCTCCACGACCATTTGTAAAAACTAAATCTTTATCACTTACAACAGATGTCAAACATTTTAATTCGTCCAATAACTCTACTACTCTACTATTAAAGTAAACTTTTCGATAAGAATGAATTGTTTTTGGTGTTGTAATTCGATAATCTGATTTTTTATTTGCCCTTTGAACAGTATGTCTTACCGTCAGTATCTTAGTCTCAAAATCAATATCAGACCATATTAACGCCTGCGCTTCACCAATACGTAAACCTGTCAAATACAAGAATTCAACTAATATATTAAATATTGGATTTTTTCCTTCTGTATCAAGAATATTCAGATAAAGTCGTATTTGCTGTCTTGATAAATAATGCTCTCTCTTTAATTCTATCTCTTCTTGTGTTACTTTATATTTTGGTAAGACAACTCTATCCATTGGATTATCTACAAGATAACCAACCGTTTTTGCATAATCAAAAAGAGACGATAAATAAACCTTAACTAAATTCCGATAGCCATATGACCAATCTTTAGCTAATAAATATGTTTGTAAAGCAGCCGATTTAATCCTAGTTAATTTTTCATTACCAAAAATTTTTATAAAACCATTCATTATACCCATTTGTGTTTGTAATGTACTAGGTTTTACTTCCATTTTACGTATAACTAACCATTCTTCATACAGCTCTTTTACAGTTTCAGCTTGTAATAAACGAACACTATTCTTCTTACTAATTTTATCTTCTAAAATTCGTTTCGCTTCTGCCTGCACAGCACGTGTCTTGGATTTTAATGTGACAGAAACTTGTAACCAACACTCCTTTCTTATATTCCAATATTTCTGATAATAACGGTATTTACCATTCTCCAATTCTTTATAAAACATATGACCTCCTATCTAACAATAGCAAGCATATCTTTAATCAATGCTTACATTATATCATTTAAATCTTCGTTCTTCACACCAACGCAAATAAAGATAAAAACCTCGAACATTAATCATTGTCATACGAGTGGACGGACGTAATATCACATGCTTAAATTGCTCATTATCAGCAATATTTAAAATATATTTATTCAATGTTCCTACTTTGAAATAGGGAAAGTATTTTTCAATTAATTCCTGTTTGTTTACCATCACATCAGGAAAATTATTAATATTTTCTTCCATACATCTTCACCTCATTTTGTACACAAAAAACAGGCACTAATATTAGTACCCGCTAAAAATTCATGAAAAGATTCAAGAATAATCCCATACCTTTTTACATCCTGCTACTCACAGTAACTTTTTTACTAGATGTATAAAACAGAATAACCTTTCATAGTTTTACTCTATCACTATATACTCTTTCAGCTTGTCTGATAATATCTTGATAAGTCTTTAAATCAATATTATCTCTCCGCAATTCATCTAAATCCATTTCTGTTAACTTATCTTTAGCAACCTTCCCACAAATAAAATACGCTTTAATATCTGTAGTTGAGCTAACTTTTATTGGTTTATCTGAACGATTAATCTCATCTGCTACAAAACGACGGTATTTATAAATTTGATTCTTAATTTCAGAAATATCAGGTACAGAATAATTTGTCCTTTTCTCCCTTTTTAATTCACAAATAATTGGAAAAGGTTCATCTGCAACCCTTGTAATAATATCTGTACGACCACTTACCTTATTATCTTGGATAATAGTTTCATACTTATTTTGTGTCTCAATAATAATCTCATCACTTGGCTTATCCCAATACTGATTAATTAACCATGGATTCTTAGCTAAGTGCTTTTCAAAAACATCCTCTATCTCTTCATCGTCAATAATTTGTTTAAGTTTGTCAATGACATTAATCCTATCTTCAATATTTGATTTTATCCGTAATGCCGCATTAAGTTCTGTTTTGTCAAATAAGTTATAAAACTTCACTAAAATCTTTTCAGAAGTATCCATCTCATCTATAGTAATATCTTTAATAACTTTATTATTCACAAGTGCAAAAATTGCTTGTCCATAAACTCTATATTCAGCCTCCGAGTATTTTTCCCCATTATCAAAAATTCTTTGCGAAAATTTTGTAACCTGTTTCTGTTGTTCCTCATTATAAAATGTAAATGCAGTACTCAATCCCTTATCTGATCTTAACATTTTGTCAAGATAATCATTTTTTTCTCTAACTCTATTTGCTCGCAAATTATTCCAATTAGCATTTAATTTATTACTTATCTTAGAAATTTTTTCTATTAATAATTTTACACTTGGTATTTCCTTATTTAAACCTTCCCTACTACTTAGTACAGGATCTTCTTCTTCATTTTGAAGAAAATCCGCATTTACCTCACCTAAAAAATATGAATTTGTAATCCTATTTTTTAGTTTATCGCGTAAAATATCTTCATCAGCTAACTTACCATGAATATAAACAACTACACCTGAAACACTAATATTTTCATCTGCTAACAAATGACTGGGAAGTTCAACAGTTCCAAGCCACCCACTAATTGAGTTTGCAGTAAAAAACTCATCTTCCTCTTTATAAAAATTTTTTCCAGGAATATTAGGAAATCTTTGCTGAATTTCCTTTAATTCCATACCAAAATAATAGATGAATTCTAAATTGTCATCATAGAAATGCTGACTTAAATTAATTTTCTCTTTATTAATTTTAAGCTTAAAATTGTGTTTTCCTATTACAGCAACAGAGAATCGTCTTGAAATTAATTTTTTTAGACCAGCAACACTTGTAGAAATGATTTTTCGTCTCATTTGAGGAATAAAAACCGCTGTTCCAGTAGTTTCATCTGCTATATCTGGAAATACTTCTTTCAATTCTGATAAATCATCAATATATACTACTTCAACTGGAACTGTCGGACGTTTTTCAAGTAACAATTGATATTCAAAAATTATTTTTTTCCATTGAGTATCTTCAGCACTTTTCGTATAAAGAATATAACGGTCTCCTAGACTAAACGCTGCAAACTTACCTATACCCTTTCGCCCCATATAGGGACGAGTTTCAAAATTATCAGGTTTTCTCACTAAACTAATATCTTTTTCCGTACCTGAAATAGCATATCTTTCAGATAATTCAGCATCCGTCATACCAATGCCATTATCAAAAATTAATAGAGATGTTTTACTATCTTCCTCGTACTCCCCATTCCCGTTATCCTTATAAAAAATATTACACTCTGTACAGTAAGCATCCCAAGAATTAGCTATTAATTCAGCAATAGCTGGCGGATTTGAAGTATATAAGTTTCTACCAAAATGCTTAACTGCACCATACGCAACTTGTAAATCAATTTTATTAATACTCATAGAATTTCCTCCACATGTTTTAATATACTCCGTCCAATTGCTTCACCTAGTTTAGGTGGCACTGCATTTCCTATTTGTAAAGCTACCTGAGCAATAGGATAATTTCCCCCAAGTTCTGGTTCTGTGAACAAATAATCTCTGGGAAATGTTTGTAACATTGCACCTTCCCGTAAACTTAAAGCTCTGTCTTGTTCTGGATGACCAAAACGACCATTCCCTATTCCAGGAAATTGTGTGGTTATTGTATTAGACGGTTGATCCCACTCTAACCTTCCATAAACAGAACCAAACGAAGCACCACTCTTTTTTTTATAAGCTTCAAGTAATAAATCATCATCCCAATCTCTCCAAGTACCACCTGGTTTTGACTGCTTAATCCGTTTCATATTCAGCTCAGAAAGCTTTCTACTTCGATGTAATGGATCTGTTGGATCAGTCTCTCCCGCTCTAAGTTTCGGTAAGTTAGCAATTGTCTGTCTGAGAGTTGGATAATCATTCTTATCAAACAAAGGAGGAAGTAATTTAATTGCTCCCAATTTTGAAGCTAAAAGCAATAGACGTTTTCTTTTTTGTGGCACTCCATACTCAGGAGCATAAACTATCTTATAGTCAATAAAATAATGATTAGCTTCTAAAATTTTAATAAAGTCAGCAAAAACTTTTTCCTTGACCATCTGTGGAACATTTTCCATTGATACAATATCTGGTTGAACATACTCAATCTGCTCTCCAAAATAGTTTAAAAGATCCATCTTCTGAATGGTGTTTTTATTATTTTTATATTTATGACTATATGTCGAAAAAGGTTGGCAAGGAGCACACCCCATTAAAACTTTAATATCGGTATCAACTGGGTATAAATTACCGATCTCTGTATCATCAATTTCTTTCACATCTTTTAAAATAAATTTTGCTTTGTTGTTATATTCATAAGCGAATTTACTTCTGGCATCTATATCATAACCTGCAACAACATTAATACCTGCTTGCTGCATACCACATGTTAGACCACCAACACCACAAAACAAATCAACAGCATTAATTTTCATTACAGCCTCCTCGTTATGTAAATTATAACATGCTATTTTTAGATTGTATATGATTTTAAAACCACTTTCACCACTCTAATTTAACGACACGTTTTCCTTAAAAATTTTAAAATCCTTGACTTAGTTAGGATAAGCCAAGGCACAAGAATTATATATTTACCATTTAGAAAATAACAATGGTACTATTATACCACTTTTATATTTTCATTGTAATTAGATTGGTTGAATATCTTTTTTCAAATAACAGCCATGATGTTTAGTCATGGCTCAATTTATTACTTTTTAAATTTTGCTTTAATTTTATCAACTAGACCTTTTAATTTGTCTTTAAATCCTAGAGCAAAACCTGCCAAAATAATCAACAAACCTACCACAACGCCAAGCGTACTTTCACCTGTTTCAGGTAGTGTTACTTGCTCACCATCAATCGTTGTCGCCGTAAAGGTTTTATCCGCATTTTCTGTCACGCCTAAATCCGTTAAGTTAGCATTTGAACCGTCTGAAAGTGTCGCCACACCCGCTTGAATATCTGTAATAGTTACACCACTTGCAAGTGTTACAGGATTAGCAGTCGTTACGTCACGAACAATTTGACCTGTTACTTGTGAAGTCGTTCCTACCTGACTAGCTCCAGCGTCATAAGCTGTTTGAGCTGATACGTTTGGATTGTTCGTTGGCTGTGACTTATCTGTATTGACTGTTGCTGTTTCACCAGTCGTTGTTGGCACTTCAACTGTTCCTGTTTCTTGATTTTGTTGAGATGTGTCATCTTCTGTTTGACTATCTGATGTTTCCGTTTGTGTTTCTTCACTATCCGTTTGCGTATCAGATTTATCTTCTGAACTATCACTCTCTGAATTTTCTGTTTGTGTTGTCTCACCCACAACATCTGTCTCCGTAGATGGTGTTGCTTCAGATGATGAATCATCAGTTATCGGTGTTGTTGGTGTTTCAATAACACCTGAACCACTATCAATTGTATCATTAACATCATCACCAGCGTTTGACGTATCTGTTTGCGTATCCGTCGAAGAATCTGAACCTGTTGTAGATGGTGTTACCACTACTGTATCATCAACTGTTCCTGCAATATCCGATTCGTCCGCAAAAGCTGTGCCTGCTTGCGTTAAAACAAGCGCTGATACTGTAACCATTGTTAAAATTTTTGATTTTTTCATTTATCTTCTCCTTAAATTTAATATTGAATGCCTGTTGGAATACCATGCAAACTCGCAATTTCCAACTGTTGTGTGCCTGTCACATAATTTCCTGCAAGCGAAAGATTTTCTGCACCGTCTTTTGTCAAATCAACTGTGAATTGATACACGTTTTCACTATCACTTGCATAAACTTTTAACGTACTAATATCAAGCTGATAACCAGCTTTTAACATTGTCACAACTGTTTGTGCCATTGCTTGACTAGTAACTGATAATTTGTCTTTATACGTTACTTGAACATCAGACTGATTATTAATCTGTGTTAAATAATCAAAAGCAACCATCAACGAAGCAGTCACTTTTTTAGTCGCTTCATCATCTAATGGTTCATCTGACTTTTCAAGCGTTTGTGTCGCTTCATCTTGTGCTGAAAGCAATTCTGATTCACTTGTAGATGAACTTTTCTTAGTTGACTGTTGTGTAACCGTATCTGTATTTGATGGTGATGACCGTGACTGTTCATTCCTATGACACGAACGAACCGATAAAATAATCAAGCCTACTAGTAACACTAGCAAGCCGATAACGACCTTTTTCTTCATTTTTAACTCCTTACTGAATTTGATTATATGAATAGTTAAAAGCTTTCACTTGAACTTTTGTTGCCTTTTGATAAGCTCTCGAATCAGTTAAACTTGCTTTGACGATAAGACGTTTCGTTGCTTCTTTATCTTCACAAGTCACTAAGGTTAACGTTGATTCCCCAACAACATCAGCTAAAACCTCTGTTTGTTCAGGACTAACAGATTCGATTTCCGTAATTTTATAAGTATAAATCATTGACTTATCCGTTAAATAGATTGTCATACCAACTTTTGCTTTTTCTAACGGTGAAAAGAGCATTTGAGACGACCCTGTTAAGCCAAAAACGTGATGACTAGCCAAAGCATAATTGTTTTCACCACCCATGACTTGATTATCTTTCATCGTTCCTGCACCATAAAGCAAATTGTCGTTCGTCACGCCTTTAAAAATAGGAAGATTAATAGATAAGTCAGGAATAGCAATGCCACCAATAACTGGCAAATCTGTTCCACTTGACGTTAATAAGCTTTTTACGGAAACGGACTGAACACTTGAAAAGTCATAAGTGGCTTCTGCTGTTTCATTTTTCGCAATCGTTGCTTTTGAAACTTGACTAACTTGATAGTCATTAGACCTTAAACCAATTACATAATGACTGATTGGCTTACTAAACACCAATAAGAAACCAATCACTATCATTAGTAGCATAATTATCTTTTTCTTCATATCTTCCCTTCCTTTTATCCAACTGACGACGCTTCAGAAACAATACTATAACCTGCGTTACTTGGGTCATAAAAACTCCAACCAGACGCATATTGAGAAGTTGGTACATAACGATAAGACCACGTGTATTTACCAAAGCCACCATTTTCACCTGACAGAGAAGAATAGTTTTGTTCAACCACTAAAATATCACCATTCGAAAATACGTGACTAACTACGCCTGTATGACCAACATCATTACCAGCAGAGCTTGGCGTTTGACTAAAAACTGCCCCCGCAGTTGGTGTTGTTGAAGTTGACCCGCCAAAGTTACTTGCCCAATTCTTGGCAATATCTTGTCCGTTACCACTTGTCATAGTTGGATGAGAACCATTTTTCTCCCACAAGGCATACATAAGACTTGCGGAAAGGTCAGTACATTGACCGCCCGAGTAAGCAATCGCATTCCAACCCGTGCTATCTTTGAAACCTAGACCTACACTTGCAGGGTCTAAAGCATATTGTTTTAGGTCATCTGGTAAATCGTCTCTTTTCCAAGCATTGTAAGCACTATAAGAAACCGTACCTCCATCCGTTGACCAAGACCCTGTACCACCAGAAGATGATGACGAACAATTACTAGTGCTAACGGCTGAAACCTTATAATTGGAATCAGAGCTAGAATCACTTGAACTTGTGCCAAACGCTTCATTAAACTTACTCTCATCATAGCTATAAGAAGCGCCATTAAACATGTCATAAGCGGTTTGAGCGTCCGCTTGTTTTTGACTTTGGTCAATATAAGCGGTATTTCCACGCTCATAAGCTTGCCAGACTAAGGTTGCTTGTTGCGGGTCGGTCATCTGTGCCATTTGTTGGAATGAATGATTGCCACCCGTCAAGTCCATAGAAGCGTTCCAATCACCAGACAGAATCGCTTGTGCCACAAAGGTATTTTGAGCGTCTACGTCAAGCCATTTGCTGTCGCCAGCTTCCGCAAATTTAGTATACGGTGTGAATTGATAAATCCCACCACCGCCAACAGAATAACCAGAGCCACCGCTTGGAATAACACCAGCGGATAATCCATTGGTTAACTCATCTGTACCGTAATGCCCCTCGGCTCGGTCAACAAGCGAGAAGCCACCCTCGGAGTTAACCCAGCCAACGATTCCAGAAGCCGAAGCACCGCTTAGCCCTTTAGACACCCAAGAATCAAAAACCAGTTTAGCGTTGTTATAAGCCGTTGACCCCTCGTGCGTCCAATCCGTATCCGAAACTACCGTACTAACAGTGGCTCCAGACGTTGAACCAGAAGAAACATCACAACTTTCATCTGCACCAGCAAACAAAGCAATGATAACAACGATAGTAATAAAGAAAGGCAATAATAAAATAGAAAAGAGACAGCCCAAGCGTCGTTTTTTCATCTTATTCACCTCGCAATTCTGCTAATCGTTGTTCAATATCAGACATTCGTCTTTTATTCATACGATATTGTCTATTTTTAGTTGTTGTTTTAGCTAAGCCACGTTTAAAAGCTGATTGACCTGTTTCTAACTGTCCTAAATCATCACTAGATTGATAGTGGGATAATTCATCTTCCAATCTATCAACTTTAGCTTGTTTACGATACGTTCGATAATCATTCGGTAACTCATCAGACGTTGTTAAAGGGGATTCTGTTTGAGGAACTTCTACCTCTTCAATCGCTGAATCTTTTGAAAAGTTATCCGTTGAATAATCTTCAATAGCTTTATCACTTTGAGCATTATCCGCTTGTTGATGATAGTCAATGGCTTCTTCATTTGACAAATCTTGTTCAAAATCTTCAATAGAAACATTTTCATTATCATCAAGAGAATCATTAGGTAAGCTTTCTTGATAAACACCATCATAATCAATGGTGTCATCTTCAATACTTGGTTCACCCTCATCATATAGTGGAACATCTACCATGTCAGGGTCAACTTCTGTAAAATCAACATCTTCAACAGTAGAATCATCATCACTATATGACGGATTACCCATATCTTCAAATTGGTCATCATAATCAGAATTATCAGCTAGATCAGGTGTTACCTTACCATAATCTGGTTTAAATTTTGAAAAAGCTTTCTCCAAACCATCTTTAGCTGTTAAGGCTAACCCTGCACCTGCACCAGTTGCAAGCATTCCAATTGTCGCCATATCACTCGCTCGTTCATACATATTTCCACCTGTATCACGAAATTGACTAGGCGCATTAACAACACCGTCCGCAAGTCTAGCAACGCTATTTGCTTGATTATGACCCAAAATAAAGGTTAAAACCTTTTCTTTATTCTTCCAAATCGCCACAAACACAATCGCTTGTACAACTGTTGAAATCACTAGTTCAAAAACAGGTTGAAAATCACTAAAGCTAACTAAATCTTGTTCAGATAAACTATCAAAACCGCTTGATACAAAAACATTAATAATGGCTTCAATATAAAAGACCATTAAGGTTAAAAAGCCAGTCAATACTGGAAAAAAACTAGCCCCTAACATTAATTTGATGGTATTAAAAATCACATCTTGCATTCTTGGTGCTAGTGACACAATTAAGGCTAATGGAAAAGCAATCATTAAGAAAATCACTAATAACTGTGCCACAAAAGACATTAATTGAATCAAGATTAGCGGTAAGCCTAAAATAATCGCTTCAACAATTTTCAAAATCACATAGAGACATTTAATCACAATGTAATCACTAACAGCTGAAACCCAACGATTTTTTTCCTCTCCATCATCTGCACCATGTCCTATATCATCTAAATAACCACCTTGCTTTCTATCAGCATCACGTTCGCTTGGCTTTACTTTTTGAAATTTACCATCTACTACAGAACCAAGAACCTTTGAATCATCAAAATCTTCTGTTGCACCTGTTTGATTGTTCATATATTTACCATCAAGACGACCTGTATTGACATAGACATAGGCTGCATAAGCCGTTCTGGCAATATAATTATCCGCAACAGATGTTTCTGAACTGATTGTGTTATCATCATTTTCAGGATTGACAATGCTCATGTTAGAAATCGTCGTGCTAGCAGAGGTTGCCACATTGTGAATTGTATCCAAAACATAAATACCACCAGATGTATTTTGCATAGTGCCAAAATACCCTAAGCCAAGCATAATCACCGCAAATAAATGCAATAATCGACGTCCAACATCACCTTTTGAAAAAGTATAACCAATAAAAATACTAAAAGCCGTTACGGCTATCACAAGATACAAAAGAGAATTGTTATAATTCCCTGAACCTGCTAAACCATTCCATAAGTTTTTAGACGTGTCATAAACGGTATTTTTATAAACATCATATAAATCAAAACTTTCAAAAAAGCGAAGAATTAACGAAATAAAGCCAACAATCAAATCTAAAATCATAAATGGACCATTGACAAATATTTCTGTTAAAATCTTCCAGACGGCACTAATATTAAGACTAGCAGTCGGTTCTATATAGGCTTTTAAGTCAAAAATCGAAACACCAGATACTTTATTATAGAGATTAACTAAAATACTTGTTGTATCTTCAGAACTCATTTGCACCTCCTAACTAGCTAGCGTATTTATTTTCTAGTACACTTGACGTTGTTTGTTTCATTGGTTTTAAGAATGGGTCAATATCTTCAAAAAGATTATGGACTGAAATCATGTTCAAATTGCCATAAACATCATAATAAAGACATTGTCCTGAAATCATATTATCCAGCCATTCTAGATTTTTTTCAGTCACTTCTAAGCCTACATGTTTCAGAATATCTTTTCGTTCCGATTTTTCGTAAAAGGCAAAGATTGTTCCAAAACCAGTAGAATCTTCTTCGTTTTCAGCGTCATGAACCGATTGAGTAACCAAGCAAAGCGTGTTATATTTAGACCGTCCAACACGACGCATAGACTTGATAACCGCTTTTCCCTCTGATGACTGCATTAAAATCCATGCTTCGTCAAAGATTTCAAGTGTTTCATCATCATTACGTTCACCAAAATGTTTACAAAACGCACCTAGTGCAAACATCAAGCAAATTGAATTTGCTTCATGGTCTGAAATATCTTCCACACCATCTTTTGGCAATGACAAATCCGCAATCTCTAAAACAGTTACCCGTTCATCATAAGAAAGCCCTTTAACATTGCCGTCTGAAAAGGCTAACTCTAAGATTGAATTACGAATAATGGCTTTAAAATACTCACCAACTTCAACAACCTTTTTATCCTCGTCTTGACAAAGTAGCTCAATCACATGATTAAAACCAACTGTTTCACCAGCTTCACGTCGTTCTAAAACCGTTGTAATCGCATTTGTCAACGACGTTGTTTGAGTGAGTTCAACCTGTGTCGCTTGACGTAACAAGTAAAGCAACATATTTTTAGCTGTTGCTTGCGCATTTTCTTTTTCCAAAATCACAATTGGGTCAAGTACCCCATGATTCGATTCAAGAGTAGCGTCAAGGGTCACAAAATTGATATTCTCAATTTGTTTTTTACGTTCTGGGAAACGTCTTGCAAAATCAGGTTGACTAATCACCTTTTGATAGTGCTCACGGAGTTCACGTTTTGGGTCAATGTACAAAATTCTCACATTTTGTTGGCTTGTCAACAAGAAAAGTAATTGGGCAAGATAGGACTTCCCATTACCTGTTGCACCTGTGATAATCAAGTGTGGGTTTTTCGTTACTTTACCAGCAATATCCTCTTTATTTGCGACGGTCGCATTAAAGAGAACTAAGTTCTTAGAACCTTGAACCGCTTCATCAATATTATCCCAAGCAGTCAGCCGATTATCTACTCGTCCAATATACCAACCAATACGGTTACCTGAACGTGTATTTGTAAACAACATTAACTCCGCAAAGCCTTTACAAGTAACTAAATGATTCCATTTGCGAGTAGTAACTTGCAAATCTTGACCGTAAAGCAAACTTTGGAAAAGATAAGGCGTATCATGACCTGCCTCATGCAAACTAACACTCATATCTTGGAAGTAAGAAAGTAACGATTGACGACGTTGTTTCAACTGTTTAATGTTTGAAGCAGCCACCGTCACATACGCTCCAAAACGTATCAATTCTTCCTTGTTACCAACTTTTTTCATTAAATCTTTCAACGAATAAGCACCCATTAAAATATCATCTTGCTGTACCGTATCCGTACTAGCCGCTTCATTCATAATGTTACGATAACGATTATTCGACCGCCCCATTTGACCGTTTAAACCAGACTTATCAATAAACTCTGCTTTCATTTTCAACCAAACAGGAAAACTTAATCGTTGAAGCAACTCACCTAAATGAAAACCATTAAAAATCGTTGAATACCGACCAATTGGCAAAATAGAAAGGTAAGAAGTACCGTAAATACTAGATAGTTTTAAAATTCCCTCTTCAACAACGGTAATCACAGTATCTGTCACATTTTCCAAAGCACGATTGGCAATCACATCTTCCCTCAAATGAGGAATATAAGTTAAGAACTGATACCGTTGATAATAGAACAATTCTTCATTTGTTAATCGTTTTGCTTTTAACGGTGATAGTAGGCGATAGATAATGGATTCAATCTCTTGATAATCTTCATACCAATTCTCTAAGGTCTCAACTTCAAAACCTAAAAAGCCAGCAATATTTTCCGCTATTTCTGATAATTGATTCGTAACAGCTTCAGTTAAATTATTTTTTACTATCGTTTTTTCAATATTAATACCGACTATCCATTCATACTCGTAAGGAATTTCCATCTCTTTAGTCAATAGTCCAACAGTTCTATTAAGTGTTTGTTCACCTAATACTTTTGAATCATCAGCTAAATCCTCTGAAAAATCTCGCATTTTTTCTTCTAATAGATAGTCTCTAGGAATCAAAGAAACTTCAAAATACTTATATTTTGCTAGCTTCTTAACCACTTGTGAAACTGTTATCTTATGTTTTTTCTTTTTATCCGTATCTGTAATTGTAATTGGTGTGTTCGGAACTTGATAAAAAGCCGTGACAACACCGTCCTTACGTAAAGCCATATTTCCATCAGTCTTTGCTATCGGATATTCCAAACGCTTTACCATTTTTTAATTACCCCCTTTATTTTTTACACAATAAAAAGCCTTGATTTTAAACAGTCAAGGCTCTTACCTTTTTACAAATGAGTTTTCTCAAAAACAAACTCTTTTTCCATATCAACTCGCTCACCTTGATAGATGGCTCGCTTATCTAATCTAAACTCAAACCAATATTTCAACCAGTCAGCAATGAAAACATGCATTTTTTTACCCTCTGGTTCTGTTTCCGTATAAATTTTTGCGATTTTATACGGTAAGATAGCATAAAGCAAACTAGAAATCGAATGCGTATGCGACGCTAACCACGACAGTAACGGCGATAAGAGTTGAAACATCACAATCAAAACTAAGAAAAAGACAACAAAAAAGGATACTTGCATTGGCGTTGAAAAATACCAAATACGCTTTCCTTTAGGTGACTTAATTTCCTGTATCCAGTAGGGAGCATTAATACCCCTACCGTAATCAAACAATTGTTCTTCTTCCATATTTTATAACCCTGAATTAATACCGAACCATTCCAAAATACCTGAAAGGAAGTTAAGCATTTGAGTACCTTTAAGTAGTACTGCAATAACGGCATAAATGATAAGTGTAGTAAAAATCTTAATCATCTCACCAGATTTCCAATATTTGAAAATAAAGCCTCCACAAACCACACTCAAAAGGTAGATTGCGTCACCTGACATAAATGAACGTAAATTTGAAATATCCATGAATTATTACTCCTTAATTTTTAAAATAGTTATATAACTTTTCAACAACCCAACCATTATCTGATTGTGACAAATACAAAGTGAAATTTTCAGTGTGCTTATCAGTTGTATTTTTGTCTGTAAATGTAACAGACACCTGAACAACTTTTTGACCATCATCACCCTCATAAAAGAGTGCTGTTGAATTATCAATCGTATCCACTTGATACGAACCACCCATTAAGACTGGTTCTTTCATCACCAATTTTAAATCCGTCTCATCACTTGAAGCGTATTTATCAAAGAATACTTCCAAAAACTCTTTGATTGAATCTGTTTCGCTAGATGATAACTTCACCAAATCAGATGAATCATTCTTCTCAAATGATTTAGAATCACCTTGATAAAGGTCATCAGCCAAGCTATAAGGTGGGCTAACAATCGTCAGTAACCCATCTTTAATCTTAAATGGAACAGCTAAGTTCATGACATAGCTATTACCACTAACTTCATAGCCAACTTTTACAATTGCCAAATCATAAGATTTATATTCCTCAACACTAATTACACGTTGTGATTTTAACGTTCGTGTCTCATTCAATTCTTCCGTATAACTTGAAGAATCAAAAGCGTAATAGCCTTGTAAGGTCTGTTCCCGCTCTTCCGCAGATTCTTTATCATAATTAATATACGCATAAATGAAATTAGTCATGTAGTATTGAACACGTGACACATCTAACGTTGAGGTCTGATTAGCACTATCCGTTAAGGTTGTTTCAAAATCAGCCACCTTATTTTTCAATGAATTTACTTGACTAGATAGTGAGATTGCTCTCACTAAACCAATAAAACCAATAAAACCAATAAACACAAAGAAAAGCAAAAAACCATAAGTCATGATATTAGCAGTCCTTTTGGATAGCTCCTTAACCTTTGGTTGTTTGCCTTGCTTTTCTTTTTTTGAAAATTTCATTAAAAATGCTTTAATCTGGGTGATAACACCCCCTTTTAATTTCAATTTAACTTACTCCTTTCCCTATTTTTCTGCTACATAGAAGCCTTTTTCAGTATTCAATAAAACACCTCGCTCAATATAATCTGTCAATATATCTTTCAAAAGATTATCTCGTTTTAAAAGATACGTAACTGTTTGAACTTCATCTTTGGAAACTAAATGATAATAATGAGAAATAATCTCTGTAACTGGTACGTGTCGTTTTAACAAATGAACAACAATAGATTCATCACCGTCATAAAGCTCTTGCACACATTTTTTCAGCGCATAAGCCAAGGTTAATGACATCTCACTATCAACATTCCAATCAACAAAACCACAAACAAAAAAGGTATCATCTCTGATACCTCGTTCAAGCATACGTTCTCGTACCTGCTCTTCCGAAAAACGCATTAAATCTAACTGACACAACAACTTACTCTGACCTGAATCACGTATCCTGATATTTGCTATCATAACAGACCTCCTAATAATATCCCTCCGCTATTTTATTTAAGTCCTCTAGTTCATTAAGGGTACAATAACCTGTACCAAACCGATTCGTTCCATCAACCTCAACAACTTCAACAATGTCATTAAAATCACCAGAAAAGCCAATTTCAACTAGTTTTCCAAAATAAAGAGGAAATGCAAACCAACGGCGCTGACCTGTATCTGGATTTCTAATCAATGCTCTAATCATACCAACTACCTCAATGAACATCTAAGAAACCATCAGCTACAAAGCCACCAGAACTTTCAATATTAATATCTCGTCCATAAGCTTCGTAATCAAAGTACATCTCCAATTGGTCTCTCGGAATATTTTGAATACCTAGCTCATTAACCCAATACTCACCAAGTTCTCTATTGGTATCAACATCATAAATTAAAGTCATATCATCAAAGTCATCTACATAGAACAAAAAGCCTCTAACATCATAACCAAAGAACTCATGGCACGCATAAACCAAATGTTCATCAACATCCTCAACTAATTCTGAAAATTTAAGAACATCTTCAAGCAAATCATACTCATCAATAAAATCAACATTAGAATCAACAATCACTAAATTATCATAGTCATCTGTTTCATCTAATTTAAAGCGTTCTTTAACAGCTTCTAAACTAGTTGGAAGTGCCACTTCCTCTACTTGACCATTTAACTTATTTCTCAAACGAATTGTAATATCCATAATATTTCCTCCAAAACAAAAAAGGCGATTAGACTAACTAACCGCCTAGCATTTTCAATTTTTGATTTTAATTAACCAAGTCCATCAGAGTAGAACCGTTTTTACGCAAACCACCAGCGAACATACGCATTTGGCGATTGTTATACCAGTAGCGTTTAAGTTGTGTTTTAATTTCCTCAATATTCAGTTCATTAGCTTCTTTAAGGCTTAATTCTTGAATAATGTCTCCCTCTAAGATTGTTTTTAACTCATTTGCCAGCTGGAAAGCTTCCTCAAAATTGTTATTCGTTAAGTTATCCCCCATTTCATGGACAACTTTTTTCAACTTTTTAACTTCTGTTTGTTTTTCTTCTTGTGTTACTGCCATTTTTAATTACCTCTCAATTTTTCTATTACTATAAAAAAACAACCTACAAAAAAATAGGTCGGTGGCAAGTGTATCCGTTTTACTTTAAATAAAATGCTTATTGACATTTTCCTTTTCTTACAATTTAGCAACTCCATTTTCTTTCAACTCTTGTAAAACTGTTAAATAATAACTATAATCATATACTGTTGAAAACCACGAAGCCAAATCAGCTACACCACTTACTTCAACATAAGAATGATTCTGTGCTTGTGTTAAGCGATTTATTTTACGTAACCATGTTAAATTTTCCATAAAAATTTCTTGATTCCACATATCTTATCTCCAATCAAAATAAGCTAAAATAATGACATAAGCCATAACAAAAGTGTTTTTTATTTTTTAGAATTTTCTCTTGACTTTTTATATAGAATGTCTCCTTGTTCTTTCTGTTCCATAGCAGCAACTAGTTTTTTCACTAGCCACTTAAGACCATCAAAAAGACACTCAATAGCAGCTAAAAGACCTGTAATCACTAACAGACCCGCTAGGACAAAGAGGTATTCTGTTATCATTTCTTGTGTAATCACGATTTCCTCCTTTTTGGCTCTTGATAACTTTTTAAGACCACTATTGGTTTAACATAACGGATAACATTTTAAATCATGTTGTTTCATTCTCTAAACACCTCTTTCAATGCTAAAACACGTTTTTGTAAGCGATAACTCTTAATTATTCTACATAAGATATCCCGTCTGCTGCTATCACTTTGCATCAGAATACCGAAAATTAAAAGCTTTCTCTTTCGAATCACTAACTGTTTAAGCTCATCATGATATTCTTTTTGTAAATGATTTGCATTCATTCCTGAATAGGCACTTTTAAGACTTCTTGCTGTTACAATCAGTTCATTAATATCTTCACGATAAGCCGACAATTGTTCAGCTTCAATTTCAGGATAATAAAATTCCCTATCAGGTATCATATTGACAATTGCCTCAATCAATGCTTTTGACGATTCACGAGTATTAAGAAAGTTAGATACCTCATCCGACTTAAACAACCTCATCATAATTAACATAATCTCCTTTTCTTAACTCAACATCTGTTTGAATCGCCAATAAAATCTTTTCAGCTTCTTCTGTGACTTCACCAGAATTCAAAATATAAGCAAGATTATCTTCTCCAACAATTTTGTCAAATTCTTTAACCATAGCTAAACTATTAGACACTTGATACCGTAACCAATTAATCGTTTTTCGAATATCATAAGGTTCAGGATTCGTACTTAAGGTTAACGGTTCTGTTCCACCAAATAAGCGTTGCCACTTACTATCAGCCAGATAAGCACCAAATGCATTCGTTCCATCATAAACTGTTACCCGACTATTAATCAAGCCACGTCCAATCTCCGCAAGGTCAACGCCGTTGATATATTCATCCACAACACTATCTGCTTTCTTATGGGCTAAACGAATTTCATAACGATTCCAAACATCAAATATTTCTAAGGCTTCTTCAACACTAATTCGTTCTTCCTTAGCTAACTCATAACGTTTTTCATAAAAATTAAAATACATCTCTGATTGACGAGAGCCAAAATAAAGCGAAATGCCTTGCCGTTCTTCCTCATATTTTTCTTGTGTGTAAATCAAAGAACCACCACCGATAAAGTTAAATTTTTTCATCTTGTCAAAATACAACTCTTGTTTATAATATTTACTAATCATATCCTGTAATTGAAACTGTTCCTTTTCCTGACCAACACCTTGATAAACTTCATCAATGGCAATATCCAAACGTGTCACTTTCATATCAGCACCATAAGCTAAGCGCATATTAGCTAATAAGTCTTGCCACGTCCAGTCATAATACTCAAGCATAACTTCTAATTGACGACAACCACTCCCAGATAGCTGAATGGTTATTTGATAATTATTAGTCTCAAACTTATCATGATAATCAAATATCCAAATATCACCTCGTTTCCACAAATGGTTATACATCATCAGTTTTGTCTCGTAAGAGTGAAACTCCTTAAACGGAATTAACAAAAACGTTTTTGTAAAATGCTCTAAGTCACGAACACTCATAAACGTAATCCGCAAATAGTCAATCATAAATCGCAAACGACCACTCTCACACTCCTCAAAACCAAATGACTGTTTAAATTTTCGATATGTTTCCAGACTAAATGGCTTTTTACCAAGCTCATATTGAGAAATCACTTGACGAGAAACACCAACAGATTTTGCAAAATTTGTTTGATTCAAGCGCATCTTTTTGCGTAATTCCTTTAAATAAATGACATCCACTTTTATTCAACTCCCTTTCTTACCCTGTCAACCAAATTTTGACCGTTTGTCAACCACCTTACAAATCTCGCAAACCCTTGGTACATATAGTGTTTGGGCGTTGCAAGTTGCCGATTTTTCAAATCTCTACCCCCCTATTAGAAATAGGGGGTTGATTTCTTTTTCCAAGAAGCGATAACCGCTTGATAACCGCCGATAACCGCTTGGGCATTCGCCCAAGCTATCGGCTATCAAGCTATCGCTTCTTGGAAAAAGAAAAGGGTAAACCTACCCTAGTCTTCACTTTCTTTGGTAAAATACTGCTCCACAGCATTAGACCACGTTAAATCATTTGTTGCTTTAAAATCAAAGAGTTCTTTCACTAAAGTCACTTCCGAACTAGTTAATACCTGCTTATCAGTATCATCATGCTCAAAAATTGTATAACCGTCATCTTCAATCATTTTCACAACTTTAAAAACTTGTGGACGAGAAACACCAATATTATCAGCCACCTCTTTCAAGCTATACTTAATCTCTTCGGTTTGAACCTTATTAACCGACATCTGATTAGCCTGATTAGTTGCTTCCGTAGCAACCGCCAAAAGCTCCTTATCATTAACAATATTAGCCGAAACCTCTGTATTTTCAGTAGGGTCAAAATGATTATCATGTCGCTCTAATTGCTCAAAATAATCATAAAACTCAAATCCTTTTACCAGATTCGGTGAGTAAAATTCACGAGCAACCTCACCATTAACAGCACCATATCCACGACCATAAACACGACGCCCAGAAATATATTTAAGGTATTTAAACTCTTTGTTACGATTAACTTCACCAAACATAATGTCATAGCCAGCTTCATCAAGACGCCCAACAGACAAACGCATATTAATATTAGCTTGTAATTTTGACCCTAAATCTTCACGAGATGGCTTTTGCATTGCAATGACTGCAAAACAACCAGCTTGCCGACCAAGTAACAACAAATTACCAATTGCCGAATCAACACGTTCACGCTGTTTATAATCAAGCATAGACATCAAGGCATTATACTCATCACAAACCAAAAAATAAGGCTCTAAACCATAATCATAATATTTTTTCAAATCCTTATGATTAAGACGTTTTCGCTCATCATTCATAAATTTATACCGAGCCATCATAACCACAAATGCTTTCTCAAATTGTTCTACAATTTCATCAACCGAAAAAGCAACACGACCCTCAAAAGCTTTCATATCAGTCATAGTGATAAAATCAGCTTGTTTTGGGTCACAAATATCAACTACACCAATTTTAGCTAAAGCTAAAATCAACGTACGAAGCAAAACAGTTTTACCACCACCAGTACCACCTGCCACAAGTAAGTGTGGGTCTGAATCAAAATCCCAATAATAATTTCTCATCAGTAATAAACCTTTTCCTTGCTCAAAAGCAACATCAGGAATATTAATACGATTAAGAAAGGCTTGATAAGCCATAGTGTAAGTCTTATATTTAACATCATCTAATGTCTCCATGAAGTCCATAAACAATGTTTTTTCAAGCTCACTCCCCATCTTAGTAAACTTATCTTGAAACTTGTTTCCAGCCATCTCAAATGAAACATCTAAATCAAATTTTCGTTGACGCATATAAACTTTTGGATAACGATAACTTGTCTTAGTATTTTGTCCTTTTTTCTTCTTTTCGTAAATAAAGCCATGTTCAAACAAATACCTTGATATAATACCTAATCGGTCAATTTTCTTCCCAAATGGCGTTTGTTCTCTAAAAAGCCACGAAAACCAAATACCTAAAACAATCACCAAAACACTTAAAATAGCTAAAATCACAATTGTTTTAACATCTACTGCTTTTAAAGCGTCAATATTAACATAACCAAAAGCAATTACTGGTAACAGCAATACAAAAGAAAAAACGAAAGCTAAAATCATATTCAGCTTTCGCATGTACGGACGAACTCTCGTTCCCCTATACTCAGGTAATAACCGCATAGATTACCCCCTTATTTTTTATCTTGCTCCTGTGATTTTGATTGAGATTGATTAGGTGTTTGACCTACTTTAGGTTTCTCTACTTTCTTAACACGAGACGCATATAGCTTAATTTGATTATTATTGACTTGTGAATACGTCACTACAATATCATCAAAATCAATTTCATCACCAAATGAAAGATTTACTTCTGCTAATTCTGTTTCAGTCATCTCTGTTAGTGTAATTGTCAAAGCTTCTTTCAAAGCTTGTGATGACACCGAAAGTACCAAACCACGAGATTCACCAGTCAACACACCATCTTCCGCAATTAAATCTTGACCATTATAACTAATAAACGTCAATTTTCCAAATGGCTCACGAATATCTTTAATACCGTCATTCAAAATACGATACTCTTTATCTGCAATGCGTAACTTTTCACCTAAATTTAACCCCAATTTTGGAATATCCATACTTATTTACCTCCTACTAATTTCAATTCTTCCGCAAAAACATTCATTGATGGCGACACATCACGACCATAAAAATAATCTTCATAATAAGAACAATTACCATCAATTTCTACTTCTTGACCAAACTCAAAAGCTTTATTCAAAGTTGGCGTAATCACATGAAAAATACCATGTTTTTCATTTACCAATACATGACGTGTATAAGTTCCTGGCTTACCATTTACCTGACGAGGTGCTCGTTCAACACTTTGATAAATAGCTTTCCCAACAAATTCAGGATTTAACTCAAAATCTTTTAATTCCATAATTTTCCTCACTTTATGTTTTTTAAAATCAAAAGGCAGTTTAAAGACATACCAAGGTCAAAAATACATAGGATTTAACTTGTCTTATCATTTTTTCTCAAATCCTAATGCCAACAGTTTTAAGACTTATTGAGGTCATAATGACTTAATCTTCTTTACGTTTACGAACACCAACTAATCCGACTAGAGTCATAAAAAAACCTGCAATCGTTGCGACAATACTTCCTGAAGTGTCTCCTGTCATTGGAAGAACACTTGATTTTACAATTTCTGGCGCTTCTGGTGTTGCTGGTTTATCATACGCAACAGTATGCATGTTCATCTTAAGTTGTGGTGTTTCAACCTCCATTTCAGTTGTCTTATTAATACCTACCTCATGTACGTCTGTCTCAAGTTGTGGTGTTTCAACTTCCATTTCGGTTATCTTGTTAACACCGACTTCATGCACATCTGTTTTAATTTGAATAGTCGGAATCTCCACTTTTTGATAATTAGGTTTATCTGGCATTGTTTGATAAGTTGGTGGTGTTACTTCATCTGGCTTTTGTGGTTCTGGTATAAGAGTTAACGTATTAACCATAGAAGCAGTTCCAAATAAATCAAATTCAATATAGTTAACAATATTACCATTACCATCAATCACTCCAGCATCAGAAGTGTGTGTATAATGAACCGTCGTTGAAGAGCCAACCATAAGATATGTTCCTTGCGGTGCATTTTGATAACCATCTGTCGCAAAACCCGCTCCTGTCAGACTACCATCAGCATTTTGGACTAAGTCAGAGCCATCTGGGTTCACATAATGGAGATTATTCCCTTCAAATTCAATTTTCGAAGTCTGGTCATTATCAACATCACCAACAACAGAACCAACAACTAAACGAAGCTCATTACCATTATCATCTAAGAATTTAAACGTTAATCCTAAACTATCAAAATTCCAATAATCGATCGCAATACCATTATCAGCAGTATAGCCAATCAAGAACCATGATAGCTCCTTGTTTGTCAAAATACTTGCTTTGGCAATAGTCACTAAAGCGTTAATCGTACGACCATCAGACGTTTTACCAATATTGTTTAGCATAAACGAATCACCTACAGTCGCTTCCGTCACTTTATAAAGAAAATTAGAAGTAGTTCCATGCACAGCAGGGTCATTCGCAGTATCATGAGGTGTAATCGTTAAACCATTAACATTTGAAATCGTCGTATTGGCTTGCCAGCCTAGGCTTTCAGCACCAACAGCATCTTTATTAGTTGACATAATCGTAATATCTTTATAATAGTCTAAACCTGTCTGATCCTTATTAAATTGACCCGTCACGTAGATACCGTTTTGTTTATCAGAAGCAATATTATTCTTTTGAGCTTCTTCCTCTTGCTTCTTCACTTCCTCATTATGCTTTTGAACTTCTGCGAGCTTTTTATTGTAAACTTCAAGGTCTTTCAAATATTGAGCATAAGCTTTATCGTAAGCTTCTTTTTGAGCTTGGTTGTATTCTGTCACTTTCTTCACTTCAGCATCATACTCAGCTTTTAATTCGGCATTTTTCTTATTGATTTCTTCAATCTTAGCTTTGATTTCAGCCAATTTCTTATTAGCTTCTTCGATGCTTGAGACAGTTACTTTATTACCCATAACGGTTTGAGTAACAGCATTAAGAGAAGCCATCAAATCTTGAAGTTGTTTGTTCACACTATTTTGAGCATTGATAATTTCTTCAAGCTTTTGTTTTTGAGCCTCAGCATCAGCAGTCGCATCTTCTGCCTTATCATAATGTTGTTTTTCAGTTGTTGTGATAATAACACCTGCTTCTTCAGCTTTCTTTTTAGCTTCCTCAATGAGCTTGTTTGCTTCTGCTTCTGCTTTCTTATCCGCAATCAACTTGTTTGTGGCTTCTTCGATAAGTTTTTGAACTTCTGTCAACTTAACTTTCGCTTCTTCGATAGAAGTCACCGTTGTTGGCTTAAGTGTAACCGTTAAGCCTGCTTTTTGAGCCAATTCTTGAGCTTGTTTAATGGCTTCGTCAATAGATTGTTGCATTTGAGCAAAAGCCTCTAACTTATCTTTTTGACTTTCGGCATCAGCAGTCGCATCTTCTGCCTTATCGTAATTTTGTTTTTCAGTTGTTGTGATGATAACACCTGCTTCTTCAGCTTTCTTTTTGGCTTCCTCAATGAGCTTATTAGCTTCTGTTTCTACTTTCTTATCCGCAATTAACTTGTTCGTGGCTTCCTCAATAAGTTTTTGAACTTCTGCTAACTTAGCTTTTGCTTCTTCGATAGAAGTCACCGTTGTTGGCTTAAGTGTAACCGTTAAGCCCGCTTCTTGTGCTAAAACCTGTGCTTGTTTGATAGCCTCATCAATAGCTTTTTGTGTTTCCGCAAATTTCTCTGCGTCAGCCTTTTGCTTATCCGCATCAGCTTGAGCTTGATTAGAATCGGTATAGTGGTTTTCGCCATTCACTTCAACTTTGACACCTGCGTTGTCAAGAATATCTTTAGTATCTTCCACTGTTTGATTAATCTTTTCTTGCTCTGGTGTTGTTGCTTCAGGCAATTTAAGGTCAATCTCTTGTTTTGGTGTTTCCACCACTTCATCTGTTGAACCTGTTACGTCAGATGGTGTCGTATCTTCTTTTGGTGTTTCAACGACATCACCAGCTGTTGATGATGTGACTGTATCAGCTGTAGCATCACTTGTTGATACCGAAATATCCGTTTGAGCTACTGTACTATCTTGAATCGTTAAAACCGATTGTGGTGTTATCGTATTTTGAGTAGCTGTTACTTCATCAGCTGAAACGTAAGTGCCAAGAAAAGCTGTCGCTAGCACAACCCCACACACTAAACCATAAGCTTTTGATTTACGAAAAAATCCATGACCTACAACATTATTATTCTTCATTAATTTAAAACTCCTATTTAATTCTTTATAAAACAAAAAAAGATAGTCAAAAACTATCTTCAATTCAATAACACTAAATGACACTAGATGGCGCTCTTGCAAACTTCATTTCATCACCTCAATCTAAAATCTGACGTTCAATATGTAGCCATTTTCGTCCTTTTGACTTTAACAAAAAATCAACAAGTGACGTTGTTGACTTACCTTTAAAAATAATAAAGCTACCGTCAGCAATATAACGGCGTAATGTTGCATAATCTAAAGAAGAAACTTTTACAATATAAGCTTCATCATATCGTTTATATGTTTTTACAAAAACAACTTCACCCGACTTTTTCAAGAAATAAACACGAATCGAATTAGACTGTGCTTTATTTTTTAATTGATATAGCAACTTACGTTTAACTAACCATTGTTCAAACACACTATTTGACACTTACTTTCTCCTTTCAACTAATCCGCAAACACCTCCTCAATATACTTGTCATTAACAGCAACTTCACCATTTTTATCATCATAAGCATAATAATCTAAAGTAATTGCTCCATCACGAATGGTAACAATAGTCGGTGCTTTAATCACATCAAAACGACTTGTCAACGCTTGTCCGTCCGTTGAATCAACATCAACATAAAACGTTGTCATATCACTTTGCTTAGCTTCACTTTTAATCTTACTCATTCCAGCTTCACAGTAAGGACAACCTTTTTTATAAAAAATAATATTAATATTCTCATTGACTGTATCATTATAGGCTTTAGCCGTTAACTCACTATGATAATCACTTGAATAATAATCATAACCAATTTTCAAAGGAACTAATAAACCTAAAGCAATTAACAAAACCAAAATAATTTTCTTTCGATTTACTATTTTCTTAAAACCATTCAATAAAACACCACTCCTTTTTTAAACCAAGAATCACGAAACCTATCTTTCGTATCATTTTCTCTATCCTCATGAACAAACGTTCCAAAAGAATAATTCCAACCATTAACATAAAAATCTAACAATTCTTTTTCATACAATTCAACAAATTCTTGAATTGCTACTGAACTTTTATTATCAGAAAATGGATAAGTTGGACGAAAAACTTCACCCGTTTTTTTATTAATAATTTCTATCCCCCAGAATGAACAAATCGGCTCACACATATCATCAAAACGCCATTTCTTAATCACTTTCACACAACGAATTTTAACTCACCCACTCACTAACTTTCTTTTTATTCATTAAATAATAGCGTTTGATAGTATTTAAAGCCCAGTTGCGTAAACCTGATGTTATATCTTCACTACCATATGCTTTTTCATAGAGTTTTTCAATTTCATCAACAGCTTCTTGATAACAAGCGTCATAACAGTCAGACATTGAACCATAAATTGATATGTTCCAAATAAACCGATTGACAATTCTTTCATATTCTTTTTTATAATAATCATCCCTGTTAGCACTCATAATAATCCTCCATTCTCAATAGTTATCTTAACTAATGTCTCGTATCACCACCATGAACAATCGCCCATGTTGCAAACGTTGCAAAACCAAATAAAATTAAAACAAGTAAAAATATCACTCAACATCACCTCTTCTTAATTTTTTGCAAAAGAAAAAAGCCATGAACTTTCTTCATGACTTACATATAACTAATAATCTTTATCCAACTCTCGTTCAACATTCCTAATAATAATTTGTAAATTTTCAATCAAAACTGGAATGTCTTTTAAAGCAATTTGAACAATCTCATATGAATCTGTTCCACCATAGTGATGATATGCTTTATCCCTGAATCTCTTAATTTCAGACCAAGGCAATAAATCAGCATATCTTTCTTGAAGATCACTAGATAACTTACGAGAATCTAATTGCTCACCAATTTGCCCGATATGCATTGCTAGCGAAGCAACAACCATTTCATCATATAAATCAATACCATAATGTTTTACTTTATCTAAAGTATTTTCAATTTCTTCTGCAAAGCTTAACATCTGCCTAAGATAAGAATAATCCAGTTCCAACTGCTCTCTTCTCATATAGTAATACCTTATCCTTTTCAAAATTCTTATAAACTTCTTTACCAATATATGTAGAATTTGTTGAAAGTCCTTCCATAGTCATTAAATCAACTTCTACATCATCAAAAACAGCCTCTAATTCATCATAAAGTTTATAAAATGCAAAACCTAAAGCCTCTGAACCTCTTGAAACAATAACTAAATCAATATCACTATTCTCATCAGCTTCACCTCTTGCATACGAACCAAAAAGATAGACAGCAGATAGGTTATACTTCTCTGCCAATGGATTAATCTTTTCTTGTATCTGTTCTATCGTATAAACCATAACTACATACCTCTCTTTCTAGTCTTATTATAACATATAATATTAGACTTTACTGTTTTCCTATGTTTTTAAAACCTTTTCCCTCACCGACTTCTCCTAATGCTAAAATATTAAGATTAATACTAGTTTTCTGAATATCATTTTCATCTACCTTAAATTGGCAAAAAATAATATCTTCTTTCAAATAAAAATCACCTCACCTATTATAAAATTCAAAACACAAACTAATATGCTTTAAGAAACCTACTAATTTATTTAGTAGGCTTTTTAAAACAAAAAATGTACAAGATTAACCTGTACATTCAATCAACATATTCTGATAATTCATTCTCAATCTTTCTTAAAATAAAACGTATATCCTCCGATTCACCATACATTTCAAATTCAGCTAATTGAGTTTTAAACCTACCAATAGCATCTAACAATTTAGAATACTTATCATCTTTTTGAACTAAAAGTTTTTGATTTTTAACCTTTAATTCAGCAACCTCTGCATTTAATTTCGAATTTTGGATAACGACTTCTTTCATCATATCCATTGTCTCCAAAATCTCTTTTGCACGAGAAGTGTTATTATACAGATTTTCTCTAGCCTTTTCTTCACGTAACATTTCATTACGAATATATCTCGTATCATTTTTAATAGAATAATGTTCTTTTGAAAGCTGTTCACACTCGTCAGAAACTTTCCGTGATACTCCACTAATAGCATTAGTTAAGCCAGTATGCTCTTTTGATAAACCATCATGTTCTTTTGATTGTGCTGTAAATTCTCTCAAAATAGCACTTGTATCTCTAGAATTCCTTATAATACTATTCAAAACTCCAAAAAGAGCAATTAGAGCCGTTAAAAACGTTGCTAAATCCATAATCGAATAATCTCCTATCATTTTTCCTCCATTCTATCATATTTTCTTTTATCTTGGAAAAGGGTATTATAAACGCTAATACCCTTTTTCAAAACAAAAAGTGACTTATTGCTAAGCCACTTTAATATTTCAATACTTTAAATATTTTAAAGTACACTAAAAACAACTTTAACTTCAATACTGATTTTAAGTACACCGAAAACACCTGCTTAAAATCAAAGAAAATACAATGGTTAAAGCATTCGTGGGCTCATATCGTCGCCAAATGCCATTTACTAAAGTAAATAACAACACTACATTGCATTTTCCTTTGGGATAAGTCACCAAGTTCCGTATTACTCAAAATACTCCCCTTGCTAGTGCTAAAAAGGCACTATTAAAACACCTTATCCCATAGCCCTTTCTTTTTTAAAAGAAAGAACATACCGTCCACCCTCGCGGGTCTCTTTACGCTTTTGACGTAAAACAGTTCGTGGTTTTTGTACAATTCAAGGAAACCAAAAGCAGTTCCAACCCATTTTTGAATCTTTCCTACTTTGAGCTTTCGCTCCGCCCAAACCTTAACACCATTGTCAGATTTATCAATCTACTTTTAACAAATTTGATGTAGTAAACTTAACGCTATACCAATTCGCAAAAGTCTTGACAAAATCAGCCAAAATGCATATAATACAAGTAACCAAACTATATTATACGTTAGATTTTAACTGATGTCAGTGAGAATCTGACGTGTTTTTTATTAAATTAATTTTACTATACCTAACATCTTTTTCGTTCATGGGATAATTCTAATTTTGCTTTTTTAAAGCACTCTTTATCTCTTTTGAACAATAGATTGTCAATAGGTATATTGAAATAATTAATATGCTTAATTACTTCAATATGACTACTGAAAATCAAAAATTAATGGTTATAATCACTATAGTTAACTAACTATATTTATATTATATAGTTGATTAACTATATTGTCAAGCTTTTTTTGACAAAAAAATAAATTTTTTTAAAGAAAGGAAAATATGTTCCCAGAACGCTTAAAAGCCTTACGTAAAGAGGCAAAACTTACTCAAAAACAAATGGCTGAAGCACTTAACATCAAACAGCCAACTTATGCTCAATGGGAAAATGGTCGAACAAAACCTAAAGCAGAAACTTTAGAAAGATTTGCTAATTTCTTTAATGTATCAACCGACTATTTATTAGGAAAAACAGACATCAAAAATAGTTCTGAATTAACTGAAACTGACATTGAACAAATTCTCAACAATGACGTTATCAGTTATGACGGAAAACCTATGACAGAACATGACAGAGAAATTCTAACACAGGTAATTAAGGATTATTTTGATGGCAAGCTTAAGGACTACGATTGACAAACTTCTTGACGAATTAGGTACTAGAATTATTTACCGAAACATTGATAGCGGTGGTAAAGCTTATGTACAGTTAAATCTTATTGTTGTAAATCCAAATCTACCACAACAAAAACAAGAACAGATTATCTTACATGAACTAGAACATATCAAAAGGAAACACTCCAAAACCTCTTATTCTTCTCCTAACTATCTTACAAAACTCGAAGCGGAAGCAGAACGCGGAAGAATAAAAGCAGATATAACTACTTATATAGAAGAAACACCAGAAGAATACTGGAATATCTATAATTTTTCAAATCATTATGACATTAAACCAGAATTTGAAAATTATATAAACAATCATCTAAAAAATCCTGATAAAACAAAAAAAGACGACTAGAATTTTTTCTAGTCGTCATCTTTTGCGTCCTCAATAGCTTCTTTCAAAGCTTCGCTATTTTCCTTATAATAAGTAGCCTTAGATGAACCTGAAAAAACATAACTACCATAATCAATATCAATTTCTCCATCATCATCTAACGTATATGATACAATATATTCTTTTCCATCTACAAAAGTAAAAGTACCATGCTCTCTATCAACACTAGTTATAGAATGTTCACCCTCAAAATATAATTTCCCAGAATCACCATCTATCTCCAAAGCTAATTCTTTTTCACCATTATAATTAACACCATAATACTTCCCACTTAAATCATCTTTTGATGAACACGCAACAAGTAAGAATACTGACATAACCGCTAACAATACCGCTAATAACTTCTTTTTCATAAAAAGCACCTCCCTTAATATATATATCCCTATCTGATAGAAAACTTTTAATCTATCAACATCACGTCCTGATAAGTGACCAATAATTTTTATTTTGACTTTATCACTATCAATTTCATAAAATCTTACAATATCAATCCATGATGGCTTTCATCTCATATACTCTATTCTAGCAACCACTACAGAATAGATATTTAAATCAGTCATTAAACACCTCCTCATATTCTGAAAAGTCTTCGTCACTGAAAAACTCTTTTACATCAGCAGGATTATTAAAATCTACCTTTTTAGATGGTATTTTTTCTTCTATCATTTTGAGAAATTCCTCATCAGAAATAGATGGCTTTTCTAAAGTTACATCAAAAGGCAAACTGCGTGTTCTCACACTTTGAATCAAAAACATTCTAACGGCTGTTGCCATATCAAGCCCTAAATCTTTATATATCTTTGAAGCTTCTTTCTTTAGTTCATCATCTACACGTACTGTTACCATTGACATAACTAAAACCTCCGTACTCTATTTGTACTTACATTGTACCACTATTTTATAGTTTTTTCAACTAAAATACACAGTAAAATGCATTAGTAACACTAATGCACTTTATTCTATACCTAATTGATTAAAAAATATATTGTTTTACTTATTAAATATCCATCTCATAAAAAGTTTAATTAGCCAAAACTTGACTGATTTTTGACTAATTAAACCACTATAAAATGATAAATGACAATAATTTATATATTCTTTACTTTGATTAAAACGTGATAAAATCAATGTTTCTAAACATCATCAACAGTCACTAATATCTTGACTTTCTCACTGAAGTAAAATGCATTAGCAAAAAACTAATGCATTTTATTCTATACCTAGTTGATTAAAATATGTTGCTTGGTTAATTTTTAGTTAGCTCCCTTACTACAATTATAAAAAAGTTTAAAATGCCCTTAAATTAAGCATTTATAATTTCACGTTACTATATCCTCATATATCAATAACGTCAATATATGTCAAACTATATAAGCAATAATTCAAATTAGTCTATATAACCATATTTAAAGAGAACTAAACTAAATAACCTGACTCCTTTAGAATTAAGGAATCAGGTTGCTTAACTATTTTTACTATTTCACTAACTACTTGACAAGGAACTACTCAAATCTTTCTAATCACCCTTTTATTTTAAAAATTAAAAACATCATTAAAGTTCTCTGCCATAGTAGGATGCGTAAATATTTGATTCTTAAGATAAGTGTATGGGATATGGTTATCCATAGCTAACTTAATCAGGTTTATATTTTCCTGAGCCCCTTCACCAAAAAGAGTTGCTCCTAAAATATCTTGTGTTTTTTCATTAACAATAACCTTATAAATACCTCGAAGATTGCCATTAACATGAGCTCTAGGCATAGCTGAAACCATTAATTCATTTGCTTTATAGGGAAGATTTGCCTCTGCAGCTTCTTTTTCTGTTAAACCTACACGTGCCAAAGCAGGGTTAATAAATAATGTAGTAGGGATATTCTTTCTCTGACTAGCGTTATAATCACTCTGTCCAGTTAATTTATTAAAAACTATGCGATAATCGTCCAATGACACATAAGTAAATTGGAGCCCGCCATTGACATCCCCAACAGCATAAACATTTGGAACACTAGTTTCACAATAATCATCAACCTCAATGGCACCACGGTCTGTTACCACAATATCTGTATTTTCAAGTCCCAAGTCAGTAATATTCGGTTTACGACCAGTCGCATAAAGGACAGCATCAAAACTCATTTTCTGACCATGATTGCTTAAAATAACATTATCCTCTTCATCATTTTCTAAAGCATTTATCTGAGCATTTAAAACAAAGGAAACACCGTCTTCTTCCATGTATTCTTTTGCTAGCTGCGCAACGATATCCTCCTCACGTGGCAAAATACGGTTAGCAGTCTCAAAAACGGTGACCTTACTGCCAAGATTAGCATAAAGGCTGGCAAATTCAAGCCCGATATTACCCCCTCCAATGATTCCTAACCTTTGTGGCAAAGTTTCTAATTTTTGAATACCAGTGCTGTCAAAGACATTTTTAGATTCCTTTAATCCTGGGATAGGCAAACGATTTGAAATGGCGCCTGTATTAATCACTATAGTATCAGCTGTTAACTGTTCACTATCCTCGCCAGCAACTATTTTAATAACCTTATTAGAGACAAAACTTGCTTTAGCATCATAAAGATCTACACCAGCATTGACCACATTGGCTTTATTTTTCTGATTTAATCGATGCGTAACCACCTCTTTTTCAGCCATTGCCTGCTCAAATGTTAAATGATTTTCAGCTGCATGGATTAATGTTTTTGTTGGAATACAGCCAATATTGATACAAGTTCCTCCATACATTGAAGAACTTTCTTCAACAAGAGCAACTTTCTTGCCAAGAGAACTCATCTTAGCAGCAAGTGTCTTTCCAGCTTTACCAAAGCCAATAACTAATAAATCATATGTTTTCATTTTTGTTCCCCCATAAAAGCACCGCATCATTAAATAACAAACATGATATTAGCGATATTGTGTTAAATCTTGTTTTAAAAAGTAGTAAAATAAGTTGCCATAATTTCCTGAATAATCCAGTACATGACCGTTATAAACGACCTTAGTGACTTTGTAATAGTCGGCAATATCGATTGAGCAAGCTTGCTGTGAACGTTCGAATTCCTCGTATGAGTCAAACGTCACCACTCGTTCTTGGTTTCCTGCGTTTAAAAATGTAATTTCAATCATCACTTATATTTCCTTTCCAACTCATAATACTGTGTTACTCACATGTTGGCGCTAACATTAACCACAGTACTATGGAAATCTTTGTACACTGCTATGCTACTACAAAGTTCATACTAGCACAACTATTCTGTTTGAGATAAACTTCCAACTTTATAGAAAATATGATAGCTTCACCTTTTCTAAACCTTACTTCCAACTATCCACACGATGACTTTCTTTAATAAAATACCTTTAGGTTAATTACTAAGAATATAAACTCACTTATTTAAAATCTTATTATTTTACTTATTTTTATAAAAAAGTTACTATAAAATCCTAACGAATATGACTATATATAAAATAATATTCGTAAAAGGAGAAAAAATGAAAACTAACCGTTACTTCATCGCAACATGTGGTGTTATCTTACATTTAATGCTAGGCTCAACCTATGCTTGGAGCGTCTACAGAAATCCAATTATCGCAGAAACAGGATGGGATCAATCAGCCATTGCTTTTGCCTTCTCGCTTGCTATTTTTTGTTTAGGAATGTCCGCTGCTTTTATGGGACAACTCGTAGAAAAATTTGGTCCTAGATTAACTGGAAGTATATCTGCCTTTCTTTATGCCTTAGGCAACATATTAACTGGTTTGGCTATTGCAAAGAATAGTATTGTTCTGCTCTACCTAGGGTATGGAATTATTGGTGGAATCGGATTAGGTGCTGGGTATATTACACCTGTATCCACTATTATTAAATGGTTCCCAGATAAACGTGGTTTAGCTACTGGATTAGCTATTATGGGATTTGGTTTCGCAGCTCTTTTAACTAGTCCTATGGCACAGTGGTTAATAATACATTCTGGAATTATTAATACATTTTATATACTAGGAGTAATATATTTCGTTGTAATGATTCTTGTTTCACAGTTTATCAAACTCCCTACAAGCAAAGATTTTTACATTTTATCTAAAGATAATTTACCAACGGATATCACCCAAGGCGTCTCTGCTAAAAAAGCTTTAAAAACATGGGATTTCTATATGTTATGGATGATTTTTTTCATCAATATTTCTTGTGGACTGGGACTTATTTCAGTTGTTGCTCCAATGGCTCAAGATTTAGCTGGAATATCTGCTAGTGAGGCAGCAATTATTGTAGGAATTATGGGAGTTTTTAATGGTTTTGGAAGACTGTTATGGGCAAGTCTTTCAGACTTTATAGGTCGTCCTTTAACCTTTTTAATTTTATTCATTGTTAATATTCTTATGACAATAATGATCATGCTTTCCCATTCTCCAATATTATTTGTTATTGCAATGGCTATTTTAATGTCCTGTTATGGGGCAGGGTTCTCTCTAATTCCACCCTATCTCAGCGATATTTATGGCGCAAAGGAATTAGCCATTTTACACGGTTATATTTTAACAGCTTGGGCAATGGCTGCTCTTTTCGGACCAATGTTATTAGCAACGTCATATGCAATAACCCATACATACACCGCTACTTTGATTTGCTTCATCTTACTCTATCTTATAGCTTTGATGCTAATTATTAAGCTCACGAACCACCATAAAACTCAAAAACACTAAACATGCAGCCACTACACTATAGCTCAAAATATTTACAAAACACGCAATATGACTCTTAAAAATTGTATTTTTAGTTATTGTCAATAGCTTTCCATTCAAATAGATTATTCTTTACTATCATATGGACTATTCTGATATAACCTTATACGGATTCATAGCACCTAAATAAAAATTTATAATTTTCACAAACAAATCCATTAAATTGTGTTACAATGTCCTTACAAGCGTCTTAATAAGAGCAATTCAGTACCAAAGAAGCATGCTTACTGCAGAGGTACTGAATTACTCTTATTTTGTTGTTACGATATGCGTAAAGCTCTAAAAAGTAACCTATTTTTGACAATATCCAATTTTTAGTTTGCTAAATATCAGATACACTGACAACTAGTATAATAAATCCTAATATAGGCAATACTTTTTTTAACATCTTTTTCCTCAAATATTATCAACTATATAGTACGTTCCAACTACTGGATTATAAGTGTAATAGTACAACGGATAGACATAACGACTCAACACATATATTCTCGTGCCTCTATATAAAAGGGTACCCGTAGGAGTTCCTCCTAATGTTCTAGTTGCCTCATTATAATCCCCAACGCGTCCATCATCATTAAATGTCTGCCATGCTAAATAAGCACCTGTGCCATCTGCCGGTTTAAATCCTAGACCGGAAAACCGCCATCCAGTACCACTAAAAGCCGCCGAACGATAGACTTATCCACTTCGCAAAACTTTAGCCGTAGCAGATGGTGCAGCCGCCCTAGTCAACGGAACTTCTGGAATCACACTAACAGAAGTGACAAATTCTTTAGTTTGATACTCATCTTTTAGCTGACCCACTATAGCTACATAACCCTGATTTTGTGTAACCTCTTCATTAGAAAAGACATATCCTTGATTAACACTAAAAATAATCCCACCGTCAGGCAATGCCACTACAGTCTGATTATCACTTAACCCTTCAAACTCTGTATTTATTTGCTCCTGCGTTAAAGTATAAGAAACATCACTCTCCAAAGCAAAAGCCGAATTAGTTCCGAATAATAAAAACAATACATTAAAAGAAAAAACTATTATAAATAATATCTTTTTCATAACAAATCACACTTTCATAAGTTTCGTCAAGGTAAATGATTTAAGTTTAATTAAAGTAGTTAAAAAATATTGTTTCCGTTATTCTCCCTTTCTATGCAACGACTTTAAATTAAGTAATAGTCAAATAATATTTCTGCTTTCAATATAAATACTTCTTCCTATGCTTATTGTGCCACTTCTATTTTTAAACGTCAATATTTTTTAAGAATAATTTAACTTTAATGCAACATGAAACTAATCTGCAAATACCAATTACCAATTCAAAATCTGTCACTAAAAAAATCTATTTAATATACAGTAAAATGCACTAGTAAAAAACTAATGCACTTTATTCTATACCTAATTGATTAAAAATATGTTGCTTGGTTAATTTTTGGTTAGTTTCTCTACTACAATTATAAAAAATAGCTCAAAACACTTTTAAATCAAGAATTTATATTTCTACGTTAACATAACCTTATTATAGCATTTTTTAAGCTTTTAGGTTATTTCGATAAAAATATGATAAAATGGAATAACTAATATCACTTCTATTACTATAAACTTGTGGATAAGTTGATTTCAAATGATGATTATGCACACGTGTTATCACCAGAATATCCACAAGCTGTTGATGATTTTGAGCTGTTTAGGAGGCAACATGAAAAAATTTTGGTCTTTTGGATTAATGGTATTATGCCTAGCTAGTTTATCTGGTTGTGAAAGCATTACACGCGCTATTCGTGGTGATGATTATGTCAATGCAAAAATAGCAGCGAGTTCTTCAGAAGCTGCTGCTTCTGCTTCAGCAAGCGCCAGCGCATCCTCATCAAAAGCTTACCAAAAAGAATTAAAGAAAGCTTTAAGTGCTGACCAATCTGCCTTTCCTCAATTATCAACAGATGTCGCAAATGACGAAGCAGAAGTTATTATGCACACTTCTATGGGAGATATTACCTTAAAACTCTTTCCAAAATACGCACCTTTGGCGGTCGATAATTTCCTCACACACGCCAAGGACGGCTATTATGATGGTCTGCTATTTCACCGTGTGATTTCAGATTTCATGATTCAATCAGGCGATCCTAACGGAGATGGCACAGGTGGTCAATCTATCTGGAATGGTAAAGACAAGAGTATCGACTCAGGGAATGGATTTGTCAATGAAATCTCACCCTACCTCTATAATATTCGTGGCGCTCTTGCCATGGCAAATGCTGGTGCTGATACCAACGGTAGCCAATTTTTCATCAACCAAAATTCAGATGACCAATCAAGTCAACTCTCATCAGATAATTATCCTCAATCGATTATTGATGCTTATGCTAACGGCGGTAACCCAAGCTTAGATAAAAACTATACTGTCTTTGGACAAGTTATTGATGGCATGGATGTAGTTGATAAAATCGCTGCGGTTGACACTGATGACAATGATAAACCAACGACTGATGTTACCATCACAAGTATTGAGGTTGTGAAAGACTACGATTTTGATTAATGAATTGATCCTCAAATAATTAAAAAATCAAGCTAGGATAACCTGCCTTGATTTTTTGCTTACCTTTTTATTAAAATCATTCCACTAAAACGCCAAATCTCCCAAGAAAAACAGATTTTTTGCTATAATATAAGAACAGAAAGCGAGACGATATGACGCCAAATAAAGAAGATTACTTAAAATGTATTCATGAACTTGGAGAAACCAGAACTAAAATCACGAACAAACGCATTGCTGAATTAATGAAAGTATCTGCGCCAGCTGTTTCTGAAATGATCAAAAAAATGATTGCCGAGGACCTCATTGTCAAAGATAAAGAGCTTGGCTACTACCTGACCAAAAAAGGCTTGCTTTTGGTTTCAGAACTTTACCGAAAACACCGTTTGATAGAAGTTTTTCTAGCCAACCATCTTCATTACAATGCTGATGAAATTCACCAAGAAGCTGAAGTTTTAGAACATACGGTTTCTACCATTTTTATCGATCGTTTGGAAGAAAATCTTAATTTTCCCGCATTTTGTCCACACGGTGGAACAATTCCAAAAAAGGGTGACTTTTTAGTAGAAATTCATCACCAAACGCTCAGTCAAATTGAAACATTGGGAACTTACAAAATCAGTCGAACACACGATGAAGCTCATTTACTAAACTACCTTGAAGAACATGAATTAGCCATTAATGATGTCGTCAAGTTGATAAAAGTCGATGATTATGCCAAAACGCACACACTCGCCTACCACTCACGACAATTGGTTATCCCAGAAAGAATTGCTGAACAAATTTATGTTGAACGAGTATAATCAGTCAATAACAAAAGGACTCCAAAACCTGGGTTTTGGAGTCCTTTCATTTGGAGCTCGCTTATTGGATAGAATCTCCTTAGATTCCCTCAATCTCAATGGTTTATTAGACATTAATAATTAGCGTTCAGATACTTTTTTAGCCAAAGCAAAGTTACCAAGAGTAGCAGAACCATTTTCAGAAACACCTGGTGTCACAATATATTCTGTTACATCTGGAACTGGTACGTAACCATTTAACAAAGCAGTGAATTTATCACGAACGCGTTTCAACATGTGTTCTTGAGCCATAACACCACCACCAAAGACAATAACTTGTGGACGGTAAAGAAGAGTAGCTTGAACTGCAGCTTGTGCGATATAGTAAGCTTGAACGTCCCAAACTTCTGAATTCAACTCAATCAATTCACCACGAATGCCTGTACGGCCTTCTAGTGATGGTCCTGCTGCCATACCTTCTAGACAACCTTTGTGGAAGGGACAGAAACCAGTATAGTTGTTCGCAACGTCTTGTGGATGTGGAGCCACATAAACGTGACCAGCTTCTGTATGACCGATACCACCGATGAATTCACCATTTTGAATTGCACCGGCACCGATACCTGTACCGATTGTGTAATAGACAAGGCTCTTAACACCTTTACGAACAATTGTTTCACCATAAGCAGAGCTGTTAACATCTGTTGTGAAATACATTGGCACCTTAAAGTGTTTTGAAATCAATCCAACCAAGTCAACATTAGCCCAGTGTGGTTTTGGAGTGGTTGTGATATAGCCGTAAGTTTCTGAATTTTCATCAATATCGATTGGACCAAAAGAGCCAATAGCAATTCCTGCCAAATCAGCTTCAAAACGTTTAAAGAATGCTACTGTTTTGTCAATGGTTTCATAAGGGGTTGTTGTTGGAAATTGTACTTTTTCAACAACTTGGAAATTTTCATCTCCAACGGCACAAACAAATTTGGTTCCGCCCGCTTCTACACTACCGTATAATTTAGTCATTTTTATAAATCATTCCTTTCGTTTCACTCAAGGCACAACACTAAACGAAAAAGAAGTGTTACGCTTTTTATTTTCATAATAACATTTTGAGAAGCTCCATCACTCCAAATCACTAGAAAAGAAGTAAATCATTTGTAACAGTAACAAACAATCAATAGATGGACAATTCTTAAATCTTATGAAAGAAGATGCCTCACACTAAAAATAATTTACCTTAATTGCAATAACATCCATAGTTCCACTCTATCACTGTTTATTTCGCCGGAAATGTAATAAGAACAAGAGTGGTCAACCTAAGTATAGCAAGTCTTTCAAAAAATATGCTGCTACTATGTTAAGATAATTTGTTTTTTTGTAAAAAATCAACAGTAGCCCCCATTAAGTTAGCAGCATTTTGAAATCGACATCTGGCAATATTTGGGACAAAAGGCGCAATACCAACGATTTGCTTCAGATTATTCAATTCTTTTGTCAAGTCGGGAATTAACCAATCTGCCTGAGAAACACCTCCACCTATTAAAATAATGTCTGGATCAAAAGCATAAGATAAATTAAAAATTCCTCTGGCTACCTGATGTACAAAAAAAGCTTTTTCCTCACAAGCAATGGTTTCACCAAGAAAAGCCCTTTCAAAAATCTCAACTGCATCTAACTTTTCCCCTGTACGTTTATAATAACGTCTAGCCATGCTAACAGTCGTTCCAACAGTTGAGAAAGTTTGAGTATCATCCACCAACATATAACCGAATTCCCCACCAAAAAGATGCTCGCCATGGTGAACCTTACCATCGATAACAACAGCACCTCCCACACCAGTTCCAAGAACTAACAACAAAGCTGTCGTACAGCCTTTAGCCGCTCCAAAAGCTACTTCTGCTAAAGCTGCGCAATTGGCATCATTTTCAATGGATACAGGAAGAGCAAACAGTGTTTCAAGTTCCGACTGAATATTAAATCCATGTATATAAGGTAGAGCGCTTGCTCCTTCAATAACACCAGTGTTTTTATTAACAGCACCCGGGGAACTAATCGCTACACCTTGAATAATGTGTTCCTTCTTTGCCTGTTCCACTATATTACTTAGGCAATGATAAAAAGATTCTAAATCTATCGGTGTTTTAACACTGGTAATATCTCCTAATTTTCCTTTATCATAAAGGGTGTATTTTATGGTTGTTCCACCGATATCAATAGCTAGTAATGACATAATATCTCCTTATACAGATAATTAGTTAAAAAATTACTATCAAGTTCGATACTTTTCTAAAATTTCTTCAGAAATATCTAGAGTAGACGTATCTGTTAGCTGTTTATACCAGTAAGCAGATTTTTTTAACGTCTTAATTTGAGTATGCGTATTTAGAGCAATTAATCCATAACGATTTTTATATGAATTTCGCCAACTCCAACAATCTATCGGAGTCCAGACATGATATCCTAAACAATTAGCACCTTCCTCTATAGCTTTATATAACCAAAAAAGATGCTCAGTCATGAAAATAATACGGTAATCATCGCAGATCATATTATCTGCATCCTTGAAGCGTTCTTCATTTTCAACTCCAATTCCATTTTCTGATACAAACCAAGGAAGATTTCCGTAATCATTTTGTAAACGTTTTGCAATAGCATATAGCGTCTGAGGATGAATTTCCCATCCTCTATCTGCATTCATACGTACTCCTCGTTTTTGATAAGAAGCATAATATTTATCTGGACGCCAATCTTGCGCTAAACTGTCACTTGAATACTCTGGTTCTCTAACACGATTTGGATGATAATAATTTATCCCTAAAATATCAATGGTATTATTCTGAATACAAGCCAGATCCTCTACATTAGAGTTCCAGATAATACCTTCTTTAACCAATAATTCCACAAAATCTTTTGGAAATTGGCCTTTAACTGAAGCATCTAGAAAGAAACGATTTTGCCAAAGATCTGCCATCTCTGTTGCTTTGATATCTTCTATATTGTCTGTCGCTGGATAGGCAGGCGTAACATTTAATATAATACCAATCCGTCCTTTGGGGTTTTGATTATATTTTCGGTAATTCGCAATAGCACACGAGGAAGCTAATTGAAGGTGATAAGCGACTTGAATTGCTTTTTTGCCATCAACTAGATCTGGGTAGTGAAAACCTAGAAGATAGCCACATTCAACCACTACCATCGGTTCATTGAAGGTAAACCAATCAACCACACGATCGCTAAATGCTTGGAAGCAAACAGAAGCAAATTTTGCGTACAAATCCACTACATGACGACTCTCCCAACCACCATACCGTTCCATCAACTCCATTGGTAAATCAAAATGATTTAAATTCAACATGGGGCGAATGCCTTGTGCCAAGCACTCATCAATAACAGCATTATAAAAGGCAAGTCCTTGTTCATTGACAGTGTTTTTCTCAAAATCATCTATTAAACGAGTCCACTGAATACTGGTCCTTAGTGATTTTAAACCAGCTTCTTTCATCAAACGTATGTCTTCTTTAAAATCATGAAAAAAATTGCTGGCAGTGTCTGGACCTAGCGCTCCCCAAAAACGCTCTTGATAGTGATCAAAATCATAGTCAAAGACGCTATCGTGCTTTTTCTTAAATCGTCCCTCGGTTTGCGGGCCACTCGTTGCTCCCCCCCATAAAAAATCCTTTGGAAATGTTACTAACATACAAAGCTCCTTTTATTCTGCTAATTGTTCCTCAACATGATTTCGCCAATCCTTGGTAACAGCTACACAATAGACCTGTAAAAGACCTATCATCCCAAAAAGAATTAATCCCTTAAATTGATATGTGAGAGCTAAAATCAAAACTAAGCCTACTAATAGTTTTAAATAGGTCATAAAATTAACAAAATTTGAAATAAAACTTAATCCTATTAAATTCTTTATACTTATCTCAAATTGACTATCGATCAATAAAGCATACTCAAAAGCTATTATGACAAAAATTAAAGCGAAGAACAAAATAAAATCAACTACTAAGAATAATAGACCTGAAATCTGCACTGATAAATATAAATTGTAGCTAAGTAAAATAAGTATAGCTGTATAAATCCAAAAAATTAGGTTCGCGCGTGCAAACTCTTTTCGAAAAAGTTGAAACGCTTCCCTTAACGTAATAGATTTATAATCGAAGTCATATGATAAATAAAGAATGGTAATAACTTTTAAAGCAGGTCCGATTCCCGCAACAATTAAACCAGTAGCCGTTAAAATCCAAAAGAATAGGGTCAATTTTACGATAACCCATATTCGAATAAAAAAAGTTTCTAATGCTTTTCCAATCATTTTTCACTATCTTTCTATTTGTGTTTTTCCTTATTGTACCACTTCTCTGAGGACTTAACTGTTTTTAAACAACGTTAATATCGTTTTAAGGTAAACAGTAAATATCAAATAGCGCTCAACGAAAATTAAAACTATACTAGATAATGAACTACCCCATATAACCAAGATTTGGTAAGTCAAGGAAGGTACAGTATCGTTTTAACTTTCGAAGAGTGTACATGATCCATTTTTCTCAGAATTACTTATTTCTAAAGGATTATTTTACTCAAATAAGAGTTGCAAATTCATAAATAATGATTCATTAAGAGATGCCGAAATATAAGGAAGTATCTTTTCTAAGTGAATTTTGTATTTATTTTAAACCTTGTACTTGAACTTCATACAAGCGAACCGCTGAGTCAGAACCTTGAGTTGGTTTTTTTGCTGTGATACGCACATAACGTGCTTGACATTGCTTAAAGGCGTGTTGTGTTTCTTCCGCCTTATTTTTTTTCACATTAGCAACTTCTGTCCAGTTTTGCTTATCTGCTGAGACTTCAACAATATAATCGGAAGTATTCATGTCCGCCGATTCTCCACCAGCTTCTGCATGGCTGATTGATACTTGGTTAATTGTTTCTGCTTTTCCAAGATCAATCGTCACATTATGTTTACGGGGGCCAACAGCACACCACTTCGTATCTAATTTACCATCAACAACCATTTCGCCTGCTTCTGATTCATTGGTAAATCCATCCACTTCAACTACTTTATTGAGAGCAAAATTTGTTAATTCCACTGTTTTATCTACGACAGTTATTAAAGCTTTTTGCGTCACTTTATTTTCCTTGCCCTTATTATTTACTGCTGTCAAACTAACTGAATAGGTACCTGCTTTTGCAAAACTTACTGTCGGATTTTTCGCTGTTGCACTTTCCTTATCGGCACCTTCGATTTTCCACTTGTATTTTACAGAAGCTAAGTTTGACTTATTTATAAAGTGCACTTTTTCACCAACACTAACCACTGTTTTATCTGCTACAAATGCTGCTTGTGGTAAAGAATTATCTGGCCAATCAACTGTAGTAGTTGATGATTTTCCTGCTTTACCCTCTTGGTTAACAGGTACAATCTCAAAGCTTGTTTTCTCTACATTTTTACCACGTTTTAAAGCGTTTACAAAGAAAGCATTAATATTGGAGCTACCTAAAAATTCCTTGCTTTTATCCGCATTAATCTGATAAATCTCATAGTGTACTTGATTACTCTCATCTGCATCTGACTTCCAAGTTAGTCTAAAACCACCAATAGTCCCTTCTTCTTCAAAGACTTTATCAGAGACTTTAGCCTCTGCTACAGAAATATTTTTAGCTTTGTCTCCATTTGTCAATGTCATTTCGCCAATATGAATAGATTGAGCCTCCATATCTTTATCTGCTGTCAAGCGAAGTCCAATTTTTCGAATGTTTTTTCCAACCAGTTTTTTGGTATCAAAAGTAATATTAGACCAATCACTATCTAAGCTTTTATCCCCAGATAACTCAATTTTTTTACCATCAGATAATTCAAAAATCGCTTTAACTTTAACTGATTGATCGGAACGCATCTTGACAGAAAAAATGGCATCTTTTTTGACGGTCAAATCTGTGGCAAACAAAGTAAGCGTAGAAGATTTACCTGCTGCAAGATAGTCTGCCTGCAATTTAAGAGAATTACCACCATTATAAGCATTAGCAAAATCAAAACTTGGAGTTATCTGATTATCGCCTTCATTGTCAATAATCCAACGATAAGTCGGTAGAATACCCGCCAAACTACGATCGTTCCAGTCTCTTTCGGATATTTTTTGACCGTCTTTAAAATAATTATAACCATTTCCTAGATTGAAATTAGTAGTAAACGAATCTCCTGTGATTGCTGATTTTTCCAGGACATATTTAGAAAGTCCGATCCAAGATTCATCATCAGAGGCATCGACTTTTCTTGGATCTGCTTCTTGATTGACCCAAAAAGTTGACTCGCGATTTTGGAAATCATCCCAATCAGTAGCATTGGTATAGGTGGCACTAGCAGCATACAAACCGATAGAAGTTTGGGTGCTATTGTCTCCTTGCTCCAATAAGTCCCATTTAACCGATGTCTGCACATCTTTTTCTTGAACATCTATCCCCGCATAAATTTGATATGGATCCAAACTATGTTCTTTAGCGTATTGATTTGATTTCTCAAGTAACTTTTGATCGGCTAGCTTATTAGTATTCCACCAAAAATTCAAGAACATGCTATCAGCTGCCTTATCTTCTATGAAGGTTGCATTTTGATCATTAAGTTGATTTTGCCAATCTACCTTACCATCTTTTGTCATGGCATCATACCACATCACTTGCAGATTAGGCTCTTCTTTTTTGACTTGTTGAATAAGGGCTTTCATATTTGCCGCATCTTCAGCGCTAAGTCCATCTGTTTCTTCATTGATAAACCAACCTTCAAATCCATATGCTTTTGCCACTTTTACCATTTGACTTGCAAATGGAAATTGACCATTATCATCCTTTGCAAGCATTTTCTTAACCCAATCTTCCTTACCACCATATTCATTAGGAGGTAGGAAAATCGTGCCCAGAACAGGTACACCGTTGATATGAGCTTCATCGATAACATCTGCTGATGGAGTCACAATCAACCCCTCTCCAGCTGAACCACCCCAATACACTAGTGTATCAATGTATTGCCAATAGTCGAAAGTATAAGTCGAAAATTCAGAACTACCACGTGATGGGTTCCCCGAAGTAGACGAGTTCATCATCGAAAGAGCTACAATTTTAGTCTTCTCATTTTGTGAGGAATTTGACGAAGTTAAATTCTCTGTAGCAACACGTTTTGCCAGAGGAACTCTTGATTGATTATAGAGTAAATCTTTATCTTTTTTAGCTGACCACTTCAAGAATTTTTCGGGCATCCAATAGGAGGAAATGGGGGTATTTTTACTTTGATAGTCCGCTATTGCTTCCGAGGTTACTTTATAGTTTGTCTCACTAGACATATTATTACAAGCTGCTAATAAAGTTGCTACTGTTAACACTCCTGTTGTTGACAGACCTAATCGAACGAGCATTTTCTTCGTTATTTTCATATCATTCTCCAATAAATAGTTAGTCTTCCCTAGTCACCGAATCGATTTCGATAGCAAAAGCTTGCCAAGGTTGGAGCAAAACCATACTCAGCGAATCTGGAAATGAGACATTACCAATAATAAGACGTTTTATAATAAAATCAGACTCAAAATTCTGTGGATAGGATGACAAATTAATGACCACAAGAATTGTCTGGTGAGATGTTTTTCTGAGATAGGCAATAACGCTATCAACACTATCTAGAAATAAAGTTTCTCCCGTAGTGACCCAATCTTCATCGTGTCTCAGACGAATCAGATTTTGATAAGTCGTAAAAATAGATTGAGGCTCTGCTAAAGCATCCTTTGCATTAATATTGACATAATTAGGATTTACTGATATCCAAGGAATCCCCGTTGTAAATCCTGCTTGGATATCACTTGTCCATTGCATAGGGGTTCTAGCATTGTCACGACTCATATCACGTAAGATATTCAAAATATCTTCTTTTGACTTCCCAATTTGTCGTTGTAACTTGTAAAAATCCCACGATTCTATATCTTTAAACTCCGACAAGTCAGTAAAGGGATAGTTGGTCATGCCCAATTCTTCTCCCTGATAAATAAAGGGTGTGCCTCGTAGCAAGTGAAAAAGAATAGCAAAAGCTTTAGCCGAACGCTCACGATAGTCTCCTTCATCACCCCAGAAAGATACTATGCGTGGCAAATCATGATTATTTGTAAATAAAGCATTCCATGCTTGATTTGGCTTTAGTGATTGCCAAGCAAGTAGAGCCTCTTTTAGTTTTGGTACATTTAAAGGAAGTTTATTCCATTTGTCACCATTTCCAGCTGAAGTCAAGATATGCCAAAAGCCAAAAACCATCGACAATTCCTTACGTTCTGGCGCACTGTAAAGCTTTGCCAACTCTGGTGAACTCGACCAAGCCTCACCAACGACAAGACAATCACGCTTTCCGAAGGTAGCCTCATGCATTTCTTGAAGATAATCATGAAGATGCGGACCATTTACTGTCACTTCCTTATCGACTTGCTTACCAATCAAATCAATCACATCCAAACGAAAACCGCTAATACCTTTGTCTAACCAAAAATTCATCATCTGATAAATTTGCTGACGAACTTCTTTATTTTCCCAGTTAAGATCAGGTTGCTGGGGACTAAAGAGATGGTAATAATACTGATTGGTCTGCGAATCATAGGTCCAGTTACTAGGATTTCCGATAGGCTGATCACGCCAGATATAGAAATTTCTTTTAGAATTATGCTTAGATTTACAAGATTCTTGAAACCAAGCATGTTGGTCCGAAGTATGATTTACCACCATATCCATAATCAGACGAATTCCTAGTTTTTTTGACTGATTGACAAGCTTATCAAAATCTGATAGCGTTCCAAAAATTGGGTCGATTTTACAATAATCCCCCACATCATAACCATTATCAACCATGGGAGATTGATAAACAGGAGATAGCCAAATAGCATCAATTCCTAAGTTTTTTAGATAATCTAACTTCTCTAAGATTCCACGTATATCTCCTATTCCATCACCATTACTATCTTTAAAAGAACGTGGATAAATCTGATAAATAACAGCTTTTTTCCACCAATTAGTCATCATATACTCCAAATCATTTTTTATTGTGAACAACTTCCAATGTAGCTTAAGAATAAGATAGATACAAGAGGAAGAAAATAAAATGTTGAGTTAACTTATTAGTAAATAAGACCTCCCAAGATGTTTTAAAAAAACAACAAGAGAGGTCCCGATACTTACTAATTTTTCTACCGAATTTCAGTCAAGTAGATTTCTGGTATAGCAAAGTTTTAATACGTTAGACCAATTAAACTCTAATTTTAAAAACGACTGTTGTTAACCATACCTTTAGTTAGATTCTTTACTTTTAAGATAATCATCATATTGTGCTTGCATTTCTTTTTGTACTTTATCAAAACCAGCTTTCTTCAAATCATCTTTTAGTTTTGGCAATGTTTCAGTCGGATCAACACTTCCTGTATTTAATTGGTCCAAGTACTGACTCATCACATTAGAAAGATTTGAAATCTCAGATTTTACTTTTGATTGATCGAAAGTAAAACCTAATAATGGTGAAACAGAAGCATTTTTAATAGACTCATCTCTTTTAGCAATCATCTCATCTGTAACAGCATCTGTAGTGTAAAGAAGGGCATTATTTCCAGTATTCCAAGCAGGCATGTGTGTTACACCTTCACTATAAGATTTCAATGTTTTAATCTTCTTATCACCCGTTTTTTCCCATTGTTTACCTTCAATACCATAAACAAGAGTATTAAGTAGCTTTTCGTTGCTGTTGATTAATCCAAGAACTTGCACTGCTTCTTTTTTATGTTTAGAAGTATTTGAGACAACAAAATTTGCTACACGTGCTTGGTCAGTTGTAATCAATGATTCTGTCAAAGGTTTTGAAACTAATTCTTGACCTGCAGCTTGCGTTAAGATGGTATCACCATAATCGTAAGGACCTTGAGTCTCAATTCGAGCAAACCAGTTGTTTGAGTTCAAATCATAAGCAGTACTAGAAGTAGCAGCATCTGCTGGAATAAGTCCTTTTGTATAATATTCATGCATTAGTTTTAAATTCTCAACATAAGAAGGAATATCATATACATTTTGAATTTTCTTTCCATCTCCAGTCACATCAACCGCAAATGGTAGGCCATTTCCTAATACATAATCAACATTTCCTGGTGTTTTATACCCTTGACCAACAGCTAGAGCTGCAATATTTGGCTCTTTTTCATGAAATTCTTCTAAAACTTTTTGAGCTGACGCAAAGGAATTCACATCATTAATTGATAAATTATACTTATCAAGATACTGTTTATTAAAAGTAATTACTTGTTGGGCATAAATATTCGCATTTACAGGAAAAGCATAAAGTTTACCATTAATCTTATTTCCTTCAATATAAGATGGATTGAGAGATTCATATGCAGTTTTAGCATACTTAGGTGCTAAGTCTGTCAAATCAGCAAACGCTCCCTTAGAAGCATTAGTCGCATAATCCTGAGCAAAAGCTATATCGTAATCCTCACCAGAAGAAATTATAACATTCATTTTTTTATCATAATCTCCCCAACCAATGTAACTAATTTCTAGTTTATATCCTGTTTCTTTTTCAATAATTTTATTAGCTTGAGCCATCAACTCTTCATAATTATCCGGCTTATCACCTTTTTGATACATGTGCAGGATTTTGTCACTAGAACCTTCTTTAGAAGATTTTGAAGTTCCACAAGCTACGAGAGTTGTAGCTGCCAATATCGACAGTGAAGCAAGAGCAATTCTTTGGTATTTTTTCATAAGATAACCTCCTTGGAGTTTCCTCCATTTTATTTAAATAACACATTAAAAAGTAAATAATATCTTAGCTATTCTTTGACACCGCCAATTGTCAATCCCTTAACAAAATAGCGTTGGAAGAAAGGATAGCTGATTGCAATCGGCAAAGTTGAGATAACGACAATAGCCATTCGAGCTGATTCTCCCGGAAGAGCCGCTAGACCACCAGCAATCTGTGATCCTGCTCCAGCATTTTGCGTCAAATATTGTAGATTATTTTGAATCTTCATCAATAAATACTGCAACGGTATCAGCTTATCATCTGATATATAAAGTAGAGCATTGAACCAATCATTCCAATAGCCAAGCGCTGCAAAAAGTGAGATAGTAGCAATACCAGGGACAGCTAGTGGAAGAACAATTTGAGTAAAGATTCTCATCTCGCTAGCCCCGTCAATACGTGCTGACTCAATAATAGAATCCGGAACCGAACGTTTGAAAAAGGTTCGCATAACAATAATATTAAATGGAGAAACTGCCATTGGTAAAATTAAGGCCCAAATTGTATCTTGCAGTTGCAAAAGATTGGTTACAACAAGATAGTTAGCAATCATACCAGGTGAAAACAGCATAGTGATAAGACAAAATACTGTAAAAAAGCGACGAAAAGGAAAGTTATTCCGAGAAATTGCATAAGCATATAAAGAAGTTGCCGTCGCATTAATCACTGTCCCAAGAACTGTTACAAGAATTGTTACAAATAAAGACTGCAACATCTTCTCTTTCATCTGATCAAACAAGAAAGTGTAAGCATAAAAGCTCCATTCCCTAGGAAAAAAACTATAACCATATTGCTGTAAAGCTGATTCTTTTGTAAGTGAAATAGCTAAAACAAATAAAAAGGGGAGAACACATGAAATCGCAAATAACGCAATCACAATATTGAAGATAAAATTGACCGGACGATTAAATCCCCTAACAGATAAAGATGCTATTTTTTTCTTTTTTTTCTTCACAATCAAATCTCCTCCTAGAATAAGGCAGAATCGCTATCTAATTTACGAGCGAAAAAGTTTGTAATCATTAACAAAATAAAACCAACAACTGACTGATAAAGTGCGGCAGCCGTCGCCATTCCTAAATCTCCTGTATTAGCCAAACCATTATAGATGTAAGTATCTAACACCTGAGTAACCGAAGTTAAGGCACCTGACTGACGTGGTACATTGTAGAATAATCCAAAGTCTGCTCTAAAAATATTACCCACTGCTAGTATGGTCAAAATGGTCATCAAAGGAATAACTTGTGGTATGGTAACATGTTTAATTTGTTGCCATTTTGTAGCTCCATCTACCATGGCTGCTTCATAATAGGTTGGATTGATTCCCATGACAGTAGCAAAATAAACAATTGAGTTATAACCAATTCCTTTCCAGACACCAATAAAGAGAATTATAGCAACCCAATACTTTGGTTCTTGGTACCAGTTAACAGGCACACCACCATTATTCATAATGAGTTGGTTGATAATACCTGTTTTTCCTGGTGCCAAAAATGCATAAACAAAGTAAGAAATTACAATCCAAGAAAGAAAGTAAGGGAAAAGTGACATTGTCTGATACACTTTTACAAGCTTTTTATTACGTAACTCACTCATAATAATGGCAAATGAAATCGAAATAAACAAATTCAGAGTAATAAAACCAAGATTATAAAGAATAGTGTTACGAGTAATGTCAAAAGCTGCTCCTGAAGAAAAGAGGAATTCAAAATTACTCAATCCTACCCAAGGGCTATTGGATAAACTAGCTAAAAAACCTGCTGGATCTAAATGAAAGTCTTTGAAAGCGACAACATTAGCAAAAACTGGGATGTAAAAGAAGAAAACCATCCAAACAGCACCAGGCAAAGCCATAGCTACCAAAGCTTTGTATCTCCAAAGATTTTTGAAAAATTTTGTCATTATTCTTCCTCCTTAATTAATAGAGTTTGAATATTGCATGGACCGACATGCCCCTCAAAAGGTGTATCTAAAGCTTCTTCCAATAAATTAAGTTGTAAAGCTCCATTAAATTTCAAATCAATCGATTGATTCGATAGATTAAAACCACGTAAGACGAGACCATTATCAGATATACGACGTTTTAAAGCTGTCACAGCAAAACGCTCATCATCAATAGCTACCATTGTTCCATGAGACGGCATCTTGGTAGATGTATTATCATCTGTGGATAAAATCTGAATCGCTGAAAATGGTACTTGACTAGCATAAGCATTTTGATAAGTCTTATAACGTTCCCTTGGTTGACCATGACATTCTAAGCTATAGCAAAATCTAAGCTTGCCCAATGTTTGTGCTTCCGGCGTTGGGAAGTAGCCCCAATCCCCCATCTCACCGACTCCCCTAAAGAGAGTAAGTGCAATAGTCGAACTATCTAAAATTTCATATTCATTCAAACCAAAGTTACCAACAGTTAGACCATATTGGTCATTACGTAAATTTACAAAAGCCTGCTGATGTTGTGGGTTTGTTGGATTCTCCCATGTTTTTGGTACTACATTTGGTCTAGTTACCACTTCATAAATACTATCTGCTTCATGAGTCGCTACTTTCATACCTGTTGGAAAGAGTACCCGAAGGCGATGATCTTTAGCTTGATTGTCCACATAAGTTTCAAAATCTATTTTTTTCGAGTATTGACGAACTGTTATGAAAGTTGTTACTTTCATCGGTATCATCTTCTCAGAACGGCCTGCCTTTCGATTACGGAATTCCAAAACTTTTTTCTGTTCTTCTTCCAACAAGGCATCTGCTGATTCAGGAACCATCATGACTTGCTCTAATCGAACTTTTGCTAATTCTGGTCTATCTATGACAACAGAGAAAGTAGTTGGTAAATCCGTTGACAGGATTGGCTTTGTGCCTGTTGGTTGGAAATAGATGTATTCATTCCCTATATCTCCTGTCTCTTCAAAAACAAGTAAATCATGAAAAACTTTTTGCGAAATCTTATCAAACAAACGCAGGCTACCGTTTTCTTGAACTTTCAATTGAATATATTCATTTTCAATAATTCGATCAAAAATCATACTTTCTTTCTGATAAGAGGCTGTATCTGCTCGAACTAAATCGTAAGTATCCCAAGAAAAAGCAGGCATATCCTTCAAGAAGAGAGTGACTTTAACAAAACGTTTCATATAAGGGATTCGGAAACGGTCTTTTGGTAAATCATAATCAAATAGAACTTCCTCATCACTAATCATAGCTGGAATTTCACAGCCATTTCGATCAACAACCTTATATTGACATTGAGGACGTGTTTGTAAATGATCATAGAGTTGATCCGGACGTCCATCCTTAAAGAACTTGCGTTCCAAAACCACCTCAACTTCGACCTCACCAGTTTTTGAATAACTTGCCGTATTAAATACTACAAAAGGATGTTCCCCTTCAAAAGTAATTGCTTTTGATAATTCCACTAAGGCATCCTCAGCAATAAAGTTTCCGACATCGTAAGCTTTCTCAAAACGTGTCATCATTTCACGATGTACTGCATCAACTGAACAACCACAAATGCTATCATGAGGATGATTTTGCAGAAGCGTCTTCCATGCATAAGTTAATTGATCATGTGGATACTGATTAGTCACTCGGTAAGCCAGACTCGCTAGTGGCTCGGCAACATTTTCCAATTGGCGTTCTACTTTTGTATTCCACTGTTTGAGATAAACACGGCTAGAAGCTGTATTGGCCAAAGTATACCAACCATCAGTCTCTTGAGAAGTCAATTCTCCTGTTACCGTAGAAAGCTCCTCAGGCAAATCCGAACATACTGCCTCTAAATAGGCTGGCCAGTTGCTATGAACAAAATGATAGTCTGGAAAAAGTTCATTGGCTAGTCGAATAGCCTTACTCAAATCTTTTTGAACTGGTTGATGATCAACTCCATTCATCATCAAAAGGTGAGATGTAGAAGCAAAGCGCTCCACGTCTGCTAATTTTTCTTTCCAAAAGCTTTTTGCAGCTTCCTTTTCTGAAGGTATCTCATTTCCATTAGAATACCAGTTAGCAAATAAAATCCCTAAAATCTTAGTTCCATCTGGTCCTTCCCACCACATTTCTGAAAACTGTGAGCTATAAGCTTCATCGGACTGCTCTAAAACCTGATTATCAAAACCAATAGGTTTAACCCCTCGACCAAAAGCTGCGGCATTTAGTTTTGCACCTTTCATGAGTTGTGGAGCTTGTCCCATGTTACCAAAAGTATCTGGAAAATAACCTAGTTCTACTGGCGAGCCCCAATGCTCAGAATCTTGACGTCCTATTAACATATTACGAACATTCGCTTCAGGACTAATTAAAAAATCATCTTGTAAAATATAAAAAGGTCCAATTTTTAATTTGCCTGCAGTAATCGCTTCAGCTAATTCTTGACGCCTTTCAGGTCTTACTTGCAAATAATCCTCTAGAATAATAGTTTGTCCATCTAAATGAAAACTATCAAAGTCTGGATCTGCCTTAAATAAATCCAATAAATCATCAATCAACTGAATCAGTCGCATGTGATGTTCTTCATAAGCCATATACCATTCCCGATCCCAATGACTATGAGAAATGATATGTACTGTTTTCTTTGTCATTCTTATAATACATTCCTTTCGTTTCATTCAAAGCATAACACCTCATGAGAAAGTGTTGTGCTTTGAGTTTTCTAGATTACAATTAAAGTGAGAAGCCTTGTCACTACTACAAATCACAGGGAGATGAGTAAGTGTGTGATTTCATCTACGACCTTGTATCCTTATAGGTGCCGTCTTTTCTATCAAGCATCACTAACTGCAAAGATGAGCACTAAACTTATACTTAGCTCGTTTATGTAGGGAGTAACCCATAGTAAAAATTGTCTATCCGACTTGTTGTGAAATCGATGTGCACAAAACCTTTGTGATTGCGGTTGTTGCTATCGCAAATAAGCAAAGAATTACGAAATATCACCGTAAACCTTTTTCGACTTTTACCAACGGGCTTCTTCAGCTAAAAGATTGGCTTAACTATTATTCCTGGTTGGATATCTGCATGGAATCAACTAGAAAATACTGGATTCCAGTCTTTAATATCCTTAAAAAGGACTACCATATTTGTTTGGCTTATCCTAAATACGTCAAAGCAATTCGAGGAAAAAGACAGATAAGAAAAAGACACAGTGGATAGCTGACCTCTTTCGTTATCGTATGAAATTAACGCAACTTCAAGTGAATGAAAAGAACCATTATCAAAATTGTCTGACTTGGTCTAATATTCAAGCGGCAAATGTCGTTTCTGATGTTTTCGGAAAAAGTGCTCAATCAATTATCGAAAGCATCCTTGACCACCCCGAAGAAGAATCAAAAATTGGAGAACTGGTTCATAAAAGTATGACAGTCAAAGCCCAAGCTTTAGAAATTACCATTGATAGTGAGATAACCACTGATTAAGGTTCACTACGATGAACTAGCCATTTGTAAAGAAGATTTAAACAAATAATTTTAGACTTGAGACAGAAGTTTCAAGAACAAGTATCAGTTATCCAAAGCGTACCTGGTTCGCTTATCAGCTTTACGTATCATTTCTGAAATTGGAGCTGATATGACAGCCTTTGAAACCGCTAGAAAATTATCCTCTTATCTTTTTACACGAATATCAAAATAATCCATAACTAATTCACAAAACATCATATTAGCCCAACTAAACCACTCTCGAGTATAGTGTTTCGGGTTATCAACATCAAAGCCTTCATGCATCAAATGCGTCCCTGCATCAGTTGCAACCAACTGATCTAAGATACGTCTTTTCTCTTTTTTATCTAAACTAGTTAGTCCTTCCATAGCCATTGCAATTGGCCACACATAGTTTTCAGGAGTATGACTGGAACCAATACCACACGCATATGTTCCTTCATAATAAAATGGATTTTCCTGACTTAGTAGTGTCTCTCGCGTTTGAAGGTAGCAGGCATCATCCATCTCACAAAAGCCAAGATAAGGAGCCGCCATTAAATTAGGAACATTGCTGTCGTCCATAATAGATGCTTGACCAAGACCATCTACTTCATAGGCCCAAATAGTCTCACCTTTTTGATTTGTCGTCTTGGCATGGTTCTCCAACCCGTCCCGAATCACCATACATAATTTCTCAGCTCGACAAGCTAGAGTATCATTTGGGATAAGATTGGTAAAAATCTCCACAAGGTAATCTAACACTACTACTGCAAACATATTAGACGGAACCAGATAACCATATTGACAAGCATCATCACTTGGTCTAAAACCGGACCAAGTCATCCCCGTGTAAGCGACAGCTGTCCCACGTCCTTCTCGTGGTAACGTATCTTCCAAACGCTCCGTATCACGAACAAAACGATACTCAGACTTTTCATGATTTTGTTCTATTTCGAAGACATCTAATATTTTACTTGCTGCTTCTACAAAAACTTCATCAAAATGCTCTGTATAGCCCGTATTTTTATAAAGCAAATAAGCTAGTTGAACAGGATAACAAAGCGAATCAATCTCGTATTTGCGTTCCCAAATCCATCCTTTTGCACTATTAAAATTTGTGTGGTCACTCTGATGACCTGCAAAATTTTCGCTTTCATTAAAGGCATTTGCATATGGATCGAGATTGATATAATACATTTGCTTACGAACAAGGCCAGCAATTAAGTTCCGAATAGCTTCATCTTTTTCGGCTAATACAAGATAAGGACGCATTTGAGCTGTCGAGTCCCGCAGCCACATAGCTGGAATATCACCTGTCAACAAAAAAGTAGTACCATCGTCATGAACTTTTAAGGTCGTTTCTAAGGTATTTGAAAAAGAATGATTAAAATTAATCGCCCACTCTTTATGAGTTTCACCACAAAGTTCCGTTATTTCTTCCATAAATTTTTGAACCGATTTTGGAATAGTCATACTCACTGTCTTCCTCCATAGAATATTTGATATATCTTTTGAGTAGATTATACGTCTTTTTGATATTTTTTGCAAGCGCTTTTTTTGATATATTATAACTTTTTAATTAAAAAAATAGTTTTTTGGGCTTTTTTCCTTGTTTTTTTAATAAAAAATAGTAAAATATGGTATATCATATTTAAAAGAAAGGGATACTTTTATGACGTTACCTCTCTACCAACATATCTCTGACGATTTAAAACAAAAAATTGTTAGTGGTTATTTTAAAGTAGGAGACCAGCTTCCAACTGAAAAGGAACTTTCCGAAAGTTACTCTGTAAGCCGCATCACTGCCAAGCGAGCTCTTAATGATTTAGAGCATCTTGGACTTGTTAGTAGGACCAGAGGAAAAGGTACCTTTGTCCAACTCCCTCAAAAGCAACAAACCCACTCTTCGAAACAAATCCTCTTTCTCATTCCATTTGAAGGTGTCTCTTTTGGTAATTTCACCCAGGGACTTGTACCAACTTTAGATAATAGTGATATCAAAGTTTTTATTACCTATGCTAATTATCTAAATGAAAATACCGTCGCTGATATTACCAAAAGTTTTGATGGTTTGATTTACTATCCTCTATCGACTGCACAGTATCTAGATATCTTATTAGAACTTTCCCTACAGCAATTTCCTGTTGTATTATTAGATAAACCAATCTATAGTTTTCAATTTCCGTGTGTCTCTTCAGATAATTTTAATGGTGGTGAACAAGCTACACAAGCACTATTAGAACTAGGGCATCAGCGCATTGCCTTTCTTACTAGCAATGAAAAACATCATCCTCATACAACTAGAAATCGCTACTTAGGTTATATTAAAGTTCTCAATGAATATAATATTCCTTTTCATACTACATTAGATAATGCGCTGTATACAGAAGATTCGGTCTTAGAATTAGTGCGTGAGCAAAAGGTAACTGGTTTAGTTTGCGAAAATGATTTAGTGGCTCTACAAGCAATGAAAACATTACAAGATAATAATTTTTCTATCCCAAATGATCTTTCCATTATAGGGTTTGATGACATTCAGGCAGCGAGTCTTTCCAATCCACCACTTACTACAGTAGCACAAGATTTCTTTCGTATGGGACAGGTCGCTGGTCAACTTCTTCTAGACTGGATTCAAACAGGAGAAAGGCCAAATGATGTTAAAATCCCTGTCCATCTTGTAAAACGCAAAACTTTAAAGGAGCACACAATATAAAATGATTATTCATACTATCGACACACGTCATGGCACTGCAAATGATGCTACTTTTTCACATGGAAACTGCCTCCCTTACACGGGACTTCCTTGGGGGATGAATTATTTCGCCCCCTCGACTGCTAACAACCGGGGGGCTTGGTGGTTTCATCCAAACGATCGAACCTTTGAAGGGTATCGCATAACTCATCAACCAAGTCCATGGATGGGAGATTTTTCACATCTCACTATGACTCCTATTTCGGGCTTGGTAAAAGACCTTTCTTTATACCATATTACAAGTTCCTACCGACCAGAAGAAGCTATTTTTAATCCTACACGATTAAAAATCACTCAATGTCGCTACCAAATCACTTCTGAATTGATTCCATCTATGTATGGTGGTTTACTTGACATTACCTATAAAGACACTCAAGCAAGCGAAAATGGACTCGTGCTTCATCTTCCAGGTCAATATAAAGTAGCTCAAGAAGACTCTAATCTTCTCAGTCTTTCAGTTATTAATTTTGCCGACTGCGAAGATAAAAATTTCACTTTCTACTGCATTCTAAAAACTAGCCAACCTTTTACAATAAGTGAACAGAAAACGACGGAAGAAAATGGAGCTGTTCAGTTACATTTCGGCGATTCTCAACAAATTAGTATCCACTTTGCAACTTCTTTTATCTCACAAGAACAGGCCCAGCTTAATCTCAAACGTGAACAAGATTGGTCTAAAGAAGATTATCTTACCAAAGCTGAAGCCGCTTGGGAGGATTTACTTTCACGTATTCAGATTGAACACCATAACCAAGATGAAGTTTCTACTTTCTACCATAACTTCTATCGTACTTTCCTGTTTCCTCAAACATTTTATGAATACGATAAGGATAATCGGAAAATTCATTATGATACTACTTCTAAAAGCATTAAAACAGGACCACTTTACACCAATAATGGATTTTGGGATACTTTCAGAACTGTCTATCCACTATACAGCCTAATTGCAACAGAACAGTATAGTGATATGCTAGAAGGATTTCTTAACAGTTATCGTGAGACAGGCTTTTTACCAAAATGGCTCTCTCCAGATGAACGTGGCCTTATGCCCGGTACTTTAATTGATGCTGTCATTGCTGATGCAGCTAGTAAGGAAATCCGTCTTGACTTAATGCCTGAATTTTTAGATGCGATGATAAAAGGGGCAACTGTTCAATCAAGCAAAACAAATTACGGTCGACGCGGTACTAAAGATTACTTGCAACTAGGCTATGTACCACTCAATCACCATGAGTCTGTTAACCACACTCTGGATTATGCTTTCTCTGATTATTGTATTTCACAAGTTGCTAAAAAACTAGGAAAAGATGATATAGCTCAAAAATATGCCCAACAAGCCAAAAATTATCGTAATATCTTTGATCCTGTTACTGGTTTTATGCGTGCTAAAGATACTGATGGCAATTTCCGTCCTAATTTTCTCCCTACAAGATGGGGGAGAGACTACGCCGAGGGTTCTGCTTGGCAAACTTCTTGGTCAGTTTTACATGATTTTGCTGGACTTATTAGTTGCTATGGTTCCTCTGAAGCTTTTGAGAAAAAATTAATTAAATTATGTAATCAGCGACCAGATTTCAATGTAGAAGGGTATGGTTTTGAAATCCATGAAATGAGCGAGTTAGCAGCACTCGAATTTGGTCAAGTTGCTATTTCGAATCAGCCAAGCTTTCATTATCCCTATCTTTTTAGCTATATCGGAAAACCTTGGATGGCTACTCCTTTATTACGACAACTTATGACAGAGACTTTTAACAACGGTTATGAAGGATATCCAGGTGACGAAGATAACGGTACAACTGCTGCCTGGTACATTTTCTCTAGCCTTGGTTTTTATCCAGTTACTGCTGCTTCAAACCAATATGTACTCGGTATTCCTCTTTGGGACAAAGCTATTATCAACCTATCTTCTGGAAAACAACTGACTATTCTCGCTCAACCAAACGCTCCTCAACAACTATTTGTTGATCACATTGATCTTAATAAGAAAACTATCACAGAAACTTTCTTAAACCATGATGATATCATCAAGGGAGGGGAGCTGTCATTTGAACTAGGAATTGTACCAAATCCACGTTCTTATACAGCAAATGAACTCCCCTATTCTATGACAACTGATACCACTAACACCTCAAATGATTAATTAAAAAACATATTCTTAAATCGAAAAAGATACCGACAAAGCCACCAAAAACTTAGGGAGTTATAACTTTAAAGTTCATATACTAATATCAAGTTACTATGTGGTATAGGCTTTAATTCATAGTACTCAGGTCACTTCCAATTAATAGTTGAAACACTATTTTCTGAACATTGTGCATTGCATTAATCAGTATAAATAGACATCAAGTAGAAAACTAACTGAGCGACTATTAAAGTTTGAGTAGCTAATATTAGCTTGTAGTAAAAATATTTTAAAGTTAACTAAACACTCACGAGCCCAAAAAGAATGTCCTCAACTATATATTGAGGAACCTTAGACAAAAAATAAGTCTGAGATAAGCAGAATTCTCAGCTAATAAAAAAGAGAGAGTCATATTTAGTGTGAGTTTCTCTTTTTTATTAGTTAATTTCTTGTTGTATTTCAGTAAGCTACAGCGTTTGTAACCCAAACAAGCCTTGATCTGACCGAAGACTGATTCCACATCAACTTTGCGTTGTGCAAAAATCTGACTGCTTTCCTAAGATAACAGCGCTTTCTTTTACTTTTAAGAGCTGATATTCCCATTCACATAGAGTCCTTTTTGGGAAGGTAAATTAGCTGTACGGCTTGATAAACCTTGATTTCTTGTTCAAATCCTGTCTCTGTCCTCTGATGTTTAACAGAATCAAAATGATCTTCCAAACCGTCAAGATGAGGTAAATAACATTGACTTCATCATAACCTCAATTATCGAAATACCTTTAACATTGCTTCTGCTTTCTTTTCTAGTCTTTATTAAATAAGCCATATTTAATCAGGTGGCTGACTCCCATTTCTAAGGTTAGGAGGTTCTCTTTACTGCCATAACCTGCTTTGAGTTGACCACTATATACTCCTCTTTCATCCGCATAAAGGTAGCATCTGGATTGGTTTTAGAAAAGCTATTATGACCATCAAATGTTTCTTGATAGTTCTCATACTTTTCAGCCCGCACTAAAACTTTTTGAAGGACTTTCTTAAGCTGACGGCGTTTAAGTTTTCTTTTATCTTTCCATACCAGCTACTACTTGAAATTGATTGATAGTCCGCTAAGAGACGACAAGTTGACCTGTTCGATAGGGCATGCCAAGTTTTCAACCATCATTTTTTCGATTTTCCGTCCAGAAAAGACCCCTTGTGAGTAGACAAACAAGAAGCAATTTCTAATGGTAAGTTTGTTTGATTTGTGTTACAGTGAAGATACATGAGATAGTCTTGCTACAAAGCAAAAAGCAACAGTTTTGATGCTGTTGCTTTTTGCTTTGAGTTACTCTTGTCTCAGACTTATTTTTATTTTACTTCCATATATCTGATTTATTTGAGTAAAGTGTTAACTATAATAAATAATCCCTTAGTCACTGTTACTACGCTAATTTTTCCAAAAATGCCATTAAAATTTTGGCAGATTGTTTACCAGCTTCGATGATAAATTCATCAAATGTAATATTGGCATCATGGGCTGCTGTGTCAGACATGGCACGAACAACGATAAATGGTTTGTTCAAACTGTGGGCAGCTTGCGCAATCGCAGCACCTTCCATTTCAACAGCTTGAACTTCTGGAAATGCTGCTTTAATGGCATCAATTTTATCTTGGCCAGCGATAAAAGAATCCCCAGTTGCAATCAAACCAATTTTACTAGCGACGTTAGCTTTGTTTAAGACTTGTTCAAAAGTGTCAATAAAGCCTTTGTCTGACTCAAAGTAAAGAGGTTGCATTGACATTTGACCATAATCATAGCCAAAAGCTGTTAAATCAACGTCATGATAAACTAATTTATCAGCAACGACAACATCACCAATATTTAAACCCGTAGCAACAGCACCAGCTGACCCTGTGTTAATAAGAGCATCAACACCAAAATGATCGGCAAGAACAGCTACAGACATCGCTGACATCACCTTTCCAACACCTGATTGGACAAGAACAACATCATGATTTCCAAGTTTACCTTCATAATAAGTATTCCCTAGAACTTGATGTTCAACTTTGTTTTCCAAATGTTCCACAAGAAGCTTTAATTCCTGCTCCATTGCTGCAATAATTCCAATTTTCATCACAAAAATACAAGAGTTTTCAACTAAGATGATTCTCCAAGTTAGTTTTCTAACTCTTGCTTACTCCTTCTTAACTTTTTTAATTAGAGATTAAACACCGCGAAAAAGAGTGCAATTAATAAAACAATAACCACAAACATGATTAGATTAAGTTTTCGTTGAAACTTGCTACGTTTAGCATTTTCAATGCGACGACTTTTATAAACGTATTGGTCTTTTTTCTTACGATCTTTCCATTTATCCAGAAATCCTTGGGTTTCTTCTTCCTCTTCTTCATATGGCACAATGGTGTCATAAAGGTCTGTACGAATAACTTTTGTCTCCTCGTCATCCTCTAGATACTGGTCATCATAAAAAATTTCACCACGGTTAGCACGTTCGATTATCTCGTCTGTTAAAAGTGGTTTTCCCATTTTGTCTATCCTCCAAAATGCAGAGCATAATATTGAAGGGCTATGATTGTTTTAGCATCTTCAATAGCTCCAGATTTCACCAAATCCATACATTCTTGATAGGTTAATTCAAGAATTTCTAAGACTTCGTCATCATCTTGCGGACGTGGATTTGGCACTTTTTGCAAATGAGTTGCTTGATATAACTTAATTTTTTCATTGCAAAAACCAATAGCAGTATAAAACTCATGAATTTGTTTTAAATCGCCAGAGTATCCTGTTTCCTCTTCTAATTCACGCGCAGCGGCATCTTGTTCAGAGCCGTTTTCACCAATTTCGAGTTTGCCTGCTGGAATTTCGTAAGAAATTTTTTCGATTGACTTGCGATATTGCTTAACCAGAATAATTTTATTCTCATCAGTCACCGCTAAAACAGCAACAGCTCCTCGGTGAAGAATGAGTTCTCTTTTAGCTTGACCTAAACCATTTGGTAATTCAACATCGTCAACAACAACTTTAAAAATGTGCCCATCAAAAATTTCTGTTCGTTTGAGCGTTTTTTCTTCAAAAGCCATACTAAGCATTCTCCCTAAAAATATTCCCAAATAAATTTTACTACAAAACAGCAAGAAATGCCATTCTTACACGGTCAATTGCCATAATGTCCCTAAAAAATCATTAAAAAGAGGTCAAATCAAGTTGATACTGTCCCCTCTGAACAATAAGCAGAAATCGCCCATGTCATAATACAGCTTAATGATTTAAACCTCCTAAAATATGCTTACTTTTTATTGTTTGGGTGGTGTGGTTTGTTAAGCGCATAGCCTGCTTTATTAACTTGACGACCACGTCCAATCGCTAAAGCATCTTTTTCAACATCATCAGAAATCGTTGAACCTGCTGCTGTCAAAGCGTTATCTCCCAAAGTAACTGGCGCAATGATTGTTGAATTGCTTCCAACAAACACATTGTTGCCAATGGTTGTTTTAAATTTATGTTGACCATCATAGTTGGCAATGATTGTACCAGCACCAAAATTAACTTCGCTTCCAACGGTCGCGTTACCAATGTATGTCAAATGTCCTGCTTTAGTATCTTCACCAACGATAGATGATTTTACTTCAACAAAGTTACCAATGTGAACATTTTTTTCAAGTGTTGAATCTGGGCGAACATGAGCAAATGGTCCAATGGTTACACCATCTTTAACAACAGATTGTTCAATCATTGAGCTTGTGATAACGACATTTTCACCAATTGTTGCATCAACAAGATAAGTACCATTTGTCAAGACAGAGCCTGAACCAACTTTAGTATTTCCTTTGAGGGTAACGTTGGCTTCAATCATCACATCAGGTGCAATCTCAACGTCAACATCAATGTAAGTTGCTGCTGGGTTTTGGAAAGTCACACCGTTGACCATGTGTTTTTTGTTGATACGACGGCGCATAATGTCTTCTGCTGTCGCAAGTGCCACACGGTCATTAACACCAAGACTTTCATCAAAATCATGAAGCACGTAAGCTCCGACTTTTTCACCATTATTGCGGAAAATTGAAATAACATCAGTCAAATAATATTCCCCTTGGGCGTTGTTAGTGTTGATATTTTTAAGCGCTTCAAAAAGGCGTTTATTGTCAAAGACATAAGTTCCTGTGTTGATTTCTTTGACTTGACGTTCAAATTCAGAAGCGTCTTTTTGTTCAACGATTTTAAGCACTTCGCCGTTTTCATTACGAATGATACGGCCGTAACCAAATGGATTTTCGGCTGTCGCTGTTAAAATTGTGGCAACGTTTTTGTGGCTAACATGAAAATCAATTAATTCTTTCAAGCTTTCTCCAGTGATAAGCGGTGTATCACCAGCGATAACAAGGGTCTGACCTTCAAGACCAGCCAATTCATTTTCTGCCATCATGACCGCATGACCAGTTCCGAGTTGTTCTGTTTGCATGACAAATTCTGATTTGTCAGCTAAAACCTCACGAACCATTTCGGCTTTATGCCCAATAACCGTCACATTTTTTTCTGGATTCAAAGCTGATACGGCACGAAAAACGTGTTCTAACATTGTAATGCCAGAAACTTTATGAAGGACTTTTGGCAAGTCAGATTTCATACGTGTTCCCTTACCAGCGGCTAAAATAATTGCATAATTTGACATAACTAATTCCTTAAAAAATAGAGTAGTTCTGTGGGATAAACAAGGTTACATTCCTTTATTTTTCTCACACAAGCTACTCCATTATATCACATTTACTTATTTTGAGCTTAATTTTATGGCAATCAAGGTGCACATTCTAACCATTACAAGCTGTTAACGGCTGCATCCAAGACTTCCATAACGGCACGACTATGCTCAAGCGCCAATTTTGTAGCCGTCATGTCCTCTTGCTCGATAATGGCTTGGAAAGCAACAAATTCATCGTGCATACGGTGATTTAGGGTATTTTCATTAATCATTGTCATGCTTTGATTATTCAAGCTTAAAGCTAATTCTGGCAAGGTATTCGTAGCGCCGATAATAGCAATTGAGCCTTTATTGCCTTGAATCGTTGATTTAATCTCTGCTGCACAATCTTTGGCACCAATACAAGCAGCTTTAAAGTGACCATAATCCATGATTAGGATACCTGAGGTATCCACACCACGTTCCATATTTGCCAAATACTGTACTTTTTCAGGTTTACCAAATAAGCCAATTACCAAATGAATGTTGTAAATATTAAGGTCACGCAGTGCTCCGCCACCTTTTGCTGGGTCAAAGGCAGGCGCAATCTCGCCACGTTTGAAGGCGTCGTAACGTGAAGAATACTGTGAATAATTACATTCAACGATTTTAATATCACCAAGCTTAGCCAGATTGTCTTTAATAGCTGCAAAATTGCCAAGGTACTGATTGGTAATAGCTTCTAACAAAATACGATTGTTTTGCTCTGCTATTTTGGCCAAGTCTTCAAATTCTGCTAAAGTCAATGTAAATGGCTTTTCACAAATGACGTGTTTCCCAGCAAGAAGTGCTTTTTTAGCATAATCATAGTGCAAGTGGTTTGGAAGTGCCACATAAACGGTGTCAACGTCTGGATTTGCCAAAATGCTATCATAATCGCTACTTGCTTGAGAAATGCCGTAAATTTCAGCGAGTTTTTGTGCTTTTTCAAGACTTCGTGGTGTTGATAAAATAGCACTTAACTCAATGCCATTGATTTCTTTTAAAACCGGTAACACTTCGTCAACAATTTTTCCTGTTCCTAAAATGGCTAATTTCATGAATTTCCTCCTATCGTATCTTGCTAAACTGTGGGATAAACCACTTCAAATTCTTCTAAAACGATTAAGCTTTCTGGTGTGAATGTCAACCCACATTCTTTAAAATAGGGTTTGAAAAATGCTTCGTGAACATCTCGCCAGTAAGCAAGCGATTTATCACCCTCACCTTCTTTAAAAGCATGCTTCTCCGAGACTTCCTTAAAAGGTACAACAGAGACTTTTTTAATCTGAATAATGCAAACTGCTTGGTCTTTGCTATCTAAAATCACATCATAAAATCCAACTTCAGGTAGCGGGTCATTATCAACAGCATATAAGTCATAAGCTGATGCCGTCGCCGTTTTTGTGCCCTCAAGGACTAGCTTCGCTAACAAATCAGCTTCTAGCCCAAATTGCCAAGCGTCAATGACATCTCCGATTGATGGGTTGATTTTCTTATACTTGTTCCAAAGTTCTTGTGCGTTCATGGTTATCTCCTATTCTTTTCTGTCTTACTTCTTCTTACAATCCGTTTGACAGAATTTTCCACTATGGTTTTCTCCTCTTCATTTTGAAGCCTCCCTTTCATTGTTCTACCTTTGAAGCAATGCCGAATTGTTTATCTACCCGTTGCTAAAATCTCGTTTCTAAATATGCTATTTACTACGCTCGCAAATAACCAATAACTACTTCAAACTCCAGCCACCGTCGATTTTGATGATTTCGCCTTGCATGGAGCTTGCTTTGCCTGATGCTAAAAATTCTGTCAAATCAGCGATTTCTTCGGGATTACTCCAACGTCCGATTGGTGTTTCTTGGGCTACCCAGTCAGCTAATCCTCCTGGTTCAAAATCGCTAGCTGTCATGGCTGTCTTAACCGCACCTGGTGCGATACCAAAAATTTGAATCTTATCCTTAGCATAGTCAAGTGCCAGCTGGCGCGTGAAGCCTGCAAGAGCGTGTTTACTAGCGGTGTAAGCTGCTCCGCCACCACCTGCGATAAATGACGCAATTGAGCACATGTTGATGATGATACCAGATTGTCGTTCCACCATTTTGGCTAAGTAGTGGCGTGTAATTTTGACTGTCGCAAAGAAATTGGTCTGAAAAACACGTTCCAATTCGTCGTCTGATACTTCAAGCAAAGGCTTGTAAGCGTCGAGAATTCCAGCGGTGTTACACAAGATATCCACGTCCTGAACAGAATCGTACAGCGCAGCTAAATCCGTCGTCAAGTCCAACTGCAAGAAATGAAAGTTGTCATCTTGAATCTGAGGCGCTTGCGATTTGTCAACGCCATATACCGCGCAGCCATGTTTCAAAAAAAGTCGTGCTTGTGCGAGTCCAATGCCAGAACTAACGCCTGTGATGAGAACTTTAGTCATGGACTTCAACCCAATCAGTCGCTAGAACGTCACATGGGGTCGGCGACCACATGGAAAAGCCTTCACCGTCACCTGAAACGTTGATGAGAAAATACGGTGTTACTGGTAATGCCACGCCATTTTGCTCAAGCGTATCAAATAGCTGAACGTAATTTTCAGCGCCACCCCAGCCTGTGCGGACATATTTTTTCTTAGCCTTTAAACCAGGCAAAATTTCTTCAAAAGTCATTTCTCTCTCCTTGATTTTACTAAGTCTAGTATATCAAAAAACAAGCTCGTAAGCTCGTTATAATTATCGTCTTAGAACTTTCTTGATTATAGCTATGACTTTATGCAGTATTGGACGTGGATAATAACGGAATGTTCCCATTTTGCGGACAATATAGCCATTAAAGTTTTGTTTGAAACGAAGAACACCATCACTACCGTCGAAAATCCCTTGAATACCAAGGAAAGTATAAAAATGAATACCACGATTTAATGATTCTGTCATCACATGTTCTTGAAGGGCGACAGGCGCATAGAATTTGTTAAATTCCGTATAAGAGCCACTAAAGAGGTAAACAGCTTCTTGTGGTGTGTAAATAAAGAGACTACCTGCCAAAACCACATCTTCTGAACCATGTTTCTCAATAAGCTCTTTGGCTTCCTTGATACGAACATCAAAGGTTGCAATTTGTTTATCCAACTGCGCTTTTTGTTTATTGACCTTAGCTGAGTTAACACCGTCAGCAATTCTTTGATTTAAAACAGCTAGTTCAGAAGCAATCGTTTCATGGCTAGACTGAAGATTTTTAAGATAGTCTTGGAAATTAATCGTTGCAATCATAAATTCGCATTTATCACCAAAACTATCGTAAAAAGCTTCATAATAATCTAACGGTTTATCAACGTATTCGCGACGTTCTGAAGTTGATGCTGTAATTTCTTTAAAAATGTGGAGTTCATCACGCTCTAGACGACGCACTTTAATACCAAAAGAATTTGTTTTGTTAGCTAGCGGACGTCCTTTTTTGCTAAATGACTTGCGCAGCGTTTCAGGTGTCAATCCTGTCAAATCTTTGACATAATGCCAATCTGGTTCGCCACCAGGATAACCAGTTTGCAGACCATCAAAGTGATAGCCAAGTTCTGTCAGACACGTAATCAGTTCAGGCTTTTCGTCGTCATTTGGCTCACCGTGACTATCAAATGTTTGATAAGTATCGTAAGGCTTGACAATCAGTTCAAGCGCCCCATTTTCCTTGGCATAAGCTTGTAATTCTCTGTAAAATTCAGCCAGATAAGCCGTATCTGTCGAAGCAGGACCCGAATTAATTTCCATGTGAAGTCCGCCTGTCATCAGCATGCTGTACAAAACACCCGCCACTTGGATAGCTCCATCTGCTTCCAAACCTAGAAAAGTAATGTCAAACCCACGTTTTTCAAGCAAATCCGCCATTTCAACAGATTGCATAAACGAACGTTCTTTAAATGTGGCACTCACTTGTTCATAATCTTCTCGTGATAAGATTTTTAAAGTCATGTTTGTTTTTCTCGATTCTAATTCACCATAATAAAATTCGCCATTAAAAATTATCAAAGGAAACTTAAATGAAAATTAATTGTCATTTTTGAAATTTATTTTCATTTTTTGCGAATTTCTTTTCATAAAAAGACAAGTTAAATACCCAGTTACCATTATAGGTACTGAGTATTTTCATTATCTTTTGTGACAACTATTAACCAATTTGGCTACCGTTTGGTACGCTTGGGTCAATGGTTAAAACAGTCAAGTTGCCATCATGTTCAGCCGATAGAATCATTCCCTGACTAAGCAAGCCCATCATTTTACGTGGTTTCAGATTAGCAACGATTTGCAATTTTTTACCAACGAGTTCTTGTTCATTTGGATAGAATTTTGCAATTCCTGAAAGGATTTGACGGTCCTCCCCGTCGCCAGCATCAAGACGGAATTTGAGTAATTTTTCAGAACCTTCAACTTTTGATACTTCTTTGACTTCTGCAACACGGATTTCTACTTTGTCAAAGTCATCAAATTTGATAGCTTTCTTTTCATTTTTTAGCTCAACATCTGCTGGATTCCATTCTTTTTCTTCTGTCGCAACTGCTGCTCCACCCATGTTAGCTTTGATATAGTCGATTTCAGCTTCCATGTCAAGGCGTGGGAAGATTGGTGTTCCTTCGGCAACAACTTTAACACCTTCTGGGAAGCCTGCAAGGGTAAGATTTTCAAGGTCAAAGTCACTTCCTAGACCAAGTTGTTCCATAATAGCGTTTGATGTTGTCATCATAAATGGTTGAATAAGGTGAGCCACCACACGAAGACTAGCTGCCAAGTGAGCCATTACTGCTGCCAGTTCATCACGTTTAGCGTCATCTTTTGCAAGAACCCAAGGAGCTGTTTCGTCAATGTATTTATTTGTACGTGAAATAATGTTCCAAACCGCATCAAGTGCGCGTGGGTAGTCAACAGCATTCATTTGTTTATGGTATTCAGCGAGTTTTTCTTCGACAACACCTGCCAAATCAGCATCAAATGCTGTGACATTTTCAACGTAGGCTGGAACATCGCCACCGAAATATTTATTAATCATGGCAACCGTGCGGTTAAGAAGGTTTCCAAGGTCATTTGCCAACTCATAATTGATACGTCCAACGTAATCTTCTGGCGTAAATGTTCCATCAGAACCAACTGGAAGTGAGCGCATGAGGTAATAACGAAGTGGGTCAAGTCCATAGCGTTCGACAAGCATTTCTGGGTAAACCACATTACCTTTAGATTTAGACATTTTACCGTCTTTCATGACAAACCAACCGTGGGCAATCAAGCGGTCAGGCAATTTCATATCTAACATCATGAGCATAATTGGCCAGTAAATTGAGTGGAAACGTAGGATATCTTTACCAACCATATGGAAAACTGTTCCCTCGTTCCAGAATTTATCAAAGTTTGCGTGTTCTTCTTGACCATAACCAAGTGCCGTAGCGTAGTTAAGAAGCGCATCAATCCACACGTAAACAACGTGTTTTGGATTTGAAGGCACTTTAACGCCCCATGTAAATGATGTACGACTGACAGCCAAATCTTCAAGACCTGGTTCAATGAAGTTCTTGATGATTTCGTTCATACGACCATCAGGTTGGATGAAATCAGGGTATGCATGGAAAAATTCTACCAAGCGGTCAGCATATTTTCCAAGACGTAAGAAATATGATTCTTCTGAAACCCATTCTACTTCGTGTCCAGAAGGTGCAATCCCGCCAATGACTTTTCCATTTTCGTCACGGAAAACTTCTTCTAATTGGCTTTCTGTGAAAAATTCTTCATCTGATACTGAGTACCAACCAGAATACTCACCCAAATAAATATCATCTTGTGCCAACAATTTTTCAAAAACATCAGCAACGACTTTTTCATGGTAATCATCAGTTGTACGAATGAATTTATCATAAGAAATATCAAGCATTTCCCAAAGTTTTTTAACGTCAGCAGCCATACCGTCAACATAAGCTTGTGGTGTAATTCCTGCTTCTTCAGCTTTTTGTTGAATTTTTTGACCGTGTTCATCAAGACCAGTCAAATAAAAAACCTCGTGGTTCATCATGCGTTTGTAACGTGCTAAAACGTCACAAGCAATTGTTGTATAAGCTGAACCAATGTGAAGCTTACCAGATGGATAATAAATAGGTGTTGTAATATAAAATGGTTGTTTACTAGTCATTTTCTTTCCTTTCAAATAGGAGCTAATGAAACTCCTTTATTGATAACACTTTATTATAACATAAATTTATAGCTGATTATAGGTAAAATCGCATAACAATGCGAAAAAATCCTGGCAATCACGCCAAGATTTTAGTGACTTTATTAAAGCGATAAGATAGAAAAATAGCTCGAATGGCTAAATCAATTAGAATCGATAACCAAACACCTGCAATACCTAAACCAAGATATTGTCCTAAGAGAAATACACCAACCACGCGTATTCCCCACATGCCAATAACGGTGCTGTAAAGAGGCGTTTTGGTATCCCCCATTCCTTGAAGAGCTCCCGCTAAAATCAAACTAATCGCCAAAACAGGTTGGATAAAACCATCAATTTTTAAAGCAATGCCCACTTGGGCAATCGCAGAGCTATCAGAGGTAAAGAAAGTGGCAAAATAAGCTCCACCAAAAAACAAAAATAGCCCGAAAAATCCTAAGATAACAACGCCATAAAGGGTTGACCAAAAACCAACTTGACGAATTTTATGATAATCTTTTTCACCCTTTGCCATACCAACCAAAACAGCTGCTGCCGTTGCTAAACCATAAGCTGGCATGTAAACAAATGATTCAATTGACCCTGCAATATTATGGCTGGCGTATGTTTTACTACTAATCGCAACAATCAAGCTCATATAAACCACTTGTCCCAAACGCATGACCAAACGCTCTGCTGTCGCCGGAATGGTCAAGGAAATCAATTCCTTATCACGACTTCCAAACTTTAAATCCTCTCTTTTCAAGGCTAGTGCCGAAGATTGTAATTTTTTAAACAACAAAACCGTTCCAAAGATTCTGGCAATTACTGTTCCAATCGCTGTCCCCAATATTCCAAGTCCAGCAAACGACCCAATCCCAAAAATCAAAACATAATCAACACAGACATTCGTCACATTTGTGATAGCTGAAATCGTCATCGGCGACTTGGTATCACCAGTTGCACGAATAATACTTGCTAAAACAGTCATCAAACTATTAAAACACGTCAATCCGCCAACAAGGTAAAAATAAGTTTTGGCTGCTGCCAATTCTGTTGCATCAAGCCCCATCCAAAGTAAAAGATAATGTCCAAACAGTACCGCTACCAGTCCCAAAACCAAACTAACAATGAGTCCTAAATAAATCGACTGAACAGCAACGCTCTTTGCAGCTTTGCTATTTTTCGCACCAATATTTCGCGATACCAGTGCTGAACTTCCAACCCCAATGGCAATGTAAACCGCTAAGTAAACATTAAGAATTGTATTAGAAACACCTACTGCTGTCACCGCTGTCAAGCCAAGTTTTGCAATCATCAAGGTATCAATAAAGCCCACCAAGGTCTGTAAAATATTTTCAATCGTTGCTGGTATCGCAAGATTTAAAATGGATTTATGTAATGTATTTGTCATAAGATTACTTCTTTCTTTAAATTATCTCTATTATCTTAAACTTTTAACTTTAAAACCATACGCAAAAATATTATAATGTTCAATAATAGACAAAAAAGAAAAAATGTCCATTTTAGGAGAAATCTCATGACACGTCAGGAAGTCAAGACACAGGAAGCCATTTTTACCGCATTTTTTGATTTATTAGCTCAAAAATCATTTCACGATATTCGCATTGGCGAATTATGTCAGAAAGCTAATATTGGTCGTTCAACCTTTTATAGTCATTTTACGAGCAAAGATGATTTGCTAATCGCTGTCTGTCAACAGCTTTTTCAACACGTTTTTGTGACTTCTTCGCTTGCTGAACATCAAACCAACCAATCCTTACACAAAGGCAGCCTTGAAGAGCAGGTAACTCACCTTTACCAACACTTCAAAGAAAATGCTGATAAAGTGACAACCCTTTACCAGCTGGAAGACGATTATTTTAGTCGCAGTCTACAAGCAGAACTTCAAAAATATTTGGTTCCCATTCTTAAGCCCATTTACTTTAAAGAAAACGCGTTACCTGACCAACTGTTGGACCAATATATTATTGATACTTTTTTAACAACGCTTAGCTGGTGGCTACACGCCCAACCAGACCTCGAAGCTATTGAAATCACACATTATTACCTGAAATTACTTGCTTGAGTGACGACTAAGCACAAACGAATAAAGCACTGGCACAATAACCATTACACCAATAACACCACCCAAAACATAAGGCAAAGCAAGTTGGAAAAAACTATCAAATAAAAGAAGCAAGCCACCCAGCACCCAAATCTTACTAGCAAAACGGTGCGTTTTATACCAATTGCGGTCATCAGAAAGTGTCCATGGCAAACGAATGCCAATCGTATAATTTCGTTGTGTTTTAGGAAGGTAATTTCCAATAAAAATAAAGATGCTGCCCAGAAAAGCAGTTACAAGTGCCGGACTACTTTTGATAACTCCAAGTGCATTCGCATAAATCGATAACTGGACAATTAAACTAAACAAAGGAATGAGCCACGCATATATCTTTACCATACGAGCTGGCGTGGTAGCTTTAACAGAATCCTTTTCTAACGATACTAGCACAATCGATTGAAAAAGTAAGAAAAGTATCGGAAAAGCAAAGATGGCAAAAATTTTACTATTATAACCGTCGGCAGTTCCACTAATATCAAAATGTGTCGCCATTTGACTTGGCAATTGATTCCACAATAAAATTCCGATAAGAACTGGTAAAAGAATGACAAGACTTGTCTTAACCAAACTCTTTTTATTAATCTTCATTTCCTGACTCCCCCTTTAAATCCGCTAACCATGTCATAATATCTTCTAAAACTGACGTACTTAATTCGTAATAGATAAAATTTTTCTCACGTTTCTCAACAACCAAACCAGCCTTTTTCAAAATATTAAGGTGGTGAGAAATTGTCGCACCTGCAACGTCAAAATGTCCAGCAATATCACCTGCTGGCAAGCGTTCTGATTTTAATAACTCCAGAATCTCTCGCCGAATTGGGTGTGATAACGCTTTAAAAGTCTCTGCAAATCCCATAGCTGCCTCCCTTCGTTATTTAGAAAATCTATTTAGATATTTTTCTAAATAGATTATAACACTTTCTTCATATTTTATGGTAAGAAAAAACCACCTTTCAAATCATCAAAGTCGCGTACTATTTCTTTTTTTGTTAAAATAGGGGGTAACGATTAGATTTTTTTAGAAAGAAGAGAATCTTGTTTTCCTACAAGGTTCTGGTAGCTTAGTTATGAAACTTATTTCGTGGAATATTGATTCACTCAACGCTGCTTTGACTAGCGATTCCGCACGCGCTGTTATGTCTCGCGCTGTTATTGATACCTTGGTTACTGAAAATGCTGACATCATTGCCATTCAAGAAACAAAATTGTCAGCCAAAGGTCCGACCAAAAAGCATTTGCAAATTTTGCAAGATTATTTTCCTGAATACGAGGTCTCTTGGCGTTCATCTGTTGAACCTGCCAGAAAAGGCTATGCTGGTACCATGTTTCTCTACAAAAGTAGCTTGACACCAAGCATTTCATATCCTGAAATCGGTGCTCCTGACACCATGGATAGTGAAGGGCGCATTATCACCCTTGAATTTGACAAATTTTTCGTCACACAAGTTTACACCCCAAACGCTGGTGACGGTTTAAAACGTTTGGCTGAACGTCAAATCTGGGACGAAAAATATGCAGATTACTTAACAGAATTAGACCAAGTAAAACCAGTCTTGGCAACAGGTGACTACAACGTCGCTCACAAAGAAATTGACTTGGCACACCCAAGCTCAAACCGTCGTTCTCCTGGCTTTACCGACGAAGAACGTGCAGGATTCACCAACTTACTAGCAAAAGGTTTTACCGACACTTTCCGCTACATCCATGGCGATATTCCTGATGTTTATAGTTGGTGGGCGCAACGTAGCAAAACAAGCAAAATCAACAATAGTGGCTGGCGTATTGACTACTGGCTCACATCAAGTCGTATCGCAGACAAAATCACAAAATCAGAAATGATTGACTCAGGCGCACGCCAAGACCACACACCAATTGTCTTGGAAATTGATTTATAACCCACATAAAATCTCCTAAGTTTTTTAGCTTAGGAGATTATTTTTATTAAAAAAATTAAGCCTTCTTACTTTTCACTTGTAGGGCAGCTGAGAGCAAGTAGCAATAATATCAAAGCAAATAAAGACATGGCAAAGAAGCTGACATTCATGCCGTGGATATTAGCATTAACACCATAAGTTGCAGCTGAATTAGTCGCTACTGCTGTCATAATACCAACGAATTATCTCAAAGCAAATAAAAACATTTCTTTTGCTTCTTCCCTTTTTCACTCTTTTTCCTTCAAACCATGATGCTAAGACAATTCAGTGGTCCAGCCGATGCCTACTTTAGCTGGCTCATTACCATTATCCTAGGCTCCTGAGTTTTTTCAAGCCTCCTCATTTTAGGAATCACCATGATTATCTCAGGTAGGAAAAATAATCAATTATTGATGTGCAGTTCAATGCTACGGATGCTCTCGAACAATTGTTAAACAGGCAACTGGACATAGCACTGGCTATCACTTCATCATTGCCAAACATCACAGAATTGGAAGCAACTTTTTTATACCAAAGCCCGATTTACTTAGTTGTTGAAAATTCTCATCCCCTATCAACTTTGAAAACAGCTAAATCTACTGACCTCAACAATCAAACTTTAATGGTCAGCCAAATCAGCCCCAAAGAACTCAAAGAAGCTCAGGAAAAAGTAATCTCTAAATCCCAAGTAAAAACCTTTGATAGCCCAAATCACTCATCTACCATTACCAATATTTTATCTGGTCGTGGGGTTTGCCTCGTCCCAGGATTTTTAAAGGACAATACACCAAATCTCATGTGGATTCCCTTTGAAGAAACATCAGGAATCGCTTGCTCTATCGTCAAACGAAAAGATAATCACCGAGAAGTTGTCCAAGATTTTCAAAAATTACTAAACAAACTCCTGCAAGATAATTAACATTCGTTGGAAATCAAATTCAGACCTCACTAGCTTAATTTGAAAAAATAATCTATCAACATCGGCTCACCAGTCTAATTTTCATTGAGTAAAAATTCCCACAAAAAACCACTTTCTATACCGAAAGTGGTTGATTTTATTTTTCTAGCAATTCTGCATAGGATTTGCGGTGGCCAAGTTGTAAGACTTGATTATCTTTAACCAGTACTGGACGTTTGATGAGCATACCATCTGAAGCCAAGAGGCTTGCTGCCTCATCAATTGACAAACTATCGATTTTATCTTTTAAACCAAGGGCACGGTAGACTTGTCCGCTAGTGTTGAAAAAATTCTTGATAGTATATGTTGAATTTTCAATCCATTCTTCCAATTGTTCTGCCTTTGGGGTATCGACTGTAATATCGACAGCTACAAAATCAACACCTAATTCTTGCAATTCCGCCTTAGCACGGCGACACGTACTACATTTTGGATATTCATAAAAAGTAAACATTTCTTTCTCCTTCTAAAAATTAGCTTTCTCATGTTCCAATAGCCAACACTTTCGCTCTACTCCGCCAGCATAGCCTGTTAATTGCCCTTGATTTCCTAAAACACGGTGACAAGGAACAATGATAGACAAGGGATTTTTACCTACAGCTCCACCAACGGCTTGCGCCGAACCACAGTTAATTTTTTCGGCAATTTCTCCATAGGTCATTGTCTCCCCATAAGGAATTTGTACTAAGACTTTCCAAACTTTCCTCTGAAAAGCCGTACCATAAGGCACCAAGGTCAATCGACTCGGGTCGGGATTTTTACCAGTAAAATAATCATCCAACCAAACTTTTGCCTCATCTAAAAAAATGGTCGTTTCTTCAATAATTTTTTCGCGTTCATAACCATATTCAAAATACTTTTGTCCTAGAAAATAGCAACCTAAGAGCCCTTTTTCATTAGCTAATACGACTATTTCTCCTAACTCAGACTGATAAACCAACTTTCTTAACATTTTATCACTCCCACTTAATCCATATGCCTAATAGAAAAAGCAAGCTCTGCTGCCTTATCTATAACTGATGGTTCTGCCATTCTGTATTAATCTTAGGTGTCCCATCCGCATTAAGTAAAGGTGTTATCCCCGAAGGATTACCTAGACCAGCCGTCACTCCAAGATATTCTACTCCAATTTCACGGTCAACTAACAGAACCAAATTTTGTTTTTTTATTACCAAATCGAACACTGAAAAATCGTTCTCTTAACTGTTTTTGGTATTCTTTTAACTGCTTTTTATCCATAAACTATCTCCCTCCCCTAATTTTGAAATCGTTTTAACCATTATAGCAAAAAAAGAAAAAAAGAGCTGAGAAATACTCCCAACTCTTCCAATCTTTATTGTTATTTTTTCGTGATTAAACGTACACGAACGATATTATCGCTAGATTCAAAATTAGCAACTAAGTGATCAATTTTCGCCTTATCAGTTTCATCAAGGTCAAGTAGCGTATAAGCATAGTCACCTTTTGAGCGATTGATGATATTATCAATATTAATGCCTAAGTCAGAGACCGCTGTTGAAATTTTAGCGACGATATTTGGCACATTTTTATTAATCAATGTGATACGATATGGTGCAGTCAATGCTTGATGCACATTTGGAAAGTTAACAGAGTTAGTAATCTCACCTGTTTCCATGAACTGACGAATTGTCTTACCAGCCATAATCGCACAATTAAGTTCAGCTTCAGCCGTTGAACCACCTACGTGAGGGAAAACTGTGATTTTATCTTTGTTAAGCAACTCTTCTGTCCCAAAATCAGTAATGTAACGTTTCACAACACCAGCTGCAATAGCTTCAAAAAGTGCTGCATTGTCAACCAATTCACCACGCGCAAAATTGATAACAACCGTTCCTTTTTGCATCAAACCAAATGCTTCACTATCAAATGTATGGCGTGTTTCATCTGTCAAAGGCACATGAACAGTGATATAATCAGAATTCGCAAAGATTTCTTTAACATCAGCCACACGTTTGACGTGATGAGAAATATTCCAAGCTGTTTCAATAGAAACATATGGGTCATACCCTAGAACATTCATACCAAGACGTTGTGCATAGTTAGCAATACGACCACCGATAGCACCAAGTCCGATAACGCCTAGCGTTTTACCAGAAATTTCATTACCAGCAAATTGTTTCTTACCAGCTTCGACTTGTTTTGGAACATCATCACCAGAAAGGGTGTTTACCCACGCATTAGCAGCGATGTAGTCACGCGCTGACATCAAGATAGAAGCAAGAACCGCTTCTTTTACAGCATTAGCATTTGCACCAGGCGTATTAAAGACTACAATCCCTGCTGCCGTTGCTTCATCAATCGGAATATTATTTGTTCCTGCACCTGCACGCGCAATCGCTTTTAAATTTTCTGGAAATACTGTTCCATGCAAATTTTGACTACGAAGAATATAGGCATCTGGATTTTCCGCTAACTCACCATCAATTTGAAAATGATTTCCTAATTCTTTAAGCCCTACTTGATTAATATTATTAAACGTTTTAACACTATATACCATTTATTTCACACAAAGGCTACAAAAAGCCTTCCTTTTCCGTTATTGTTAATAACTATGATGATCAGCCTCATCAACTTCTTGATAGAGAGCATTCTCATCCTTAGTTTTAATTTTTTGATAAGCTAGACGTTCACCATCAATTGGCACTTTTCCACAATAGACATAACCAAGTTTCTCAAAAATGTGTTGCATGGCACCATTCTTTTCATGGGTGTCACAACGGAAATCATGTCCATCAGTTCCTTCAATCAATCCTTGAAGAAATGTTTGAGCAACCTTTCGACCAGTCACACTAGACAAAACAGCAACACGGTGAAATGTGATGTAACGGTGATTATTGTGTTTCCACTGACCATCGTAAATCTTGTCATAAGCAGGATCACCATCAGTGATAACAGCTGCATAGGCTACAATTTGCCCATCTAATAAGGCTACATACCCTTGACCAGTCAAAACGTCATCATAAATCGTATCCTCATCAGGATATTTCCCTTGCCATTGATTACTACCGCTTGCTGCCAATTGTTTTCGTGCGTCCTCAATAACGAGCATGATTTGGTCGACTTCATTTGGAAAAGCTTGTCTAATTTCCATATTATTACCTCTTCTAATGATTATGAATCTATTTTATAACAAATTCGATGCGAAAGTGGTAATAAAACAATTATTTATTTTCAGCTTCAAATTTTTTCATGAATTCAATCAAATCAAGTACCCCTTGACGTGGGAATGCATTGTAAAGACTAGCACGCATACCACCCACAGAACGGTGACCTTTGATATTTTTAAATCCAAGCGGTGTTGCTTCAGCAACAAATTTAGCATCAAGTTCTTTACTTGGTGTTACAAATGGAATATTAGCTACTGAACGTTCTGCTGGATTTTTAACAGGGTTTGTATAGAAGTCAGATTGGTCAATGAAATCGTACAACAAACCTGATTTTTCGCGGTTAGCAGCTTCCATTTTATCAACACCACCGAAAGCTTTCACCCATTCAAAAACAAGTTTTGCAATATAGATGTTATATGCAGGCGGTGTATTGTAAAGTGAACCCGCTTCTGCTTGGATACGGTAATCAAGCATAGCAGAAAGCGTTGGTTCATCATTCAAGAAATCTTCACGGACGATTACAACTGTAACCCCTGCAGGACCGATGTTCTTTTGGGCACCTGCATAAATCAAAGCAAAATCTTCAACGTTGTAACGTACAGCCAGAATATTTGAAGACATATCCGCTACAATTGGCACACCATTTGTATCAGGAAGATCATAAATAGACGTTCCTTCAATTGTATTGTTTGTTGTGATGTGAACATAAGCAGCTTCTGGATCAATATCTTTTGAATCAAAAGTAGGAATATGGTCATATACTGTATCTTCAGATGATGCTAGTAGCAATGGTTCAAAAGGAACAGTTTTGGACAATTTAACAGCTTCTGCATAAGCTTTTTTACCCCACGAACCACCAACTAGATAATATGCCTTACGTCCCTTAGCAAGGTTTAAAGGAAGCATTGTAAATTGCGTAGATGCACCACCTTGAAGGAACATCACTTTATAATTATCTGGAATAGCCATTAATTCACGCAATAATTGTTCTGCTTCTTTAATAATATTATCAAACTCTTTGGAACGGTGGGACATTTCTAAAACACTCATGCCGCTACCTTGGTAGTCAAGCATTTCACGCTGTGCTTGTTCAAGCACTGGTTTCGGTAACACTGCAGGACCTGCAGAGAAATTGTAAATTGTCATAAAAATACCTCCGTATAATAGTATAAATTATAACACAATTTTCTGAATTTTGTAAAGATTTTTGAGATTTTTTACTTAAAATATTTATAAATAATCATGATATAATAGTAAGTAGTAAATAATTAAGGAGTCCAAATGATTATCAAAGAATTTTGTGCTGAAAATACAACACTTCTCAATCAACTCAATCAGTCTGTTAAACGCGTTGAACTTTGTGATAATTTAGCCGTTGGAGGTACAACGCCATCTTATGGTGTTATCAAAGAAGCGGCACGCTACCTGCATGAAAAAGACATCGCACTAGCAACAATGATTCGTCCTCGCGGTGGTAACTTTGTCTATAATGATAGCGAACTTCGCATCATGGAAGACGATATTCTTCGCGCCGTTGAACTTGAAAGTGACAGTTTAGTTTTGGGATTATTAACAGAAGATAATCACATTGACCAAGATGGTATCGAACAACTTCTTCCCGCCACACAAGGACTACCACTTGTTTTTCACATGGCTTTTGACCAAATTCCGCTTGAAGAGCAAAAAGAAGCACTCGACCAATTGGTTAAATTAGGCTTTACACGTATTTTGACACACGGATCTACTCAAAATAATGATATTTTTGAAAATGTCGCTCACCTTAAAGATCTTGTTGATTACGCTGACGGTCGTATTGAAATCATGATTGGTGGCGGTGTCACAGCTGATAATTACCAAGAACTTATTGAAAAAACTGGTGCTCAAGCAGCACACGGAACAAAAATTAATTAAAAGGCAGAGACAAAAGTGTTCGGCTTCTTTGTTTATCCTGTTGTTAATTGCAAAACGCAGTAGTTGAGGGGTTTTTAATGCGCTGATAAATCAGCTTTTACAACCCTTTTTTGACATCAAGCTACGCTTGACTTCTTTTCCCACCTCGAAAGATTCCACAAATCTTTCGAGCCATACGGGGGTGAGATAACGAAATCGAATTTTTTCAAAATTACCGATTTCTGTCTCACTCCCTTTTTTATATCAAAAAAACCGAATCCTTTAAGAATTCAGGTTTTCTACCACTATTTTTGCTTGACTAAACTTCGGAGATTTTAAAACTTAAACGGCATCACCACCTCGTTCTCCTGTCCGAATACGGACAACTTCTTCAATCGGAAGAATAAAAATTTTACCATCTCCAACTTCACCTGTACGAACAGCTTTGCAGATGATATCCACAATTTCATCAACCGCCGCATCGTGTGTCACAATTTCAACTTTTACTTTCGCAAGCAAAGTTGGCACAATCTTTTGACCACGAACATATTCTGCAAAACCGCGTTGGTTTCCATAACCAAGCACTTGACTGACTGTCATTCCCTTGGTAAATCCTGCTTTAGATAAGGCATCTTTGAGATCTTCCAAACGGTCTGAACGGATAATCGCCTCTATTTTTTTCATAATACACTCTCTTTCTAAACGTTTCTATTTAGCTCAGATTTCTAACTATCCTTTAATTATGAATCAAGCCCCATAAATGTTGGGTAAGCTGTTTCTTCATGCTCACTATCATCAAGACCAATAGCTTCCGCACGATCCTCAACACGAATACTTGTGAAGATTGAAATCACTTTAATAATAACAAAAGTTGCTACCGCTGACCAAACAATTGTAAAAATGATAGCTGCTACTATTACTAGGAATAAATGCGCATTACCATAGATTAAACCGATATTGTTTCCGTCAAGAGCGAGTTCTGGTGTAGTGAAAAGTCCTGTTACCAAACCACCAAAGATCCCTCCGATACCATGACAACCAAAGGCATCTAAAGCATCATCATAACCGAATTTACTCTTAAGAACTGAAATCGCAAAATAACAAACTGGGCTAACGCAAAGACCGATGAGAAGAGAGCTCCACGTTGAAACAAAACCTGCTCCTGGCGTGATAGCGACAAGCCCTGCTACCAATCCTGTTGAAGCACCGACAAGTGAGAATTTTCCAGTTAACACTTTTTCAACAAGCAACCAAGACAACATTGCTGCCGCTGCTGAAATGTGTGTTGTGACAAAGGCATGGACTGCAAGCCCGTCTGCTGCAAGGGCAGAACCAGCATTGAATCCAAACCAACCAAACCAGAGAAGACCTGCACCAAGGAAAACAAATGGTACGTTATGCGGACGGTATTCTAAACGGTTATAATCTCGACGTTTTCCAAGTACCAATGCCAAAACCAAACCTGAAACCCCAGAGGTAATATGAACGACATCACCACCAGCAAAGTCAATTGTTCCCCATTGAGCCAAAAGCCCTTCATCCCAGACCATATGAGCAAATGGGAAATAAACCAAGAGAAGCCAGAAAATGATGAAAATAATCAAAGGTGTAAAACGCATACGTCCTGCTGCCGCTCCTGTTAAAATGGCAACCGTAATGATTGGAAACATCATTTGGAACGCTGCGAATAACGCATCAGGAATTTCTAAACCACGTGTGCTAGCCGTTTCGCTAACACCATTGAAAAAGAGATGCGAGAAATTACCAATTAGGCTTCCATCACCACCAAATGAAAGGGAATACCCACAAATCATCCACATTACTGAAGCAACAGCAATCGGAATCACACACATCATCATTGTATTAATGACATTTTTGCGTCTCCCTAAACCACCATAGAAGAATGCTAAACCTGGTGTCATCAAAAAGACTAGGCTAGCACAGATAATCATAAAAGCTATACTTCCTGCATCCATATCAAAAACTCCTTTTATATTCTAAGACTTTAAACCTTAAAGTCGACTTTCTAAAATACTACAACAAGTGTTGCGATATTTTATGTTAGATAATATAACATTATTTTGGGGCAGAGTAAAGTGTTTTTTGTTGAATTTTCTAAATTTTCTGTATTTATAACATAAAACGTCAGTCTTCTTCTACATTTAAAAACAATATTCTTCCTTTGATAATACTCATTTTATTGATTCTATAACTTGACATAGAAATGTTAGCAAAGTCGCTAATTTTGATACAACTATCCTTGTTATGTTTTCTTACATAAAATTATAAAATATAAATAAAAGGAGTTTACAAGACAAAAAACTACCGATGATAATTCCATAATCATCGGTAGTTGTCTCAGCTGATTAGTAATGTTTAAAGTTGATGATAAGCATTGTAAACTTCTTGACGGTTTAAGCCGTAAGTTTTAGCAATTTTTTTAATGGCTTGATTTGGCTTGTCCCCAGCTTCGATTAACTGAGCAACGAGTTCAGCTGGATTAATATTTTCTGATATTTCTTCTAATGTCGCTATCTCATCTTGACCAGATACAACGATTAAACACTCTCCTTTTAAAGGATTTTGGGCAATGTATTCCAAAATTTCTGAGATGCATCCGCGCTGGTATTCTTCAAAAAGCTTTGTCAACTCACGAACCAAAACAATTTTTCTATCACCATATACTGCTAACATATTGTCCAATGTATCTGCGACACGATAAGGTGATTCATAAAAAATTTGTGTTTCAGGATACTGCTTCTTAGCTTCAAAAAATTCCTTCTGCTGCTTAGCTTTTCTTGGCAAGAAACCGTAAAAAATATGTGGTTGCGGTGCTAAGCCACTCGCAATAAGCGCCGTAATCCCAGCAGAAGCCCCTGGGATAGCAACGACAGTAATCTCTTCAGCTATAGCTGCTTTTACTAAATCATGACCTGGGTCAGAAATAGAAGGCATCCCAGCATCAGACACTTGTGCCAAAATTTTTCCTTCTTTCATCAGAGCAATCAATTCAGGAATTTTTTCATAGGCATTGTGTTCATGAAAGCTAATTTGCTTGGCTGAAATGTCAAAATGTTTCAGCAAAAGCCCTGTATTGCGAGTGTCTTCTGCACAGACAAAATCAGCATTTTTTAGTATTTCCACGGCACGATAAGTCATGTCTTGCATATTGCCAATCGGTGTTGGAACAAGATACAGCTGGCCATAGGTTGTCTGATTTTTAAAACTTTTTTGTACTTTCATAGGCAGTTACTCCCTATCTAAAACTTCCATACAAAACATACATTCTTCATCGTTTTCACGACGTTGACCATAATAATCATTGCAAATATGGAAACCATCATGGTAAATGCCTTCAATATATCGTTTTCCTTGCTTAGAAGATTTAGCTGGTGTATCTTGCTCAAGTTGAGCTAGACGCGTGCGAATTTTATCATTTTCAAGACGCAAAGCTGTATTTTCCTCTAGTAGTGATTGCACTTGTTTTTTCATGGCTTCAATTTCAGCTAAGGTAATCATTAAATTTTGTGAAAAACCATCAAAGGCATCAAATAATTCTTTTTTATCCACGTACTTTGACCTCCTCTAAAGCATAGGTTAAGAGCGTGTGTTTTTCTGGAAAACGAACTTTGACGGTATCAGAAAACACATCAATCCCTGCAATAACTCCCAAGCCATCAACTGTTTCAATCTCCGTTCCTACATCAGGGAATTTCCTCTTAGAGGCTTTATAAAAGTCATCTTCAAAACTCAAACAACACATCAAACGCCCACAGATACCTGATGTTTTTCCTGTGCTGAGTGACATTCCTTGATTTTTGACCATTTTAATAGACACAGGTGGAAATTCTCCCAAAAAACTTGAACAACAAAGGGCACGACCACACGGTCCAAGACCACCATAAACCTTAGCTTCTTCGCGGCTGTTGATTTGACGAAGTTCGATTCTTGTTTTGAAATGACCTGCTAAATCACGTAGCAATTGACGAAAATCAACACGTTCTTCTGCTGAAAACGTGATAAGCACACAGCTTCTTTCCAAAGGGAAAATAATATCAATCACTTTCATTTTTAGGTCATTAGCTAAAATTAGCTCATTAACCGTTGAAAACGAACGCTTCGCTAAATCAATATTTTCTTGGTAAGCTTGTTTATCTTTTTCATTGGCAAGACGTGTTACAGAATCCATCTCAGCAGGTAATTTGACCTCATCAATGACTTCGTTGCTAGTGACAACTTGCGCCAAACGACACCCTTTTTTATTTTTGACGACGACGTAATCGCCGAGTTTATATTTTTTATTTGGTAAAACATAGACAATACTGCCTGTTTCTTCGTATTTTACGCTCAATACTTCTGTCATGAAATCACCATATATTCTAGCGCATTTTGGAAACTCACATTACTTTTCCACATTTGTTGCGCCTTAAAACTTTTTTCTAAATAAACCAAACTTTCTTTTTGATTAAATTGCTTTGCTAAAAATAGCGGCAAGAGTTGAAAAACAAGTTCTTGGTCAGACTTTTCTAAAGCAACTTGAACCAAACGCCCTGTTTCTAAATAAGCCAGCATTTTTTCTTTAAACAGAACCGTGACAAAACGCTCACAAGTTTGAATGACATCCAATACTTTTTTATCTTGCATCATTTCATCAAGGTGCTCCGGTGTTTTTGACAATTCTGCTAATATTTCTGCTTGTATTTTCAAAACTCCAGCTTTTTCAGCTTGCTCGATCAACAGTGGCTTATTTTTCGGAAAACGGAAAATCTGTGTTCGACTTTTAATCGTCGGTAAAACTTTATTCTCATCACTAGTCAACAAAATCATGTAGGAAGAACTTTGTGGTTCTTCAATGAATTTCAAAAGGCTATTTGCAGCATTAACATGCATTTTTTCACAATTTTGAATAATGAAAACTTGTGATTTGCCTTCAAAACCTGAACGTGAGAAATCACGCATCAATTCACGAATCGTATCAGTTTTGATGACTTGCCCACTTGGTTTGACAACCTTAACATCCGAAAATTCATTTTCCGCAATTAACTGACATTCACGGCATTTCCCGCATGGCAAACTATCTTGGAGGTTTTCGCAAAAACGACTTTTAGCAAAGTAAAGAGCAAAATCAAAGCTCGCAAAATCCCCTGAAAAAAGATAGGCGTGGTTCATCCTATCTGATTTCAAAATTTGATTAAACTCTTTAAAAAGTTGGGGTTGCAAGTGCTCTAATTCCATCTAAATCCCTCTACTCATTTTTTGCTAACTGTTCAAGAATGGTATGAAGTGTCTCTGACACGACCTCTGCCAATTCACGTGACGCATCAATAGTCACAATACGTTTTTCTTGTTCAGTCAAGGCTAAATAACCTTCTCGAACACGCTTGTGCATGTCTAATTTTTCCAAATCAAGTCGGTTAACTTCACGCTCAGCATTTTTAGCAATTCTGGCTAAACCAATTTCTGATTCAACATCAAAATAAAGCGTCAAATCTGGTTTTCTACCGTCTGTTGCAAAGTCATTTAATCTCCTAATGATATCTTTATCCAAGCCACGTCCAGCACCTTGGTAAGCAATTGAACTATCAATAAAACGATCAATCAAGACCACCTTACCAGCCTCTAAAGCTGGCAGAACCTTTTCAACATAATGTTGACGTCTTGCAGCCATATACAAGAGCAACTCTGTCTTATTATCCATAGCAACGTGGTTAACATCTAAGATGACATCACGAATACGCTCTGCAATTTCGACACCACCAGGTTCACGTGTGGTTATAATATCATAGCCCTTTTCTTGCAAAACTGGAAGGACTTGTTCTAAAACTGTGGTTTTTCCAGCACCATCTGGGCCTTCAAATGAAATGATTATACCGTTTTTCATGAAAATTCCTTAAAATTCTTTCTATGTTTCTATTTTAACAAAAAACAGACAAAAATAACACTAGCAAATTCGCTAACTTATTGGATTCAAGCATAAAAAGTTGATAGACATAACTTTCCGTCTCGTCGCTCAAAAAAAAACAGAACCTAGCTTGAAACTAAATTCTGCTTTCTCAGTTAAATTAGCACTTAATCCAATGATTTTGCTTCTGTTAATTCAATCGCATCAACTTGAATGCCTTGGTTAAGCAATTTTTCTCGTAGATCTGCAACATCAGCTTTACCGTCGATTTGAATTTCAATAGCAACTTTTCCAGATTTACGAGTGGCAACAACGGTACGTTTGATATTGAGATTGTCGTTTGAAATCGTATCTACAATTTTTGCCAAAGTTCCAACCGTATCATCAGCCGAAATAACCACGCGAACACCTTCTTCGCCATAACCAGAAATTTCAAGAAAAGCTTTGAAAACGTCTTTATCTGTAATAACACCATAGACTTGGTCGCTTTCGACAACAGGAACAATTCCAACACGATTTTTCATCATGGTATAAATCGCATCTTCTAGACTTGCGTACGGTGAAACCGTCACAACATCGCGAATCATCACGTCACGAATTTTAGTTTTATTAAGCAAATAATTCATCTCATAAATTGACAAAGTCGTTGCTTTTGAAGGACTAGCTTCTGCCATTGTTCTTTCGGTAACAATCCCGACAAGCTTATCATTTTCGATAACAGGCAAGCGACGCAAGCCTTGTTCTCTCATCATATCAGCCGCATGTGCTACTGTTGTATCAGGAGACACATAAACAACTTTTTTAGTCATAAAATCTTTTACTGCCATAACAATTCTCCGCATTATTTTCTTGTTATTATTATACCACAAACCGCAAACGGTTTCACCAAAGATTGAAAAAATAATGAAAATAAAGCAGACGAGACTGTTGTTAATGATAAAAAGTCTAGGATAACAGCTATCCTAGACTTGGTTAAATACTAAATTCAGTTAACGGTTTGTTAGCCACCGAGGTAAGCCTTGCGGACTTCTTCTGATTCTAACAATTCTTTACCTGTTCCTGAAAGAACAATTTTTCCTGTTTCTAAAACATAACCGCGGTCAGCAATTGCTAACGCTTTATTGGCATTTTGTTCAATCAACAAGACAGTTGTTCCTTGTTTTTGAATATCTTGAATGATGTCAAATATTTCTTGGATAAAAATTGGCGCAAGCCCCATTGACGGTTCATCAAGAAGAAGTAATTTGGGTTGGCTCATCAAAGCACGCCCCATAGCAAGCATCTGTTGCTCACCCCCTGAAAGTGTGGCTGCATCTTGCGATTTACGTTCTTCAAGTCGTGGGAAGCGTTCAAAAACTTTCTTCAAATTCTTTTGATTTTCTTCACGGTCATTACGCAAGAAAGCTCCCAATTCAAGGTTTTCAAGCACAGTTAAGCCTGGGAAAACATGACGTCCTTCAGGAACCTGTGACAAGCCACTAGCAACGATTTTTCGAGCAGGTTCTTTTTGAATTTCTTGTCCTAAGAATTCGATTTTACCAGCACTTGGACGAACCAAACCAGAAATCGTACGAAGAATAGAAGTTTTACCAGCACCATTGGCACCGATAAGTGTGACAACTTCTCCTTCATTGACTTCAAAAGAAACATCTTTTACAGCTTGGATAACGCCGTAATGGACTGATAAATTATCAACTTTTAACATTGTCATTATCCTTCACCTCCAAGATAAGCTTCAATAACACGTTGATTATTTTTGATTTCATCAGGTGTACCGTGAGCAATTAAACGTCCATATTCAAGAACGTAAATACGTTCTGTCACTTCCATTACAAGACTCATATCGTGTTCGATAAGCATAATGGTAATGTCAAATTCTTCTTTGATTTGACGAATTAACTGTGTCAATTCTGCTGTTTCTTGTGGGTTCATCCCAGCAGCAGGTTCATCTAAAAAGAGAATTTTGGGTTCAGTGGCAAGGGCACGTACAATTTCCAAACGACGTTGCTGACCGTAAGGAAGATTTTTAGCTAGGGTATCTGCATCTCCATCCAAATTAAAGATAGCTAACAAATCCATAGCTTTTTGGCGCAACTCTTCCTCGCTTTGATAGAATTTTGGCAAACGAAGAAAGCTTGCAAAGACATGCGATTTATTTTGATTAGCCATGCCAACAAGTACATTTTCCAAAACGGTCATATCTTTAAAGAGACGGATATTTTGGAAAGTACGTGAAAGACCAAGTGATGCGATTTTATAAGGTTTCTTGCTATTTAACAATGTGCCATCCAAAGAAACTGAACCTTCGCTTGGTTCATAGACACCTGTTAAAAGGTTGAAAAGTGTTGTTTTACCAGCACCGTTTGGACCAATAAGACCAACTAATTCTCCCTCATTTAAATGCATTGTGACATCACCAACGGCTGTCAAACCACCGAAATTTTTGGTTAAATTTTTAACATCAAGAAGTGCCATTAATGATTGCCCCCCTTAGTTTTATTAAAGAAACGTGATAATGTGAATTCTTTTGTTCCTAAAAGTCCTCCTGGACGGAAAATCATTACCAAAATTAATGCCAAAGAATAGATAATCATACGGAGGTTTGAAACGTTTTGTAAGAACATGTTAAGAATGCCTAAAACAATGGCTGCTAGAATAGTTCCTGTGATAGAACCTAGCCCACCAAGAACAGCAATAATCAAGTAATCAATTGATTTCATGATAGTAAAGTCTTTTGGTACAACTGTTCCGATGTAACCAACGTAAAGTGAGCCAGCAATAGCTGAAATGATAGCTCCCATTACAAAAATCAAGACTTTCATTCTTGTGATGTTGACACCCATTGCTTCTGCTGCAATCTCATCTTCACGAACAGAAATAACTTGACGTCCAATAGATGAACGTAGGAAATTTAAAATCAAAATCGTAATTGCAACGACAAAGATAAAGATAACTGGCCATGTTGTGTATGGCAAAATTCCTGTCAAACCAGCCGCACCGTTGGTTAAATCGCCACCATTGACAATAACAATACGGATAATTTCAGCCATACCAAGCGTTGCAATCGCAAGGTAGTCACCTTTCAAACGAAGTGTTGGAATACCAAAGACAAGCGCTACAAGAACAGCAATCACAATCCCAACAAGCATTGAGAAATAAAAGCCACCGTAAGTTGGATTTTGTTGTGTGATAATCGCTGTGGCATAAGCACCGATTGCCATAAACCCAGCTTGTCCAAGTGTGAATTGTCCTGAGAAACCGAGCACAAGGTTAGTACCAAGTCCCATTAAAATACTAATCCCAATCCCCATGAGAATTTGAATGTAGTAAAGGTTCAAAATATTAGTTGTTGCTAGAAATTCTAAGATTCCAAAAAGAACAACAATCAAAGCAAGCCAAGAAAGATTGATTTTTAGATTCTTTTTCATTTTCTACACCTTCTCTTTCACGTTTTTGCCAAGAATACCAGCAGGTCTTACCAAAAGAATGATAATTAAGACACCGTAAACAATGGCATCACGATAACTTGAAAGGTTGAGCGAAATTGATAAAGTTTCCAAAATACCAATAACAAATCCACCTAAAGCTGCCCCTGGAATAATGCCGATACCACCCAGAACAGCGGCAACGAAGGCTTTAATACCAGGTGTCATCCCCATTAATGGTTCAATTGAGTTATAGTAAAGACCGATTAACACACCTGCGGCACCTGCAAGTGCTGAACCGAGCGCAAATGTGAAACTAATTGTTGAATTGACGTTAATTCCCATTAATTCAGCTGCATCGCTATCAACAGACACGGCACGCATTGCTTTCCCCATTTTTGTTTTCTTAACGATTAATTGCAAAGCTACCATCAAAGCAAGGGAAACAATTAAAATCAACAATTGAATGTTTGTCACTGTTACAGAGCCAATCTTATAGCTAACAATATCGATAGCTTGCGGGAATGAATGCGTATTTGCGCCAACCAAGAAAACCATACCATATTCAAGGAAGAACGACACACCAATCGCCGTAATCAAGGCTGCAATACGCGTCGAATGACGTAATGGACGATAAGCCAAAAACTCAATAATCATTCCCAGGCAAGCTGTTGCAATCATTGTAAAAATGAGGGCAATCCAGAAATTCATGTGAAGGCTACTAATAGCATAGTAACCGATAAATGCACCTAGCATATAAATATCGCCATGAGCAAAATTAATTAATTTAATAATCCCATAAACCATGGTATACCCAAGAGCAAGTAACGCATAGATACTTCCTAGAATAATACCATTAACCAGTTGTTGGGGGAGCTGTTCTAAAAACATATAATACCAAACTTTCTAGTTATGTGATATAAAGCTAAAGGAAAATGACCTCTAGTTATCTCCTGTAATTTCAACGGCTTCAGCTGAATCTTCAACACCATCTTTCATCTTAACCATCAAAGCTGTCTTGATTGGGTTATGATCTTCATCGATAGTCATTGTACCAGTAACACCTTCAAAATCTGTCAGATTTGCTAAGTTATTAGCAATATCAATTGAAGTTTCTGCACCTTCTGCTGCTTTAGCAATCATATAAACAGAGTCATAAGCAAGCGCTGCAAACATATTTGGTTCTGAACCGTATTTTTCTTTATATGCTGCAATAAATTCTGTTGCTTTATCTGAAAGTGCTGTTTTCGTTGAATAACCCGATACGTAATAAACATCATGCGTATTTGCTGTACCGGCCAAGTCAGCGAAGCTATCATCATTGAAACCATCAGGTCCCAAAATTGGAACTTCGATACCCATATCACGCGCTTGTTTTGTAATGATACCAGTTTCTGTATAATAACCTGGCATTACAATCGCATCATAATCCAAGTTTTTGAATTTTGTCAAGGCTGATTGGAAATCTTTATCCCCTGAAGCAAATGTCGCTGTTGCAACAATCTCTCCGTGATATTTTTCTTGGAATTCCTCAGCAATTCCTTTAGCATAGTCACTTGAGTTATCATAATAAAGAACAACCTTTTTAGCATTTAAATTGCTATAAGCGTACTGTGCTAAAACTTGACCTTGGAAGCTGTCTTGGAAAGTCGTACGGAAAACGTCTTTTTTCACACCATCACTACCCACTGTCAAATCATCCTGTGTACCACTTGGAGTCAACAACGGAACCCCTGTTTTCTGGGCATTCAAACTAGCGGCAGAAACCGCACCAGAAGTGGCTGGACCAATCATTGCATTAACTTGACTTTGAATAGCCAAGTTAGTCGCTGCAGTAGAGGCTTCCGCGTTTTCAGATTTATTATCTTTCGTAACGAGTTCAATTTTTTTACCATCAACACCGCCAGCTTTATTAATCTCTTCAACGGCAAGTTTAATACCGTCATTTTCTGCATTACCATAAGCAGCTACCGCACCAGTCAATTCAAGGTTAACACCAATTTTCAAGGTGTCACCAATCGTTGTTCCTGTGGCATTTGCAGTTACGTCTGGCGACTTACTACAAGCTGCTAAAGTAATTGAGGCTAAAAAAGTTAGCGCTGTGAGCGCAATCTTTTTATGCATAAGAATTTCTCTCCTTAAATTTCTAATAAAAAGTCACTTAAAATAATACTGAATTATCAGAAAATTGTCAATATTCTTTTCGTACTTCTTCATACAAGATTATATTATATCAAAAACGAGCTAAATTGCCTACAAAATTTTCATCGATATTATCAAACTCCGATAATAATACTTCTTTAACAAATTTCAATTCTGAAATTTCTTTTGCAATATCTTCTGCTTCTTCCTTGTTTACATACAAGATCTGATATCGCATTTTATGCGAATGGTATAAAACATCACCAAATTTATTTAACTTTCGAGCATCACGATTATAGTATAAATAAACAATAATCCCCTGACGTTCCTGCTTTTTAAACATGCTTTTTCCTTCCTCCTTTACTACAATTCCCATAATGTGATTTATGTGGTGCCAAAGGCAAACCTGTCTCTACAAAAATATCAGATGAAATAGTTGATGAGATCTTTTGTGATAGCTCTGCTAAATTTTTTTGAACAGCAACTTCACTTTGTCGCAATTGACTAACTTTTTCGTTAATGTCAATGCCCCTTTTTTCCTTAAAAAGTTGACGACGTATTTCAGCAACTTCTGATCGAAAAGCTGCATACGATTTAACATCTTCATAGCTTTGTTTCAAGGCTTGAAAATGCATAATTTTTTCCTGAAGCACAGTATCTGCCAAGAAAACCTCACGTGCTTTCCGATAGTTTTTAACACTTTCCAACTCAAGAAAAGATGCGGCAACCTCATCAATAGCTTCATCAATATCAAATAATTGTTCATCAATTGTCAACATAAAACGATTATACCACAATTAAAGTTAAATGTATCCTTGGTCAGCTCGCAACAAAAAACCCACCAAAGGCGGGTTTAATATATATCTTCAATTAGTTTAATTCGTTGTTTACCATGATTTCGTCGATGAAGCCGTATTCGAGAGTTTCTTGTGCACTCATCCAGTTATCACGTTCAGCATCAGCATGAACTTTTTCCAATGTTTGACCAGAGTTGTCAGCCAAAATTTGTTCCAAGTTTTGACGTGTTTTCAAAAGGTGTTCGGCAGCAATTGCCATATCTGTTTGTTGTGTACCGCCACCAGTACCACCCATTGGTTGGTGAATCATGTATTCAGCATTTGGCAACATGAAACGTTTACCTTTTGCACCTGATGACGCAATAACAGTTCCCATTGAAGCTGCCATACCCATAACAATTGTTTGAACATCTGACTTAATGAAATTCATTGTATCAACAATGGCAAGCCCTGCTGATACTGAACCACCAGGAGTATTAACATAAAGGTAAATATCTTTAGTGTTATCTTGTGCATCAAGGAACAACAATTGGGCAATGATAGAGTTAGCCATATTATCTTCAACTGGTCCAGTCAACATGATAATACGGTCTTTCAAAAGGCGTGAATAAATATCGTATGAGCGTTCGCCACGGCTCGTTTGTTCAATAACTACAGGAATCATATATTTTCTCCTTTATTAAGCTACACGGACAAATTGAAATGGTGACTATCACCTTCTTATCCATGTCTGGTTTTAATAATCAATCTGAAACTATTATAGTCAATTGGTCAAAAAAGGTCAAATAAAAAACGTTAATAATTGACTTTTTCCTGAAGTAAAATAGGGGTTCACTACACGTCAATAGACGGTAGAAACCTTGATTTCATGTGATTTTTGAAACATTGACTTTCATTACATTGCACTACAAATCAATTGAAACTCTACATTTTTTAGATAATAAAATAAAGTAGAACATGCAGATATTAAAAAGAGCACTTCAAATGAGGTGCTCTTTTTAATAGTTAAGCAATCAACTTAACCTTATTTTGTACCGAATAGTCGGTCACCAGCGTCACCAAGACCTGGAACGATGTAACCATGTTCGTTAAGTTTTTCGTCAAGAGTGGCTGTGTAAATGTCGATATCTGGGTGTGCTTCTTGGAGAGCTTTAACACCTTCTGGTGCAGATACGAGACAAACAAATTTAATGTTAGCTGCGCCACGTTTTTTAAGAGAATCAACGGCTAAAATAGCTGAACCACCTGTTGCAAGCATTGGGTCAACCACAAAAATTTGTCGTTGGTCAATATCTTCTGGTAATTTTACAAGGTATTCAACAGGTTGCAATGTTTCTTCATCACGATACATTCCGATATGACCAACTTTAGCAGCTGGAACAAGGCTAAGAAAACCATCAACCATACCGATACCAGCACGTAAAATAGGAACAATTGCTAATTTTTTACCAGCTAATTGTTTTTGAGTTGTTTTTGTAATCGGTGTTTCGATTTCAACATCTTCGAGTGGAAGGTCGCGCAACACTTCATAACCCATAAGCATTGCAATTTCGTTAACTAATTCACGAAAATCTTTAGTTGAAGTTGTTGTGCGACGCAAGATTGATAATTTGTGTTGGATAAGCGGGTGTGAGATAACTTGGAATTTTCCCATGATGTACTCCTTTTATACTGAATTTAGTTTAACCTTATCAATTATAGCAGAAAATGGCAAAATATGCTCACTAATTATGACGAATGTCATACTTTTTTAAAATTAGTCATTATTCTCAGTTTTATGAAAAAAACATCAGCCAATTGGACTGATGTCTTTACTTTCCAAAGACGCTAGCGATGCGTTTGCTGGCTTCTTTTACAGTTTCTAGTGGTGCAGCAACGTTTAGACGAGCAAAACTTTTGCCTTCTTTTCCGAAATGTGCGCCGTCATTTAACACCACTTTTGCTTCCTTTTGAAGTTTTTCATCTAATTGTGGTTGTTCAATGTCATAGGCTGAAAAGTCAAGCCACACAAGGTAAGTTCCCTCAGGCTTCATGACCTTAATCTTGGTATGTTCTTCAAAATAATCCACAACGTAATTAATATTTTCTTCGATAACTTTTTTTAATTCTTCTAACCATGGCTTGCCATAAGTAAAGGCAGTTTCCGTCGTAATCATTCCCAGAGTCGGAACTTCGTGTTGATTATTAGCCAGTTGGACACGTTTAAATTGCTTACGAAGTTTCGGATTTTGAATAATCGCAAAACTGTTTTTCGTACCAGCAATGTTAAATGTTTTCGTAGCTGATGACAGGATAAGTGTAAATTCTTTAAAACGGTCATCAACTGTGTTGAAAGAATGATGCTTATTGCCAAAAAGCGCCAAATCTTGATGAATTTCATCTGAAGCCAATATAACGCCATGTTTTTCACAAAGCTCACCGATTTTTTGTAATTCTTGTGCTGACCAGATACGTCCACCAGGGTTGTGTGGGCTACAAAAAACATAAAGTTTTACCTGATTATCAACGATATCTTTCTCAAGTTGGTCAAAGTCAATTTCAAAATGCCCATTCTTAATAATCAAAGAATTTTCCACTAATTTACGGTCATTTAAGCGAATTGTCCGTGCAAAAGGATAATAAACTGGCGAATTAATCAGCACCGCATCGCCTTTTTCAGTAAAGGCCTGAATAGCAACTGAAATGGCAGGAACAACACCGTCAATGAAAGAAATGTCATCTTTGGTGATGTTGTAGCCGTGTTCTTTTCTTTCCCAATCAATCACTGATTGATAAAGAGAATCCTTAAAATAATTATAGCCAAAGATGTGTTCTTGTCCATAATCTATAATCGCTTCTTTAATTTCTGGAACAGGCAAAAAATCCATATCAGCAACCCAAAGTTGAAGCAAATCAGGGTCATTTTCAGATGCCTGCCATTTATATGTGAAATGTGTTAGACGATTTGGTCTCGTTGTAAAATCATATGTTCCCATACTAAGCCTCCAATGCGTGTTTTAGGTCATCAATCAAATCTTCAACATCTTCGATTCCAATAGATAGGCGCAATAAATCATTGGTTAATCCGTAAGATAAACGAACCTCTTCAGGAATGTCTGCGTGTGTTTGGGTTCTCGGGTAAGTGATTAAACTTTCCACACCACCAAGACTTTCTGCAAATGTAATGATGTCAAGGCTATTGATAATATCTGGAATCTTACTTTCATCAACCACTCTGAAAGAAATCATGCCACCTTTACCCGTATAAAGCACTTCTTTAACAGCAGGTAATTTTTCCAAAAATGCAACAATCTCACGCGCATTTTCAGTTGATTTTTCCATGCGAAGTTTAAGGGTTTTTAGCCCACGCATCAACATATAAGAATCAAATGGTGATAAGGTTGGACCAGTCGTATTGAGATTGTAGAAAAGTTTGTCATATGTCTCTTTGTCGTTTGTAATCACAACGCCTGCTAAGACATCATTATGTCCTGCCAAATATTTTGTGGCTGAATGCACAACAATATCAGCTCCAAGTGGAATTGGATTTTGATAAATTGGGCTGTAAAAAGTATTGTCCACAATAAGCTTAGCGCCCTTGGCATGAGCCGCATTCGCCACTTTTTCAATGTCAAATTCAACCATTAGTGGGTTCGTTGGGGTCTCAATGTAAACAATATCCGTGTCATCAGAAATCGCTGCTAAAAGCTCTGCTTCTGTATTGGTGTATTCAAACGAAAAACGCCCTTCTTTTTCTTTATCATTGAACCAACGGAAAGAGCCACCATATAAGTCACGTGCGGCAACTACTTTGGCTCTAACAGGAAAAATTTCAAAGGCTAAAACAATAGCACTCATACCAGATGACGTTGCAAGTGCATAATCTGCTTTTTCAATCGCTGCAAGTGTCTTTTCAAGCGTTGCGCGTGTTGGATTTTTCGTTCTTGTGTAATCAAAACCTGTTGATTTTCCAAACTCTGGGTGTTGATAAGTTGTGGAAAAATGAATAGGTGCTGCTAACGCTCCTGTCGCTTCATCTGATTTTATTCCTGCATGTGCTAAAATAGTTGCCAATCTACAATCACTTTTCATGGTGTCTCCCCCTCAAAACATATCACTACCAGCTATCTGGTCTATTAAAATTTATAAACTATTCTATCATTTATTCGTTGAAATGCATGACTTTTTCGTTATTCTATTTCTTGATAATCAGCTATAAGTAAAAACTATAACTAAAAAAAACGTCCCTTGGACGTTTTTTTCACGAGCCCAGAAATAAGAAAGCGAGTCAATCCAGTGGACTGTTTTTTCATGAGCTTAAAAATAAAGAAGCGAGTTAGTCCACTGGACTGTTTTCATCGCTCTAAATGTAGTTTTTGGCGGAGTGCTTTTGCTCTGCCACCAATTAATTTATCAAGCAAACGAGTTACTAGGGCAAGGAAGCCGTAAACAAGAACACCTAAGGCACCTACAAGCACAATATAAACAACACTACCAACACGTGTCGTTGGGCTAACAATAAAATGAAGTCCAACGGTTGCTATAGCAACAATAACACCCATCATAGCTGTTAAAATACTAACAAGAAAAATTCCTCGCAACAAAGCTTTACGGTTAAAGCGTGTCACTTCATAAATGCGCTTATACATCAGAACAATCGGTATTGTTAAACCAATGGCTGTGGATAAAAGTGGGCCATAAGCGTGGAAGAAATAGATAAACGGAATTTGCAAAACAATCTTAATAATTAAACCGTAACCAAAATATCGAATAGCTTTGCGATTTTCAAATAAGGCTTGAAGCATAGGTGCTAAAAGGCTATAGAGTGCTAAGAAAATCACTTGCAGCAAGGCACCTACAAATAACCACAGGGCTGTGCTATTTGGCGCACCGTAGAAAAGCGTATAGAGTGGCTGTGCTAAAATAATCGCCCCAAGCATTGCTGGAAAAAGCACCATACACAGCATTTGCAAACTATTAATGACCAAATGAGCTGCTGCTTTTTTGTCTTTATTAACAAAGTTTTCTGTCAAAAGGGGAATACCAGCTCCACCGATGGCAGTAGCCAAAGAAATCAAAATCATCGTTACTTTATTTGGATTACTTGACAAATAAGCATATAAAATTTGCAATTCTTTGGTCGTATGCGACGTAAACAACTTCATTGTGTTGATAAATGACAACTGGTCAACAATCTGGAAGAGTTGAATCGCTGCTCCTGTAATGATAAACGGAATAGCTTCTTTTATCGTTTCAATGATAATCGCATTGGCATCAATATTAACATCATTATTTCCTGCAGAGAAAATAGCTTGCAATTTACCCTCGCGCCAAAGGAAGAAAAGGAGGACGAGGACACTAGCAATCATTCCGATAAAAGCAGCAAACGTTGATTGAACAACGGCTGAAACATAATCACCAGAGCCAATTTTCATAATCATGAAAGCTGTTAAAAGCATCCAAATAACACGGATAATTTGCTCTGCAATTTGGCTCATGGCATAAGGTTTTAAATTATTAAATCCTTGGAAAAAGCCACGTAGAACACTCATTGACGGGAAAAGCAAGAGTGCCCAAGATAAACTTTTCATAACACGAACCAAATCAGCTCCGCCACCACTCCAAGCAGCTAGAATCGGTGAGCCAATGTACATAATTGCCGCAAAAATAAGCCCCAATACCAAGGTCAATCTTAAAATTTTACGTAATAAATAATAACTAGTATCTTCTTGACCTAACGTATTATACTTCGAAACCTGTTTAGCAATGGCAACAGGAATTCCCGCGGTTGAGATGAGTAGGAAAACGGCGTAAATATTATAGCCCATTCCAAAAAGTGCATTGGCTTGCTCACCGTGAGTCCCCATCCAAGCATACCAAGGGATAATGTAGAAAGCACCCAAAAGGCGACTAATAAAGTTTGACGCTGTCAACCATGCCGCCCCGCGCACCATCTGTTGCTGCTGTGTCATATTTGTTTTGTTTTCAGACATAGTATTCTTCCTAATTTTTAAAATAAGCGTTACTTTTTATTATAAACTTTTGATTGTGACTTGTAAAACAAAGACATTAAGTCTAAAATAGAGAGTATGATTACACTTGAAAAAACCCTCGACATTCTGAAAAATGACCATAATTTTCGCGAAATTATTTTCCATAATCACTATTCTTTAGATTGGAAAGAAAATCCAAGTTTTTCTCAGATTAGTTTTGATAGTCGCGAAGCAGATAAATCAACACTTTTCTTTGCCAAAGGTGCGACCTTTAAAAAAGAGTATCTTGAGCAAGCAATTGAAAATGGCTTGACTTTCTATGTTAGCCAAGTTGATTATGAGCTTGATATTCCAGCGATTATCGTTACTGATATCAAAAAAGCCATGAGCTTAATCGCCATGGAATTTTATGGTCATCCAGAAAATGATTTGAAAATCATTGCTTTTACGGGAACAAAAGGGAAAACAACCGCTGCTTATTTTGCCTACAATATCTTGAAACAAAGCCACAGACCTGCGATGTTTTCAACCATGAACACAACTTTGGACGGCAAAACTTTCTTTAAATCAAAATTAACAACGCCTGAAAGTCTTGACCTTTTCAAAATGATGGCAACAGCTGTCCAAAATGGCATGACACACCTTATCATGGAGGTTTCTAGTCAAGCTTATCTGGTTGAACGTGTTTATGGATTGACTTTTGATGTCGGAGCGTTTCTCAACATCAGCCCAGACCATATTGGACCGATTGAACATCCAACATTTGAAGATTATTTCTACCACAAACGCCTTTTAATGGCAAATAGCAAAGCTGTTGTTGTCAATGCAGGTATGGATTATTTTAATGTTGTCGCACAACAAGTTGCCAATACTCCTCATGATTTTTACGGCAAGGATTCTGATAATACGATTGAAAATGGCAGAGCTTTTGACTTTGATGTGACTGGCAAACTAGCAGGACATTATGATATTCAGCTCATTGGCTCATTTAACCAAGAAAATGCGGTTGCTGCTGGTCTTGCTTGTCTGCGTTTGGGAACAAGTCTAGCTGATATTCAAAAAGGAATTGCCCAAACAAGTGTCCCTGGTCGCATGGAAGTCATTACGCAAACTAATGGTGCTAAAGTCTTCGTCGATTATGCGCACAATGGTGACAGTCTTGAAAAACTGTTATCTGTCGTTGAAGAACACCAAAAAGGCGACCTTCACCTGATTCTTGGTGCAACTGGTAATAAGGGAGAAAGCCGTCGTGCTGACTTTGCTCGTGTCATCAATGCTCACCCAAATCTTCACGTTATCTTAACAGCTGATGACCCTAATTACGAAGACCCACAAGCTATTGCCGAAGAAATTGCTAGTCAAGTGACACGTCCACTTGACATTCAAGTTGACCGTGAAAAGGCTATTTCACAAGCTATGGCACGCACTAATAATGAAACAGATGCCGTTATTATCGCTGGTAAAGGAGCTGATGCTTATCAAATCGTAAATGGTGAACGCACAGCTTATGCTGGTGATTTGAATATCGCTAAAAGCTACCTTAATTAGAACGATTTCAAGTATTATTTTGAACAATTCTAATTAATAATAAAAATATTTAAATAATATAAAAATATTCAAAAAAAGGCTTTTCAGAGGTCTTTTTTCTTGTTACAATAAAAAAACAATTCTCGATTTAGGGACTTGTTTTTGGGAAGAAAAATTCCCCTAAAATCATTTTGAAAGGAGGTCGATTATGTCAGATATTTACGCTGAAAACATCTCAGTAGCTTACGATGATAAAGTGATTATCAATGACTTATCTGTCACCATAGCAAAACAAAAAATCACGACAATTATCGGTGCCAATGGTTGTGGTAAATCAACTTTATTAAAAGCTTTAACACGCATTCATGCCCTTAAAGCTGGTCAAGTATTTGTTGACGGAGAAGCAATTGCTCATTTACCAACTAAAGAAATTGCCAAAAAGTTAGCACTACTCCCCCAAATGCTTGAAGCGACTGAAGGGATTTCAGTTTATGAGCTTGTCTCATACGGTCGCTTTCCACATCAAAACTATTTGGGAAGTTTAAGCGACACAGACAAGGAAAAAATCAACTGGGCAATGGAAATAACCAAAGTTGTTGAATTTGCCAATGAAAAAGTTGATTCGCTTTCAGGTGGTCAACGTCAACGTGTTTGGATTGCTATGGCTTTAGCTCAAGACACAGATACTATTTTTTTAGACGAGCCAACAACTTATCTAGATATGAACCACCAGCTGGAAATCTTGGAATTACTCCAAAAACTTAACCAAGATACCCAGAAAACTATTATTATGGTTTTGCACGATTTGAACTTATCAGCACGTTTTTCTGACGAATTGATTGCCATGAAAGCTAGCGCGATTAAATATCACAGTAAGGTTCAAGACATCATGACAGCAGACATTTTACGTGATATTTTTAATATCGAAGCCCATATCGTTCAAGACCCTATCCACAATCGTCCTATTTTGCTGACTTATCAGCTAACATAGATTTTTATTAGGAGAATAGACATGAAAAAGTTTTTCGCCGTTTTAACGACTTTTCTAGCAACATTTTTACTCGTTGCTTGCCATAATACATCATCAACTTCAGATAATACCGAGTTATCTAGCATGCCTAAAATTACTGGATTTTCTTATGAAGGAGATATTCCTAAAAATCCTCAAAAGGTCATTAATTTTGCCTACTCATACACAGGTTATTTATTAGAACTCGGTGTCAATGTTTCAAGTTATTCACTTGATTTAGAAAAAAATAGCCCTGCTTTTGGTGATCAATTAGCTGAGGCTGTCCAATTAACATCAGATGATACCGAAGCTATTGCTACCCAAAAACCAGACCTTATCATCGCTTTTTCAACAGATGAAAATCTTGATGATTTGAAAGCAATTGCTCCTGTTTTAGTCATTGAATACGGTAAAAGTGATTATTTGGAAATGATGACTAATCTCGGAAAAGTTTTTGATAAAGAAGATGAAGCCCAAGAATGGCTTGATAACTGGGAAACTAAAACTGCTGAAGCTAAAGAAGAACTGAGTCAATACATTGATTCATCAACGACTTTTACGGTTATGGATTTTTACGACAAAGATATCTACCTTTATGGTAATAACTGGGGACGTGGTGGTGAGTTGATTTATGATTCGCTTGGTTATGCTGCACCACAAAAAGTCCAAGATGATGTTTTCCCTGCTGGCTGGTTTGGCATTTCACAAGAAGTTCTTGGAGATTATATCGGAGACTACGTTGTTCTTAATGTTAGTGACGACACTAAAGAAGCGGCAGCTTCCCTAAAAGAAAGCGATGTTTGGAACAATATTTCTGCTGTGAAAAATAATCACGTTTTAGAAGTTGATGAAAGCCTCTTCTACTTCTCAGACCCAATGTCGCTTGATAAACAGCTGGATGCTTTTGTATCAGCAATCGAGCAAGCTAATAGTTAAACTCATTTACCAGCTGAGAACTGCCTGCAATCCATACGCTAGGCAGTTTTCGCTGATTTCTCTGAAAGGGAAAGACAATGAAACAACTGTACCTTCTTTTTCAAAAGAATAAACGTTTAAGAGCGTGGCTTCTTTTTTTCAGCCTATGTTTTCTTTTTATCCTTGGTTGGTATTTAAGCCTTCGCTTTGGTGCGGTAGCTTATTCTAATGCTCAATTAATGAGTGTTTTTAGACACCCTTTAACTGATTCTAACTTACAAGATGTGATTTTTGATTTGCGGCTTCCAAGAACCATTGCTGCTATTTTAGTTGGGGCTGCCATGGCACAAGCTGGTAGCATTATTCAAGGCGTTACTCGTAATCCTATTGCTGACCCTGGTTTGCTTGGCATTAATGCTGGCGCTGGTTTAGCCTTGATTGTAGGTTATGCCATTTTTGGTAGTATGCATTACAGTTTGATTTTAATCACTTGTCTGTTTGGTGCGATTTTAGCTGCTATTTTAGTATTTGGAATAGCTTATCATCCTCGAAAAGGATACCAACAACTTCGACTCATTTTAGCAGGTGCTATGATTTCAACCCTATTTTCATCACTTGGTCAGGCAATAACGCTGTATTTTGATTTGTCAAAAGCAGTTATCGGTTGGCAATCTGGTGGCTTAGCACAAATAAATTGGAAAATGTTGGGAATTATTGCGCCTTTTATTATCCTTGGATTGCTATTAGCGCAGCTTTTTGCGCGTCAATTAACCATTCTAAGTCTTGATGAAACAGTTGCTAAAGCTCTGGGGCAACGAACTTTTGCCATGACCATGACTTTCCTTGCTATTGTGGTTATCTTATCGGCTGCCGCCGTGGCTCTTGTTGGCAGCATTGCATTTGTCGGGCTTATCATTCCTCATTTTATCAAAATGTTTGTGGCGAAAGATTATCGGATTATCCTTCCTTTAACAGCATTTGCTGGGAGCACTTTTATGCTTTGGGTCGATTTGATTTGCCGTACAATCAATCCGCCAGCAGAAACGCCAGTTAGTGCGGTTGTTAGTATTGTTGGCTTACCATGCTTTCTGTGGTTGGTGCGAAAGGGGGAAAATTTATGACATCTGGAAAGAAAGTAGCTTGTCATTTCAGTGTTCTCATTTTTCTGTTATGTCTTATTTTCCTGCTATCCTTATCTCTAGGATATGCTAATTCCTCACTTCTAGAGGTTTGCAAGGTCTTTTTAGGAAAATCAGATGCAACCATGTCTTTCATTGTCACGCAAATCAGACTGCCACGCATTTTGGCTTGTATGCTCGGTGGCGGTTCGCTTGCCATGTCAGGTGTGTTGCTTCAAACACTCACTAAAAATCCCTTAGCCGATTCAGGTATTTTAGGAATAAATGCAGGAGCTGGGCTCGTGATTGCGATTATGGTTGGGCTTTTGGATGTTACCAATTCCATGATGATTGCGCTTATGCCATTTTTAGCCATGTTAGGTGGTATTCTGACCATTTGTACTGTTTATTTTGTTTCACGTCAGAAAAATCAGCCGATTAGTCCGACACGCCTTATCATTACAGGTGTTGGGATTTCTAGCTTGCTTTCAGGCATCATGATTTCAATCATTGCTAACCTTGATACGAGTAAGACGGATTATATCGTCTCATGGCTAAGCGGAAAAGTAAGTGGTGGCAATTGGCAGACATTGATGATTTTAGCACCGCTGCTATTAGTCACTTGGCTACTAACTTACAGTCGAAGTTATGCACTAAATATTATGAGCCTTAACGAAGAAACAGCTATCGCTTTAGGTTTAAATCTAAAACGAGAACGTCTCTACACACTAATACTCTCGACTGCCTTGGCGGCGCTTAGTGTTGTTCTTGTGGGCAATATTACATTTATCGGTCTGCTTGCTGGTCACATCACGCGCCAATTATTAGGAAGCGACCACCGCATCAGCCTTCCGTCTAGTCTGCTCATCGGAATGATTATCTTTTTAATCGCCGATACAATTGGACGTGTTTGCTTAGTTGGCACAGGAATTCCAACAGGACTTGTCGTTGCCGTTATCGGAGCTCCTTATTTTCTCTATCTAATGATAAAAACAACGTGAATTGTCCAATGGACTTAACTCGATTTTTAATTTTCAGGCTCATGAAAAACCTGTCCACTGGACAGGTTTTTTAAGCTTTACTGGTAAAAATCAAGTTTTCTTTGTCAAAAAGCATGTTCAATTCGTACTTCCCTTGGTCATTTTTTCGGATATAATCCAATTTTTCCAACGTTTCTACAAAAATATCTGGGCGTTTTTGGGCAACTTCGTCCTTACGACCAAATTTTAACAAAAATGTTGTCATATATTTCAAAGCGTATTGTGGATTGACGTCTCCAAGCAAGTCATACAAAGGTTCTTGCGCTTTAGACATTGGTAAATTATCTGCTAATTTGAAGAAATAATTTGACAAGGTTAACTCACTACGAGCGATACTTGTTTTTTCAACAAGCACCAAATCATTAGCCTCATTTGTCAAACGTGTTTCAAAAGTCAGAGCCATCAAGTCCTCATAGATAGCACTTTGGTCATCTACAAAAAGTTGACTGTCTAAACTAACATTTTCTAGGCTATCAAGCAAGTCAAAACCAATCGTATAGCGTTTATTGTCACGAATAATGTAGCCTGCTTGCACGTATTCCTCAATCAAACGGTCAATTTTGGGAACTTCTGGAAAGTTTGCCTTGATTTGGCGTAAGGTCACATCATCTGTTTGATAAAGAAAATTAATCAAGTCTTGAAAAAAAGCTTGTCTGGTTAATTTATCTGGATTACAAATGTTAATCATGTAATTCTCCTAAATACTGCAAATTCTCGGACTGTGCCAATTGACTAGGGTTAGTCCCAGATTGATTTAACGGAACAGCCACTCCAAGCTCATCATAATATTGCTGCCAAAACTCAGAAATCGTATGCTTGTCATCACCAAACTGCATGGGAATCGTTTCAAAAATCGGCAAAATATCCGCAATATATTGTGAGCAATAATAAGAACCATTATCTGGATAGAAACTGTGATTGTAAGGTCTGCCCAGCAAATGCTCCGCTGCTACCTGAACCTGATCAGCCTTAATCCTAGGATAACGGTAAACAAAAATCCTATGCTGCTTCGTTTTCAAAAATTCCCTTAACTGCTGTTTAATGACACCTTTATCCTTGGTCGCGTGATAAATCATTGAGTCAAAATAAATAGCAACGTGGCTATATTGTCCAGTTGCTTTCTGGATAGCTTGCGACATATCGGAAATTCCGTACATAAAAAGCAAATCGCCAGCTCGCAATTCTTGAATATTCATAGCTTTATTGTAACAAAAAACAAGAATGACTGCTATAAGAAGATAAACTTCACTTTTTAATAAGTTTTTATCTTTGAAGAATTTTTGAGGTCTATGCTATAATGCCAGTATGAAAATATTAATTCCTAACGCCAAAGAATTACATACCAACCAAGATGCTTTTCCAAGCCAACCATTATCTGCCCAGAGCCAAGCAGTGCTCAAAACCTTACAAGAATACCCCGCCGAAAATTTGGCTAATTTCTACAAAATCAATTCAAGTAAAGCTGACCAAGAATGGACACGTTGGCAACGTCTAGCGGATAAACAAGCCAAAACCTATCCCGCATGGCTATTATATGACGGTCTCATGTATCGGTATATGAAACGAACTCAGGTAACCGAAGCGGAGCGACATTATCTTGATAACCACCTTCGTATCGCTACTGCCTTATACGGTTTAATCAGTCCCATGACGTTAATCGCACCACATCGCCTTGATTTTCAAGGAAATCTCAAGATTGACAACACATCATTAAAACAATTTTGGAGACAACAATACAACGAAGAAGTCCAAGATGACGAACTCATCATTTCATTACTGTCATCAGAATTTGAGCAAGTTTTCTCTCCAAATATCCGCAAACGCATGGTTAAAATTGTCTTTATGGAAAATAGAAACGGAAAGCCAAAAGTTCATTCAACCATTTCTAAAAAAGGACGTGGTCGTTTGGTCTCACTAATGGCTGAAAAACAAATTGAAACCATTGAGCAAATCAAACACCTAACCTTTGACGGCTTCCAATTCTCACCAGAATTATCCAAAGACCAAACCCTCACCTTTATCCGTGATCAAGAATAACATCCCAAAAATAAAAAGCAAACCAATCAAATTAACGATTGGTTGGCTTTTGTTATGTTAGGATTTACCGAAATAACATTATTTCATCAAAAAATAAGTAATGAGTGCAATAAGAAGTCCTATTACACCTTCTATCTTTTCTCTTTTTGACGTTTTTGAAAGTGTAATCTCCCAATGGTTTCCTTTTTTATGATAGAGTATTTTTTCGTCTGTCATATTTCTTTTCCTTAACTTCTCCAAAAAAGACGACTCACGTCGCTTTTTTATTATCCCTTATTAATTAAGCGTTGAAGCTCTCTGTTAATTGTGGGACAACTTGTTTTTTACGTGAAACAGCACCTGCAAGGAATGCGTGGTTGTTTTCAAGTTTGAAGTTGAAGGCAGCTTCAACTTTGTCAATGTTTGAACCAAGTGCCAAAATTTCTGAGTTTGAGTTAAGAATATCAGTAATCATAAGTACAAAGTCAGAGTAACCATTTGCAGTATTTGCTGCTGTAATAGCTGCTTCGATTTCTGCTTGGCGTTCAAGAACTTCGTTAATATCAACTGTGTTAACTTGTGCTACACGAACTTGGTTTCCATTAAGTTCAAATGTTTTAGCGTCAATGTCAATCAATTCTTCAGCAGATTTTGTTGCCAAGTTTGTACCAGCTTTAAGCAATGCCAAACCATATTCTTCAAGGTTTACACCTGCGATTTCTGCCAAGTCAGCAGCAACAGCTGGGTCAGTTGAGTGAGTTGTTGGTGATTTAAGAAGAAGTGTATCTGAAATCAAACCAGACAAAAGCAAACCAGCCATTTCTTTAGGAATAACAACGTTATTTTCTTTGTATAGGCGGTAAACGATTGATGAAGCTGAACCAACTGGTTCTAAACGCATGTAAAGTGGGTTAGCTGTTTCAAAATTTGCAACACGGTGGTGATCAACAACTTCGATAACTTCAACGTCACGAATATCAGAGATTGATTGTTGGAATTCGTTGTGGTCTGTCAAAATAACTTGGTCAGCCCCTTCAGCTTTTGCTGATTCAACAACACGTGGTGCTTCTACGCCAAAGTAATTCAAAGCGAAAGTTGTTTCTTCATTAGGTGTTCCAAGAGCAACAGCTTCAGCATCAACACCAAGTTCACGTTTCAAATAAGCATAAGCAACTGATGAACCGATAGCATCAGAGTCTGGATTTTGGTGACCAAAAACTAAAATTTTAGACATGTTTTCTACCTCATAATAATTATTTATTCTTATTTTAGCAAAATTTAAAGGAGATAGCAAAGTCAGTAGCTGCTTTTATCGCAATAATAACACAAAAAGAGCACCTTTATCACTAATTATTGTTAATTACTGATAAAAATGCTTTTACTTTAGTCTTTTTCTGTCGTGTTTTGTTTGAAATCATTGCTGATGTTTTCGACATCTGGCATTTCATTATCAGAAGAATCGTCCTTAGCGGCTTCTGCTTTTGCAGTTTTTTCTTGCTCTAAGGCTAAGCGTAACAAGCGTTCTTCTTCTTCACGATTTTCTTGATTGCGGATAGCTTCTTGTTCTTTGCGATAAGCCATGTACTTTCGGCTATTATCCACAATATGCAATTTCTTCACACCTTTGACGAGCAAACGCCAAATAAATGTAATAAGCGATTCAATCAAGAGTAAGATTTCAATCGCAATGACACCAAGTAAACTCCAAGCCATAAAAAGCGTCACCAATAATTGAGAAAAAATTTTTTTCAGATTACCTAGGTCATTATTATGGATAGACAATGTTTCTAGAAAAAGGTTCAAGATACCTTGTAATAGCCCAGATTTTACAGACTTGTCATCATCTAAATCAAAAGTCGCCTCATCTTGATTTGGCAAGACAAGGACAATGTCCCCGTCTTGAATATAGTCAACCTTGTCTCCTAGTTTTATGTCAAAATCAAATAAATCACGCGCAAGCTTTTTTATTTTTCCGTCTTGCATCAAGTAAACGAATTCGTCGTCAAATTTTAAAACTTTGTAACTGTTCATAGATTCCACCTTATGCTAGAGCTTACCAAAGTTTCAAGCTAATGTCAATATTTTTACTGATGAATCCGTTTCATGTATTCGGTGTAAGATTCTGTATGCATCAGGTCTTTGGCATTTTGCACACGTTCCTTCGTTGGAGGTTTAACGCCCTCCAAAGTATATGGAATGCCAAGCTCATGCCATTTAAATTCACCCAAGGTATGATAAGGAAGAATTTCAAATTTATCCACATTTTTCAACGTTGCGACAAATTTACCAAGTTCAACCAAATCATCATCAAAATCAGTTAATCCAGGTACCAAAACGTGACGAATCCAAACAGGAATACCCTTATCAGATAAATAACGCGCAAATGCCAAAATATTAGTATTTGGCTGACGTGTCACAACAATATGTTGTTTAGGATTAATTTCTTTCAAATCTAAAAGAACCAAATCTGTTACTGCTAACAATTTATCCACAATTTCATGGTATTCTGGTGTGTCACGAAAAGCAAAACCACAAGTATCTAGCGTGCAATGGATTCCCAATTCTTTTGCTTTTGTGAAAAGTGCTGTGACAAATTCAATCTGTAACATGGCTTCACCACCTGATACGGTAATGCCACCATTGTTTCCCCAGAAATGCTTGTAACGCAAAGCTTCAGCCAATACATCATCAACTGTGCGTTCTTGCGATTTATTGGTTTCCATAGCCCAAGTGTCTGGATTGTGGCAATATTGACAGCGCATCTTACAGCCCTGCATAAAAATTACAAACCGAATCCCTGGACCGTCCACAGAACCAAAACTTTCTGTTGAGTGAATCATCCCAGTTACTTTTCCGTAATCAATTTCAGTCATTTTTTTCTTCCTTTGTAACCGTTTTTTCTGCTTTCATTATAACATTTTCTAAAGGAAAAAGACTAAGATTAGCTTAGTCTTCTTCAATACTCTGTTCTATATCAGAAAAAATAACTTTCAGTTTTGTAACACGTCCATCTTTAACTTTATCATTTGTCAAAGCAAGGTGTTTTTCTTTCGTATCCACTTCAAACGTTTCACGACTATCTTGGTCCGGAATATTTCCCACACCAGTTAGGTAGTAACCAGCAATAGTATCCACATCATCACTTTCAAGATCGACGTCAAAATAGTCATTAAATTCGTTGATGGTCATTGTCCCAAGAACAATATAAGTATGTTCACCAATTTCACGGACAAATTGCTCTGCTTTATCTGTTTCGTCGTCGATTTCTCCGACGATTTCTTCAAGCAAATCCTCAAGTGTGACAATACCTGCAACGCCACCATATTCGTCCAACAAAATTGCCATTTGATTTTGGGTATTTCTCAATTGGCGTAACAAATCGTCCACAAAAATCGTTTCTGGAACAAAGAGCGGTTCTTGCAAAATCTTACGCAAGACAATATTGTCAAAACCATCACGGAAACCAGCGTCCAGCAAGCGTTTGGTGTGAAGTACACCAACAATCTTATCCTTATCATCATCATAGACAGGAATACGTGAAAAATTCTGTTTGAGAATTTCTTGAATATTTTCTTGTGTATCATCATTGATGTCAATCATGAAAGCGTCTGTTCTTGGAACCATAACTTCACGCGCCATTAATTCGTCGAGCGAAAAGATACCTTGTAACATCTCAATTTCTTCAGCATCTAGAGTTTCTTCACTATTTGACAGCATGTATTCAATTTCATCACGGGTCATTTTTTCGTCCGCATCATCAAATTGCATTGGCGTAATACGTGAGAGAAGATTGGTTGACGCTGATAAGAGCCAAACAAAAGGACTAACAATTTTTCCAAGAAAAATGATAACAGGGGCAGAGATAACAGCCAGATTTTCCTTGAGATTCATGGCAATACGTTTTGGATAAAGCTCACCAAGAACAATGGAAATATAGGTCAAAAAGACAAGGGAAATAACACTACCTGCTGTCTGAGCCCAAACAAAATCTCCAAACCAAGACGCAATAACACCCCCAAGAGAGGCAGATAAGCTAGCCCCCTGTAAGAGACTGATAAAGGTGATACCAACTTGAATCGTTGATAAAAAATTATTAGGATTTTCCAAAACAGACAATAGACGAATGAATTTCTTATCGCCTTCTTCTGCTTTTTGTTCAACACGTGAACGATTAAGGGAAACTAATGCCATCTCAGAAGCTGAGAAAAAAGCATTTAGCAAGGTCAAAATTAATAATAAAACAAATTGCAAAATTAAATTCTGACTGGGGTCTTCCATATCAATTCTACTCCTATTCTTCAAATATCTATTATGGTAAGATTTTATTCTCCACGACAAAATAGTACAGTAATTACATTATAGCATATTTTTGCATTTATGTAATAGGCAAACAGCTCTATCAGCTGTTAAACTGAAGAAAAAGTCTTTTTGATACTTTCCTTAGATTCCTCGCTCTTCAATTTCTAGGCTTAAACCTCAACCATCCACTAGAGGCTTTGAACCATCGGCAGTCCTAACAATTCAGTAGACTGTTAGAGGAAACCAAAAAATTCCCAATCTGAAACCTTAAACAATCTCCCAGATTGTTTAAGCGGCACAAAGTATCGTTTTATTGGGGACAAGGATCGCAAATAATTCTGAAATTAAACGGAAGTAATAATTACTTATAACTTATTTCGGTTAAAAGTAGATTTATTTACATTCTGATAGCTATATCATCCATATTTTACATATGCCAAACTAAAATATCAAAATTTTCAGAAAAATGATATAATAATTATTAAAAACACATGGAGGTCTCCAGATGTTACAAGTAAAACTAAAAAATGTCAGCTTAGAACGTCAACATAAATTATTATTAAAAAATCTTAACTGGGCAGTTAACAAGGGGGAACATTGGGCTATTTTAGGATTGAATGGTTCTGGTAAGACAACACTTTTAAAGCTTATCATGGCTGAATATTGGAAAACAGACGGTGAGGTGGAAGTCCTAGGAACACCATTTGGTGGTACTGATATTAGCGATATTCGTACCAAAATTGGTATCGTTGGCTCATTTATTGCTGAGCGACTTCCAGCAAATATGCTTGCCGAAAAAATCGTTTTGACTGGGAAATACAAATCAAGCATTCTTTACAAAGAATACGGTGAAAAAGAACTTGATGAAGCACGACAAATGTTGATTTCAATTGGTGGCGAACATCTGCTTGGACGTATTTATGCTAGTCTGTCACAAGGTGAAAAACAACTGCTCCTTATCGCACGTAGTTTAATGGAAAATCCTGAAATTTTGATTTTAGATGAGGCTACAAGTGGGCTTGATTTGTTTGCGCGTGAAAAACTATTGACACAGATTAAGCAAATCACAAGCCTTCCTAATGCTCCAACAATTCTCTACGTAACACACCATGCCGAAGAAATTACACGATCAATAACTCATGTCTTGTTGCTGAAAAAAGGAGAAATCATTGCCCAAGGTCCTAAAAATGATGTTTTGACTGAGGACATTTTAACCGATTTCTATGACCAAACCGTCTCAATCATCCCACTAGGCGACGAACGCATTTACATCAAACCTGAATTTAAATCATAACAGTAAAACCCCTAGGACATTTTTGTTCTAGGGGTCATTTTATAATAAAGTAATTATATGGTAGTGTTCCATAGTCATCTTTTAACGAATAACTTTCGAGTTTATTGACATTGCGGCGTAGGAAGGTTGCGTAGCTTGATGTAATGTCTCCACGCATTTCATATTCAGCAATCACTTTACGCTCAAGATAATACCCTCGCAACATTTCATCAATATTATCAGGTTTCATATGAGCAATGACACGTTCAACAAAGACGCCCGATTCAATGATATTAGCTTCTTGTAGGCGTGACCTTTGAAGAAAGCCAATCAGCTCAGAATTATAAATGCCTTCCAAATCTTGTAACCCTTCTAACACCAGCTCCGTATTGCTTAAATAAAGCTCTGTCAAGCGGTCACGGTTATCTTCTGTCAATTTAATTTCGCGTGATTTTCCAGAAAGAAAGTGACGGATAGTCGGCCAAAAACTAAGGCTTTCACGAACTAAGCGACGAATCACTCGCATGCTAATCGTGAAGAAATAACTAAACGTTGAAATAAAACCGCGATTAATCTGACGTTCCAAATTTTGCAAATAACGTTGATACAAACGGTATTCAACTAATTCTATTTTGCCTTCTGAAAAAGCATGCTCTAAACCATCGCTTTCAATTCCAAGAATCATCAAGCGCAAGTAAGCCAATTCTTTTTTGACAATAGTCGGCTCTTGTTCCAAAATTAAGTGCTCAATACGCCCATTGTAATTATCAATGGCTGCATAAAGTGGACCTTTGTTCTTGACTTCTTTTAAATCTTGCTCCAATGTCTTAACCACTTCATTTAAAATAGCAATTTGAGTGACATAATCGGTAGTATCAGTATCATCAGAGTTTTGTGCCAAGTGTGGTAAAACAAATACTCCAATTAGAAAACTTAACAAAGTCACCGCTGCTACAGTAAATAAAATCAAGCTATAGGCGTAACTTTCAAACTGCGGCAATAGCAAAATTGTCGCGATTGATACCGTCCCTTTCACACCAGAAAAAGTTAACAGTAAAACCTCCCTCAATAGTGATTTACTGAAACGTTTTTCTTTACGATAATGGAGAATATAATAAAGCCCAACCATGACAAATCGAACTAAAAAGAGCAAAGCTGTCACGATTAACACAATCGCCGCAAGACGATAATTATTAACCAAAGGATTGGTCAAAGCAGGCTCAACAATACGTGTCAATTCATAGCCAAAAACGATAAAGACAAAGCCATTTAAGATGAAGCTGACCGTCTCCCAAATAATCTGGCTGACACGGTCCACCTCAGCATCAAATAAGCGAATTCGTTTGAAGCGACTGGCTTGTGATAATCCAGCAATCACGACAGCAATGATACCCGATACACCAAAAAGACTGGCAACAAAGTATGACACAATCGGCAATGATAATTCCAATAAGAGAGCCCCTGTCACATCAGCGACGTCAATTTTTTCAAGAAAAGCCATGACTCCTCGATTTAACAAGGCAAAAAATAGCCCGACCAACATTCCACCAATAATTGCCCAAAACAGACTAAAGCTCGCAGTAAGCAAAGAAAAGGCTCCAGTAGTCAAAGCCGTCACAGCAAATTGGAAAGAAATCAAACCGCTGGCATCATTCAAAAGCCCTTCTATTGTCAAAATGGATTCGACTCGCTTTGGAAATTTAAACCGTTTTGCAATTGATAAAAACGCAACGGCATCTGTCGGAGCAAGCGCTGCTCCCAAGGCAAAACTAGCAGCCAAGGGGACATCAACAGGCAATAACTTACCAGTCACATAACCAACTGTCAGCATTGTTATCAAAACAGTTGGCAAAATCAGATAAGCCACAATCGACTTGTATTTGACAAAGGTCGTCACATCACTTTCTTGCCCCTCTCTAAAATTAAGCGGTGCAATTACCAAAGCCAGAAATAGCTCTGAATCTAAAGTGAGTGTCGTCTCTTTTGCTAAAACACCCACCAAAATTCCCAAAACAATTTGGATAAAAGGTAAAGGCAATTTAGGATAAAGACGATTAATGACGTTGGAAACAATAAGCATTAATAAAAATGCTATAACAAGGATAGAACTCTCGATAAACCATCACTCCTTATCGTTGTTTTTGGCGGCAATAAACAGTAAAACGTTCTTTTTGCTTGGCAATTTTTTGATCAATAGCCGTAACATCTTTACGATCACGAAGTCGTACGCAACGTTCTTTTTCAAGACTAGCTAACTTTTTCTTAATTGTCAAGATTTTCTCTGCATCTTCTTCTGACAACTTGGCACACGGTTTAGTGTTTGCGTCATCTAAATATTTTTGATGCATTTGATGTAATTTTTCACGAACCGCTACGGTTTGCATAATGCTTAACTCTCTTTCGACTGTTTTAATTTTTCAATCATCACTAAAAATGGTGGTTGATTAATTTGGTTTAAAGGTTGATACAGCATGGCGGTAAAAAGCCTTTGGTCTAGCTGATTGACATATTCTAGCACAGCATCTTTTTCCATGTCGCCACCCTCATGTCCATAGTAAATCATGATAGCTAAGCGACCACCAACCTCAAGCTTTTCTAAAATTTTCTCCACAGCAATCAAGGTTGTGTCAGGTTTAGTGATAACCGTTTTATCAGCACTTGGCAAATACCCTAAATTGAAAATAGCTGCGCGAATTGGTTGATTCACATAATGGTCAATATGTTGATGCCCATCCAAAATTAAATGAGCGTTGTGAATTTCTTGTTTTTCTAAACGTTCTTTCGTGCTTTGCAAAGCTTGTTCTTGCACATCAAAGGCATAAACCTCTTTAGCATGTTGGGCAAGAAAAGCTGTGTCATTGCCATTTCCCATGGTCGCATCAACTGCGATAGCTTGTTCATCCAAAACTTCTGCTAAAAAATCATGAGATAAATGCAAAGGACGTTTTATCATAACACGACCTCCTTATTTTCTAGCTTACACCCTTGATAAGAACCACGGCGTTCCATTTCTTGATCAATGGCATTTAAGACTTCCCATTTTTTAAGACTCCACATTGGACCAATGAGCATATCGCGCGGAGCGTCACCTGTAATACGATGAATAATGATATTTTTAGGAATAATCTCCAGTTGGTCACAGATGATATTAACATATTCTTCCATACCCAGCAATTTTAAACGCCCTTCATGGTAATCACGTTGCATTTTCGTACTTGTCATCAAATGCAATAAATGAAGCTTAATCCCGTCAATTTCATTATCTGTCACACAACGTCTGACATTTTCAATCATCATGTCATGCGTTTCGCCAGGCAGACCATTAATCAAATGTGAAACAATCTCAACTTTTGGCGCTAACTGACGCAAGCGTTTAACCGTTTCAACGTAAAGGTCATAAGTATGCGCGCGATTGATGATTTTGGATGTTTCATCATAAGTTGTTTGCAAACCAAGCTCAACCGTTACATGCATACGCTCAGAAAGCGCAGCAATATAAGCAATCGTCTCATCTGGCAGGCAGTCTGGACGCGTACCAATATTGATACCAACCACCCCAGGTTCATTAATGGCTTGCTCATAACGCTCACGAATGACATCTACGGTATCATGCGTATTTGTGAAATTTTGAAAATAAACCAAGTATTTCTTAACATCTGGCCATTTGCGGTGCATGAAATCAATTTCTTTGTAAAATTGGTCACGAATTGGTGCATCAGGAGCAACAATCGCATCTCCTGAACCAGATACAGTGCAAAATGTACAGCCTCCATGTGCGACCGTACCATCTCGATTTGGACAATCAAAGCCCGCATCAATAGGAACTTTAAAAATCTTCTCCCCAAAAATCTGACGATAATAATCATTTAAAGTATTATAACGCTTTTTCATAGCTTATATTATAACACTTTCCCAAAAACAAACAAACTCTTATCACTTGTCGTAAGCGTATTCTTAGCTATAAAAGAAACTGGGATGACCCCAGTTTCTTTTATTCTCTCATTCTAATTTTTTCACTCTTGTTTTCCTTGAAAGCGCCATTCAAAGCGTTTTTTGTCATAAAATGGATAGGTTGCGGCTACGATAGTAAATGCTAGTAACCAGCCTCCCAAAATATCAGACGGATAATGAACCCCTAAGTAAATTCTTGAAAGTGCTGTTGTCAAAGCAATAACCACAACTAAAACTTGTAAGCAACGTTTAAGTATCATCTTGGTTAAGTGTTGTTCCATAATCACAACCAAACTCAAAGCAACGACCATGGTTGCCGCACAATGCCAACTAGGAAATGATGGTCCCATTGGCTTTGGAATAAAGTACTGGATACTTGGGCGCGGACGATTGTAAAGGTATTTAAAACCTGTTGAAAAAATACCCATTAACACTAAATTTCCAGCTAGCAAAATAGCCTCTGCTTTCCACTTTTTCCAGAAATAAAATACAAAAGCAATGGCAAAGACATAAACAAAGATAAAAACTTCGTGTCCAAAATTCGTTACGATTTTAAAGAAAGTTGTCGCATTGGCAGGAAGGTCGCCACGAACACTTGTTTGAATGCTTGAGTCAATTCCAGCCAAAGTCTCAGGAAAGAATTTGACCAAATAGCCTAACATCATAAAAATGACAAGGAAAAATGAAGCTCCTACAAAATAATTTTGTTTATGTTTCATATTACAATACCTTTTCTATCAAAATGTCGTAAGTCTATTATACCTTAGTTAGTTTTCAAATCCCAGATAAATCCTCGAAAAATCTGTGGCAAAATTGTAGGAATTTATCATTCTAAACAGTTTACAAAATCATCAAAAGGCTTCCAGCCACAATCAGCAAACACCCAAGCATTGACTTTAAAGTTAGCTGTTCATTTAGAAAAATGAAGGCTAAAATCAAGGTGATGACAACACTTAATTTATCTATCGAAGCTACTTTTGAAGCGTCGCCCATTTGTAAAGCGCGATAATAAAATAACCAAGAAACACCAGTAGCAAGCCCAGACAATATCAAAAACAACCAACTTTTTCGGCTAATATCACCAATACCACTCTGAGCATTTGTGATAAAGACTATTCCCCAAGCCATGAAAACCACGACAACTGTTCTGATAGCTGTCGCTAAATTTGAATTGACACCACTTATCCCAATCTTAGCTAAGATAGATGTTAACGCAGCAAATACTGCCGATAAAATCGCAAATAAAACCCACATCTATTTTCCCTCATTCCACTTAAACTATAACATTTTTGAGCGTAAAGCAAAAGCCAACACATTGTTGGCTTTTAGAGTATAGACAAACCACTTTTAATCCAAAATAGGTTACAAATAATTATTTTCTCTGTTTATTTTAGAATTATTTGCGAATTTTGCTCCCAACAAAACAATACTTTGTACCGCTTAAACAATCTGGAAGATTGTTTAAGGTTGCAGATAAGAGAAATGACGTCTCGGAAGTTTTAAGAATTCCTTGGTTTCCTCTAACAGTCCACTGGACTGTTAAACTTGCCGACAGCTCAAAGCATCCAGTGGATGGTTTGAGGTCTAAGTCTAGAAATTGAAAAGCAAGAAACCTAGGGGAAGTATTAAAAATTTTTCAACTTAATCTATTTTTAAAATTGGTTTAAGACAACTATATAAAATAAAGAATGTCACCGAAAAGATAATCCCTTCAATGAGGTTAAATGGAATGACCATGGCAAAGAGATAGTTTCCCAAACCTAAAATAGCAGAAATATCAAAATTCGCAAATTTGGCATAAAGTGGCACAGCGTAAACATAATTCAGCATAAACATTACCACAGTTAAGCCAAGCGTTCCCACGACTGATGCCAGTATGTAATTTTTCAAGCTTGGTTTTTGGTTCCAAAGAATAGCTAGCGCTACTACAAAAACACCTAGAGCAAGGACATTCATTGGCAAACCAATAATCGTTGAAATACCACCGTTATTTAGCAAAAGCTTTAGCAGAGTACGAAGAATTAAAATTCCCAAAGCACTCTTCAAATCAAACATCACAAGCCCAACTAAAACAGGCAAAACTGAAAAATCAAACTGTAAAAAACTAGCTGATGGAATCAGTGGAAACTGAAGATACATCAGCAAAAAAGAAAGTGTAGATAAAATCGCAATATGAGCGATTTTACGCGTATTAGTCATTGTTTCAGGCATAAAAAAGTTCCTCCAATTTTCTCAAATTGAAAGAAGGCGTTCGAGTATATGGTAGCACAACAAAAACAGCATAGCCAAACTCTTAGTCTTCTCCCATCCAGACTATACTGTCGGTTCTGGAATCGCACCAGATCAGCTGCCCTGCAGCTCGCGGACTTAAATCACTCTCGTTCTCTTACCAAACTAAGTTGTTGAAAATTTTCAGCAATTATTACCGCCGGTCGGGAATTACACCCTGCCCTGAAGACAATTCTAGAATAGCAAAAAAACAGCATTCATGCAATATTTTTCGCACAAAAACCTTGCCATTATCAAAAAAACAGCCATTTTGACTGCTTTCATATGAATTATTTTAATTTATCGTGTGCGTAAGTATGACTTAATTCTAAATTCGGAAAAGCTTGCTGACGAAGAGCTTCATAAACAATCATACAAACAGTATTTGATAAGTTTAGGCTACGAACGTGTTCATCATTCATCGGAATGCGAAGAGCTTTTTCAGGATTAGCTCGCATAAATTCTTCTGGCAAACCTTTATCTTCACGCCCAAAAAGAAAATAATGGTGCTTCCCGTCGTTATAATTTTCATCAGAATACACTTTGTTGGCAAATTTACTAATCAAATGAACCTCACCATCGCATTTTTCCATAAATTCATCCAAACTATCATAAAATGTCACATCAAGTTTTTCCCAATAATCCAACCCCGCGCGTTTCATTTTACGGTCATCAATTGGGAATCCCATTGGACGAATAATGTGCAAAGGAGCGTTTGTCGCAGCGCAAGTTCTGGCAATATTTCCTGTATTTTGTGGAATTTGTGGTTGAAAAAGAACAATATGATTCGTCGCTTTATTCGGTTCTTCGTGATAGTCAAGCTCTTCAATATTCATAACTTACCCTTTCATTTCGACATAAAAATAAACCACACTGCTCGGAGTCAAGCTCAGCAAACAATGTGGTTGGCGGCGATTCATTAACTTAAATCATAACAGGTTTGATTTAAACTAACGAATTCTTGATATTTATTATAACACTTTAATACCTAAAGTCAACGCATTTGACATGATTTTGTGATGTTTTTGCGTATTTTTTCAAGATTTTTTGACTCTTTTCCTAAAAATAACGGTTTCAATACTTTTTATTTCATTTTTTTAAAAAAACCCTGAAATTCAGGGCTTTATGTATTTATTTTTTCAAATGATAAGAATACGTTGCGATGATAATATCTTCATACCAGCGTAGGCGAGCACGCAAGCGTAAGCTCATTTGGTTGTGAAGAATATTTTGCCAACTGTGTTTTGGAATGAATTTTGGAATAATTACCGTCATGGTATGGTTGTTTTTCTTAGCTTCCCGATTCATTTTTTGAACGAATGACATTGTTGGTTTCACAACATCACGGTAGTTTGATTCGATATTGACAAACGTTACGTCTGGGAAATAGGTTTTAAATTCTTGTTCAATTTCCAAATCTTTTTCACGGGTTTCTAACGTTGAAACATGCATAGCAACAACGGTTTGACCGATACTTTTGGCGTAATTAATGGCACGAATACTTGCTTGTGTGATATTCCCAACTAAAATCAAAACCGTATTGCCGTCGTAATGAATATTTTTGACATCGTCTGTTAAACGTAACTGCATGGCAACATTATTATAATGGCTCTTAATTGAATAAAATAGAATCATCAAGACCACAATAATTGGGAAGAATGGCCAGATTTCACCGATTCTAAAAATCAATAAAATCAAGATAATCAGATAACAAATGATTGCTCCTAAAATATTAGCAAGCGAATGTTTCAAATACCCTTTACCAAATTTGCGTTTCCAATGGATGACCATACCAGTTTGTGAAAGAGCAAATGGAATAAAAACACCAATTGTATAAAGTGGGATAAGACGTTCTGTTGATCCATTGAAAATACAGAGCAAAACAATTGCTCCGCCTGCCAAGGTAATAATTCCATTAGAATAGCCTAAACGGGCTCCTTTTTCCATGAAAAGATGTGGCATGTATTTATTTTTAGCCATGTTGAAAGATAACATTGGAAAGGCTGAAAAACCAGTATTAGCAGCTACGGCTAAGATAAGTGCTGTTGACAACTGGAAAATATAGAAAAGTGCGTTTCCAATTGCTGAATCTCCAAAGACCTTTTGAGCAATTTGCGCCAAAACAGTCACATGTGCTGTTGGCAAAATGCCCAACCAATAGTTTAAGAAAGTGATACCTGCAAACATAACACCTAAAATGATTGACATGATAGCAAGCGTACCAGCAGCATTTTTTTCTTTAGGCTTTTTGAAAAATGGCACCGCATTTGAAATAGCTTCAACACCAGTAAGGGAAGCCGAACCGCTTGTGAAAGCTCTTAGTAAAAGAATCAACGACACCCCAGGAACAACTTTGCCAACATGTGCTGTTGCACTATAAGCAAGGTGCCCCGTTGCAATTTGAATGCCTCCGTAGCCAATTAAGAAAAGGATGCTGACAATGAAAAGGTAAACTGGAATCATCAGCGAGGTCGCTGATTCACGCAAACCACGCAAATTCATAAACATCAAAATTAGAACCAATACAATAGAAATTTCCAGATTAAATTCTTTAATAGCAGGAAAAGCTGATGTAATTGCATCGGCACCAGATGCTACGGATACTGCTACCGTCAACATGTAATCAACCAAAAGACTACCACCAGCTATCAAGCCCATGCTTGGCGATAGATTTTCAGTCGAAACCATATATGCTCCGCCACCTTTTGGATAGGCGTGAATAACTTGTTGGTAAGAAATTGTCAAACTAGCTAACAATACCAAAACCAATAATCCAATCGGTAGAGACCACCAAATAGCTGCCGCAGAAATCGTTGTTAAAACTAAGATAACTTGTTCTGGTCCATAGGCAATAGACGAAAGAGCATCACTCGATAACATCGCTAACGCTTGTGATTTAGACAATAAATGTTCTTCATCATACTCGCCAGCTGATTTTAATGGATTACCAATAAAAACATTTCTTAACTTTTCAAGCATTGAAATTCTCCCTAAAATTAGATAACGATTTATTATAATTCTCCCCTTCTCATTTAGCAAGTATTTTGTAAAAATGTTATATAATTTTAACAATCATTGTTAGCTTTGATAAATCAAGCTTAATCCCTTGTCAGCAGTTAGAATGGCTAGTATTTTTAGGAAAAATAGAGTAATATAGATACGATACATTTCGGAGGTTAAAATGAAAATAATTGTTGTCGGCGGAGGTAAGGTTGGTACCGCACTTTGTCGCTCTCTTGTTGAAGAAAAACACAATGTCGTCTTAATTGAAGAAAAAGAAGCTGTTTTAAAAAATATTACCAAACGTCACGATATTATGGGAATCGTTGGTAATGGTGCTAACTTTAAAATCCTTGAGCAAGCTGATGTTGCTAACTGCGATATCTTTATTGCTCTGACTGATAAAGACGAAGTTAATATGATTTCAGCTGTTCTTGCCAAACAAATGGGCGCTAAAGAAACGGTTGTCCGTGTTCGTAATCCAGAATACTCAAATACTTATTTCAAAGATAAGAATTTTCTTGGCTTTTCTTTGGTGGTCAATCCAGAATTGTTAACTGCACGTTATATTGCTAATACTGTTGACTTTCCAAATGCCCTTTCTGTTGAGCACTTTGTCAATGGACGTGTCATGCTGATGGAATTTGTGATTTCTGATGGCAGTAAACTTTGCCACATGAGTTTAAGCCAGTTCCGTAAAAAATTCGGCAACATAGTTATCTGTGCTATCGAACGTCGTGGAAAATTAATCATTCCTGATGGGGATGCAACACTACAAACTGCTGATAAGATTTTCGTTACAGGAAATCGTATTGACATGATTCTTTTCCACAATTCTGTAAAAACCAAATCTATCAAAAACATGATGATTATTGGTGCTGGACGAATTGCATACTACTTGCTCAACATCCTTAAGAACACTAAGATGAATCTTAAGGTCATTGAAAATAATCCTGAGCAAGCTCAGATGTTCAGCCAAGACTTTCCAAACGTCCATGTCGTTCAAGGTGACGGTACAGCCAAGAGTGTACTCCTAGAAGAATGTGTAGAAAACTTTGATGCGGTCGCAACACTAACTGGGGTAGATGAAGAAAACATCATCACTTCCATGTTCCTTGAAACACTTGGCGTACGAAAAAATATCACCAAAGTCAACCGTACTAGCTTGCTTGAAATTATCGACACTAGCCAATTTTCAAGTATTATCACACCAAAAAGTATTGCGGTTGATAGCATGATGCACTTCATTCGTGGTCGTGTGAATGCCCAAGACTCAAACCTTGATGCCATGCACCACGTTGCTAATGGTCGTATCGAGACCTTACAATTTGAAATTCGTGAAAATAATAAAATGGCAGGCAAGAGTCTCTCATCACTGAAATTCAAAGAAAATATTCTGATTGCTGCGATTATCCGCAAAGGTAAAACCATTTATCCAACTGGTGAGGATGTCTTTGAAGTTGGTGATAAGATTGTCGTCGTAACCTTCTTGAAAAACATCACGCGCATCTATGATTTGTTAGCGAGGTAAGTTATGAATAAAAGTATGGTTCGTTACCTCCTTTCAAAACTGCTCTTGATTGAAGCCTCTTTGATGTTGATACCTGTGATTGTGGCTTTCATTTATCATGAAGATATACGCGTGATTAACAGCCTGGTCATCACGATTGGAATGCTTGTCATCATTGGACTTCTTGGAGTTGCTTTCAAGCCAAAAAATTACCATGTTTACACCAAAGAGGGACTCTTAATTGTTGCTCTATGTTGGATACTTTGGTCATTCTTTGGAGCGCTGCCGTTTGTACTTTCAGGACAAATTCCAAGTATCATTGATGCTTTCTTTGAAATGGTTTCTGGATTTACCACAACTGGTGCCACTATTGTACCTGATGTTGCCGTACTATCACACTCACTACTCTTCTGGCGAAGTTTCGCCCACCTTATCGGTGGTATGGGGGTATTGGTGTTTGCACTAGCCATTATGGAAAATAGTAAAAATAGCCACTTAGAAGTTATGCGTGCTGAGGTACCTGGTCCTGTCTTTGGTAAAGTGGTTTCTAAGTTGAAAGAAACAGCGCAAATCCTTTATGTCATTTACCTCAGCATGTTTGCTATTTTAGTAGTTATTTTAATGGTAGCTGGCATGCCTGCCTTTGACAGTGTCATCACAGCAATGGGCTGTGCTGGTACTGGTGGTTTTGGAGTCTATAATGATTCGATTGCTCATTACAACAGTTCACTAATCACAAATATTGTCTCAATTGCTGTACTCCTTTTTGGGATTAACTTTAACCTGTACTACTTCTTATTACTTCGCAAGTTTAAAGCATTCTTTAAAGACGAAGAACTAAGAACTTATATTGGGATTGTTATGATTGCAACAGCCCTAATCTGGTTGAATGTTAGTGGCCTTTATCCAAGTACTGGAAAAGCTTTGGAAAATTCATTATTTGAAGTGGCTAACGTCATGACAACAACAGGATTTGGAGTGACCGATTTGACCGTTTGGCCTTTGTTTGCTCAGGTTATCCTGCTCTTTCTCATGTTTGTCGGTGGATCTGCTGGATCAACCGCTGGTGGGATTAAGGTCATGCGTACGCTTATTCTAACTAAAATCGCAAGAAATCAAGTGCTCTCAACCCTTTATCCACACCGTATCATGACTATTCATATCAACGAGCAACCACTTGATAAGGAAATTCAACACGGTGTCCTTAAGTATTTGACGCTTTATGTTTTCTTACTTCTAGGATTGACCTTGATGTTATCGCTTGATAATAATAACTTTATGGTTGTTGTCAGCGCAGCAACATCAACCTTTAACAACATCGGACCAATGCTCGGCACAAGCCAAACCTTTGCCATCTTTAGTCCATTTTCAAAATTACTCATGTCATTTGCCATGATTGCAGGACGCTTGGAAATTTACCCAATGCTGCTCCTCTTCATTCCAAAAACATGGTCTAAATATTAATACACAAAAAGAGGAAAGCTTAGCTTTCCTCTTTCTTTTTACGATAATCTTTATTGCGTCGAAGCGTAAAATAATCAGGCACTGGATCATCCCCACCTTCTACAAAGGGATGGCAACGCAAAATCCTTGCCACTCCCATAATGACACCCTTTAGCCCATGCTTTTCAATCGCCACAATCATGTAATACGAACAGCTTGGTCGATAGCGACATGATGGAGGGGTAATGGGGGAAATCCGTTTTTGATACCATTTAACAAGCGCAATAAGAAGTTTTTTTATCATTTTTGTTTGTTAACAGCTAAATTATGTAACTGGCTGATTTCTTTTTTACTCAAACGACGTGATTCACCTGGGCGAAGTCCTGATAGATCCAAAGTTCCAAAGTTCGTACGAGACAATTTATCTACCAAAAGTCCAACTGATTCGAACATTTTCTTAACTTGGTGATTGCGTCCTTCATGAATGGTTAATTCAACCACTGAACGATTTTTCTCAGGATCTACCTTAATGATATTGTAGCGAGCTGGTTTTGTCTTTTTGCCATCGATAACAACACCACGTGTCAATGGACGAAGATTTTCTTTTGTCGCAAGTCCTTTAACACGAGCTAAGTAGACTTTGTCAATTTCATTACGTGGGTGAATCATTTCATCTGTGAAATCACCATCATTTGTCAAAATCAAAAGTCCAGTGGTATCCCAGTCCAAACGTCCAACAGGGTAGATACGTTCTGTAACATTTGGTAGCAAGTCAACAACCGTTTTACGGCCTTTGTCATCTGATACACTTGAAATCACACCACGAGGTTTATTAAGAAGGTAATAAACTTTTTCTTCGTTATAGATTGGTGTCCCTTCAACTTCAACAACATCACCAGCTTTAACCGTTGTAGCTAGTTCTGTAACAACTTTACCGTTGATGGTTACCAAACCTCTTTTAATCAAATCTTCAGCTTTACGACGGCTGGCAATTCCCGCATGGGCAATGTATTTATTAATTCTCATTCTCTTTCCTTTACTACATGCTATAAAATACCAATTGATTTTATTGTTATTTTACAGTATTTCATTATTTTTAGCGACTGTCTAACCTTCTTCAGGCAAGCCAGAATTATCAAAAAGGGTCATTTCCTCATCAACCAACTCAATATTAGAAACGTCGATTAATTCACTCAAGTCATTAATGCCCATGAAATCCAAGAAATAATCAGTTGTCACATATAGATTTGGACGACCAATAACTTCTTTTTTCCCTGCTTCTGTGATCAGTCCTAAAGCCATCAATTTGCTAATAGCGCTGCTTGAATTCACCCCACGAATATCATCAACTTCAATACGTGTAATAGGTTGTTTATAAGCAATAATGGACAAAACTTCTAAACTCGCACGTGATAAACTTTGGTTGACAGGTGCTTTAGCAAACTCTCGTAGTAAGCCAGCAAAGATTTCCTTCGTTACAATTTTATAATTACCTGCGGTTTCAATCAGACAGAGGCTTGATGTCTCATCTACTTCATATTTTTGGGCTAATTTTTCCAATTGTTGTTGGAGAGCTGTCGGTGTTAAATTAACCATACTAGCCAAATGTCGCAAGCTCAATCCCTCTTCACCTGCCACAAAAAGGAGGGCTTCAATCTGAGCTAAATAGTTCATGTAACTTCCTTTCTTAATCTTCTTTTGCTAAATGCCTTCTACAAGATTTGACAGCTTAGCTAACACTTCGTAAAACAATGTCACCAAAATTTTTTTCTTGTTCAACCTCAACTTCGTGAACTTTGATTAATTCCAAGGTTGCCAAAAAAATGGTAATCATTTCAGGAAGTGTCTGGCATTCACGAAAAACGGTTGTCAGCACTAGTTTTTTTGTCGCATTAAGACGTTCCACAATGATTGTCATCATGTCCTCAATGCGATAATCATCACGTTCGATAACTGTATTGCTATTTTTTAATTCTTTTTGTTTTTCAGCCATGACATGCGAAAACGATAAGAACAAATCCATGACCGTCTTATCGTGTGTTAACACAGCATCTTCAAAAATTAATTCTTGCTTTGGTTTTGAATAAAATTTAGCACGTTCGTCGTGCTGCGCTGACAGTTCCTCACTAATCGCTTTAAAGCGGCGATATTCCTCAATTTGGGTCAGCAATTCTTGTTCAGGGTCATTTTCTTCTGGCTCTGCCTCGACAACTTTTGGCAAAAGCTTACGGCTTTTAATCAACATCAGCTGACTTGCCATAACCATATATTCACCAGCCACTTCCAATTTCATGGCTTGCAAGGTTGAAATATAAGCCAAATATTGCTCAATAACTTCTACAATCGGCACATCATAAATATCCATTTGGTACTTTGAAACCAAATGCAAAAGCAAATCAAGAGGACCTTCAAAATCTTTTAACTTAATATCCATTATTTATAAAATTTCTCTAAAGTCACTGGACTTTTAAGGCCCAGATTACGACTAACCTCCAATATTGATTTACCTGCTGCTTTTTGATGCAAAATGTACTGCTTGCGAATTGCCTGCGCAGATAAGTAATCTAAATCCAAGGTTGCTAAAAATGATTTTAGTTGATTGAAAAACCATTGACGTGAATAAGGTTGTCCTTGATTGTCAAAAAGATAAAGCTGATTCTCTGAAAAACTTGCTGCCACATAAGGCAATAATTTTTCAGGAAGCTCTAAAACCCTCACTAAGCCTGCTCTTTGCACGCGCAAAACAGCAAAAGTCAAATCAAAATCAGCAATTTTTAACTGTTGAATGTCACTTGGTGATAAACCAAGCTCAATCATCAAAAGCGCAATTAGCTGCCCTGTTTGACAATTCGTTTCCTGATAAAAAGAACGATAATCCAAAAGCGCCAGTTCAACTGGTTTTGTTGTGATTTTCTCTTTATTACTCAACTTGTAAAAATGGTCCAGTCGGTCTGTTTCATATAAAAAATACAGAAACTGATTGACCGCTGAAATTTTTCGTTTTTTAGCCGAAGCTTTTAAAAGTGACAAAGAGTGTTCATACAATGCCAGCTTTTCTTTGCTAACTTTGCCATCAATAGCTTCAACGAATTGTTGCAAATCATAAAAATAGGCATTCTTTGTATTTTCAGATAAGGGCTTGCTATCAATAAAATCTTGGATAAAATCAATCATCTTTCGGAGTAATCGTGTAATAATCAGTGAAATCGTGTAAAAGGCTATTCACCGCCTTTAGAATCGATTTACGAGTAATAATGCCCAAAAACTGGTCATTTTTATCTAAAACAGGTAAAAATGGATAATCTACCAAAAGATGCATAATATCCGTCAAATTTGACGTTTCACTAATCGTTTCCATTTTAGTATTTACCATTTTACCAATATCTGTTTGAGCTAATTCCCAGTCTGTCAACTGATTTTTGGCTTGATAAGACATAATATCCGCAATGCTAATGGTTCCAACATATTTTTTCTCTTTAGTAATAACCGGAACACGCGAATAACCATTGTTAGCTAATAAAAGCATAGCATGGTCAGAATTATGAGTATCAATAAAAATAGCTAAATCCTCTGCTGGAATCAAATAATGTTCCAAATGACTGAGAAGAAACTCTTCAAATTCTTTTGCTATCATCTGTCAAATTCCTTAGAAAGTACATGGAAAAGGTCGTGATTACGTGTGTAATAATTTACCTTAATCTTATCATCAGTAATGTCAATTTTGGCATAGAGTTTTTCTTTCACATCACCACGTGGTTGTAAAACACTACCTGGGTTGATAAAGATTGTTTTGCCATTGCGCCAAGCTGCTGGACGATGTAGATGACCATAAAGGCAAATATCAGCATCCGCTTCTTGGGCAAATAAATCCAATCTATCCCACGTAAAATTAATATTATAAAGATGACCATGTGTTTGTGCCACAACAACATCACCGAGATAAGTGATTAATCTTTCAGGATAACCATTGTCATAGTCACAGTTACCACGAACCACCTTGATACCTTCCCAAATCGTGTCCGAACTTGGCAATTCAGAATCACCATTGTGGAAAATAGCATCTACTTCCCCTTGGTATTTTGTCTTAATATCATTGATAATCTCACGGTCGCCATGAGAGTCACTCATTACAATTATTGTTTTGTTTGCCATACTGGGAATGCCTCCATTAATTTCTTAACAGCCAATCCTCTGTGCGAAATATTATTTTTTTCTTCAGCAGTCAATTCAGCTGCGTGACGTCCAGTTTCACCGACCATAAACAATGGGTCATAGCCAAAGCCATTATCGCCTTTTGCTTCCATTGCAATATAGCCTGGCCAGTCAGCTTCAACAACTAAACTGTCTTTGTCTGGTGCTGCAACCACCAAAGTAGTATGGAATTGTGCAGAACGGTCTTTATGGTCAAATACCATAGCCAGCTCATGAAGTAGTTTGGCGTTATTTGATTCATCTGTCGCATCTGGTCCAGAAAAACGAGCTGACCAAACCCCAGGAAGTCCGCCAAGAGCATCAACCTTCAATCCTGAATCATCTGCCAAGACCATTTTTCCTATCAATTTTGAAATGGTTTCAGCTTTCAAACGTGCATTTTCCTCAAAGCTCATGCCAGTTTCTTCAACTTCTGGTAAATCAGGATAATCATTAAGATTTTCAACCTTGATACCGATTTTTTCAAACATCTTACGGAATTCTTTGGTCTTGCCTTCATTACGTGTTGCAATCAAAATCGTATCACCAAAGTCAGCTTCAGAAGTTTGTCCAAAGAAAGCCGCTGCTTCAACACCGTTTTCTGGCAAATGAACCAAGAGCAATTGTTCAGCTTCCGTAACAATCACTGCTCCCGCACGTTGTGTCACTTCAAGCTTGCGATTTGTTTCTTGATTAATCATATCAGCGACAAAACGAATCAATTGAAAATCTGATGATTTTTTCACAACAGTCACATTATAACCATTTCTATCATCGGAATGACAATCTCCGTGGCAATTGCCACAACACTTGCTTGTGTTCAATTTAGCCAGTTGTTGACTTAATTCATACACGGCATCATCGCAAACATTTCCTAAACCTGAAATGGCATTAAATCCGCCCCATTCACCAAGAAACCAATTTTCCGCATCTTTATACTCATAAATTTTATCAGTCATTTATTACAATCCTATTTCTATTTGTTCAGCTTTTTCAAATCGACGTGTTGCACATCAATATCTTTAGCAAGCCAATTCACAGCAATTTCTTTGAAACTCTGGCTACTTGCTGTTGTGTAAAACGCATGAGTCACATCATCTTGTGTGCGACTGCGATTAATTTCAAAGTAATTTAACAAAACCGATACATCACGAATACATTCAGCCCCACTATCAATAAGTTTGACATTCGGTCCCATTACGTTTTGAATAATCGGACGAAGTAAAGGATAGTGTGTACATCCGAGCACTAATGTATCGACTTTACCAACAAGCGGTGCTAACGTTTCATAAACAACTTTTTTAGCAACACTTGATGTCATTTCGTTAGATTCTACAAGAGGAGCAAATTTAGGACAAGAGAGGCTTGTAACGTTCATTTGCGGTGCCAATGATTTTATTTTTTGATGATAAATATCCGACTTGATTGTCATCGGCGTTCCAATCACACCGATTTTTCCATTGCGAGTTGATTTAATGGCTGCGCTAGAACCTGGCAAAATAACTCCCAAAACAGGAATATCCAGTTTTTCCTTAACTGCTTCCCAAGCGACTGCTGTTGCAGTATTGCAAGCAAATACAATCATCTTAACATTTTGTGTCAAGAGAAAATTAACCAATTCCCAAGTGTATTCGCGAATCTGTTCAGCAGGTCTAGGACCGTACGGTGCTCTAGCAGAATCTCCAATATATACAATTTCTTCATGTGGCAGCTGACGCATTAACTCACGTACAACTGTTAAGCCACCAACTCCAGAATCTAAAAAACCAATTGGTCTATTATCCATAGAATCTTCTTTCTAATCATGGACTTAGAAAAAACTCAGTTGGTGAGCCAACTGAGTCATTCATTTCTGAGCTCTGTGCTCGAAAATCTTAGCCAAAAGACTGACTTTTTGGAATATCAACGACACCAATCACAGCAATTGACAATTATTTTTTCAAACCAAAGCTTAAAGATTATTTTTTAGCTTTGGTTGCAGCTGCTTTTGATTGTTTGATAATGTTACGATAAGTTTGTTGAATCTTAGCTTCGCTAGGTTTTTGACCCATTTGGCTCATCATTTCACGGATCGCTTCAGGCGTCAAACGTGGGTGTTCACCAATTTCCTTTTCAAACTGTTTACGAGCAATGAAAACGCCACCAACAAGGCCGCCAAGAAGGGCAACCAAAACTAACAAAATCCAAAGAAATGTTGTCATGAATAATTTTCTCCTAAGTTTTTCTACAACACTCATTATAGCAAAAATAGAAAGAGTTTACAAATTCTTGAATGGTTTTTGTCAAATGAATTGTAAGTCTTTTTAACTAAAAAGCTTACTAAATTTCTGATTATCTTTTCATAAGTTGATAAGCTGGCATTTACCAGCATGAAAATGCAACCAAAAGTAGTAAATGAGTAGTATATATAAGCTCCGATATTAACAAGCCAGTCTTTTCAGCTCCACTTTTTCAGACTGAAATGTACCGTGTGCGTCACAGCCAAGTGTCATGGTTATGTTAGCGTGTCCCATGAGATATTGGAGAGTTTTTGAGTTCATTCCTCTGTTTGTCATATTTGTACAGTAAGTATGTCGGAATAAATGTGGTGTGATGTTCAGTAACTTGTCCATGTGATACTTGTTAATCAGTTCTCGCACCAGCCCCTCATATCCAACGGGTCATTTTTCAGTAGTCCTCTTGATATTCTTTCCTTGACTGTTCTTCTTGTCATAGAGCTGGCAGACTGCCATTTTACCGCTGACTGTGTCGATACCATCGTTCCGCTTTTTATCTGTGCTTCTTTTTCCCTCAATGATATACCATCACGCTTCCCAGCATGTGTCTTTTTAAGGTCTGGTACGACATACCAAACACATACTTTGAAAAATCTTCCAACTGCTTTTCTTCATAATCGGCAGGGTTCAGTCGTTTCATTTCCTGCCATACCTTACGTTTGTAAGAGGGCAGGTCAGAAATATAATCACAGCCGACTTTTGCCTGCATATCCTTAAAAATATCATTCATTTCATCACTCCAATCTGAAATTTAGGTAAGAAAAAAGCAGTCAATCCTAAGACTAACTGCTTTCAATATCAACTACCGAACAAATTAAATTCTTTTTGCAACCAATTTTCTATTTGTTTTGCTTCTTTCTCTTTTAACCCAATCTCTGTTTGTTTTGGAATAATTACTAAAATTTTACTTTTTTCCCATTCAAGGTTATTTAGAACAAGAAATTCTTTTGCGTTCCATTTTGTTTTAGGAGCATATTTCAAATTTTTTGTAAAATTCACATCAGAAGTTCTATTAACTAATTTAGACTTTGTTTTTCCTGCAACAATCCCATATAATTGATTGTCCATTTTGAAAAATTTTATATATGCAAAATAATATATTCTCTCGTCAGCAAGTTTATTTTCAAAATTATTGCTAGGTCTAATTAGCTTTGGATTATCATTGGGTATGTCAGTATCAAACCATTTATACAAGTGTTTATAATCAGACTTCTTTAACTGTTCTTCAATTTCTTTATCAGTAAAAAAATTGAATTGTTTAGTATATTGAAAATTTTGGCTCATAAAATAGGTTTCTCCTTTGATATTTTATTAAGATATTTCAATTATATCAGCCCTATATAAACACTACAATAAGGTTTTACGCACCAATAATCTTATTGAACAGCTCTAACAGTACATCTTTCACACCGCCAGCGTTGAATACCAAGCCGACTGCGACAAGGGCAACTACCAAGAAGCCAATGAGCTTTGAAAATTCACGTTTGAACCCTAAGTAGATACCGATAACCACAATCGCCATAAGCACTAGGCTCTGTGCGTTGCTTAAAAACCATTGATACAAATTTTGCCCGAAATTCATTTAATTGTCCTCGCTTTCTTTTAATTGTTTCATTTTATAGTCAGCTTCTTTGCCAACACTCAAAATACACATCAAGACTACGCCGATACCCATTCCCATAGATACCAACAGGAAGTCTTTTCCTAATTCCCACATTTTTTATCACTCCTAACTTTCCACTAAATCTTTTGCAGGGGTCGTCTGCTGTTTGATTATCATTTTATGTTTTTCACTCAAGGTTGCCTGCTTTTCGATTGTTTCCATGTAGTCTGTACCGTTTCCCTTATCAATCTTTTTCAGCATTTTCAAGGTCGGTGCTACCTGCCGTTGTACCCAACGCAATGTGCGGTCTAAGGTGTAAGGCTCTGGCTTTGTCGTCAGTTTCATACTATTTATTTTCCAGTACCATTCTTGCCAGCTTTTGACAGTGTAGGAGCTTCTTGAAACTGTCGTAGCAGAAGCGATAATACAGAAAAGCGACCAATGTACAAACACCAGTCGCTATCAGTATCGTTATAAAGTTGTAAGGGGAAAGCGTCAAGCCGTTTTCTAACAAGCCGAAATGCTCCCAATCGGTACGCATGAGCTGTTTTATATTCAATAGCAATAGAACCGCCACGAATACAAACAGAAGCGTCCCTATGGAAAAGTGGTAAACAAGGTGCTTGTCGCTGGCTCTGATACGATGTCCTTTGTTCCAAATCTTACGCATAAATCAATCACTCCTTTCTGGATATGAAAAAAGCAGTCAATCCTAAGACCAACTGCTTTGTGTATGGATATGAAATTGCTTTCAATCTTGAATAGGTATCCAAATTTCAATAACTGAATTATCACTATTCCAATGAAAACGATAATCGTATTTTTCAAAGTGTAGGATAATATCTTTTATAGGAATATACGATGTACTAGGAATAATTTC
>SKFA01000008.1_pt1 | contig 195856 bp, 214 predicted proteins | sample 4820291 | NCBI WGS metagenome assembly SKFA01 (sample SAMN11008795, study PRJNA524170) | human gut metagenome | isolation source: fecal sample from pouch patient p30 | place: Israel: Tel-Aviv | reverse complement strand
TGACAAGATGGTCCTTTTCCATCGATTAAGTTAGCTCCTTCTACTTGATAAGCAGATGTTGAAGCTCCCCATAAAAAATCACTTGGGAATGGTTTTAGTTTTTTGTGTAACATTTTATTTCCTCCTTGTTTTTACGGCTTTATTATACCTTAAAGTAATGTAAATGGAACCGTTTTCCAAAATATGAAAAAAGCACTAAAGAGGGATGGTAAAATCAAAGATTTACTAAGTGTAAGGGTAATACATATTAGCTAAATATAACCTTTAAAAATGAAAAATATGCATTTTATTCTAATAATTGCTTTATTTTATAAACTAGAGAAAAATTTTTTTATCTTGGACTAATGTGATGAATTTGTTATAATTGTAATCGTAAGAGATTTTTGTATATTTCTTTATCAAAAGTATATTATCATGGAGAGCAAGAAAGTTATTATTAATTTAAATTAATGTAGCTTAAATTGTACATTTTTTTAATTTATCATAGTCTGATATGGTCTGCAAAAATATGGCATGATAGAGTATAGTAAAATGGTAGAATAAAGAAAAAGGGAGAATTAACATGGAAAGTTTAGAAAACATAGCCGAGAGAATTAGTACGACTAAGAAGTCCTTAGAAGAGCACCCAAGACAAAATCTAGAAATTGCAATTAAGGAATTATTGGAAATTAGCAAAGAGCTGGATCTGGTAAAGAAATCGATTAAATAAAATTACTAAACGGTTAATAGAAAAGAGCAGGATATTTAATTATTTTGCTCTTTTTTTATTTAAATATTTGGATTGAAGAATTAAAGTATTTTTATTTCCACTAGATTAGACAAAAAAGTAATGCAATATATGGTTAAGTATAGTAGTAATGTTTTATTTAACTGACATAATAAATTATTTAGAGCATATATATGTGTTAGTTATTGTGATTTAGATAGTATCAAAGCATGAGTGAATGGCAATACTAGGAGGTATGGTTGAATGTTACTTAAACCATTAATATTAGGTGTATCAATAGATTTCGGATTGTTATCAATTGCTTTAACATTAAGATTTATAATTTATCCACTATATCAGTCTTGGATTAGTCAAAAAAATCTGGTTAATGAAAAAACAATTGTAGAGGATTTAGAAAAAACGATTGAGATACGAATTGAAGAAATTGATGGATCTGATCACTATAAACAATATTTAAAGATTTGAAAGGAGTTTTAGTATGTGTAGTTTACAGGTTGACAGCCAATATTTTGATAAAATCTGTAACGGTGTGATTAACCATTTAGTTGTTTGTAAAGAAGAGGGAATTGAGCAGGGGGATTGTGTTTCTTTACGAAAACTAGGAAAAACAAATATCAGTTGTGTAGTAAAAGTTGAGTATGTTGATTGTGAAGGCTCAGGTGTAGATGAAAATTATTGTATTCTTGGAGTTAAAAGAATATAAAAAGCCCTTATTGCAGGGCTTCCCATTCTTCCATTAAAGTATTTAACTGATTTTCTAATTCGGAAATTTCATCATTGATCTGATTATATTTCTGATAATCATTTAGAACTTCTTCACTATGAAGCTGTTCAGTTAAAGTGTTGATCTTGGTTTCTAGTATAGAAATATTAGTTTCTATCTTTTTTATTTTATTTTGCTGTTTACGATAAAGAGCATTTTGCTGTTTCATATCAAGATAATCAACATTTTCTTTTTTGAGCGGCTTAGCAACGCTTTTATGATTTAAATAAGTATCGTAATTACCATCGTAACTGATGGCTTTTGTGCTCGTTAATTCGATCACACGAGTTGCTACTTTATTAATGAAATAGCGGTCATGGCTAATAAAGAAGATTGTTCCTTCAAATTGGTTTAAGGCATCTTCAAGAACTTCTTTAGAAGCAATGTCTAAGTGGTTGGTTGGTTCGTCTAAAATTAAAAGATTTGCTTGTTTTAATAATATTTCAGTAAGTACAACACGTCCTTTTTCACCACCAGAAAGTAAAGAGATTTCTTTAAAAACATCATCGCCTTTGAAGTTAAATAAGGCAAGACTGTTGCGAATCTCAGTATTAGTCATCTTAGGAAAATTATCACTAATTTCATTAAAAATAGTTTTATCCATTGCTAGTGTGCTATGTTCTTGATCATAGTAAGCAAGGTCTACTTTACTACCAAATTTAATTTTACCTTGATAAGCATTTAGCTGATCGAGGATAGTTTTAAAAAGAGTTGTTTTACCCACACCGTTATCCCCGACAAGAGCAATACGCTCTTGTTTTTTTATATCGATATCAATGTTTTTAAATAAAATTTCATCAAATTTAACAGCTAGGTTCTCTATTTTTAAAACATCAAAACCGGACTCACGTTTTGGTTTAAAATTAATCGTGATTGTATCTGGCAAGTTCTCAGGCTTGTCAATACGTTCAATTTTAGCTAACTGCTTTTCTTTAGATTCGGCTCGTTTAACTTGTTTTTCACGGTTATATGATTTTAGTGTATCGATACTCTCTTGAATTCTTTTAATTTCTTTTTGTTGATTTAAATAATGTTTTAAATCAACAGCTCTTTGCTTTTTCTTTAAAATTGAATATTCGTTATATTTACATTTATAGCTTTTGGATTTTCCATTTTCGACTTCTACAATTTTATTAGAAACTTGATCAATAAAGTAACGATCATGGCTGACTGTGATGATTGCATGAGGATAATTTTTTAAATATCCTTCTAAGAAATTAATAGCACTATTATCTAAATGGTTAGTAGGTTCGTCAAGTAACAATAGCTTTGGTTCTTGAAGCAGCATTTTAGCAAGAGCTAAACGTGTTTTTTGACCACCAGATAGCATTGAAACTTTTAAATTGAATTCTTCTTCGCTAAAGCCCAGTCCCTTTAAAACGCCGGTTAATTTACTGGGATAACTATATCCATCTTTATCATGAAATGATTGAGTTAGACGATCATATTCATTTAAAATACGTTCACTATGATCAGTTGTCATTTCATTCTCTAATTGACGTAGTCTATTTTCAATTGTGATCAATGGTGCAAAAACATCAAGGCCAACATCGTAAACTGTTTTATCCATCGCTAAGTCATGCTGTTGTTTTAAATAACCTAGTGTTAATTCTTTATTACAAAAAAGGTCACCGCTATCATAGTTTTCTTCGCCCGCAATAATTTTTAGAATAGTAGTTTTACCAGCACCATTAACTCCGATAATTGCGACTTTATCATGATCATCAATTTTAAAGGTTATATCTTTTAATAAGGGAATCCCTTGAAATGATTTTGTTATATTTGAACATTCTATTAACATATTTTATCACCCAATGTATTCTAACATATTTTCATTGATATTTATAGTAAGGCTTTTGTTTTAAGAAGAAAAGTAGATATTTTATTTTAGGAATTCACAAATTTATTATTAAAAAAGTGTAATTAAAAATTACTCGATTAAATCAAGTAAATAATAGATTTTTATTAAAGTGTTTTATTTTTAGTACATCTTGTGGTAAAATTTGTTCCAAAGGGTTGTAATCAAGATTGTTTTTTTGTATAATTGTATGCAATATAAGAATAATGGGGGTATATCGTGATGGGTATGAATTTAGCATACAAAATTTTAAGTAGTAAACTTAAAGATGGAAATCTTGTTCCAGGAGAACAAATTGGAATTCAAATTGATCAAACACTAACACAAGATTCAACAGGGACAATGGCTTATCTTCAACTAGAAGCAATGAATATTAAACATGTTGCAGTAGAGAAAGCAGTGGCATATATTGATCACAACATGTTACAAACAGGATTTGAAAATATGGATGATCATGAATTTATCCGCAGTGTGGCTAAAAAGCATGGGATTGTTTTTTCAAAACCAGGTAATGGAGTTTGTCATCAATTACAATTAGAAAACTTCTCAAAACCAGGAAAGACTCTAGTTGGATCAGATTCACATACACCAACTTGTGGAGCAATGGGTATGATTGCTATTGGGGCAGGGGGATTAGATGTCGCAGTAGCGATGGCAACAGGTAAATATTACTTACAATGTCCTAGTGTTGTTAAAGTTAATTTGACTGGAAAAAAAGCACCATGGGTAAGTGCAAAAGACATTATTTTATATATTCTTCAGCAATTAACGGTTAAGGGTGGCGTTAATAAGATTATTGAATATACGGGAGATGGAGTTGCTTCATTATCATTGACTGATCGTGCTACGATTTGTAATATGGGGGCTGAATTGGGAGCCACTACATCAGTTTTCCCGACCGATGAAAGAACAAAAGAATATTTAGCACAACAAGGGCGAGTAGATGATTACATTGAAATGAAAGCTGATGAAGATGCTACATATGATCAAGAATTAGATGTTGATTTAAGTGCATTAGTGCCAATGACTGCTAAGCCTCATAGTCCAGATGCGGTAGTACCAGTAAAAGAACTTGAAGGAATGAAAGTAAATCAAGTTGTGATAGGAAGTTGTACTAACTCATCTTTTGCTGACATGATGAAGGTAGCTAAGATTTTAAAAGGACGCAAAGTTGCGGATCATGTTTCTTTAGTTATTGCGCCAGGATCAAGTTCAATTCTTGCGATGCTTTCACAAAATGGAGCATTAGCTGATATGGTTCAAGCTGGAGCAAGGATTCTTGAATGTGGTTGTGGACCATGTATTGGAATGGGTCAAGCACCGCTCTCAAAAGGGATTTCATTAAGAACGATTAATCGTAATTTCAAGGGACGTTCAGGAACAAATGATGCAAGCGTATACTTAGTATCACCGGAAATTGCGGCATTGAGCGCAATTAAAGGGTACATGTCAGAAGAATTTGAAGATGATATGTATTTAGAAGAGGTGCCAAATACTCCATTTATTAAAAATGGAAATTTCTTCATTGATGAATATGACGAAAATAATGAAGTATATATGGGACCTAATATTAAACCGGTTCCACGTGGAGAAAAAATTACAGATGAAATTAGTGGAAAAGTTGTTTTAAAAGTTGGTGATAATATTTCGACAGATCATATTGTTCCTTCAGATAGCAAATTATTGCCATATCGTTCAAATGTGCCACATTTAGCAAAATTTTCATTCAGTAAAGTAGATTCTGAATTCTATGATCGTGCAATTGCTAATAATGGGGGATTCATCGTTGGTGGTGATAATTATGGTCAAGGAAGTTCCCGTGAACATGCGGCTTTAGTACCAAACTATTTAAAGATTAAAGCAATCTTTGCAGTATCATTTGCGAGAATTCATCGTTCTAATTTAATTAATAATGGTATTTTACCTTTAGTTATTGAAGCTAAAGACCAAGATTTCTTCAATGACCAAGATAGTTATAAAATCGTTAATATCAAAGATGTTGTTGAACATAATGGTAAAGTAAAAGTAATTAATGAAACTACTAATGATTCAATCGAGGCTGAATTAACATTATCACCTCGTGAAAAAGTAATGATTAATTACGGTGGTTTATTAAATGCAATTAAAGAATTGGGAGGTGAATTTTAATGAAAGCTGTTTTAATCCCTGGTGATGGAATTGGAAAAGAAATATCAAAGAGTGTCGTTGATATCACTAAAGCGATGAAGCTTGACATTGAATGGGTGGAATATCAGGCTGGTGCTGAATATGCAGCTACAACGAAAGAAGTTTTTGAACCAGGACTTGTTGATGCTATTAAAGAATATAAATGGGCTTTAAAAGGTCCGACAGCAACGCCGATTGGAACGGGATTTAGAAGTGTCAATGTTGCCTTGCGACAACAGTTTGCAACTTATGCTAATGTTCGTCCAATCAAATCATTTAAAGGAATCAATTCTCGTTATGAAGACATTGATCTGGTTATGATTCGTGAAAATACCGAAGATTTATATAAAGGGATTGAGTATATGATCAATCCAAATATGGCAAATGGAATTAAATTAATTACTCGTGAAGCGAGTGAAAAGATTTGTCGTTATGCTTTTGAATATGCTAAGAACAATAGACGTAAAAAAGTAACAGCAGTTCATAAAGCGAATATTATGAAATATACAGATGGATTATTTTTAGAAGCGTTTAGAGATGTGGCTAAAGATTATCCAGATATTGAGCCACAAGAGGTTATTGTTGATAACATGTGTATGCAATTAGTAATTCGTCCAGAAACTTTTGATGTTTTAGTTGCACCAAATTTATATGGTGATATTGTTTCTGATTTATGTGCTGGATTAGTTGGCGGTCTAGGATTTGCACCAAGTGGGAATATTGGTGATGAATTTAGAATTTATGAAGCTGTTCATGGAAGTGCACCAGATATTGCTGGTAAGGGTATCGCTAATCCGAGTGCATTATTATTAGCATTTGCATTAATGTTAGAGGCATTAGGGAAATTAGATGATGCTAATAAATTGCGTGAGGCTTTAGCAGCTGTAGTTGAAGAAGGAACTACTGTAACACCTGATATTGGGGGTAGTGCTTCAACAGACGAGTTCACCGCAGCCATCATCAGAAAGTTAGGTTAAACAATGACAAAGAATTTATTAGAAAATACCGGACATGGGTCGCTTGGAAATAAAATTTTCACCGTTTTGCGTGATAAAATCTTAAATGAGGAATATACTCAAGGACAAAAATTAAATGAAGTTGCTTTGTCTAAAGAGTTGAATATTTCTAGAACTCCAATTCGTGAGGCTCTAAAACAGTTGGAATTAGAAGGTTTGGTTAAAAGTATTCCTAATAAAGGAGTTTATGTACTAGGGTTTTCTCATCGTGATATCGATGATATGTTGGAAATTCGTTATGCTTTAGAAGGGCTAGCAATCCAATTAGCAATTGAGCGAATTAATGATGAGGAACTTGAAAAGATAAAAGAAGTGTATGATTTAATGGAATTTTATGCTGAAAAAGGTGATCAAGAGAAGTTTAATGAAATTAATATTGCTTTTCATGAGGCTATTTATCGTTGTACCCAATCAAAGTATTTTGAGCAATTATTAACAGATATTAATTATTATATTCATGTAACTTCAAGGCATTCAATTCGTCAACCGGATCGTTTAATTTCAGCAGCACAGGAGCATCGAGAAATTTATGAGGCAATTTTAGCTCGTGATAAGGATTTAGCTAAAGAAAAAATTCAAAATCATATTCGTAAAACACAAGTGCTGGTAAGAAATTACTATGAAAAAAAGCAACAGGATAAGGCCTAAGGGCCTTTTTTAATTAGTCAAAAAAGGTTTTATCAAGTATAATAAATAAATGAGGTGTAAAGATGAAAATAGGTATACTAGATGATGAGCGGTCAATGCTACTTAGAATCAGAGGGTATGTAGAGGAGGCTAGAATTAAGGAACCATATACAGTTGAACTTTTTCAAGATGTTGAAGAGTTTTTTAATTGTGGTAAAAACTTTGATATTCTTTTATTAGATATCGATATGCCAACAATGAGTGGAATACAGGTAGCAAAAAAATTATTGAAACAAAATACGATCATAATATATATAACTAATTATGAAAATAAAATGCAGGAGGCGTTTGATATTAATATAGCAGGATATTTACTTAAATCAGAATTAGAAACAAAGTTAACGCCAACCTTGCTTAAAGCGATAAATCGTAGACAACAAAATGATGATATCTGGATCAAGAAAAAGGGAGAGATTTTTCATTTTCGAAGTAGAAATATTATTTATATCGAATCAGTAAAAAGATACTTACATTTTTATACTAATGATAATAATTTCTATATTCCTTATATGACGCTTGAAGAAGTTAATCAGTATTTACCAGATAATTTTGTCCAAATAAATAAAAGTCAGATAATCAATATTAATATGGTTGTTTCGATGAATGGATATATTTTAAAATTAAAAGGTATTGATGAATCGCTAGAAATTAGTAGAAGAAGAAAAAAAGATGTATTTAATCTTTTAATGCAGGAGATCAAAGAGTGATGATTAATTTTTTTATTGAGTATTTATATACATTGATATATGTTGTTGCTTTAAGTTATGTTATTTCATTAACCTATCCATATATTCGTAAAGAAAACATGCTTAGAAATATTATGGTTATATTAAGTTATACGTTTGTTTTGAATATTGTTACGTATACTTCACCACATAATGGCTGGTTATATGTAATTGGTAATTTAATGTGTATTAGTTTGGATTTTATTTATTGTGGGGTATTGGTTAAGAGATTTAGGCTTAATAATTTGTTTATCACTACAATTTATTATTCAATTCAAATTATTGTCGGCTCAGTTATGATTGCAGTGGCGCTAGAAATTTTTGACAATACATATTTGGATATCGTATGGGGGAGTATGCGAGTTGTTTTTCCTTTAGGAAACTATATATCATCAGCATTGATATGCAAATATGCGGTTCAAAAACGTGATTTTGTGGAACATCAGTTACCTAAAAAATTTTTATATTCGTTTTGTTTGATCAATATTGTTGAAGTGATTATTGTACTGATTTTAAACGTATTATCAGTTGAACAGGGGGATATTTATATCTTTTTTATATTGATCTTAGCAGGTGTTCAAATGATTTTGGTAAATAATTATATCATCAATTCTTCCCGTATGTATTTACGTAATAAGGAGTTAGAGTTAGCAAATTATTCATATGCTACAACTCGCCGTCATATTAGTGAATTAGAAAAAGAACAAGAACGTCTTTATAAGTTTAAGCATGACATTAATAATCATTTACAAGTCCTAGAAGAAGTAGTCGAAACAGAATCAGTCGCTAACCAATATTTAAAAGCAATTAAAGAAGATTTAAATGCTCCAGTTAAATTGATACGTACGGGAAATATTTTTGTAGATGCTTGTTTAAATGCGAAGATTCGCAATAACGATGAAGTTAATTATGTTGTAGATGCAGTGATTGATCGCAATGTTAATATTGCTCAAGACAAATTATGTTCTCTATTATTTAATCTGATAGATAATGCTACTGAAGCTGCTTTAAAAACAGCGGAGAAGATAGTTGAAATCAAAATTTTTAGTAAAGGCAATATGCTTTTGATCAGCATAATAAATTCGACTAATAGACCTCTTAATTATGAAAGTAAAAAAGGAAGAGATCATGGAAAAGGATTAATAATCATTAAAGAGGTTGTAGAAACCTATCATGGAACAATGGAATATTTCTATGAAAATAACAAGGTGCATTGCGATATTTTACTGAATGTTGATAATTAAAAAGCCGTTTATGTCATAATATTGACCGTTAGTGTAGAAAAAAAGGATAAAACCGCAAGCTGTTAAGTTGTGTAGTATAATAGATTATGGGAGAGATGTAATAATAATAAAATAAAAAGTATTGTCTTTCTATACATAATCTCCAAGTTATAATATTACTACATGGCCGCAAGTAATATTTATAGCTATTTCTCACAAACGTCTATTGGATAGAAGTTTGAATTAATAATCTAATCTCTTTTTTTAAAGCTTTGTGCTATTGTCCGGCACAAAGTTTTAATTTTTTTAGAAGTATTTAATAACAAAATAGGACCGGTTAGTACATTGAAAATATTTTTAGGAAGATTTAATAGTATAATGGACATGGAGGATAGATATGAAACGTTTTTGTGAAAAAATAAGCAGATTTTTATTAGATGTTGATAATGTGACTGAGGATGAAATTGATGAAGTAAGATTTGGTATTGAACTCATTTTGACTCAAATGATTTTATTTTTTTTGTTGTTAGCAATCGGCATTTTTAGAAATATGGTACTAGAAACAATAATATTTATTATTGCATTAGTTGGATTACGGACATTTGTAGACGGTTATCATGCTGATAGTTTTTATCGCTGTATGTTTTTAACGACTTTGTTATATCTTGGTACGCTCTATTTTGCGGATTTTGAAAATAGCTATCTTCTAATTATGGCAATACTTATTGCTGCTAAAGCATTTATGTGGCAAGAAAATCATGAAGCACGGAATGTGAAAATAAGTAAATTAATTTTTTGGGGATGTCTGGCTGTGATTGGATTAATTTATCCTATAGAACCACGACTAAGCATGATAATTGGTTTTACTTTATTTTTTACAGGTGTAAGTATGGAGGTGAAAAAACATGGCTATAAAGAAAAAAGTAGTTTCATTAGTGAAAAAAGTATCTAAAAAATATGCAGATAATTATTCACCGGGTGGGATGTACAAACCAACAAGAAATAAGAAATAACAAAATAAAAGATGCTTTTCCATTTGGTAAAGCATCTTTTATTATACCATTGCGTAATTTAATGAATTATTGGTAGGATATTGTGCTGGATTTTCAGTACCATTTAGAGCTTCTAAACGTACTTTCATTGGTACCTTATTATTAAATCTTTCGTTATTGTAGAAGTCAATATGAGTTTCAATTGCTTTTTTTAATTCATTGAAAGAATTAAATTTGTTAAGATAATACATCTCACTTTTAATAATTCTCCAAAATCTTTTAGCAGAACCGTTATCGATACATTTTCCAACTCTTGACATACTTTGAGTAATATTAGCTTCCTTCAACTTTTTTAAGATAATATTTTTTTCTTTAAGTTCAGATTGGTGTTTTAAACGTTCGTTTTCATATTGTAATTTTTCTAACTCATTTAATTGTGATTCCTCTTTGCGCTTACCTCTACTGTCTTTTAGACCTTCTTCACCTAATTCTAAATATTTCTTTACCCATTGATATACTTGTGAGTAAGAAACCTCAAAAAGTTCAGCTGCTGATTTATATTCTTTCTCATAATCTAAATAATATTATACAATTTTAATTATTTCTTCTAATGTTGCTTTTTTTGATTTGGTCATGTAGACATCTCCTTTAGGATCATAATCTGTTAATTTTTAGTGACTATTATAACTGGTAGCCCAACTTCATAAAGATGAAGAAGAATGAGTATTGTATTTATTGCTTAAATCTCTCAAAGAATCTTTACTATTTAAATGCTCTTGAATTATTATTTGTTTTATTTCTTTAATTCTGTTCTTATACTCTAAAACTGCTTGTATCTTTTTTTATTGTATATTACGTGCCATAAGAAAAGATCCCTCTTTTCATGGACAACTTTATTTAAGTTGTCTATTTTAGAGAGATCATATCAAATTCACGAATTTTTTATTTAGTCTAAATCTCTAGCGATTTCATCTTTTACTGTAACACCAGCTGCTTCTAATTCAGCGATCTTATCAGCAAATTGTGGTAAGTGTTTTTTATGAGCAATTAATAATTCATCTAAAACACGTTTAGCATTTTCACCAGAAGGAATTTGTGGATTTAAGATAAATGCTTGTAAAGCTAATCCATAATCACCAGTTACAGCAGCTTCTTCAACACATAATTCCATATTTTTCATGCATTGTAACCAACCACGTTGAGCAGGTTCTAATGGTCCAAAAGCGATAGCTAAAGCTCCAGCTGAACCGATATGAGCAGATACTTCTACAGCACAGTCAGCAGGAAGATCAGGTACAGCACCATTGTTTTTAGTAGTTACAACAAGGTGAGTATTTTTATTAGCATAGATTGATGCGATAGTTTCACATGCAGCATCTGAATAGTGAGTACCACCACGTTTAGTTAATTGTTCAGGTTTGTAATTTAAATTTGGATCTTTATATAATTCAAATAATTCTGCTTCAGTTTGTTTTACTTGTTGTCCACGAGTTCCAATTCCATTATATTCTTCAAGCCCATGAGCTAACATTTCTTGTTGACGATAGTAATATCTATGATATCCACAAGGAATTAAATTCATTTGTTTTAATTGTTCTTTAAAGAATGGGATATCATGAATATTTGCAGGAATACCAGAATCTTTACCTTCATACATTGCATCAATGATTTTTCCAGTTACATCTGTACCGTCTAAATCAAAAACGCGGTGCCAGTGGAAATGGTTTAATCCAGCAAATTTATAAATTAATTTATCTAAAGTTGTTCCGATTGTTTCTGGTTCAGCCATCATAGCCCCAACTGGTACGTTACATAAACCAATTACACGATCCCATTTACCATATTTCATAACTGCCTCAGTAACCATACCACTAGGATTTGTGAAGTTTACTAACCATGCATTTGGACATAATTCTTTCATGTCTTCAACAATGCTAAGGATTACAGGAATTGTTCTAAATGCCTTGAAGATTCCTCCAGCTCCATTTGTTTCTTGTCCTAACATACCATAAGAGAATGGAATTCTTTCATCTTTAATACGAGCGTTTAATAAACCAACTCTGAATTGAGTAGTAACGAAATCAGCATCTTTTAAAGCTTCACGACGATCTAAAGTTAAATGTACTTTAACATCGTAAGGAGAAGCGTCCCACATACGTTGTGCCATAGCACCAACGATTTCTAGTTTTTCTTTACCAGCTTCAATATCTACTAACCAAATTTCTTTGATTGGAAGTTCATCATATCTTTTAATAAATCCTTCCATTAATTCAGGAGTATAACTACTACCTCCACCAATTGTTACAATTTTTACAGGTTTCTTTTCCATCTTATTTCCTCCGTATATTTATTTTACACATAAAGCATACACGTTTATTCAAATAAATGTTTTGTTTTTTCAAGACTTGAAAATATCTATCCATCTTATTGACGATAAATCAAGGGTTTCAAGCGATTAGAAGCAGTTAAATGTACCTCGTAAGTAACAAATAAGTAACAAAAATTCAAGACTTAGGAACCTTGATTTTGTTGATTTCTTTATATAGTGTTTCAATTACGGTAGATGTATAAGTATCAAAGGTTATATCTTTCATTTTGTGACCAAGAATACGTTTTCTTATAAACAGATCAACGTTGTTAGACTGACATAATGTTGCAAATGTATCCCTAGTATCATGTATTGTATGCTTCATATTATGATCAGTTAAAAAAGAGGAGAACATAGATGAAAACTGATAGTAGGTACAGTCAATTATTCTTTTCTTTCTCTTCATCAACAGCTGTTTAACAAAAGGTTCGATAAAAGTATGAATGGGAATTACTCGATTTTTACCTGCATCAGTTTTTGATCCAGATACTAAATAGGGGAATTCTGTGTTTAAACAAATATTTTTACGCGGGATATTCAGCAGTTCATTTGCTCTTAAACCGGTGAATATATAAATAAGTATTATTTTAGCCGTATCGCTGTTATCGCTCATCAATGCTCTTATTTCGTCATTTGAGAAAGCATAATGTTTAGTGCTTTCTTTTGCTTTGCCACATTTTATATATTCAGTGTAATCATCGTCACGATTTATATATTTGTGAATAACTGCATATTCAAATATTTTGCTAACTAAAACTTTCATATGTACTTTTGTACCGTAACCAGCTTTATCACGATCAAATATTTCCTGCAGATCGGCCAGGCTTATTTGACTGATCTTGTGGCGGTATATACCATTAAAATGTTTAATCCACGATCTATAACCTTGAGCAGCACTTTTGGATAATGTGCACAATTCTTCCTGATATATAATATCAAAGATTTCTTTAAAGGTAGGCATATTCTTTTCACGCTGATCAACAAGCTTCTGGAATGTATCGGGTGCAAGTGCTTCAGCTTCCGTATCAGTAATCTTATTTTTTTGACCAAGCCTGTATAAAGTCAAAGCATCATCAGCCTCATCCCAGGTCTCAAAGGTTCCCAGTACTGTTTGTATCTGCCTACCGGTAATAATATCTTTTCCAGTAGTTATTTTAGCGCACCAGGGTCTTCTACGTTTACCTGATAGTTTTATTACTGTTCCTGCTTTGTTCGGTCTGCGCTTAAAAGTCTGTTTTCTAGCCATAATAAAAGCACGTCCTTTCTATAATTTGCCTTAGACGTGTTTAAATGATATAATTAAGCACGTAAAAGGACTTTTGGTTGAGTCTTTTATAATTATGAAGTATTGGTAGTACTTCATTCAAACTTCACTGTTGGTAGCAGTGGAGTTTTTTATTTTAAATATTTATATCTAAATCTTGTCTATAAAACATTATTTCTGAACCAATGTATTTTTTTTCTACTGTATATGATAATTCATATTCTATACCGTCATTAAATGAGTATATTGTTTTTATTTCATCAACATTGTCATATGTAACAACCCAGGGATAATTTAATTCTTTAACGATTTTAGCAATTTCTACATGGTCTTGCTCAGTAAAGAAATTTTTATATAATTGACCACCTTTCAAAAAGTAAGGGGGGTCAATAAAGAAAAAAGAGTTATCAGGAAACGGAAGATGCAGAAAGTCCCTCGCATCTAAATCGAACACTTGAATCCTTTCTCTATTATCATATATGCGTTGTACACGATCAGCTAAAGATTTTCTATTAAATCTACAATCTATTAAATAATTACCAGTTTGATTTAAACCCCCGATAGGACCTGCGGTAATGATACCGGAACGGTTTGTTCTATTTAAGTAGAAAGTTGCAAAACCAAGTTCTAATACATTATTTCGACTACTGTTATATATTTCTTTTTGATGTTCTCGTTCTTCAATAGTAATTGGAGTGGTCATAATCAATTCTATAAATTCAGGACCATAATTTAAGATTGCTGACCATACGGAATATATTGCTGGGTCAATATCATTAAGAATAATGTTATCTACATGACCGTTGAATAATAAATTGAGAGCCAAATTTGCTCCGCCTGCAAATGCTTCAATATATGTACAACCTAGAAGGTTATTATTGGTTAATATTTCTAATGTCTGAGTATACATTTTTCCTTTACCACCTGGGTATCTTAAAGGTGAGTAGTACGCCATTTTATTACCTCCTTAGGTTAAATATAACAAATTTCGCATTTATTGGCCAGTATTTCTAGTTATTAAGTAAATAGTTTATTAAAAACAATAACCCGTTATTAGAAAAGTTATCTAAATCTTGAGGGTTAGCATGCATAATATGAGGGTGATGAACAGAATAGTCAAATATTATTTTTATTTTACTTTGTTTAACATTAACTCCTCCATTGACAACAAACAATGCGTTGAAATTCACTAGAAATTCATTACTAAAACAATGCTTATGTGCCGGATTATTAGATACGTTTATATATTCTCTTAATACCTTTTCTAGTCCTAATTCACTAACAATTTGTTCATTTTCACCTTTTCCATTTACGTTATAGGTAGTTTTTGCAGGAAAAGAGTGTTTTTCAGCAAAATATCTTAGAGATTGATCTAGTAAAGTTCTAGATAAAATAGCGGATGCAATAGGATATTTTGTATAGTTAATAGTTGTTATTTCATTACATATATCTATTATCCCTACACTTCTTTTAGATGATAAATCAAGTTTATTAAAAATTAAATTTTTCAAAAACTTGCCCTTCTTTGGATTAGGATCTTTTTTTAAATTAAAATCATCTTCATTAGAAGCAGCATCTTCATTAGAAGCAGTGCCTTCATTAGAAGCAGCATCTTCATTAGAAGCAGCATCTTCATTAGAAGGAAGATTGTTATGAGAAGCTTCGATTATCCTTTTGAATTCTATATCCAATTCGTTAAATAATTTCTTTCTTGCATCTGCATTGGTTATTATATAATGGGATTCACCATTAATTTTATTTGTAATTAACTGAAATTTCAATTTAAACACTTCTGGATTACCAATGATTTGGAAATCACCATCTATTTTATTTACTTCTAGCCAAGCTTGCCCATCACGAGAGAATAACCGAGTCCAATTAGTTTTAGTGATATTTTCGCGTAATTTACCGTTTAAAATTCCTTGATCTTCTAATTTGTTTAAAAAGGCAAATATAGGATCATGTAATCCTTTATTCCTTTTATGTCGAGCTTTTTCATTAGACCCCCAAGTTACAGCTCCTGCACCACCTTGCTCACCCTGATGTTTTAATTCCATAGCATGATCTAAAATATTTTGGTCACGTGTTATATAACACATAACTTTTGAAGGTGGAGCATTATACTCTTTTAACAAATTATTTACTCGAACAAATAATTTTATATTTGAAGATACTATTAAATTAGGATTATTTAGAATTTTTATTGCAGCAACTCTCCTGTTTCCTTCTTTGCTATATAAAGTATTGTTATTGGTAAGTAAAAGTCCAATAAGATCGATAGGGTTTTGACCATAATCTAAAATATCTTTCATCAAAGCAAATATTTTATTATTGAAATTTTTTGTTGTCATAAGTTCTTCTAAAGCCAATGCGTCTTCTTCGACAGGGTTATGTCTGGGATTGCTTGGATCTAAACTTATATCATCTATATCAACTAAAGCATATCCTTCACTATATTTCATTTTTTATCACTCCTTTTTTTAAATCAATTCCATTACAGAATGCCATACTTTTAATGGAATTCCCTTTTCCATGGCAATGAAATCTATATTTTCTTCATTTTTTATATTAATATCACTCATTAGAAGCTTGCAGGCAAAACTGTTTGCTTCTTTTTCTATTTTAGTTTTGTATACCCTTGTGAGGTAATTAAAGCTTATATCACATTGATAATGTAACAAGTAGTGGCCAAGCTCGTGAGCCTTTAAAAACTGTTCGTAATTCTCATCTAAATCTGGCTGAATAAAGATTGTTGCTTTCCCATAAAAGTCTATTACCAATCTTGATTCAACCGTTTTCCCTCTCAGTTCTTTGTGTATTATGTCTATGTCAAAATAATCTAATGTCTCGTTCAATCCGTTTTGATTGTAATATTCAATTACTTCATGAACTTCCATCATTATTTTTTCCTGTGTTTCTTTGCCATGATTTGTAGCATTTCGGATAGATCCTCAGCCATTTCAATTATTTCTTCTTCAGACATAGTATCGAGGTCGTAACCACAGTTATTTGCTACTACAGGAACTCTTAGAATGAATTCCATCGCATCAGTTACTGATTCGAAGTGGTCGGGGATGTAAGTCGAGTTTTCTTCGTCAATAGTCCCTAGCTCTCTATAGCTGTTTCTAACCAAGGTTTTTCCTAATAAATAATTCATATCTACATTAAAATAATCTGCAATTATTTCTAATGTTTCATAATTAGGTTCGCGTTTACCATTTTCATACATACCAATAGCACTATGAGATAAACCTAATTGTTCACTTAAATATCTTTGAGATATATTTCTTTCTTGCCTTAACTGAGAAAGCACATCTTTAAATTTTCTCATTGTTATATCTCCTTTCAATTAAAGTATACAACAAAGTGTTGACAAAGTAAATGAATAAAACAACATTTCGTTGTTGACAACGGAATGTTGTCATGGTAAGATTTTGGTGTGGAAACAAAGTGTTGTCACAGAAAGGAGGAACGTATGAACGAAATTGATCCAAAATTGGTGGGAAAAAGACTGATAAAGTTAAGAGGTAAAAAAACACAAGATGAAGTATCTAGAGAAATAGGTATTACATCACAAGCTTTATCTAATTATGAGCAAGGTATTAGAATTCCCAGAGATAATATAAAAAAGAGAATTGCTAGTTACTATGGTCAATCAGTACAAAAAATTTTTTTTGACTAGTTGCTCACAATATGTTGTCGTTGTAACGCTTGTTTAAAACAGATTAAGGAGAGGCTATGGAATCTAACAAAGTGACTTTGGAATCTAAAAATGACAAATATAAAGTACTGATTAATGGAATAGAAGTAAAAAACATAACAAACATTTCTATAATTAAATATTCATCAAATAAAACGAGCATAAAGATTGAGTTTGATTGTGAATTAGAAACAAAAGAACAGTAATAGCTACTGTCCTATTTGCTGATTGATTAAATTGGTAAGAACCTGTGCGGCCACGTTTTCCATAATATTTAGTGATACTGAAGAAAACTTAGATATTTTTTCTTTAGTTGTTTTCCAAACACCATCGTCTCTAATGTTATCTAGAAATTTGTGACCATTCCATGTTATTTCGTTTACATACACATCAGCACTACCGCTAATAAACTTACTGACTCTTGCTTTAATATATCCAGCTTCTTCCAATTTCATAGCTGTGTATATGAGTTCGTCAGTAGTATAGCCTTCGACTTGGATTTGACTAATTACAATTAGATTATTTATAGATGAGTTGTCTTCTATGTAAAGTAGTAAATCACGTACACAATCATTATTTAATCTCATTTGTTTTACACCTCCTCCCAGATATCATTTTAGCATATTTTGTCGGGGGAAAAACGTGAAGTCTTGGACGGTAGAAAGGAATTTTAAAAAAAGGAGAATCTTATGAATGAATCACAACCAATTGAATTAAAGAATCAACGAGTATTAACAACCAAACAGTTAGCAGAAGTGTATGAAACTACTGAAACAAATATTAAAACTAATTTTAATAGAAATAAAGAAAGATTTATTGAGGGTAGAGATTACTACTATCTAAAAGGTAATGAACTCAAGGAGTTCAAGAGCTTCGTTACTGATAGTAACCTAGTTAATCCAAGAGCTCCGCAGTTATATTTATGGACTGAACGTGGTGCTAACCGGCATTCTAAAATTCTAGATACTGACAGAGCTTGGCAACAGTTCGATGTATTAGAGGAAACATATTTTAAAGTAAAAAACAGCATTCCTCAAATCAAAACAGATCCAATATCTTTATTCAAATTAACTTATGAGGTAGTTGATCAGATAAATGAACGTGTGTCAGCTTCGGAGAAGAAGATTGAATTACTAGAGGGAAATATTATTGTCACATACGAACAGTCAAGAATGATTGGTCGGACGGCAACAAACAAAGTTACTGAGTTTCTTGGGGGCAAAGGATCTAAAGCCTATATACATTTATACAAAAGAGTATTTGCTTTATTCTGGAATGATTATAGAAAAGCTATGCACGTTCAGTCTTATAAGCGGACATTGAAATCAGATTATGAAAAAGCACTTAAATTTATTAATGACTGGAAACCTGAAAATGCAGTAGAGGCAGCAATTGATCTATTAGTTGTAAATGAAGGAAAGAAGAAAAAATTATGAGTGTAAATTTAATAATTACGATTTTAGTATTTGTGATAGCTGTTTTGTTTTATATAAATCTAAAGTGTATTCAGAGAAATCATGAGCTTTATCTAAGTATTTGTAAACTTATTGATGCATTTGATTACCATGCTGGCGAAAATTTAAAAACTCAGAAAGCAATTCTTCAAACTCAAAATTTGACCTGCAGGTGGGCGGAACTAATGACTAAACAGAAAGAGGTGAGGGAAACTGATGAAACAGATTACTAATGTTTATGTTGAGCCGTTCAGGAGAACGTGTGCAGTAATTGATGTAGATACAAATTCTTTAGGGATATTTATTGAGCAGGGACGAAGTCTAAAAAAGCTTAAATCTTGTATAAGAACGTGGCTAAAGAAAAAAAAGAGGTGGGATAGACGTACGTCTTCAATGGTGAATAAAGCAATTAAAAATTATCAAAGGAGGTGAGAAAGATGGAAAAGGTTGAAGCTCTAGGCGTTACGTTTGAAGAGATTAAAGAACGTACGGGACTGAGTAAGGATTTTGTGATTAGTGCAGTTGTTAATGGATCCTTTCCAGGTAGTTACAAAATAACAGAGTGCGGAAAGCGATACATTTATGTTCCGCGAGGCGCATTTGAAGATTATATGACAAAGTGGCATCGGGAGCCGAGTGAAAAGCTGATTGATGCGTTGATAATTGCGTACAACAAAAGTACAAAAAAAGGCACTGCGCCAACAGTACCTAACAAAATTAAACCATCTTCATTATAGAAGATATTTAGGAGGAAGTCAAAGTGGAAGATAAGATTAAGGCTTTAGTAAAAGAATTATTTGATTCAGGCATGACTTTAGATGAAATCATTGAAACTGTAGCATCTATTGCGATGACTGAGGACTTTAAGAGGAGCACCAACCATGAACCTCAATAATCTAAGACCTCGCGGTATCTTAACAATTGTATTAGCTATTTATCTAGCAGCGGAATTATTAACGGGAGTTATAGGGATGCTCTTATGAAAGATCGTACTTTTATCAAAATACTGATATTTGCTTTAGCAATGTTCATTGCGCTAAGTGTTTACCAGGTATTAGTAATTAGAAATTTAAAGTCCAGTCTCGAGACAGTAACAAAGGATCGGGACCAGATCATAGAAAGATATAACAGAGGAGGATAGAGAATGGCGCCAAAGATAGTGTGTATAAATGTTTTTCAGGGAGTTGGTATTGAGGGTCAGGTTGAACTAGGGGAGTATTCTGGAGACAGTACAGAAACTAGAATTAAATTAAGGGCTAATGAAGGGTTTCTAGGTGACTTAGATCTAGACATTAATTTTCATGGCACTTTGGAAAGGGCAGCTTTAGCTGTAGCGTTAATGGAAGTATCATGTGCGCTAATAAAAGGGGGTGATTAAAGATGTCAACTGAAGACACAAGTGATTTAAAAAGATTTGAAGATGCCGACAGATACATGCAGCGATGTGATGACTGCGGTAATGAATGTGATGATTTAATCGAAACAGAAATCGGGTATCTGTGTCCGTACTGTTTTGATGAATTTATAAAATAAAAATTGGGGGATGATTAAATGGAAGTAAAAGTTGAAGTAGGTTTATCAAAAGGTCTAGAAGGCCTTTTGAACCGTTTTATTAGTGCGATTGAAGGGTCAGGTACTTCAAATAAAGTATCTAAAACCTGTCATGCGAGACCTGTAGATGCCACGGCCAGGGAAACTGTGGAAGTGAAAACAGAACTGGTGACAAAAGCAGAATCAGTTAGTGATGTTGAAATGGTCAAGCCGGTAGAAGAACCAAATGAAGAAGATAATGATGAGGACATTAATTATCCCGCATTAAGAAAAGAAATTAAAAAACTTGGCATTAAATTAGTACAGGCTAAGAAACAAAGCGAAGTTAAGGCACTGACAGCTAAGTACGGGTATACAAAAATGGACGAGCTGCCTGATGATAAATTAGCAGTTTATTTGGAAGATCTAAAGGAGATTCAAAATGGATAAGACTGTAGATCATTCCCAACGGGACCACGCACTTCTTAGTGCCAGCGGTGCATCAAGGTGGCTTAAATGTCCGCCTTCCGCACGTCTGGAAGATGAACTTCCGGACACAACAAGCGAATTTGCCAAAGAGGGGACTGTTGCTCATGAAGTATGCGAAATACTTCTTAGAAAGCATCTGGGACTTATTGCAAAGGCTACGGCCACTAAAAATATAAACAAGCTTAAAAAAGATGATCCCTTCAGTGATGAAATGATTGATTATGCCAATGACTACATTGATTACATAACTGAAAAGGCTAAAAGTGATGATGCTGTAATTCTTGTTGAAGAACAGCTTGATTTTTCTAAATATGTACCTGAAGGGTTTGGTACCGGTGACTGTATCATCGTTCAGGACGGAGTACTGACCATTATTGATTTCAAATACGGCAAAGGCGTATCGGTCAGTGCTGAAGATAACCCTCAGATGATGCTTTATGCTTTAGGTGCTGTAGAAATGTTTGGCTTTATCTATGAGTTCGATAAAGTGGAAATGTGTATCTTTCAGCCGCGTATCGGTAATATCAGTGAATCAGTTGAAACAGTTGAAGAACTTATTAAATGGGGTGAACTTACGGTAATTCCAACTGCAAAGCTTGCTTTTGCTGGTGACGGTGAATTTTATGCTGGTGATCACTGCAGATTCTGTAAGCTGAGAAACAAATGTAAATGTCTTGCCGACTACTGTTTAGAAACAGTAAAGGATGAATTTGAGGACCTTGACGGCAAGCTTGACAAATCATTATTAGCTCCTGAAGATATTGCAATGATCCTCGGGCGAATGAAAACCGTTCAGAACTGGTTAAAAGATGTTGAAAGCTATGCAATCAATGGTGTACTGGACGGTACTCTTGAAGTACCAGGCTACAAAGTTGTAGAAGGCAGAAGCAATCGAGCCTATACAGATCAGGGGAAAGTGGTGACCGCTTTGACGGCTAATGGATATCCTGAGTCAGTACTTTTTGAAAAGAAATTATTATCAATAACCGCAATGGAAAAAGTCGTTGGTAAAAAGAACTTTAATACCCTTTTGGCAGATCTAATTGAAAAGCCAAAAGGAAAACCGACAATTGTACCATTAAGCGATAAACGTGAACCGTACAGTATCGCAAATGAATTTGAAATAGAAGAAAATTAAGAAAAGAGGATAAATGGATATGAGTAAAAGAATTAAATTAAACAACGTAAGATTAAGCTATGCAAATGTGTTTACAGCACGTGCAATGGAGGAGGGGCAGGAGCCTAAATATTCAACTCAGGTTATCGTTCCCAAGGATCATCCACAGATCAAAGAATTTAAAAAAGCTATCTTGGAAGTAGCTAAGGACAAGTTTCCTAAGCTGGTTAAGGATAATAAAATGCCAGCCAAATTAAAAAGTCCATTGCGCGATGGCGATGATGAACGTGATGATGAACCGGAAGTATACGGCGGGATGTATTTCTTTAATGCAAACAATAAGAAACGTCCTACTGTTGTGGATCGTGACAGAACTCAGCTTACTGAAGATGACAATGTAATTTACAGCGGCTGCTATGCAAATGTTATTGTTGATCTGTTTGGCTATGACACTGCAGGCAATAAGGGGGTATCAGCTGCGTTATGCGGTGTGCAGTTCAAAAAAGACGGTGAAGCTCTTGGTGGCAAAGGTGTAACGGCTGACGACTTCGATGAGGAAGAAGCTGATGAAGATGACTACGACATCTAAGATTCTCCACGTTGATATAGAAACATTTTGTGAATTAGATCTAAGCAAGACGGGTGTGTATGCCTACGCATCGCATCCGTCTTTTGAAATTCTTTTGTTTGCATATGCATGGGATGATGGACTCGTAAAATGCATCGACATGGTCAATGATGAATTTCCGTATGAACTTTTAGAGGCACTTGAGGATCCTGATGTAGTCAAAGCGGCTCATAACGCAAATTTTGAAATGACATGTATTGGTGAATACTTCATGATCGACGTTGACCCAAGGCAGTGGATATGTACGATGGTGCTTGCAATGCAAAATGGTTTACCAGGTTCATTAAATAATCTGGGAGGTGCATTAAATTTTGAAGAACAGAAAATGGCGGTAGGAACAACTTTAATTAACTACTTTTCCAAGCCCTGCAAGCCAAGCAAGGCCAATGGTCAGAGAACAAGAAATCTGCCAAGACATGATCTGGATAAATGGGAAACCTTTATTGAATACTGTATCCGTGATGTCGAGGTAGAACAGAAAGCCTATAACTATCTTAAGGGTTTCAAACAGCCTGAATGGGAACGTGATATTTATATTCTTGATCAGGAAATAAATCGAAGAGGTATCATGATTGACCAGCGGTTTGTAAAAAATGCGGTGGATATGGATATCGGCATTACTGAAACTTATATCAATGAATTGAAGGAGATTACAGGATTATCCAATCCAAACAGTACCGCACAGTTTAAGCAGTATCTCGCTAAAGCGGGTATCGAGTGCAAATCGTTTACTAAGAAGACAGGTCCTGAACTTCTGGAATCTGTTGAAGATTCAGCTATCAAAAGGGCTATACAGTTAAAACTTTTACTGGGCAAGACCAGTACTGCTAAATATGAGGCAATGCTAAGAGCTGATAACGGCGATCATCGAATACGCGGTTTATTTCAATATTATGGGGCTAACAGAACTGGCAGATGGGCTGGACGACTGGTCCAGTTGCAGAACCTTACACAAAACCATTTGGAGGAACTTGATATGGTGCGTGAGCTTGTCAAAGACAATGACCTAGATACTTTGAATCTTTTGTATGAGAGTGTACCTGATACGCTGTCTCAGCTTATCAGGACAGCATTTATTGCAAAGGACGGTTGCAAGTTCATAGTGGCCGATTACAGCGCTATAGAGGCACGTGTAATCGCATGGCTTGCCAATGAGAAGTGGCGTCAGGACGTATTTAAAAATAATGGCGATATCTATTGTGCCTCGGCAAGTGCCATGTTTAAGGTCCCAGTGGTAAAGCATGGTGTCAATGGACATTTACGACAAAAAGGGAAGATTGCGGAGCTTGCATTAGGTTATGGCGGGGGTCCTGCTGCCTTAAAATCAATGGGCGCTCTTGAAATGGGTATTGATGAGGATGAACTTCCTAAACTGGTAAAAATGTGGCGCAATTCCAATAAAAGAATAGCTACTTTATGGAAAAAAGTAGGTAATGAAGCAATCGACGCTATTTATCAACAGACGATTAGAAGAGGTGTTGATAAGGTGCTGTTTGGATTTAAGCGAGGCAATCTCATTATTAAGCTTCCTTCAGGGCGTAAACTGTGTTATCAGGGGGCAAAGATCGTTGATACTGAAAAAGGTCCTAAGATATCGTACAAAGGCATAAATCAGGTATCAAGAAAGTGGGAACTTACTGATACATGGGGCGGCAAGCTTGTCGAAAATATTGTTCAGGCAATTGCGCGTGACTGTCTCGCCCAGGCGATGCTGAGGCTTCGTGATGCGGGCTATGAAATAGTAGCTCATGTACATGATGAGGTGATTATAGAAGCTCCTGTGGAAGCAAATGTAGATGATGTGTGCAGTATCATGGGCGAACCGTTAGACTGGGCGCCAGGGCTTATTTTGAATGCAGACGGCTACGAGACAAAGTATTACAAAAAAGATTAATGAAAAAGGGGCGTAACGAATGAAATTTGACCAGGAACTTGATATAGCTGTGGGAACCAGTCGAAAACAGAAGAAATGGAAAAATACCAGGATGTACTGGTCTGAGCTAGTTGATAAGCTCTCAACCACTGTACGTACTCCTGAAACTATCGGTGACTACAAGAAGATGCCGAAGTCAAAGCAGGACGATATCAAGGATGTCGGCGGTTTTGTCGGCGGTTATCTTGAAAAGGGAAGTCGTTCTAAGGTTAAACACCGTCAAGTCATTGCATTAGATATTGATTTTGGCGATATAAGTATATGGGACAGCTGGGAACTGCTCTACGGCAATGCCAGCTGCATCTATTCCACGCATAAGCATGAAGCGGCTAATCAAAGACTGCGGATCATAATTCCGCTTGACAGAAAGGTAAATGTTGAGGAATATCAGGCGATAGCTAGAAAGATAGCGTATAACCTAGGCATAGATGCCTTTGATGATACCACCTATCAGCCCCAGAGGCTAATGTACTGGCCAAGCACTTCAAGCAATGGCGATTATGTATTCAGGTTTATTGATTCAGAATTCATAAGTGCTGATGATATTCTTAATGAATATGAAGACTGGAAAGATATTACATCATGGCCGACAAGCAGCCGTTCCGGCGATGTAATGAAAAAGGAAATCCGTAAACAGAAGGATCCTTTAGAGAAACCGGGAGTAATAGGTGCATACTGCCGTGCCTATGACATCCACGAGGCAATTGAAAAATTTATAGAGGATTATGATCGGTGTGCAGTGGACAACCGTTATACGTATACAAAAGGGAGTACTGCTGCAGGTGTTATTACTTATGATGATAAGTTCAGCTACTCGCATCACGGTACTGACCCAGCAAGCGGGGTATTGTGCAATGCTTTTGACTTGGTAAGGCTGCATAAATTTAAGGAGCTTGATGAAGAGGCTAAGATCGATACACCATCAAATAGACTCCCAAGTTTCAAGGCCATGGAAGAATTTGCAACTAAGGATAAGAGAGTAATAAAGGAAATAATACAAGCTAAGAACACTATTATCGAAGAGTTTGACGATGAATCAGACTGGGAAGAGAAACTGCAGGTTACCAAGAGTGGAGTTGTTATTTCAAATTATTTCAATATTGAACTGATACTTAACAATGACCCGCATTTTAAAGATAAATTAGGATATAACGAACTTTCCAAGCGCTTCTATGCTCTATGTGATTTGCCGTGGCGTAAGGTGCATAAGTGGGATGCTGAGTTGACTGATAATGACGATGTCTACATCCGTTCCTACTTAGACCGGAAATATGGTATCACGGGTAAAGATAAGATATTTGATGCAACTGTCAAGGCCTGTCAAAAACACTCATTTCACCCTATAAAAGAGTACTTGGAGGGTCTTGAGTGGGACGGCAAGAAAAGAATAGATACTTTATTAATTGATTACTTTGGAGCTCGCGACTGTGAATATGTTAGGGCGGTAACGCGTAAAACCCTGTTAGCTGCAGTTACAAGGGTGTACAAGCCAGGGTATAAGTTTGATACTATGCTTACGCTGATGGGCGCACAGGGCTGCGGAAAATCAACATTCGTAAGAAAACTGGCTGTTAACTGGTATACCGATTCGATTAAAGATATTAAAAATAAGGATGCTTTAGAGGGACTTCAGGGTATCTGGTTTGTTGAGTTCAGCGAGCTTACTGCAATGAAAAAGAGCGATGCCGAAACGATTAAATCCTTTTTATCAGGGACTACAGATCGTTTTAGAAAGGCGTATGGCCGCAGGACCGAGAATTATCCTAGACAGTGTATTTTCATCGCTACAACGAATGAGAGTGCTTTTTTGAGAGATAAGACCGGCAACCGGCGCTACTGGATCGTTAGTGGCAATGCCAAGGGTAAATCAAGAAAAAGCGTATTTGATGATCTAACCGAGGGAGAGGTTAACCAGATATGGGCAGAAGCCAAGTATCTTTATGATAATTCTAATGAACCGTTATTTTTAGATGAGGAGCTGGAAAAAGCGGCTAAAGAGGAACAGGAGTTCTTCATGGTTGAGGATCCTAATGAACTAATTATAAAGGATTATCTGGATAGGCTGTTACCTGATAACTGGGATGATATGGACTTATATGATCGTCAGGATTTCATTAATTTCGATAAGGCGGGAACTGTGCAAAGGACAAAAGTATGTTCAGCAGAAATATGGTGTGAAGCACTCGGGTATGATGATACCAAGAAATTAAATGCCTATGAGATAGCGAATATTAACAAGATAATAGAGAGTACAGGTGTGTGGGAAAAACAGAGAAGTCCAATGAAATTTAGGTTATACGGTCCCAAAAGAGGATATAGAAGGGTAAACAACTGAGGTGAACAGGCTACAATCTGGTGTTTATTCTTGTATACCCTGTTTATTGATGAAGTAAACAGGTAAACAGGAAATATCTCGATGTTTACTGTGGTGTTTACCACGTTAAACCCTTACGTGATAAGGCTTTCAAGAGATCGGTAAACAAGTAAACACTAAATATATATACAGTATTAAATATTAATATAAATTATATAAAATGCCCGCCTAAACGCAATATGGGTGTATTACGCGTAGGGAAGGTGTTGTTGTATACAGGAGGAAAATAATGATATGATTATCGAATTAGAAATTGGTGATAAGACCGTTGAAGCATTTCGAAGAATATTCAAATCGAAGGAAGAAGTGGATTATCGAGAAATAAAATTAGTTGTAAACGAGTTAAAAATAAGTAGACGGGACTTAGCGTTAGTGAGATTGTGGTTAGGTGTGAAATCACTAGAACGCCCTGACTATAGTCGGCATTGGCTTTTGAGGTATGGTTCGGAGGGTAGGAGAAAATTATATGGCATGGAACAGCAGAACTAATAACAAACCAGAAAAAGAAATAGAGGAATACTTAGTTGAACGAATAAAAGACCTTGGGGGCATGTGTCCAAAGTGGAACAGTCCAGGAACCAAAGGGGTTCCTGATCGGATCGTATTGATGCCAAATTCAATGATATGTTTTGTAGAGACAAAAAGAGAAAAGGGCGGAAGAATATCGCCGATGCAGGAGTGGAGAGCCAAGCAGCTTAAGCAGTACGGTTTTATAACTTTTTTCATCAACACAAAACCGCAGGTAGATAAGCTGGTAGCGAGCCTGATGAAAGGTGAGATTCCTGATGCAGTTTAAGCCATATGCGTATCAGGAAAAATCCATCAACTGGATCCTGAACCACAAAAGATGCGGACTTCTGTTAGATATGGGGCTGGGCAAAACGATATGCACGTTGGTTGCAATCGAAGATTTAATCTACAACCGAATGGATATTCAAAAAGTTTTGATTGTAGCACCGATACGGGTGGCGCAGAGTACATGGTCAGGTGAAATTGAAAAGTGGCAGAATATATCGCACCTGAGATATTCGATTGCGGTTGGAAGTCCTAAGCAACGTATTGAAGCATTGAATCGTGATGCAGATATATACATAATCAATCGTGAAAATGTTGTGTGGCTGATTGAAAACCACAAATGGGACTTTGATATGTGTGTCATAGACGAGCTCTCAAGCTTCAAGAATAATCAGGCAAAACGGTTCAAGGCACTTAGAAAATATATTGGGAGATGTAGAAGAGTTGTAGGACTTACTGGAACACCGGCCCCCAATGGCTTGATGGACCTTTGGCCGCAAATATATCTTCTTGATCAGGGGAAACGTCTCGGAAAGACTATATCACAGTACCGGCAGCGGTATTTCAAACCGGGAAGGTCAAATGGATATGTCGTTTATGATTATGTGCCGTTACCAGATGCTGATAAAGAAATCTATGACAGGATAGAAGATATCTGTATCTCGATGAAGAAAGAAGATTATCTGGATATGCCTGACAAGATATTCAATAATGTTGAAGTAGAACTTGATACAAGAGCATTTGAATACTATAAACGTCTTGAAAAAGACGCAGTAATTGAGCTGGGTACAAGTGATGCAGTACTTGCCTCTAATGCTGCAGGTACGTGTAACAAGCTTCAGCAGATTGCAAACGGTGCGGTTTATACTGAAGAACATTCGGTGGTAAAAGTCCATGATTCAAAACTGGATGTTCTTGAGGACCTTATCGAAAGTGCAAACGGTCAGCCGGTAATTGTGTTTTATCAGTTCAAGCATGACCAGGCAAGAATTCAGGAGCGTTTTGAAACCAGGGAACTAAAGAATGATCAGGACGTAAAAGACTGGAATGATGGAAATATTCCTATCCTTCTGGCTCATCCGGCCAGTATCGGTCATGGTCTTAATCTTCAGCACGGAGGACATATCATAATCTGGTTTGGCCTTACATGGTCGCTTGAGCTTTATATGCAGGCAAATGACCGTTTGTACCGCCAGGGGCAGGATAAGGCGGTACTGATCTATCACATCATTGCAAAAGGGACTGTGGATCAGCGGATAGTCAAAGCACTTGAAAATAAAGAACGTGGTCAGGAGGCGCTTATGGATTATGTAAAAGCAAAAATTGAAGAGTATGGAGTACGTTAATAAAAGTTAAGATTGTACGTATAGGCCGAGGAGGAAGTCAGGATGAATAAAAAATGCTGTCATTGCAGCCATTTAAATTATAAAGATTCAAAAGCAGAAAAAAGAGGTTATTACTGTTATCATCCAGATAATATTTTAAAACCAAGGTTAGTAAAAGAATGTGCCAGGTATCAGATGGGTTACAGAACACCCCGCTGGTGTCCGCTGAAGGAGCTAAATAAATGAAAGTAGAATTAAGTGAAATTTTAAAAATTGTTGCCGGTCTTGGCGGTACCGACGCATCTGACGAATACAGTAAAGGCTGGGATGAAGCTGTTGATGCAGTGTATAGTGAAATTAATAAGCTTGGTGAAGCTGAATCCAGAAAACTAGCTTATGATTATGAGCACGAATGTATTGAGTTAAAAAAACGTCTTGATGATTTAATCTGTGAAAATAAGATGTTAAGAGCTGATCGTGAAAATGAAAAAGAGTACAGCAGTACACTTGAGAGTGTATTAAAGGCAGTTAATCTTCTAACAGATACTGTTACAAAATAAGGAGGATTTAGAAATGACTAAACAAGAACTCATGAAGGAGCTGTTGGATCGTTACCAGCAGCTTGATTCGCTTGAAGGATGCAAAAGTGCTAAGGACACAGTCGTATTGTATATACGCAAGCTGGAAGTTAAACTTAAAGAAATGCTGTAGGAGGAGAATGAATGGACTACAACGAAAAGGTACAGTATTTAAAATCCTATAGGGATAAGTTAGATCAGCTTACATATGTTGATGGACAAATAATGGGGATAAAAGCTATAAGCTATGGTCCAGCTTTAGGAACAAGACAATCAATTGAACAACTATATGCAAAAAAAGAAGCAATATTTAATGAAATGGAAAAGATAGAGCATACGATCGATACTTTGAAAAACATCCAGGAGCGTCTGGTGTTGAAATATGCATATATTCACTTGATGCAGTATGACGAAATCGCTAAAAAAATGGGTTTTTCAGAGCGTAATGTGTATCGCTATCGTCGAAATGCTATAAATAATCTTGAAATTTAATAAAGTTGTCAGTCCGTGTCATGGTATGGCAGTGAAATAGGTGGTATTATGGTAATGTGGTCTTTTGGTTAAGACACACAGATGATTAATTTCTTTTTGGTTGATTCGTGTTTCTTATACTTCCCCTTGATTATACAAATATGAAAAAGCTCATTCTCCCAGAGCTTTTTTTGTCTCCAGATAAAGCGGCATCACCTGGTGCTGATATGCCATTCATTTAATGCCTCCTTTCATTAATATTCGTGGTGTCGCTTTATGTGGAATGACGTGATATAATTAAGATAATTATAAAAAATATGGGAGGAGAAAAAGGGTATATGGAATCAATTTATATCACTATTATATCTTCACTACTATCTGGAATAGTAGCTACATTTATAACAGTTATTTATTATAAAAGACAAGAACGGAGACAGCGCAAACTAGATTTGTTAGCGTCTATTATGCGCAATATTAATGCTATAACAAGACCGATTGATGAGAATAGAAAAACTCAGCTTGCAGGATTTTTAAATGAAGCTTTTATAGTTTTTAATGAAAACAGTGAAATTTTAAGGCAACTAGAAAATTTGAAAGAAAATGTAACGAATGAAAAACTTATAAAGGTTGTTAAATTAATGTGTCAAGATTTAAAAATAGATTATACAAACTTAACTGATGAATTCATATCTAAACCATTTAAATAAACCACACAAGTTGTGGTTTTTCTTTTATCCAAATATGGCAGGATATAGCAAGTAGCAGCTTACCAGGGTCCTTTCCTGGAGTTGGTGGTGCAATTCCACCTCCTGCAACCAGTTTAATATTATCAGCGGACAATAGTTCGCTTTTTTTGATTATAGAAAGTGAGGTGTCGTTTATGACCGAAAAACAAAAGATATTTGCAGATGAATATTTGATTGATCTAAACGGCACCAGAGCATATAAAGCTGCTTATCCTAATATCAAAAGCGATAATGCTGCTGCAGTTAGAGCAAATAAACTTTTGAAGAAAAAAGAAATCTGGGATTATATTCAGCAGCGTCTGGATGAAATCGCCAGTAAACGTGTTGCTAAACAACAGGAAGTCATGGAATATCTAACTTCAGTAATGCGTGGTGAATCAACTTCGAGTGTACTGGCCATGTGCGGTGACGGCATGCAGGAGGTTATTGAGAAACCGCCTGATGAAAAGGAAAGTCTAAGGGCTGCTGAACTATTAGGGAGACGTTATGGAATGTGGACTGAAAAGGTTGATGTTACTTCCAATGGCAAAACGATGATAGTTGATGATATAGATGGCTAAAAAAGTTAGTTTGAAGTCAATAATTGGTCCTGCGTTTTGGGATGTGCATAAACTGATTAAGGAGTGCGAATATACCCATTACTGGTTAAAAGGTGGTCGAGGGTCTCTTAAATCATCATTTATAGGAATTGAAATTCCTTTAGGCATTATGAGAGATGCACAAAATGGCCTAATGTCTAATGCAGTTGTTATTAGAAGGGTAAAGGATACTTTGAGAGGTTCAGTATATGAACAGATCAAATGGGGTATTTATATGCTTAACGCTCAGGAGGATTGGGAAATACCTGAATCCAAACTACAAATGACATATAAGCCAACAGGACAGGTTATTTTATTCAAGGGTGCTGATAACCCAAAGAAACTTAAATCTACAAAGGTATTTGTCGGATATGTGAAATATGTATGGTATGAAGAATGTGATGAGTTTGAATCCTACGATAAGATCAGGAATATTAATCAGTCTCTTTTGCGTGGTGGTCCTGAATATTGTGTATTCTACTCGTTTAATCCTCCTGAAAGTCAAAGAAACTGGTGTAATAAGCAAGTCCTTATCAAAAGACCAGATACTTACATAAGTCATACTACTTATCTTCAGGCGCCGAGAGAGTGGCTTGGCGAGCAGTTTCTTATTGAAGCGGAGCATTTAAAGGTTATTAATGAAGAAAAGTACAATCATGATTATCTTGGAGAAGTTACGGGCACTGGCGGTGAAGTGTTCACTAATCTTGATATTAGAGAAATCAGTGATGATGAGATTGCAGTATTTGATCGTTTGAAGAACGGACTTGATTTTGGTTATGCCGGTGATCCATTAGCTTATTTAAAAATGAATTATGACAAGACGAGAAGACGTCTTTTTATTTTTGGTGAGGTTTATGGTACACGTCTTTCAAACAAGAAAGCAGTAAAGAAAATAAAAAAACTAAATCCTTTAAACAAATTAGTTACAGCAGATAGTGCTGAACCTCGTACAATTAACGAATTCAAGTTGTTGGGATTAAATATCGTTGGTGCAAAGAAAGGACCTGACAGTGTAGAAAACGGGATTAAATGGCTTCAGGATCTAGAACAGATAATTATAGACCCCACACGATGTCCTAACGCTGCTAGAGAGTTTAATGACTATGAAATTGAAAAGGATAGGGAGGGAAACTTAAAAGGTGAATTTCCTGATAAGAATAATCATACGATTGATGCAGCTCGTTATGGATGTGAAACAGATGTTATTAGAAATAAAGCAAGAGCAGGTAAAAACCGCTCTAAATATACAAATCAAGGAGGTAGCTGATGAAAAATTTTACAATCGATGCTAATGATTATGATGAAACAAATCTAAATAAAACGATGATTAGGGATTTAATTCGTAAGCACTCTAGCGTGGCATCTAAAATTAGAAAAAATCAGCGCTATTATGATGGTAAACATAAGGTTCAAGGGCGAACTAAAAAAATAAAGGGTTCCAGTAATAATAAAGTTGTATGTAATCACGCAAAGGATATAAGCGATACTGCGACGGGTTACTTTTTAAGCTCGGCTATATCATTTTCTACAAGTGACAAGAAAATGAATATTGATAAACTTACAGACGCATTTGATTTGGCTGATGTTGACGATGTTGATCATGACAATGCGCTTGATATGAGTGTTGCAGGTGTTGCGTATGAGTATGTCTATGTTAAAGAAAATGAGACAACACCAGTATCAAAAAATCTAGAACCGGAACATACATTTCTAGTATGTGATGATACTATTGAAGAAAATATTCTTTTTGGGGTTTATTACTATCGCTTTAAAGATGCTGTTACCGGAAAGTACAAATACAAGGCTACTGTTGGAACAGAAAATTATATCTATGAGCTGCTGCTTGAAGGAACTTATGAAAACAATGTTTATGTAGATGAAGAACCAAAAGAACATTTTTTAGGTGATGTCCCGATTATTCAGATTCTAAATAATAAAAATGGAGTTGGTGATTTTGAACAACAGATTAGTTTAATTGACGCTTACAACACGTTGATGAGTGACCGCGTAAATGACAAAGAACAGTTTGTTGAAGCGCTTCTTGTAGTTTATGGGGCTTTGATGGGCGATGATGAAGAAGAAGTCAGTGAGGTAGTTAAGATACTTAAAGAAAATGGTTTACTTGAGTTACCGCTTGATGCAAAAGCAGAATACATTGCTAGAACTTTTGATGAATCGGGAATGGAAGTATTAAGAAAAGCTATTAAAGAAGATATTTATACATTCAGCCATGTTCCTAATCTTACTGATGAAAACTTTGTTGGCAACAGTTCAGGTGTGGCAATGGAATATAAGTTACTTGGTCTTGAGATGATAACTAAAACTAAAGAGCGTTATTATAAAAAAGCACTTAAACAGCGTATAACATTGTATTGTAATTATCTTAATCTTAAAGCGATTTCGATTAATCCAACTGCAATCATTCCAACTTTTTCAAGAGGACTGCCTAAGAACTTGTTGGAGCTGTCTCAAATTATAACTAATTTAAAAGGTTTCGTATCACAGGAAACATTGTTGAATCAGCTTGATTTTGTTGAAGATGCCCAAACTGAAATTAAAAAAGTTGATGAAGAGAACGACAAAGCAGTGGAACGTCAGCAAAAAATGTTTGGTGTAGCAGATAATGTACCGTTTAACAACTCAGGGGGTGAAGATGATGAAGAAGCTGATGGGGAAGATAAAAACAAAAATAAATAAACAGCTAAAAAAGATTCTGCTCCCAATAATAAAGCTGCTTAACAAATTTATGAAGTTTCTTATTGAGGTATTGGAGTGAGTAACTACTGGCGTAATAGACAGGCTGAACATATTCAAAGAGCTATGGAAATCGCAGAAGCCTCAAGTCAGGAACTGGCAAAGCTTTATCAAAAATCCTGTTATTATTTTAATGAACAGATCCAGGGTGTTTTTGATAAATACAGGAAAAAGCATAGTTTAAGTGAAGCTGAAGCCAAGGCTCTGTTAAATGATTTAACTGATCCAACTCCATATGATCAGATGCTTAAAAGATTAAAGGCAGGAGCTAAAGGTGAGGAAAGAAAAGAACTTCTTAAAGAACTAGAAGCTCCAGCGTATCGATATAGAATCAATAAGCTTCAGGACTCACAGAAGAATCTCGATGTGATGATGAGAGAAGTCTACAAGCGTGAAAAAGAAGTCAATACACTCACGTATATTGATGTAGCATATGATTCTTATTTTAACTCAATCTATAATCTCCATGAAAGAACCAGTATAGCCTTTAGCTTTGAAAATATTGATCCAGAGGTTACCGATAAATTACTTAATTCTAAATGGAGTGGTAAAAACTATAGCGAGCGTATCTGGGATAATACCCAGAATTTAGCAGACTCAGTCAAAGAAGAAATGCTGATGGGTGTGTTAACTGGTAAAAGTGAAAAACAGATGGCTGATACGATCGTTGAAAAGTTTGCTGTCGGTGCTTATAATTCCAGAAGACTTATTTGTACAGAGAGTGACTTTATTAGTAATGCTTTAGATATGGAAGCGTATCGAGAAGCTGATATTGAAATGGTACGTTTTTGTGCGGTGCATGATATGAAGACATCTCCAATCTGTCAAACACATGACCATTCAACTATACCGCTTGATAAAGCAGTGCAGGGGGTAAATGTTCCACCATTACATCCAAACTGCAGGTCATCAACTGAGCCGGTTATTAATAAGGCAATTGAAGCTAAGATGAAGCGTAGAGTTAGGGATCCAGTCACAGGTAAAGATAAAATTGTTAGTGCTAATCAAAACTACCAGGAGTGGTTAAGAAATCAGCAAAAAGAACATGGTAAAGATAACGTTGAAACCTTTAGAAAGAAAGTCTTAAATGCTAAAAAGGATCGTGAACAATTTAAGCGTTATAAGAGTGTTATTGGTGGTAAAGAGTTGCCAGAAACGTTCGCAAAATTTCAAGATTTGAAGTATAATGATGGTAAGGATTGGAAAGACTTAAAATTATTATACAAAGCGACAAATAACGGATGGATACTGCATAAACATCTTGATTATGTATGGCAAGGTGAGCAGGGATTTATCCCAACAGGTGCAGCTTTAACGAATACACATATTATCGCGGGAAAAGGTAGCGATAAAACTCTTAGAGCAGCAAAAAGATTATCGGAAAAATACGGCGGGAACATTGATAACTGGTCTAAAAAAGTTGCAAAAGTTACGTCAGATAAATATATATTTGATGTTCATTGGTATGAACATGATAAGCATCAATATGAACCAAAAGTGAAATTAAGAAAGGATAGAGATTAATATGAAAACTATAATGGTTTATCAGTGTGAACTTGATAAAGAAATAAAAATGGAATTGTATGGAAAGCTCAGATATATTGGTAAGTCATTTGGTGTTGACGGTTTAACTAACAATCAAGTTTACGATTGTGTTGGTGTTGATAGCGGAATGCTTCGCATTGTTGATGACAGTGAAGAAGATTATCTTTATCCTACGTCTCGCCCTAAAGCAGCTTATGATCATGAATATGAAGGCGGAAGATGGGAAGTTGTTGAAATTTATAATGATGCATTGAGAAAGGAACTTGAGTTATATGGCTAAAGACGACAGTTATACGAAAATAACAGAGCTAATGACAAGATGGAGTTATATTTCAAGATTAGACTAATTCTATTATTAATTTGGATAGCTATATGCACAGTATATTTGATTTATAAATTTATAAAACACGTTAATTGATTTGTAGCGTGTTTTTATTTTACCTAAAAGGAGGTGGTTAGATGGCAAAACTAAAAGTTGTAAAGAATATGATTGATAAGAATACTGGTCTTTCTTACCGTGAAGGAGCCTTAATGACAGTTGCTGATCCTAAACGCATTAAGGAGTTAGTCGATGCGGGTGTTGCAGTTGAAATCAAACAAGTCCAGAAAGAAAAATCAAATTAATTACGGTGAGAGAAATCTTGCCTTTTATTATGTCCAAAAACTTATGACAAAAAACTGTGGGATAGTCATACGGACTTAAAATGGAGGAATTTATGAGTAAAGATTTATTTAGAAAGTGGCCATTAGCGTATCCATTAAATATTCAATTGTTTGCTGATGAAGGCGCCAGTGATAGCGACAGTGAAGACTCTGGAAACGAAGATGGCGATGATGGTGAACATCAAGAAAATCCTAGAACATTCACTCAGGAAGAAGTAGATAAAATAATTAAAGGCAGAGTGGCTAAAGAACGTAAATCCTGGGAAAAACAACTTGCTGATCAGCAAACAGAGGCTGAAAAATTAGCAAGCATGAATGAAAAGGAAAAAAAGGCTTATCAGGAACAGAAAAGAATAAAGGATTTAGAAAACAGAGAAACAGCAATTACTAGAAGAGAGCTTACTGCACAGGCTAAAGAACAGTTGGCTGATAAAGGGCTTCCGGTTACATTAGCTGAGATTTTGAATTTTTCTGATGCTGAAAGCTGCAACAAATCAATCGAAACTGTAGAAAAGGCATTTCAAGCTGCAGTAGAAAAAGCAGTAGAAGATCGTATCAAGGGTGGTAAGCCAATTAAAAAAGCACCTTCTTCATCTGCAGGTATTACGGTTGATTCAATAAAATCAATGACAGCTGAAGAAATCAATGCAAATTGGGATGAAGTGCAAAATGTATTAAAAGCAAATAGATAGAAAGAAGAGGTAATTATATGTCAGTAGAAAATTTTATTCCAACTATTTGGAGTGCACGCCTTTTGAGACATTTAGATAAAAGACACGTTTATTTAAATTTATTAAATCGTGATTATGAAGGTGAAATTAAAAACTTTGGTGATACTGTAAAGGTAAATCAAATTGGTGAAGTAACAATTAAAGATTATGAAAAGGGAAAAGATATTGATGCTCCTGAAGATTTAAGTGGAGAACAACAAGAATTAAAGATTGATCAGGCAAAATATTTTAACTTTTCTGTTGACGATGTTGATAATGCGCAAACAAATCCAAAATTAATGGATAAAGCAATGGAAAGAGCAGCATATGGTATGAATGATGTTGTAGATGCATTTGCTGCTAATCTTTTAGCTATTAATGTTCATGCTGATAACTGTATCGGCAGTGAAGAAACACCAAAAACGCCTACTAAAGAAACAGCTTATGATTTATTAGTTGACTTAGGAGTTAAATTAACAGAAGCTAATGTCCCAACTGTTGGAAGATGGGTTGTTATTCCTGCATGGTATCACGGGTTATTATTAAAAGATGACAGATTCGTCGGTAATGGTACGGATTACAACAAAGCAATTTTAGAAGGTGGTGAAGTTGGTAAGGGAGCAGGCTTTACTATTTATGTTTCTAATAATGTTCCAAATATTGCCAAAACTAAATATAAATTAATTGCTGGAACCGATGAAGCTGGTTCATATGCTGAACAAATTCTACAAACAGAAGCGTACAGACCTGAAAAACGTTTTTCAGATGCGGTAAAAGGTTTACATGTATACGGTGCAAAAGTATTCCAATCAAAATGTATTGCTATGTTAACTGCAAATCCTACTGTGGAATAAGGAGAAAATTATGGCACATATTTATAATATTAAAAATAAGGTTATTACTGAATGTTTGAATAAAGATGTAATTAAAATTTGTACTAAGGATCCTTTAAATTATATTGTAAGGGATAATCTTGAAGATTTAAGAAAAGAAATTAATGTCATTGAATCGAAAATTTCATATGCCGAACAAACTGAAGATAAAAAAGTTCCATTATCTAAAATGAAACTTGATGATTTAAAGGCGTTAGCTGAGGAACTTGATTTAGAACATGACGGTTTAAACTGCGATGAGCTTCGTAAAATTATTAAAGATGCACAAGGAGCATAGTAATGACTGTCGAAGAAAAATTTAAGAAACTTACAGGAGAGACTGATGAATCATTAGTTTCTCTTTTTCTTAGCAAAGCTGAAATCAAAGTTCTAGAAAAGACTAATCGTGTAGAAATGATTGCGGAACTTGAATCATTTAAGCTTGATCTTGCTGTTGCAAGATATGAGCGAGATGGTGAGTCTGGTTCATCAAGTCACAGTGAAGGTGGTGTAAGTCGCAGTTATCGCAGTGAAGATGAGATACTTTCGGGTATCGATAAATATAGACTTAGTGCTGTTGCTAGGAGGCGATTAAATGCTAAGAAGAAAGATGAAGAAATTCAAACTTAGAAAATATATCGTAAAAAAAGATACTGAACGTAATACAGCTTTAGAATATCTTGATCCTGTTGCAGGTGAAGCGGTAATCTGGCCAGCTGGTGGAAAAGTACAAGCGGAACTTTATGGGCTAAGACTAGCCTATATGCTTAACATGAATTATTATGGTGATTTAAATATAAGTGAAAATGATGCTATATGTATAAATATTGATGAGCCGGAATATAAGGTGGTTTCAATTAAGAGCTATCCCAAATTTAAATTCATTGAGTTGGAAAAATTAAGATGACATTTCAAAATGCGGATAAACTCATAAAAAAGCTTAATTTGATGTCTAATGAAGTTCAGGGTGAAATCTTAAAGAAATCAGTAAAGCGAGGTGGTCTACTTGTACAAAAGCAGGCACGTCTTTTGGTTAATTCTAAGAGCGGTAATTTAGGTAGGTCAATCAAGGAAAGAACAGAACAGAGGCCTAGTGGAGCAAGCAGTACTGTTTACACTAATCTTGATTATGGCATTTACTATGAGCTTGGAACAGGTCCCAATGGTCAGGAAAACCATGCGGGTATTTCTCCAAATGTTAATCCTAAATATTCACAAACTGGATGGATGATACCTGCTGATGCTATGAGTGTTGATGATGCTGAGTATTATGGCTTGGGTGTTGTAGAAAGCGGTGGTGAAGTTATCGGATACCGTACTAATGGTATGCCGGCACGGCCGTATCTCTATCCAGCGCTGCATGATCAGAAAAAAGATATTACTAAAGAGATGAATAGATATATTGGAAAGGAAATAGTCAAGGTGATGAAAAAATGATCAATATTAAAGATAAGATAGTTGAGCAGCTTGAAAAAGTTGTTGATAATCTGAGCGATACGTATCCTCAGGATTTCACAAATTTTCCAGCAGTCAGCTACTGCGAGGAAGAGAACTGTGTTTATGAAGTTACCGATGAAGGTGAAGCTTCATCACTAATTCGCATTAGGATTGATATCTGGAGCAATAAGAGTACTTCATCGACTGCAGTTGATATTGATAAGGTTATTGCTGAATTTGGTTTTAAACGTATTTCATGTTCAGATATTGGCGAGCCTTCGGGCATGAAGCATAAACTTATGAGATATGAAGCGATTGTAGATACAAATAAAATTTTTGCGTATCATAAAAATTAATGAAAGAGAGGTATTTATATGTTAGCAAATGGAGCAACTTTAGAGTATAAGAAAAAATCTGCTACTGAAAGTAATTATACAAAATTAAAAGGATTAAAAGAAATTCCTGAAATGGGTGTTGATCCTGAAAAAGTAGAGAATACAGATCTTGATGATACCGTTAAACAGTATGAAATGGGTATCGGTGATGCAGGTGATATCACCTATAAATTTAAATATGAAAATACATCAACAGACAGTCCATATCGTTTGATGAGAGCTTTGGAGGAGAGTGGGGAGATCGCTACTTTTAAAGAAACATTAAAGGATGGAACTACAACTGAATTTGATGGTCAGGTTTCTGTTAAAAGAACTGGCGGTGGAGTTAATGGTGTTATTGAGTTTAACTTAAACATTGCACTTCAAAGTAAATTGACAATCACTGACCCGGAAATTGCATAAGGAGGCAGCTATGGAAGAAAATAAAAGAATCCCATGGGCTACGTGGGAAGTCGATGGAGTTGAGTATAAATTAAAACTCACAACAAGTGTAATTACTAAACTTGAAGAACAGTTTAAGACTAATCTTGTTAACGTCCTGGATAATGGTGTTCCAGCGTTAAAGATTATGCTTACAATTACACATGGTGCTATGCAAAAATTTCACCACGGTATCAAATATAAGGATGTAGAAGAAATGTTTGAAAAATATGTGGATGAGGGAGGATCACAAACTGCATTCATGACAGATGTGTTTTTCCCGATTTATCAAGCGTCGGGTTTTTTCTCTGGTTCAATGGCAGAAATGATGAGCGAGAAGTTGGACGAAGCCAAAGAACAACTGTAACTAATATATCAGACTTAATAAATGGGATTTACCCAAATGCAGTTGACTGCGGGATAGATCCTTTTTATTTTTGGGAACTAAGTTTAGATGAAATCAAGGATATTATTGATTCTTTTAATCGAAAAGAGATAATGAAACAAAAACAACGGGCTATAGATAACTCTATTCTGGCTGACCAAATCATCAGAGGAATTGGATTATTATTTTCTCAAAAAGAAGACAATGTTGAAATTAAGCAAATATGGGATTACTATCCTGACTTATTTGAGGAAGAAAAGAAAAAAGCAGAGGAGCAAAAAGAAATAAACGAATTAGAGGAATTTAAAGAAAAAAGAAAAAGGTTCGCTTATAACCATAATAAACAGATTGGGGCTGATGACTAAGGACAGTAGAAGAATTAAAAGTAATAATCAACGCTGAAACAAAGCAGTTTAGAGATGAACTTGCAAAAGTTCAAACTCAAATGAAATCAGCTACCCAGAATGTTACTGTGCAGACATCTAAAATAAAATCAGCTATATCAGGTATAAAATCAGCACTTGTAGGATTAGCGGTTGGAACTGGACTGTTAAAACTTGGTAAAGAGGCTTTACAGGTTGCAAGTGATCTTACTGAAGTGCAAAACATTGTAGATGTAGCGTTTGGCTCCATGGCGTGGAAAGCTGAAAAGTTTTCTAAATCAGCACTTGAAGCATTTGGGATGAGCGAGTTAAGCGCCAAGAAAACATCGGGCACTTACATGACTATGGCTAAAAGTGCCGGTATAAATGAAAACGCAGCCAGTGATATGGCGGTCACTTTGGCAGGTTTAACAGGTGATGTCGCATCATTTTATAACATATCTCAAGATCTTGCTGATGTGCGTTTAAAATCTGTTTTTACAGGTGAGACAGAAACTTTAAAAGAGCTAGGTGTTGTAATGACTCAAACAAATCTCCAGGCTTATGCATTGTCACAAGGTATTAATAAAAATATAAGTGATATGAATCAGGCAGAGCAAACAACTTTAAGATATAACTTTGTTTTGGATAGATTAGCCTTTGTTCAAGGCGATTTCGCAAGAACAAGCAGCAGCTGGGCTAATCAAATTCGTATTCTTCAAGAATGTTTTAAACAGCTTTTAGGAATTATCGGAAATGGCTTGATTGCTGCATTAACACCTGTTGTTCAATTTCTTAATATGATCATTAGTAAACTTATTACATTCGCGAATGTTGTAAGTGCAGTTTTTGGTAGGTTATTTGGAAAGAAGAGTGGAGGAGAACAAGCGGCAACTGGTTTTTCCGCGGCTGATAATGCAGCTAAAAGCGCTACATCTTCTGCAGGAGGATTAAATAATGCCCTAAAGGGTACTGAGGGTCAAGCCAAGAAAACGGCTAAGGCGCTAGGCTCATTAGCTGGATTTGATGAATTAAACACGATCAGTGCAAGTGATTCAAGTGCAGGGGCTGGTAGTGGTGCCGATTCAGGAGGTATTGGAGGCGGTGGCTATGCAATTGATCCAATTGATTGGGACAGTGCTTTTAAAGAACCTGACACAAGCGGTATCGAGGCTACTGTCGATAAAGTGATGGGCTATATCGATAGGCTTAAAACCTTTCTTAAGACCAATGCTCCTGTTATAACAAGTCTGTTGGCTGGAGTTTTAGCAGGTTTTGTTGCTTTTGAGGTAATAAAGAACTGGGCAGCGTTAACAGGTCCGATAAAGAGTTTATTCACTAATATAGGCGCATTATTTGCTTTATTTAAGGATGTAGGTGTAATAGAAACATTAAGTGTTATGCTTACAGGACTAAGCGCGCCAATGCTTGCGATAGCCGGTACGGTAGCAGCAGTTACAGCAGCGCTTGTTTATCTATATCAGACAAGCGAATCATTTAGAAATCTTGTAAATGAAGCAGTCGGAGCATTACTTGGAATACTTCAAAATTTCTATACAGGTTGCCTTCTGCCTATTTTTGATACACTGGTGATGTTGTTTAATACAGTACTGCTTCCGTTGGGAAGTTTGTTAACGGATGTATTTTTAACTGTGGTAGAAGCTATAGCAAGTATTGTTTTATCATTCTGGACTAACATTTTAGCACCAATAGCTGACTTTCTTGTCAGTGTTTTAGGTATAGCTATACAGGGTGTATGTGATGTTATTCAGGGCTGGATGCCAGCGATTAATACTGTTATTGGTATTTTATCAAAGCTGTGGAACACGATGCTTAAACCGATTGTTACGTTTATTCAAACGGCATTCATAACCGTTTTTGAAATTGCAGGTGGGATTATAACCACTGTTGCAAATGATATTTTAGAAGCTTTCCAGTTTGTTATTGATTTCTTTGTTGGGGTATTTACTCTTGATATAGAAAAAATGTGGGATTCTGTCTGTGGCCTTTTTGGCTGGGCATGGGATACTATATGTTTAATATTCTCGCCAATTGGTGATTTCTTTACAGACCAATGGGAAAATATTCAGGAAGCATTTTCAAGTGTAGGCGAATGGTTCAAAAATACATTTCAGGGAGCATGGGATAAAGTTTGCAGTGTGTTTTCAGGTGTCGGTAAATTTTTTGGAGACGTTTGGTCAAACATTACCAAAGCATTTGGCGATGTTGCAGGCTGGTTTAGAGGCAAATTCAGCGATGCATGGACAGCAGTTAAAAATGTATTTAGTACAGGAGGTGCTGTATTTGATGGTATCAAAGACGGTATTCTAAATGGCTTAAAGGCTGTTGTAAATGCAATTATTAAAGGAATCAATAAAGTAATTAAAATTCCATTCGATGGTATAAACAGTGCATTAAAATCAATAAAAAAAGTAAGTATTTTAGGACTTAAACCTTTTGACTGGATTAGCACGATAAGCGTACCACAAATTCCTTTGCTAGCTGAAGGAACAGTGGTAAACAAACCAACTTTAGGTATTTTTGGTGAGGCAGGTACTGAGGCTGTAATTCCATTGAAACGTAATACCCAGGGACTTGATCTGATTGCTGAAAAATTAGCAGATAGATTATCTTTTGATGGGGATAGTGGAAATGGAGCAACTTATGTCATTAATTTTGTTTTGGAAAATGGGAAGGTACTGACCAAGATGGTAATTGATAATATTAAAGAATATGAGGTACAAACTGGTAAACCAGTATTTGATTATTAAGAGGAGGGTATATATGGCAAATGAAGCATTGATTAAAGTGAATGGTGTAGCTTTGTCTACACCTTCTGATATTAAAGTTGAAATTCAGGATTTGGACGGTGAAAGTGTTAGACCAGTGGCTACAGGTGTTCTAAGAAGAAATAGAATTAGATCAAATATGTTAAAAGTCACATTGACATGGAACATAACACCAACAATCGACATCATGAATATTCTCAATGCGGTAACTCCTGCTGAGTTTGACGCAGAACTATTTATTCCAACTCATGGAATCCGTGCCACTAGAAAAATGTATGCGGGAAACAAAAGTTATAATTACATTAGGACGAAAGAGGGACTTAAAGCTAAGTCCTTTTCTTTTGCATTGATTGAGGTGTAGTCATGCTAATTAAATACGGAAACTTAGATGTGACAAGTCGACTGCTTGATTATAAGATTTCAAGTTCTTTTGCGGAGGGGTATCTTATTGGTAATGTTCCAACAATCCAGCTGAATCTTAAGTTTGATAACTATGATGGAATTTTTGATAATCTCGATACTGAAGTGTATTGGGAAATTCAAGAAACTAATGCTTCAGATAAAAGATATTTTAAGATATATAATCAACCCGAAAAGTATACTAAATCGTTGAGTCTAAAACTGTATGACAATAACTATTCTCTAGATATTGCGTATGATACAAAACTTACATATCCAGTACAAATAAAAGACCAGTTGGATGAAATAGAAAGTCTAACTGGTTTTTCTATAATCAGAACTAATATTCCTGATTATGTATTGAATAAAGAAGTTGCGTGGTATGACAATACAATTGTTATAAGAAGTTATCTGGGCTGGATAGCTGAACTTTGCGGAGCTAACGTGTTTGCAAAGGGAATTAATTCGCTTGAATTTGTAAAAGTTACAAAGGATGTATTTGCAAACACAGATACCTTAACAAATTATGAAAAGAATGAAGTTTATAAAGTGACTCGTATATATGCAGAGAACGGATTGAATTCACTTGAAGCCGGTAATGAAACAGGAAATACGATGTTTCTTGATGCAAATAATCTTTACCTCGATGAACAATTGATTGTAGATTCTCTATACGAACAGTTCGATGGTTTAACATTCTATTCAGTAAAATCTGTAAAGATGATTTCTATTGATAATTTGTTACCAGGTAAATTGATTAATTATAATGATGAATTCAATTTTATGGTAATTGATTTATCAAATACATTTAAGGGTGGAAATTTTCTATTATCTGATATAGATGGAACCGTAACTACCAAAAATGAAGAACGTGTTATCAAGAGAATAAACAATACAACACGCATACGAAAGCTGCAGATAACGCAAGATCAAGAATCACTTAAACTGGATGTCATCGCAAAAGAGCAAGAAGGGCTTAATGAAAAAGTCGGGCAGCTTACAATTACTAATGAAGAAATTAACACTAAGATAGAAGAAATCAATACTAAGATAGAGGACATTGATACTTCTTTATATAGAGCTTTTATGATATCAGATGCAACTGTTTTAAATGAACAAAATAAATCAATTGTCCTGTCTTGTCAAGTTGTTAACGGGACTACTGATATTACACCTGACCAGACTGATATACAATTTCAATGGTATAAAAATGAAGAAAAATTTAAAACTGGCAAATCAGTGACATTGACAGGCAATGATATTGATGTAAGTGCTAATTTTAAGTGTATAGTTTCTATAAGCGGAATTGAATTAAATACAGGAAGTGTAACTATAACTGATAATAATGACATTGCTAATTTAGGCAACAGTTTTCTTGATGTTACCGGTTCACAGTTAGTACAGATTTTAAATACTGACGGAACTTATAGTCCTAACTGGGAAATTAACAATATTACGATTACTCCAGCAGTTTTAGATGGATTATTAAATGTGGATTTAAGTAATTGTGATATTGTCTTTAAAAAGATAATCAACAGTTCAGAAACTGGACTTACGAATGGTGAGAATGTTAGCAATGGAATATTGAATGTAAGTAAAAATATTATGACCAAGGCTAATCCGGCGGTTACATATGTCTGTTATGTATCGTATAAAAACACAAGTATTAAACTGTTTACGTCATTTAGTTTAAATGTACTGGGTAAGGACGGTGCTGACGGTAGTGATGGAAAAGATGGAGCAGTGGGACCGCAAGGTCCAACTGGGGATGATGGTGTTAGTGTGATTAGTATCACACCTTACTTTGCAGTTAATGCCAGCAGTACGACACCACCTGACAGCGGATGGATAACTGCTCAACCGGTTAGAGCAAATGGGCAGTATCTATGGCGCAAAGATACGACAAAATTTAGTAATAATACTATCTCAACAACAATTCCATTCGTCATTACCGGAGATAAAGGCGATACTGGTCCACAAGGGCTTCAGGGACTTCAGGGTCCACAAGGTAATCAGGGAATTCAAGGACCGGCTGGACCTAAAGGAAATGATGGTTCTAGTGGAAAGACTTCGTATTTTCACATTAAATACAGCAGTGTTGCCAATCCGACAAGCTCTAGTCAAATGACGGAAACTCCGTCGGTTTATATTGGTACTTATGTTGATTACACTGAAACCGACAGTACAGATCCAACAAAATATACATGGGCGAGATTTCAGGGAATTCAGGGAGCTCAGGGGACACAAGGAATACCGGGAACTAATGGTGTAGATGGCAAGACTTCTTATCTCCATATAAAATATTCTAATGATGGCGGGAAGTCGTTTACTGCAAACAGTGGAGAGACAGCAGGTGATTATATTGGACAGTGTGTAGACTTTAATTCTAATGATCCTACAAATGTTGACAGTTATACATGGTCTAAAATCAAAGGTGAACAAGGACCTCAGGGAATTAAGGGGGTTGCTGGAGCGGATGGAGTAAGTTCTTATTTCTATATAAGATACTCTCAAAACGCTAATGGTAACCCGATGACTGACAGTGCTGAGAATGCTGTTTATATTGGTACATGCTCAACAACATCAAATACAGCTCCGAGCTCATATGTTTCATATAAATGGAGCAAGATCAAAGGAGATACTGGAAGCAAAGGAGAACAAGGAATTCAGGGACCGAAGGGAAGCGATGGACAAACTTCGTATCTACATATTAAGTACAGTGATGACGGAAAAACTTTTACCTCAAATAATGGAGAAACACCAGGTAAATATATTGGAACATATGTGGATTTTTCTGAAGCTGACAGTGCAGTTTTTAATAAATACTCATGGGTTAAAATAGAAGGACCACAGGGCGTACAGGGACCTAAAGGAGCAGATGGGAAGCAGTATTATACATGGCTTAAATATGCGGATACACCTACAAGTGGTATGAGTGACAGCCCAACTGGAAAAGCATATATTGGTTTAGCGTATAATAAGGCCACTGCAACAGAAAGCAGTAATTATTCAGATTATACATGGTCTTTAATCAAAGGTGAGAAAGGTGATACTGGTATTCAGGGACCAAAGGGTACAGATGGTAAAACAACCTATACATGGGTTAAGTATGCAACAAGTGCCAGTGGTGCTAATATGTCTGATGATCCATCGGGTAAAACATACATAGGTTTAGCTTACAACAAGACAACCCTTACGGAATCAACTTCAGCCAGTGATTATACATGGAGTTTGATTAAAGGTGATAAGGGTGACAAAGGTGACGATGGTACGGTTCATAGTGCTACTGCACCTAGTGATAAAACTAAGTTATGGTTTGATACAACTGATAATCTTCTAAAATACTGGAACGGTACTACATGGGAAGTGACTAATGATTTTGCTGGTGATATAAATGACATGAAGCAGAATATTACTACTGAATATACTTCTGCGATCAACCAGCTTAAAGAATCGCTGACTACACTGGTTGAAAAACTACAGACTACCACTACTGACAATTCAACTTTGATAGAGCAGTTATCATCACAGATTGTTCAAAATTCTAGTTCTATATCGCTGGTTACAAACAGTATTAAAAGTATTACCGACAATATAAGTGGTCTGGCTACGAAAGAAGAAATTTCACAGTGGGCACGTTTTGAAAATGGAGTATTGGAGTTGGGTGCAAGTAACAGTCCCTTTGCTGTTAAATTATCTAATACGGAATTAGGATTCTATCAGAATGGAAGCAGAATAGCATATCTGTCAAACCAACAGCTTAACATTGAATATGCCATTGTAATGACAAAATTAAATATCGGAACATTCAGCTGGAATTATGATGCTACTGATGGTCTGACATTAACCTAGGAGGTGTGTGAATGGCAACTTTTGGAACAAGTAATAAATATATAAACTACAGTGTTAACAGTCAGGAGCTGAGCTATGACATAAATTCAAACACCTCTGTTGTTAGAGTTTGGATAGACGTATGGCGAACAAACACTGGTTATACTACATATGGAACAGGAACAGTGTATGCTCGCATAAACGGCGGAGTATACAGTGCTGGTATAAGTACTGGACAGAAAATAACATCAACACCGATTCGCTTAGGTACATGGGATGTTACTGTCGGTCATAATGCTGACGGTTCAAAAGCTATAAGCATTACTGGGTGGATTTCCCACAGTCAGTTCAGTTCAGGCGAGGAGGGCTATACACATACATTAACTACTATCCCAAGGCAGGCTAACATTACAGAAAGTAGCAATTTCACAGATGTTCAAAATCCAACTATTAAATTCAGTAATCCGGGTAGCTTTAATATGAGCGTCTGGTTAGAGCCTAACCCAAACGGACCGCATCTTGCAGTTAGGGATAATATTCCCAACACGGGGAGTTATACATGGGAATTAACTGATGAAGAACGAAACCAGTTAAGAGAAGCGTGTAAAGGGAAAACTTGTACTATTCGTATAGGGTTATATTCTAACAATAAGCAGTGGGCAAGCTATCACGATAGAACATATACTATAACCAACGCTAATCCCAGCTTTACAAGTATTACTGCAACACCGGTAAATCCATTTGGTTCGTTGTATTTGCAAGGTAAATCAAGTATTAAATTAACAGTAAATGGTGCTAAGGGGATATATGGAAGTACTATAACCACTTACAGTATAAAAGGTGGGGATTACAGTTATAGTGGTGAATCGAACACCTATACTACCGATGTTTTAAGTAAATCAGGTGATATAACATTCACCGCAACAATTACAGACAGCAGAGGATTTACAGCAAGTAAAACGGTTAAAGTCACAATTACTGCCTATACACTGCCGACATTAACGTTTGAAACATACAGATGCGACAGTTCGGGAACTAAAGATATAATCAAGGGTACTTACATTTATGTTAAGCCTACATTTACTTATTGTGTTATAACAGGGAATGCAATAAAAACTAAAAGTATAAAAATCAACAATACAAGTAAATCAACTGCGTTTAACAGCGGACAAGGATATGTATTTAGTGGTTATGCGTTAAATACTACCCATGAGGTAGAAGTTTCCATTACTGATAATGTTGGAAATACAGTAACTGTAATTCACGATATAGATATTGGTAAAGTTATACTTAATATTCCCCCTCACAAAAACGGTGTCGGCTGGGGACGTTATTGCAATAAAGAAGGAGAATTTCAAATTGAGTATGACTTGAATGTATTTGGAAAAATATTAAAAAATAATGAAGAAGTTCCACTGTTTAAGAAAAACAGTAATTATATAGTACCTCCTAGTCCTATTGAAAAAAATAATATTTATTTTAAATACTCTGAAAATGAACAATGGACTGGTGAATATAACTACGATGGTAAGAAAATTTATATTAAAACAGCATCGTTTATAACAAGTTCATCTAATGTAGGTGCTTGGGCTTCTACTGGAATAATCTTAGCAAATATGTATAGGGTACTAGATATTAGAGGGTATTCTGATGATGGCGCTCAGTTTAATACTTATCCAAGATACGAAAGTAGTTCATATTTTCTAAATTTATGTTCTGGCGTACAAAAAGATATTTTATATATGTGCGCTGGTTATCCTAGTAAAAAAATAACTCTAAATATTCTTTATACTAAAACAACAGATTAGGAGCTGAGATTATGGTAATTAGAAAAAGAGTAATAGATAGAAGAACATATTTTAAGGGCTATTGGAGATAGATATTGATAAGAAAGTTGAGGAAAATTATGATTAAAACACATGAATTAGACGTTACGGCAAGTAAATTTAGTGAACTTTTGGAATCAAATTACAAAATTATAAAACAAAATGATTACGAGCAGAATGATTATATTTTATTTAGAGAAATCGAAACTGTCGAAGAAGAAGTTAGTTATACTTCGAAATCACAGTTAACGCAGATTAAACAGATTATTAATGATGAAGGTATCAAGGAAGGCTATGTATTAGCTGTACTTAATAAAATTTAAACTGAAGGTGAGGAAAATGAAAAAAATGAATGTTTTAAATAATATGAATTACATGGACACATACAATGCGATTACTGGAGCGGTAGTCGCTTTTTTAAGCTTTATTTTTGGAGAACACTGGATTTTATTTGCTTTGTTCTTATTATTTAATGTTATTGATTGGATTACTGGCTGTATGAAATCGAAATTGGCCAATAAAACCAATTCGCAAAAAGGATGGCTAGGTGTCTTAAAGAAATTAGGCTATTGGATTATGATTCTTGTGGCTTTTGCTGCATCTGTTTTATTTATAGAGATTGGCACTACACTAGGAATTGATCTTGGCATTACAACATTAATCGGATGGTTTGTATTAGGGTCATTAGCTGTTAATGAGATTAGATCAATCATAGAAAATCTTGTAGAAGCAGGTTATAACGTACCATCCATTTTAACAAGAGGTTTAGAAGTGGCGGATAAATTAATTAATAAAGAAAGTGGGGAACAGTAATATGAACGAAAAAGAATTCATTGAATTATGTAAGAAAGAGATTGTTGAGTATACGAATGAACATCTTGATAAAACGGATAAAAAGCAAATTACAGAAGTTGATGTGTTTGTGGTATGGAGTTGTAAAACATTGCAAAATAACAAAGCTTTATTGTCTACAACTGTTAGTGATGGAATGTACTATGAATTAACATATAACGGTGATAAGAATGAACTATATTTTGATGCCTATAAGAAGTGGGAAAACAAATGCATTAAATTGGAGGATAAATAAAATGACAACAGTAAAACAATTATTAGACTTAGCAAGAGCGTGGATTGGATGTAGAGAAAGCGATGGTTCTCATATGGAAATTGTTAATGTATATAATGCTTATACACCATTACCGCGCAATTATAAAGTTAAATCGAATGATAGCTGGTGTATGGTATTTATTTCAGCTTTGTTTATTAAGGTAGGGCTTGCAAATTTATGCCCGCTTGAATGTTCTTGCGGTAAAGCAATTGAAAAAGCTAAAGAAATGGGTATCTGGGAAGAAAACGGGGCTATTACTCCTAACGTAGGTGACTTAATTATGTATGACTGGGATAAAAAGGATGGATGGCCAGAACATGTCGGTATCGTAGAAAGCGTTAATGGTAATACATTTACAGTTATCGAAGGTAATAAAAATGATGCAGTAGGACGTAGAACTGTAACTGTGGGAAGTGCAAGCATTCGTGGATTCGTTAAGCCTATGTACGATGGTGCTACACCTAATGTTAGTGATACTCCACAAGCTGAAAATGACGTTGATACAACTGTAAACTATAAAGTTAAGGTAAATACACCAAGCGGTGTAAACTGTCGTAATGCTCCAAACGGTGCAAAGGTTAAGGCTTATGCCAATGGTACAGAATTAACTATCTCTAAAGAGAAAATTGGTTGGGGCTATACAGGTGAAGGCTGGGTGTCTTTGCAATATTGCACTAAAGTTCAAGGTAATTCTTCATCTAACACAAAATCAACTGGAACTTATGAAGTACGTGTAGACAGTGCTTTAATTGTTAGAAGTGGTCCAGGGACAAATTATTCAAGAAAATCAAAATCACAGTTAACAATCGATGGTCAAAAACATTCAAATGACAACGGTGGGTTATTAAACGGTACTCGTGTTACTGTTTCGAAATGGAACGGTAATTGGGCTAAGATTCCATCAGGTTGGGTAAGTGGCGATTATCTAAAAAAGGTATAGTAATGAAACGTATAGAAGTATCTGTTTTAGCCGCTCTAGCGCTATTATCATTATTACTAGGAATTGCCCTAGTACAAGAAAAACAAACCACTAGAAACCTAAAAACCAATCTAGAATTAACAAAGCAGGAACTCTATGATGCTAGAGGCGATAGAGATTATTATCAAGGGCAGTATAAAAAATATTTTGAATTGTCCGAAGAACTTCAAAATCAGATGGGTGTTTATGCTTATTAATAAAGTTTATCTAAAACACGGTGCTGAAGATGTTCACGGTAGCAAATTAAATACCCGAATAGAATACACCCTTATACATAAGGGGCTATCTCATAGCATAATCACTTCTGGATATGGTAAAAAAATATATATCAATAATAAATATATAAAAAGAAAACCTAGGTCGTAGTGATCTAGGCTTTTTTGTATAAAGAAAAACACAGTGACATGGGAATGAACACTGTGTTTTTAGCATAATTTTGGGATGCGTACTATGCTTATTAAAAGTATATAATAATTTATTATTATTTTCAATAAACTTTATATAAAAAGAATACAAGCCCAAAAACGGGAGAGGTGAACTTGTACTCTTAGTATAACTATGAATATTGTTAATGGGAAAGGAACAATATTCTATTGTACAAAAATATTATCTGTACGCCATTCATTTTACTGTTTTATACAAAATATGCAAGTATAATGAATTATTAAATAAAAGAGCACAAGGCTCTACCGAGGAGATATCTTTTTTGTGCTCTTGGTTGGGTATGGCTAAGGGGAAAGGAGGACCATACCCTATTATACAACTATTGGAATTATAGTGGGGATCAATAATTGTACAATATTAATTATAGTTATTTGTCATTTTTTATCAACTCATATACTTAATACTCAATATTTGACTGAATAAGTAATACTTTTTAGTATGGAAAAACATATTGTAAAATATAGTTATTTATTATATAGTAAACACATAAAGGAGGATTTACAATGGCTAAAATTACAGTAAATGAATCTTGTATTGGGTGTGGAACTTGTGTAGGTGTTGCACCAGATGTTTTTGAAATGAATGATGAGGGGTTATCATCTGTTATTGGTGATGATGTCGATTCAGCTAAAGAAGCTGCTGAATCTTGCCCTGTAGAAGCAATCGAAGTGGAAGATTAATCAAAAAAATAGAGAATTATAGTGATAAAGGAGTGTTCGATTAGAGCGCTCCTTTAAGCATTGTAGCTATTAGTAACTTACATATTTATTCTAGATAACTTGTGGTATGGCTTATAATTCTTTTTTGTTTTTCAATATCATGCTTGCAATTAATGATCATTTCATCTTTATTTGGTATGTCAGATATTTCTAAAAGTTTCAGTTTTTCTTCTAATGCTGTTAATTTTATTTTCGCTTCTTGTAATTTTCTTTCTTTTAAGTTCGTATTTAACACCTCATTCTTATTATAAATATTTTGTGTATAAAAGTCATTTATGATGTAATCCAAAACCTAATTATTGATTAAATGTTTAATTTTTATTTTTTTGTGCTATTATCGATATTAGGGGATGGATTTGTCATAAATATACGTATACACAAACCGTTAACACTAAGCTTTTTAATCCTCCCTTAATGTCTGGAACTCTCTAAACTCCAGACATTTTATTACATGATAGAGAGGTGTTTGGAGAATAATTTTTAGCCTGAAGAAACAATATAAAATGTACTAAATAAGTAACAAATAAGTAACAAATCACCTGAAACCAGCATTCTAGCGTGTGTTTTTTTTCATTACATGAAATTTTTTCATGGTTTATTAAAAATAATGAGCTTTACGATTAGTCCGTTAATCGGTTAAATGACTAGTATTTATTAGGATTTGTATTATTTTTATAGATTTTGTAAATATCATTAGAACTTAGATAATATAAAGATTATTTAAAATAAAAAAATATTTTTATGATATAATAGCTTGTGGAGGAGAGGATAATGCAACAATTAAAGAAATTTATTTGTTTATTACTATTTCTTTTTATAATGACAGCCTGTCAAGAAAAAATAGCATATGATAAGGAATGGGCGGCAAATTTTGCACAGCAGCAAGTTAAGGCTATGGATGGATATCGTCTGGAGGGAGTATATTTTTATCAAGGAAATCATATTAGGGTAAATGATCAAAAGGTTGGTAAGGCAGTTGTCGTGAAAGCAGTAGTTAGATACTATGATGTTTTTAAGGATCCAGACAAATATGAGCTTGTTTCTGTTTTTGATGAATCAAACATTGATTTAGCAGGACAAGGATATATTTACGGTGAAGATGGAGATAGGTTATTAGGGGTCGATCAAATAGATGTTTATGATTCCAATCAACCAATTAAGTATCTTCGGGCTATGGATGATAAAGACATTAGTGAAGTTAATCGAAAATTAAATACTGTGCAAATAAAATAAAAAAGCATCTTTAAATTGTTCCCTATAGAGTAAACACGATAAATGTGTTTTCTATAGGGTCAGTTTAGTATGATGCTTTTAGTTTACCAATTTTTTATAATGCCTTTTACTAAAGTAACTAGGTCTTTTTCTGCTTTATTAGCCGCTTCTACAACTTCTTGGTGATTTAATTCTTGGTTTGAAAGTCCTGCGGCTTTATTAGTGATCAACGAAATTCCCAGAGTTTTCATATCACAGTGACGAGCAACAATGGCTTCTGGTACAGTGGACATTCCCACTGCATCAGCACCTAAGGCTCTATATGCTAATATTTCTGCTGGTGTTTCATACATTGGGCCTTTAAAAAAAGCATAGACACCATCTTTTAAACTAATATTATTGTCATCGGCAACTTGATGAGCAAGTTTTCCTAATTTTCGATTATAGACTTCACTCATATCTTTAAAACGAGGGCCGAATTCATCGAGATTAGGACCACGTAGTGGGCTTGGGGCAAATAAACCAATATGATCTTTAATCAGCATAATTTGTCCAGGATTTAAATCTTCACGGATTCCTCCGCAAGCATTAGTTAAAATTAAATTATCAATTCCCAGTCTTTTAAATACACGAATTGGCAGTGTAACAATATCCATGTCATTGCCTTCATAATAATGAAAACGTCCTTTCATGGCAATTACTGTTTTATTTTCTAATGTACCGATAATTAACTTGCCGGCATGTCCAATGAGATTAGAAATCGGGAAATGGGGGATATCGCGATAATCTAATTCGATAGGATTTTCAATTTCATCTGCAAGTGGGCCTAGACCTGAACCGAGAATGATTGCTAAATCAATTTTTCCATGATATTGGGTCTTAATATAGTTTGTTGCTTCATTGATTTTAATGTACATATGTCATACCTCCTAGACTCAATTATAGCATAAACTTTTAAGATGTATTATAATGAAAATAGAAAAAGTGGTGAGAACGTGGAACGAAAATTAAAGACTCGACATTTATATCGACATTTCAAAGGCAAACTATATTATGTTATGAATATTGGGTTAGATAGTGAAACATTGGAGGAAGTTGTTATTTATCAAGCTATGTATGATGATAAAAAACATTTATTCGTCCTTTAGAAATGTTTTTATCAAAAGTTGATATAAAGAAGTACCCAAATGTAGAATAAACATATCGTTTTGAGGAATACGAGGAGGAAGACTGATGAATCAAGCGGCATATCGATTAGAACAGACGAAATTAACAGATAGTAAGGTTTTTCGTGATGCAGTACATAATTATATTCATGTAGATCAACCATTGATATTAGATTTAATCAATAGTCATGAAATGCAGCGACTTCGGAGAATCAAGCAATTAGGCGGGACGCATCAGGTCTATCAAAGTGCGGAACATTCGCGTTTTTGTCATTCTTTAGGGGTTTACTTTATTGCTCGAAAAATGATTTTTAATAGTGCAATCGGAGCCTATTTAAATGATTATGATAAGTTAACAGTAATGTGTGCAGCTTTACTCCATGATATTGGTCATGGTCCATTTTCGCATTGTTTTGAAGATGCCTTTGATTTAAACCACGAAGCATATACAATTAAAATTATTAACGGAAAGACCGAAGTACATGATCTTTTAGAAAAATTTGATCATGGTTTTTCACATAGAGTAAGTAGTGTTATTGAAAAAACACATCCTAATAAAATTTTAGTACAGATGGTTTCGAGTCAACTTGATGCTGATCGGATGGATTATTTACTTAGAGATTCTTATTTTAGTGGTACTACTTATGGGCAATTCGATTTATCCCGAATTTTACGAGTGATGGCTGTTTGTGATGGAAAGATCGTTTTTAAGAATTCTGGTGTACAAGCAATCGAGAATTATATTTTAGCCAGATATCATATGTATTGGCAAGTTTATTATCACCCCACAGCCCGGAGTTATGAACAGGTATTAATTAGTATTTTTAGGAGAATGAAAGATCTTTATGCAGCTGGTTATGATTTTGGAGATATTCGTTATTTAAAGCCGTTTCTTGATGGACATGTCGATGAAAATGATTATACTAAATTAGATGAGGGGATCGTTTTTTATTATTTTACAGTCTTAAAAGAAGGCAATGACGAGATTTTGAAAGATTTATGTACACGCTTTTTAGATCGACGATTGTTTATTTATCATGATCTGCTCGATCAACATGAAAAACAATTAGCTGAATCATTTTATGAAAAAAAAGGCTATGATCCTCGTTATTATGTTGTAAGTGATGATCAAAGCCAAGTTCCCTATCGTTATTATGGAAATACTGAAGAACTCAGTGAAATTGAAATATTAATTGATGAAGAACTCCGGTTTTTACCAGAAGTATCAGAAATTGTTGGGGCAATTGTAAATTCTAAGAAAAATAAAAATGATCATAAGATTTTCTATCCCGAAGTGTAAACTTCGGGATTAGTCTTTTTTAAACCAATAGACTGTACCATTTTCATCAAAATCACCGGTTAGTGGATTGATTGCAATTTGCTGTAGGTCTTCGGTTGGCTGATACCATGTAACATCTTTGTTTTCATTGGTATAGTTTAAAACATCGATAACGGTTTTTTTAGCAACAGTTTTGTCATCAGCTGTTTCCATTTTACGATTGTCATCGTAGCCGACCCAGCTGGCAACCAGGACTTGTGGATTATAAGCTACAGCCAGGTTATCAACATCGGTACTACCAGTTTTACAGGCGTTGATATTATCAAGTTGATAAGAAGCCATTGTTGCTTGAAGATAGGTACTAAATGTACTATTAAATGTAGATGTTAATAGCTGTGATAATTCTAAACAACTATCTTGCTCTAGCAATTGTTTATCTTCTTGTTCGTGCTGGTAAAGGACTTTACCAGCATCATTAGTAATTTTTTCAATTGTATAGAGATGATTGTATTTTCCTTCACTAGCGAGACAATTATACATATTGGCAAGATTATATATGTTTGTATTTAAAGTCCCAAGTGCCAGTGAGGCATTTGCTTTGACGTCCTTGATTCCAAATTTTTTGATTAATGAAGCTAAGTTATCAGTTCCTAAAAATAGATGTGTTTTAACGGCGAAAATATTATCAGATACAGCAATAGCTTGAGCTAACGTAACATCTTTATATGCATATTTATCGTTAAAATTACTAGGACTGTAAGTGCTGTTATCGTCAAGTTTAAAGGTAGTAGGTTCACATAAAAATGTGGTTGCCGGAGTGAAACCGTTTTCTAGCGCCAGGTAGTATAACAAAGGTTTGATTGTACTGCCGATTTGTCGATTAGCTTGAGTGGCACGATTGAATTGTGAGCTGGCATAGTCTTTACCGCCGATAATAGCAAGGATTTTACTGGTATATGGTTCAACAACGATACTCGAGGTTTCGACTTTACTATCCTTAGTATATTCACTAGCACTTTTTTCCACTACTTTTTGGTAATCTTGATTAAAACTTGTATACACATTTAAACCTTGATTCAAATATGTATTGTTGTAGTAACCAAGTTCTTCGAGTTCATCAATAACGGTATCTTTATAGTAATTATTAGCCATATTATCATCTACTTTATGCGTTTCAGCAAGATTAAGATCACTATCAAGAACCTGCTGTTTTTGAGTTACGGTAATTTCCTTACAGTCGATTAGAGCGTTTAAAACGATTGACTGTCGTTTTCGAGCTGCTTTAGCATCATTTAAGGGTGAGTAATAGGTTGGGCCATTAACTACTCCAGCCAACATACTGCTTTCATTTAAATCTAGTTCTTTAGCACTTTTACCATAAAAATATTGTGCAGCATTTTCAATACCATAAATTCCATGACCAAAATAAACGTTATTAATATATCCCTCGAGAATTTCATCTTTTGATAAACGTGTTTCTAACTGCATTGTCAAAAAAGCTTCTTTAATTTTTCGCGACCAGGATTTTTCGTTAGTTAAGTACAATAAGCGTGCATATTGCTGAGTTATCGTACTCGCTCCTTGAGATTTTTTTTGATTTGTGAAGTTTACTTTGAGGGCTCTCATGATTCCAATTGGATCAAAACCCCGATGGTCATAAAAGCGTTGATCTTCAATAGCTACAATACTTTCTTTAAAATAATTACTAACATTATTTAAAGTTACATAATGACCGGTATAGTCGTTGATCGACTGATAATAAATTTCTTGATTATCATCGTATAATTTTAAATAACGATTCTTGTTTAGATCCGGTTCCCCCATGCAATATGCAATAACATATAGTGATAGAAGTATGCCGGCTAAACTTGCTAAAATAGTTACAAATATTTTTACTAATTTTTTCATCATATCACCAAAAGTATTCTTGACGGATTTGTGTTATAATATGCACGGTGATAGAATGAAAAAAATAATTAAAGTAAATTATCGAAGTATTTTTAAATATGAAGAACATCAAGAAACTGTTAAATATGATGGTTCTGGTCATCTGGAGATAGGTGATGATAAAATTGTAGTCAGTTATCAAGATGAAAATAAAATAAAAATTGAATTAAGTGAAAATGAAGTTAAACTTCATAATGGGGCTAGTGTTTTGCATTTAGTAAGAGATCGTGATATTTTAAATCAATATGAAACTCCATATGGAGCAATTGCTTTAAAAACTAGATTAATTAGTTATGATAACGGGGATAATGTGAAAATAAAGTATGAATTATATGATGGAACTAATTTGATTAGTCAAGTATATGTCATGCTCAATTATTTAATATTGGAGAACTAAGATGAAAATACTAAAGTTTTTATCAAACCGGATCGTTGTATCGATTATTTTAATATGTGTTCAGATATTATGGCTAGCTTTATTTATGCGCTATATTTTTACTGATGCGACCTTATTAAAAGGAGTTTTTATTTTTTTAAGTGTGATCGTAACTTTATATATTATCAACAATGACGATGATGACCCCAGTTATAAGATTATTTGGTTAATTCCCATCTTATCTTTTCCGGTTTTTGGTGGTTTGTTGTATGTTGTTTTTGGTAATAAAAAGCCAGCTAAAAAGCTTCAAGAAGCCTTTGCTAATCAAGAAGAAGCTATTAGACCATTTATTTATCCAAATAAGATGGTTGAACAAATTGAGGATTTGATTGCAAAAGGACAAGCTAATTATTTAGTTCAAGAAAATTTTCCTATTTATAATAATAGTGAGATTAAATATTACCCTTTAGGTGATGATACATATCCAGATTTGTTGAAAGAATTAGCTAAAGCAAAACATTTTATTTTTATGGAATATTTTATTGTTGAAGAAGGTGAGATGTTTAATACAGTCTTAACGATATTAAAGCAAAAAGTTAAAGAGGGTGTGGAAGTACGATTTATGTATGATGATATGGGCTCTTTGACAATGCTGCCATTTCGTTATTATCAAAAATTGGAAAGTTATGGAATCAAGTGTATAGCATTTAATCATTTTGTTCCATTTATTTCGGCAGTAATGAATACCCGTGATCATCGTAAAATTACGGTGATTGATGGAAATGTTGGTTTTAGTGGTGGTTTTAATCTGGCTGATGAGTATATTAATGCTAAAGTGAAATATGGACATTGGAAAGATACGGGGGTAATGATCAAGGGTGAGGCTGTATGGAATTTAACACTGATGTTCCTAACAACGTGGAATGCATCATTAAATACATTTGAAGATTATGATAAATATCATCCTCGTCATTATATATGTCCCGAAATAAGTCCAAATGGGTATATTTTACCATACGGCGATTCACCATTGGATAATAAGCCGGTGGGGAAAAACGTTTATTTAAATATGATTAATCAAGCACAAAAATATATTTATATTGATACGCCCTATTTAATCATTAATGATGAAATTAAAAATGCTTTGTGTTTAGCTGTTCGCCGGGGAGTAGATGTAAGGATCATCACACCTGGAATTCCAGACAAAAAAATGGTCTTTAAAGTAACACGCTCTTACTATGAACCACTTGTAAATGGCGGAGTACGAATTTACGAGTATACTCCTGGGTTTATTCATGCTAAGAACTTTGTTTGTGATGATAAAATTGCTACTGTTGGAACAATTAATTTGGATTATCGCAGTCTTTATCTGCACTTTGAATGTGGAGTCTATATGTATGATGTTCCAGCAATTAAAGATATTAAAGAGGACTTCTTGAAAACGATTGCTGTGAGTAAGGAAATGACCCCTGAAGATGTCGTTAAAGGGCGCTTTAGAGGGTGGCTAGAAGCAATCTTAAGATTATTTGCACCATTGTTATAAAAACATTGACTTCATGAGGGTTTAATGGTAATTTAATTAAGATATAGTGATTAGAAGATAGGAGGGCAATGATGGCAATTAATAAAATTGAAGCGACTTTAAAAGGGGCGCTTAAACAAGCAATAATAGCGTGTGGATTTGTTGAAGAATATGATCAAGAAAGTATTACAATTGAAATTCCTAAAGATAAATCACATGGGGATTATTCAACTAATCTAGCAATGCAGCTAACAAAATTATTAAAGAGAAATCCTCGCCAAATTGCTGAGGCAATTATTGAGGCTTTAGATAAAGAAAATGCCAATATTGAAAAAGTAGAGATTGCGGGACCGGGATTTATTAACTTATTCTTGGCAAAAGATGCAATGACATCAATCATTAAAGAAGTTTTAGAAGAAAAAGAAGCATATGGTACCACAACATATGGTCAAGGAACTAAATATAATGTTGAATTTGTTTCAGCTAATCCAACTGGCGATTTACATCTAGGACATGCTAAAGGGGCAGCAGTGGGTGATAGTATCTGCCGAATTATGAGTGCTGCTGGCTATGATGTGACTCGTGAATATTATATTAATGATGCAGGGAATCAAATTCATAATTTAGCGTTATCTCTATACGCTCGTTATAAACAAGCATTTGGACAAGATGTTACAATGCCTGAAGATGGTTATCATGGTAAAGATATTATTGATATTGCAACAAAGATCAAAGAGATCGATGGTGATAAATATCTTGAAATGGATGAAGGTAAAGCAATTGCTTTCTTTAGAAATAAAGGAACAGAATATGAATTACAAAAGATTAAAGATATTTTAAATGAATTTAGAGTGTCGTTTGATGTTTGGTTTTCTGAAACATCATTATATGAAAATGATCGGGTCGTACCAACAATTGAAAAATTAAAAGCTGCTGGTTATACATATGAAGAAGAAGGGGCTTTATGGTTCAAATCAACTGAATTTGGTGATGATAAAGACCGGGTCTTAATTAAAAGTGATGGATCGTATACATATTTGACGCCTGATATTGCTTATCATCTAAATAAATTAGATCGTGGATACGAATATTTAGTTGATTTATTAGGGGCTGATCATCATGGTTATATTAATCGAATGAAAGCAGCTATTCAAGCTTTAGGTTATAATGCTGACCAGTTAAATATTGATATTATTCAAATGGTTAGAATGATGAATAATGGTGAACCAGTAAAAATGTCAAAACGAACTGGAAATGCTGTTACTATTAAAGACTTAATCGAAGAAATTGGTGTTGATGCTACACGTTATTTCTTTGTTTCTAAAGCTGCTAATACACCATTTGATTTTGATATTGGACTTGCTAAATCAAAGTCTAATGAAAATCCAGTTTATTATGCTCAATACGCTCATGCTAGAATGTGTTCGATTAAAGCACAGGCTGCTAAAGCAAACATTGATTATAGTGATAAGTATGATTTATTAGTTAATCCTAAAGAAATTGAATTAGTAAAGCATATTAATGAGTTTAGAAACGTAATTATTGATAGTGCGATCAATCGTACGCCTCACAAAATTACAAATTATGTTCAAAGACTTGCACAATTATTCCATAGTTTTTATAATGAATGTTATGTAATCGATGAAGATAATCTTGAATTAAGTGGACAAAGATTAGCTTTAGTTGAAGCTACAAGAATTACAATGGCTAATGCTTTAAATTTAATCGGTGTTAGTGCCCCAGAAAAGATGTAGGAGGATAATCAAGAATGGATAGTATGGATAAATATTATAATATGTCTATGGTTGATGTAGCATATGAATTAATGTCTAAAAAGAAATCAGCAGTTAATTTTTTCAAATTATGGGAAGAAGTATGTCAAATGAAGAAATTTGATGACGAACAAAAAGAAGATAAAGAATCTTTGTTTTATACTAATATTACCTTAGACGGACGTTTTATCACGGTTGGTGAAAATGCCTGGGATTTAAGAAGTCGTCATAAATTTAGTGATGTTCATATTGATATGAATGATATTTATGCTGATGAAGAAGAAACAGAAGAATTAGAAGAGGATGTCGATTCTACGATTGAAGATGATTATAATTAAGCAAAACGAAAGTTTTGCTTTTTGTTTAGAATTTTTTAAGAATTATTGTTAGTTTAGTTTTAGGATAGTCTTTTATTATTTAAGTATAGAAAGGCGGAACGACTTATGCTTAAATCAATAAAAAAGACAAATTTGCTCATGATGTCATCAATTATTTTGTTCATGGCATTTATTACAATATATTTATTTAGAAACTGCGATTTTAATGATGTTATTTATGAGATTGAAACACTGCCATATTTTACTAAAGTTTCAGCAATGATTGCTTTAATTGCTCTGCAGATCTTTTTAGCATTTTTACCTGGAGAACCTTTGGAGCTGGCTAGTGGATATATTTTTGGTTCATTTCAAGGAACAATTGTTTGTTTGATCGGGTCAATGATTGGAACGATTATTGTTTACTATTTAGCACGAATCTTTCAACACTCAATCATTGATAAAATGTTTGATCAAAGTAAAGTTGCAGAAGTGAAAAAATTATTTTCTTCTAAAAAAAGTAAGTTTTGGCTATTTATTATTTTTTTGATTCCTGGAAGTCCTAAAGATATTATGACTTATTTAGTTAGCTTAACAGATATTGATATAAAACAATGGCTATTGCTTACAACGATTGGAAGAATTCCAAGTATTGTGACATCTACATATTTAACGGGAGCATTAAGAGACGGCAATATTGTATTGGTTGTTTCAATCTTTGCGGTAACTGTTATACTAGTAATTACCGGTGCCGTTTATTATAAAAAAATAGTTAATTCTAATTAGAAAAAGGGAGAAGATTATGGAACATACAATTTTAATTGTTGAAGATGAAAAAGGAATCAGAGAAACAGTAACAGTTTTTTTGAAGAATCAAGGATATAATGTTTTACAAGCTAGTAATGGTGAAGAAGGGTTAGCATTAATCGAAGCAAATGAAATACATTTAGCAGTGGTTGATATTATGATGCCAGTTATGGATGGAATTACAATGGTACTAAAACTACGAGAAAACTATGATTTTCCAGTTATTTTCTTAAGTGCAAAGTCTGAAGATATTGATAAAATAACCGGGCTTAATATTGGTGGTGATGATTATATTACTAAGCCGTTTGAGGCGATGGAATTGATAGCTCGAGTTAATTCGAATCTTCGAAGATATAATCAAATTTTAGCTTTAAAAGAAAATCGTAATCTTAATAATAATCAACAGCGCTTAGTCGTGGGTGGATTAGAGCTGGATAAGTTTACTAAAGAAGTGTTTGTTAATGATCGAGGTGTTCGTTTAACGGCTAAAGAATTTCAAATACTTGAATTATTAATGTCTTATCCGGGAAGAGTCTATTCAGCTGAGGAGATTTATGAAGCTGTTTGGAAAGAAGAAGCCATAAATACTGAGACAATTATGGTGCATGTGCGAAAATTGCGTGAGAAAATAGAAGCTAATCCTAAAAAACCAGAATATTTAAAAGTAGTTTGGGGAATAGGATATAAAATTGAAAAAGGAGTGTAAAAAATGACAAAAGCTAAAAGAATTTTTGGTGTGATTTTTGCATCAATATTACTATTAATGTCCGTTGTTGTTATATCCTTATATGATAATGTTAGAGAAAATACCCCTCGTGATGATAATTTAACGGGAATTTTAGAAGATGATCTACAGCTTTTTACTATTGCGATGGCTAAGACCCTTGATTCTAATTTTGAAGCAGTAAGCTTTGATGATAGTGTTGATGAACAGACAAGACAAATATTTTTAGATGTTTTTGACGATTATTTAAAGGGAATAACATCATTGTTTAATAATGATGGAGATTTTATTTATAAAGCTGTTAATACTAATACTAATCAAATGATTTCGCAACATAGTGAAAAAATTACAACTAATGATGATCAAAGTAAATATAGTTTCTATACTGAAGCGAGCTATGATCAAAATGGTCTAGTTTCATGTAATGGGGATTTAAGTAGTGATAAACTATCATATTTTAATATTGCTAACCTTTTAAGCTCATTTGCACATTATGATGGTGAAAATACTATATATATTGACAACTGGATGTTTGATACAAATGCAATCAAGATTAATGTTCCTAAGAATCTTCAAATTACATATATTATTCCAGAAACACCAGCCAGTCATGGATATGCTTCACAATATGTTAATTCATGGGAAAACTATAATTATTTTTCAGCTATTGCGTTATTAAGTTGTTCAGCTATATTAGTCTTATTTATCTTATTTTATCCAATTAAAATTGTAGAAGATGTTAATCCGTTTTTGTCAGTAAAGAGATGGAAAGCAGAAATAAATCTAGCTGTTTTAACGCTTATGATTACTTTTGGCGTTATGGGCTGTATGATCGTGACGGGTTATACACTTAATAATTCACTTTTAGAATTATTAAAAAGATATGACATCATGTATGTAGATTACATCGTTATAGTTATTAATTTTGTGATTTGGATACTGACGCTTTTAGTTATTTCATTAGGAATCTTCCAATTAAAGTACATTTTTGCTCGAGGATTCTGGCGTTATTTAAAAGAAGATACGTTAATTGGTAGTGGAGTACGCAGTATCAAAAATAAACTTAATCAAATTGCCGATATTGATCTATCAAAGTCGTTAAATCAAACAATCATGAAATATATTTTGATTAATACAGCAATCATTATGATCATGATTACTTTTTGGGGTTTTGGATATTTCCTAGCTATTATTTATGCATTTTTAGTATTTTTTTGGGTCAAAGATAAAGTGCTGAAGGTGCAAGATGACTATGATAAATTATTGACTGCAACAAAAGAATTAAGCAAAGGTAATTTTGATGTAGAGATAGATGGTGATTTAGGTATTTTTAATGCTTTAAATGATGAATTTAAAAATATTCGAATTGGTTTTGAAACTGCTGTTAAAGAAGAAACTAAGTCTCAGAATATGAAAAATGAATTAGTAAGTAATGTTTCTCATGACTTAAAAACACCATTGACATGTATTAAAAATTATATTGTTTTATTGCAAGATGATAATTTACCAATAGAGACAAGACATGAATATTTAGATAATTTAAATCAGTATTCTAATCGTTTAACGAATTTAATTGAAGATTTATTTGAAGTTAGTAAAGTTAATAGTGGTAATATCAAGTTAAATTTAATGGAACTTAATATTGTTGCATTAATTGAGCAGGCGCATGCTGAATGTAGTGAAATATTAGATGCGCATCAATTAACTGTTATTACTAATTATCCACATAATGATATAATCCTCAAATTAGATGGTGATAAGACGTATCGTATTTTTGAGAATCTATTCACTAATATTTCTAAATATGCTCTATTTAATAGCCGTGTATATGTTGATTTAACGGAGGAAACTGAGGATATTACTATTATTTTTAAAAATATTTCACAAGAGCAGATGAATTTTAGTCCTCAAGAAATTACAGAAAGATTTGTTCGTGGTGATAAATCGCGTCATGAAAGTGGCAGTGGTTTAGGATTAGCAATAGCTAAAAGTTTTGTTGAAGCACAGGGGGGGACTTTTAATATTGCAATCGATGGGGATCTATTTAAAGCAATAATTACTTTTAAAAAGATTGCTAAGTAGTCGTAATTGAAGCTATACTAAAGGAGTAGTCCTTTGAAAGTAGGTGGAATTAGGATGAAAATATTATTTGTTGGGAATTCGCATACGTATATGAATGATATGCCAGAAATGGTGCGAATCAATAGTAGTGAAAAGTTAGAAGTGACAATGTTGGCCCGTCCTGCAATTACCTTTCACGACCATTTAGAGTCAATGGAATTACAGTTCGCTTTAAAACAAGGATATGATTTTGTTATTTTTCAACAGGCAGCACATGAGCCTTGTCCAAGTAAAGAAGCAACATTGCATGATGCTAAAGCATTGATTGAATTGGCACGTAGCTGTGGTGTTATGCCATACATTATGATTCCTTGGAGCCAACGGAATTATGATGATGATTTTAAAACAACCAAAGATATTTATCATCAAGTAATGATGGATAATTTAGTTGATGGAATACCAGTGGGTTATGTCATTAATCGTTTAAGCCATCAAAATCCCGAATTAGAATTGTTCCAAAGTGACAATTAGCATTTAACTTCATTAGGGAGTTATCTTGAAAGCATTACGATTTTAAATACAATTTTCTTTGAAACAAAGTTTCCTGGTAAACTCATTTATCCTAACCAAAGTAGTTTTGAAGAACATCAATTGGATGAAAGACTTATTGATTTTTTAACTAAAGAAGTAGTTCATACTGTAGAACGATTTAAGAGTAATTATTGTGTTTGTGGAAAGCGAGAGATTTTAGATGATTAGAAGTGTCACTAAAAATGACTATGAAGAGATTGCTAAACTGATGGTTGAAGCATTTAAAAATCCTCCTTGGAATGAGGTATGGAGTTATGAAAGATCATACCAGCGAATTGAACAGTTAGACGACGGAAAATATACAAGGTGTTTTGTGTATATGTTAGATAACAAAATAGCTGGTGTTGTTTGTGGGAAATTAATAACATATGTTAATGATCTTGATTTTATGATTGAAGATTTTTATATTGATCCTCATTGTCAAAGAAGGGGATTAGGAAAGAAAATGATGAAGGCATTAGAAGAATGTTTACCTGAAGTTGATAATTTAATTTTGTTGACAGGACGAGAATTTTACAGTGCTGATTTTTATCAGAAAAATGGTTTTAAGATTAATGATGACATGGTATTTATGGTAAAAAAATTAAAGTCTTAATAAATCTAAATTATGCCGAATTATGTTGACAATATGTGATTATCTCCTTATATTATATGTAGATTGATAAAGGGGATATAAGATGCTGAATAAGTTTAAGGGATTAAAATTAAAGTGGTATCATTTTGTAGTATTTTGGCTACCAGGTGGAATGCTATTATTAACAGGTTTATTAGCATATCAATATCGTAATTCAAAAATAGTATGATTATTTAGCTTGTACAAATTATTAAATGAAAATAGATTTTAAAGACAATAGTTTGATTTAGAAGGGAAATATGTTTCCCTTCTTTTTATATTTTAGGATAGCTGATTTTTATATATTTGGTTGATCTAGACAGTTATATATTAAAAAATGACTAACTGATAATAAAATGAACCTCCATTATTTGTGATGCGTACCCTCTTTACTGGGCAAACCAGTAAGGAGGGTTTTTATATGAAATATGATTATGGATTTAAGTTGAATTGTGTTGAACTATATAAAAATGGTCGATGGCATGAAACACCAGAAGGAATTGGACAAAAAAACTTTAGAAAAGGAATTACTACATGGGTCAAAATCGCTGACTTACATGGAATAGATGCTTTAAAACATCCTACCACCTGCACTGAGTATACTGTGGAAGAAAGATACGCTTTAGTTGCCAGGGTTCTAGCTGGAGAATCTCAAAAAAAGTGTTGCAATAAGTGCTAATATTAATCACAGTCAATTGTCAAACTGGGTAAAACGATATAAAATATATGGATATAATGGTCTCGATTTAAAGAAGGGACGACATAGTAAGGAGCAGCCTCTGAAAAAATCTATAATATCAAGTGAACTTACTCCTCCTGAGAAAGAAGAACTAATACGTTTAAGAGCAGCAATCGTTAAAGAAATTCGTGAAAAAGGATATCGATTAAAGCATCTTCTAAAGGCATGAGATGATGAAACTGATAAAAGAAATCTTTGATCAAAATAAGGGGACACTATGGAATTCGTCGAGTTCATAGAGAGCTTCTAAATCGCGGTTATCTGGTAAATCATAAGAGAGTGTAACGACTTATGCATAATATGGGATTATTAGGTAAACGTCCTAAAGAGAGATACCATTCTTATAAAGGGAATGTAGCAGATAATATTATTAATAGAATTTTAATGCGAGTAGACCATTACAAAAATGGACTACTGATGTATCTCAATTCAATTTTGCATGGGGAAAATGTTATATTTCTCCAATATTAGATAGGTTTACAAATGAGATTATTTCCTATGATTTATCACCGCATCCTAATCTTAAACAAATTACAGATATGCTGACTCAGGCATATGAAAAGTTTCCCATCCTTGAAGGATTGATTTTCCACTCAGATCAGGGATGGAAATATCAACATGCTCATTATATCAATTCATTAAAAGAACACAGTATAATACAATCAATGTCTAGAAAAGGAAACTGTTATGATAATTCGGTAACGGAAACTTTCTTTGGCCGATTAAAAATGAAGTCTATTATGGGTATGAAAATGAATTGTATTCATTTTCATAGTTTTCTACTGCAATAAAAGAATACAGAAAAAACAAAATGGATGCCACCTGTTTTGTACAGATTAGCATCCATGGCATAATTTTTTTAAAACTAAATTTAAACGTGTCCAGAAAACTGGGTACACATCACAACCAACTAGAAGGGTTCACTACATTTAATGGGGCTGTCTTTATATTATCAATAATCTATATCTACCCTTATAAGTTTTAGAACATCATAATAGAGATAAATCAATTTTAATCTAATAAATATAAATATTTATCAATTTAGCGTATTTTTAAACCTTGCTAATACTAGATGGCTAATTTAAAAAATATTAATTTTTTTAATATTTTATTTTTCGCTTAGACTATTAGCCTTACTTTTCTTTCTGTTACATCCTATTACGATACTTCCTGACATCATAAGTGTGACCGCTAAGACACCTATATTATTAATATCACCTGTTTGTGGCACCTTACTAGAATTAGAAGAATTTGTATCATTATTTGTCTTATCTACTGGTTTATTTTCTGGTATAACTATTCGTTCTATTACATCAATTGTAATTGTCTTAGTTGATGAAGCACCTTGTTTATCTGTTACTTTATAAGTTACATTATATGTTCCTTCCTTATTTGTATTTACATCATTTGCTGCAATATTTGCTTCCGTTAACTTGATTATTCCATCTTCATTATCATATGCTGTCACATCTTTCAGTGGATCAAATGTATCTCCCACTGTCAGTACTTTATCTTCTGCCACAATTGTTGGTACTTTATTAATAACAGCGGGTGGTACGTTATTCTGTACAACTTCTACGTCTACAAATTTGCTTGAATAATCCGTCTTTTTATCGAAATTCAACTGTTCTGTAAAAATCGATAATTTATATTCTCCTGAACTAAATGATTTAGAATTCAATCCAATTTGATTTAAATCAATCGTCATTGTTCCTACATTTACTTTGTCTAGATTATCTTTTATATTCCCATAATACATAACATTATTATTTTCATCTTGAACTACAACACTCAAGTATTTTCCGTTTCCTATTGCTTCAAAATCAAAAGTTATCTTATCACGTTCGGTCTTAATATTTTCTATATTTAATTTTTGTTTATCATCAAGTAATGTTAATTTAAACTCATTTGTCTTACTATCGTTGACTGCTTTAATACCAATAATCTCTTTTTGATTATGACTTTTAACCAGCATAACTTTAGAAGTGTCTATGTTCATTGCTGGACGCATACTTTGTACTGTGTACATATTTCCATAATTTAATCCTCCAGCACAATTTGCACCATATACACTGTTACTATTTAACACAAATACAGGATGATACCGCATTCCATTTTCCATTGGCTTTGTCCAATGTTCCTCATATGAACGTATTAAATAATTTTTATCATCAGAACTAACACGACTTTTATCTCCAGTATGTAATCCAAGAGGTGCTTGATTTCTATTAAATGGAACACTGCTAAAACCATAACACTTATTGGTAAGCTCTTGTATACTTAAAGGAAACCATTTACTAGCAGTCATTTCTGTAGTACCTAATTTTTCCAAACCAACCGCTACATTTTGTGCATCTTCACTACTTTTTGAAGAAAAAATAATGCCCTCATTTTCAATTGACGAAAACTTATTTTTCATTTCATCTTCCATATTAGTCTTTAAATCACTTTTGTCCCATTCATAGCCTTTTTGCCAATATATAGGAGTTTCCCCTGGCTTTACATTACTATAATCAAAACCATAATCATTTTCACGATACCAAAAACTAGTTCCAATAGTCTTATCAGAGAACAAAAACATAGTACTATTTGCATTCTTACTAAAATCCTTATTATCTGAATCTAGGAGTTGCCATTTCAATGCTGAACCATCCGTATCTTCTCCATAGTAGATATAATCACCTTGCCAATTATCCTCTAAACTCTCTGTATAAATCGGGTCAAATAGTCCCCCACGTTGAGACTGTATCATTGACATAACATTCTGATGAACCAGCGTATTCTTTTCTAAAGCAAATACTGTATAATTATTTCCAATAATATTTATAAGTCCTACTACAAAAGATAATCCAACTATTAATATTCTTTTTAAATACAACATTCAGTTTCTCCTTATTTTAAATCAAATCTAAAATTTTTATTTTCTTTAAATATTCTTCAAAATGTTTTTGCATTGTACAATAAACTTTTCGAACAGGGCAAGTTTCTGTAGCAAATCTGCTACAATATTTATCTTCCTCAAGACAACTGTTAATTCTTATCGTTGGCTCAAATATATCTATAATGCTAAAAATACTTATATCCTTTGGGTGTTTTTTTAATTTAAATCCTCCCTGTATCCCTGTAGCAATGCTAATTATTTCATTATCACTTAGTTTCTTCCCGATTTTAAATACTGTACTTTGGGGAATCCCAAGTGTTTCTGATAATTCTTTCGACTGGACAATATCCTTTTTTATAGCGATATATAGAACTATTCGTATTGCATAATCAGTAGAAACCTTCAACTGCACCTCGTTTTCCTCCTTCCTTTCTAACTTAACCGATGTTAGGTTAGTTTCAAAATCCAGAAAAGTACAGCTATCTTTCCGATGGAAAATAAAGTAGACATTATTTTCCACTTTATATATAATAATTAATAGAAAAATACAGTTATATTTTTATGTGTTTCTAGCATAATTATTGGAAATAATACACGGAAATAAAAGTCTACCATGTTTGTCAATCGTGGATAAAAAAATCTACCTTATTTTACAAATACTTCTATTTTTCTATTCTTTTTTTAATTCATACCGATTTACCCAATTAGAAAATGTCGTATGATTGGTACTTAACCGTCTTGCACACTCTCTTTTGCTTATCTGTTTTTCCTTATAACACAAATAAATCTCTTCAAAATTTTCTGGATAAGGTAATTGAGGGCGTCCAAACCAAATCTGACCCCTTTTTCTTTTGCAGCCTTAATCCCTTCTGCTTGTCTTTGTTTTGTATTTTCTCTTTCTATTTGTGCGACATACGACAATACCTGCAATACTAAATCAGCAATGAATTTTCCTGTAATACCATTAACTTGATTTCTAGTATCTAAAAGTGGAAAATCTAACACAATTATCTCCACTTCTTTCTTCTTTACCAAATATCGCCATTGTTCAATAATTTCATCATAATCACGTCCTAATCGATCAATAGATTTAATATAAAGTTCATCACCTTTTTTTAGTTTTTTCACCAATTTCTTATAACCTTTTCGATTAAAATCCTTACCAGATTGTTTATCGATGAACATTTGTCTAGTACCTAATCCAATTTCTTTCATCGCAAATTTTTGTCTATCAATATTTTGATCTTTGGTTGATACACGGATATAAGCGTATTTATTCATTCACATTCCTCCTTATAAGAAAATAATACTTAGAGAATAAAAAAATGTATATATCTATTTAGAAATATACATTTAATCAAATATAAATGAAATTTTATAATTACAAACAAGTATTCTCTATTTATCAACAATATTATTCATTTTCTATACCTCATAATATTGATTAACATAGATACTTCAGCACAATAAAAATACATCCAAAAATTGCTTTTGATGCAAATCATTGAGATGTATTTTTGTTATTTCTATTTAGCAGTTAATCCAGCCATTGTTATATAATTATAAGGTTGATTAAAATGTGGCAAGAAGAAGATATCAAGCAATGCCAATTTATCAATTGTCAAATGCTCTTGAATCGCTAATGAGAACATATGAATTCCCATCGAAATATCATATTTTGATGCCATTTGACACCCTAAAATCCGCCTTGTTTCTTCATCATAAATAATTTCTATCATTACTTCTTGATTTTCTTTTATAAATGCCGGTTTTTGAAGATCACGATATGATACTGAAGTAGCCTTAAAACCTAATTTTTTTGCTTTTGATAAAGTTAACCCCGTTGATACCATCTTTAAATCATAGATACAAATTCCATTTGAGCCTTGAACTCCAATACTTTCTAGTGGTTGACCACAAACATTATGAGCAGCAACAATTCCCGAACGAACTGCATTTGTTGCCAATGCGATATAGTTAACATCATCAATCGTATTATCATAAACAGTCGCACAATCGCCAATTGCATACACATCTTTTAATGATGTTTCTTGTTTTTTGTTTACTAAATATGCCCCGTTAGAATATAGTTTAAGTACATCTTTTCCTAACTCATTATTAGGTTTAAAGCCAACCGCTAAAATAACCATATCTGCAGCATATTCACCTTTATCTGTTACAACTGATTCAACTTTTTGATTACCCTTAATTTCTAAAACAGATTGATTGAATGCCAATTTAATTCCATGTTCTGTTAAATTTTGATTCATTAAATCAGTAAATGAATGGTCATAATACGCTCCAAGGCAAGTATCAGCACAATCAATTAAAGTAACCTCTTTATCACAACGTCTAAATGCCTCAGCCAGTTCTACACCAATATAGCCACCACCAACTACTACAATGTTTTTTAACTCAGGATTATTTAATTTTTCAATTACATCTTGAGCATTTTGATATAATTTTACCATTTGAACATTTTCTAAATCACTACCAGGAATCGTTGGACGCATTGGTAAAGATCCACATGCTAAAATTAATTTATCATAACTTTCTTGATACTCTTTACCGTCCTTACCTTTTGCATAGACAATCTTTTTTTCATAGTCAACATGTTCCACTATCGTTTCCATGTATATAATTGCACCTTTTTCTTCCAATAATTCTTTACTTGAATAAAATAGTCCTTCTGGTCCATCAATTTGTTTTCCGATCCATAATGCCATTCCACACCCTAAAAAACTAATATTGCTGTTTCCATCAAAAACAACTACGTCATCTTCATAGTTATCTAGAATCGTATTAATCGCAGCTGTTCCTGCATGATTTGCCCCAATAACAATAATTTTACTCATTTTTTCAGTCTCCTTATTTTTTATATTATTATCATACCCATCATTTGTATTTATTTACAACTGATATGCACCAAAAAATTAGGAAACTATAACTACTAAAATAAAAAAGAGAGCCTTGCTCTCCTAAGCATCTTTCCACATTAACGCAAAACGTACAGCCTTAGCCCATCCTTCCAGACTTTTTTCACGTCTAGATTTGTTGATCCTTGGAACAAATTCATAATTTAATTTCCAATTATTCTTTATCTCCTCTTTACTAGCCCAAAAACCTGTTGCTAAACCTGCCAAATATGCTGCTCCTAATGCTGTCGTTTCTACAACCTGTGGACGATGAACTTTACAATTTGATATATCACTTTGAAATTGCATTAGAAAATCATTTTGACTTGCCCCACCATCTACTTTTAAACATCTCAACTCAATCCCAGTATCTTCTTGCATTGCTTTTAAAACATCATTAGTTTGATATGCAATAGATTCTAAAGCTGCTCTAATAAAATGTTCTTTACTGCAACCTCTTGTCAGTCCAACAATAGTTCCTTGAGCATAAGGATCCCAATATGGAGCACCCATTCCTGTAAAGGCCGGCACTAAATAGACACCATTAGTATCTTCAACTCGATTAGCATAATCGCTTGACTGAGGTGTACTTTTTAACATTCTAAGGCCATCACGCAACCATTGCATTACTGCTCCGCCAACAAAAACACTGCCCTCTAAAGCATAACTAACTTCATTGTTATCACTTGCTGCAATCGTTGTAATCAATCCGTTTTTAGAATGATATATTTCATTACCAGTGTTCATTAGCAAAAAACACCCTGTTCCATAAGTATTTTTAGCTTCGCCCGGTTCATAACAACATTGTCCAAATAAAGCTGCCTGCTGATCTCCAGCAGCACCCGAAACAGGAATATGTCCACCCAAAATTCCTTCTTTTGTATATCCATAAACGCAACTTGATGGTTTAACTTCAGGCAACATACTCTTAGGTATTTTGAAATATGCTAATAATTCATCATCCCAGCACAGCTGGTGGATATCAAACAACATAGTTCTTGAAGCATTTGTATAATCAGTGACATGAATTTTACCACCTGTTAAATTATAAATCAGCCAAGTATCAACAGTACCAAATAGTAATTTATTTTGATTGGCTAATTCTCGAGCGCCATCGACATTTTCTAGGATCCAAGCAATTTTCGAAGCCGAAAAATATGCGTCAGGAATTAAACCAGTCTTAGCAATAACCATTTCTTCTAAACCATCTTTTTTTAACTGCTCAATCATTGCTGCAGTTCTTCGACATTGCCAAACAATCGCATTATAAATAGGCTCCCCAGTATCTTTATTCCAAACAATTGTAGTTTCTCGCTGATTAGTTATTCCTATTCCTGCAATTTCGTCAGCTTTAGTATTATTCAATGCCATTGCTTCACTGGCTACTGCTAATTGTGAAGACCAAATTTCCATAGGATTATGTTCTACCCAGCCTGGTTGAGGAAAAATTTGTTTAAACTCACGTTGAGCCATCGCACTTATATTTCCTTTTTGATCAAATAAAATACAACGTGAACTAGTCGTTCCTTGGTCTAAAGCCATTACATATTTAGCCATAAAGCTCATCTCCTCCAATCGATTTTGTTGCAACAATATCTATCCCACTATCTAAAATATTAGCAACAATTATTTCATTCATACTAATTGGGGCTTGTACTTCGATTTCCTTTAGTATCTGTATACATTCAAAAATTTTATCTTTGGCAATTCCCCCATTACTCTTAACACTTAACATATAAGGACTATTTTTCACTCTAATTGTCGTTGTTAGAATTCTAGTAGGATTAGAAATTTCTGCTAGTGCATATTTTTTACCACGGATACAACGATTACCTGTAACCACATATTCCTCATCAATATACCGAACTTCTAAAGCACACCCTAACGGACAATTTATACAAGTCAGTTTAATCACTTCCATATCATTCATCCTCCAATGTAATTAAGATTTTTTTAATATGTTCGTTTAACCAGTCTTTTTTTATTACAATTTGTTCCATTTCACCAGGTGCAAGTACTAATTTACGTTGATGAATCTTCCTATCACCATCTAGATACAATGATAGATATTTATTTTGATAAACCTTATTAACTCTAAAACGAACAATAACATTATCGTCATTATTAGGATGAATTACTGAAGGAACTACATAGCGAATACCACATTCATATGAAATCGTAATAGTTTGACACAAAACAAGATGGTCTCGCAAATATTTAGCCGCATTTATTCCCGCCAGCTTTGCCTCATTAGATACATAATCAACTAAATCATGAACATGCAGAACATTACCACAGGCAAATATCCCCGGTTGATTTGTCTGCAAATAATCATCAACAATCGCTCCCTTAGTTAAACTTGAAAGCATAACATTAGCTTTAGTACTAATTTCATTAGCAGGAATCAACCCTACCGAGAGTAATAATGTATCACAACAAACGCGTTCCTGACTGCCTTCTATTACGTTAAGATTTTCATCCACCTTTGCAACAATAACAGCCTCAAGTCGTTCCTTTCCTTCAATATCAATAATTGTATGTGACAACTTTAAAGGAATATTATAATCATCTAAACATTGAACAATATTACGTTTCAACCCACTAGAATACGGCATTAGTTCGATAACCATCTTTACATTTGCACCTTCAAGTGTCATTCTTCGTGCCATTATTAAGCCAATATCTCCTGAACCAAGAATTACTACTTCTTTCCCCGGCATATAGCCATCAATATTAACAAAATATTGCGCTGTCCCAGCACTATAAATACCACTTGGACGGTAACCAGGAATATTTAATGCCCCACGACTCCGTTCACGACATCCCATAGCTAAAATTATTGCCTTAGCATGAATCATAAATGTCCCACTTGTTCCATTCATCGCAGTTATAACCTTGTCATTCAAGTCAATTACTACTGTATTTAATAGATAGGGTATTTTTAATTCATCTATTTGACGTCGATAACGTTCAGCATATTCCGGACCAGTTAATTCCTCATTAAATGTATGTAAACCAAAACCATTATGAATACATTGATTTAAGATTCCCCCTAAACACTCATCACGCTCAATAATAATTAAATCTTTTACACCTGCTTCATATGCCCCTAAAGCAGCGGCCATTCCCGCCGGTCCACCACCAATAATCACTAAATCTTTATTCATGATTGACCTCCTTATTTAATCCCACCAAATAGGTTGAATGTTTACCATTTTTAGTAATAGTAAAAATATCCTTATTTAATTCCTGACTTAATAATTTCATTGATTTATTTAAACAAAAACCGGATTGACATTTTCCCATCCCGACACGAATTCGTCTTTTTAATCCATCGATCGTAGTTGGGGATAGTGGACGATTTATTGCTTCAATTATTTCTCCAGCACTAACATTTTCACAAAAACATACTATTTGGCCATACAATGGATTCTTTGCAATCAATTGGTTACGTTTTTCAAGTGGCAATTCCATCACCTTAGTAATTCCTTTGCGATATTTAATAAAATTTTCTTTAGCTTTTGCAGGATACTTTTCGCCAACTAAATCATAAACATATTTGCCAATCGCTGGAGCACTTGTTAATCCCGGTGATTCAATTCCCGCCACATCAAAATATCCTGGATTATCTAGATCCTCTTTAATTATAAAATCTCCTGTTGTATTATGAGCCCTTAATCCAGCAAAAGAAGTTATTTGATTTGCATAAGGAACCTGCTTAATGCTTAAAGATGCGCGATCAACAATATCCTTTTGTCCTTCTATCGTTGTATTGATCTCTTCACGATTACAATCAATTGCATCAGGACCAATCATTAAATTACCATGTACAGTTGGAGTAACCAATACCCCTTTTCCTAACTTAGTCGGTAATTGAAAAATCGTTTTGCTTACCATTGAGCCAACGGTTTTATCAAATAAAACATATTGCCCTTTACGCGGAACTATTTTCATTTTCTCATTGCAAATTAGGTTATGAATCAAATCACAATTAACTCCCGCAGCATTAATAACGATCTTACTTTGATAACACTTATCCATAGTTTTAACAATATAATGATCAATATTTTTTTCAATTCCCACAACTTCTTGAGTAAATTTAAATTTCACACCATTAGCATAAGCATTTTCGGCTAATGCCAAAACAAGATCAAAAGGGCAAATAATGCCACCAGTTGGAGCATAAAGACCTTTTAAAACATTAGGATTTAAATTTGGTTCCATCTCAAGTAATTCTTTAGTATCTAAAACTTTCAATCCTTTTACCCTGTTTATTAAGCCTTGCTGGTATAATTCTTCCAAAGCTTCAAATTGACTTTCATCAAAACATAATACTAATGAACCATTTTGGACAAAGGGAATATCTAAATCTTTAGCTAACTGCGGCATCATTAAATTCCCTTCTAAATTTAATTTTGCTTTCAAGGTTCCGGGTTTAGCATCGTGACCAGCATGAACAATTCCAGAATTGGCTTTAGATGTACCTACACAAACATCACTACCTTTTTCAAGAACAAGAATTTTGCGTTGATCTCGAGACAATTCACGAGCAATCGCACAGCCCGTTACTCCCGCTCCAATAATAATTATGTCTTCCATAAAGTGCTCCTTTCTAAACAAAAATAGGGACGATTAAAAAATCCCCCTGCGTAACTTTTCCTATTTATAATTTTATCACAAACAACTCGTTTAAACACCATATATAATTATTATTACTTGTTTTTTTAAACATAAATAAAAAAGCAGAAGTTTTCCTCCTACTTAAAAATTATTCAGTTTGCTTCCCGTTAAAAACAATCAGACCAGTAATTGCACTTAAAATAATGAAACATCCAATTAATTTAACGATTGTTAACTGTTCATGGAGAATAATAATCCCAAAAATAACACTTGTTACCGGTTCAAACATACTTAAGATTGACGCTGTAGCTGCACCTAAATATCTAACCCCCTGTTGTAAACAGATAATTCCAACGATTGATGTTAAAACTGCAATCAAGAAAGAATAGCCATATGCTTCAACTGGTAAAATCAGTTCAAGCTGACCACTGATCAGTCCAATCATTAATAATGAGATTGAAATAACGATTGCAAAATAGAAATTTAATACATAAGGATTCAAAGACTGTAATCCTAACTTTTCAATACCTACCATATAATAAGCAAATGTTATACCTGAAAACAGAGCCAAAAATAGTCCTAAAAAAGATGAACCACCCAATTCGATAAAAAATAAAATTCCAAAACTAGCTGTTCCTAAACATATTTTAACAGCTTTAGATAATCTCTCTTTATAATAAAAGAAACATATTAATGAAACAAACATCGGGTAAAGAAAATGAAGTACCGTAGCACTCCCAACTTGAATAAAACTGTATGAAGTATATAGTGCCGCTACAGTCAAAGCATTACCAATAATTCCTACTAAACAAATATTCTTTAACTGATGTAAAGTTATTTTATAAGGCAATCTTTGGCATTTCATAATTAAAAATAAGATTGGTATTACAAATAAATGTCGAAAAAAGGCCATTGTAATTCCATTGCTCCCCATTGAATAAGTTATTTTAGCAAGAATCGGGGTAAAGCCAAAAATAACTGCTGATAAAATTGTTAAAAAATATCCTTTAGTTTTCATTTTTCCTCCATAAAAATAATAGATGTGCTATGCACATCTATTATCCCAAATCTTCACCATTAGTTTCAATAACTTTTTTATACCAATTAAATGATTTTTTCTCTCTTCTTGAAAAATCACCTGTTCCATCATCATATCTTTCAACATAAATGAAGCCATAACGCTTAGCATATTCTCCTGTTGATGCAGATACCAAATCAATACATCCCCATGGTGTATAACCAATTAAATCCACACCATCTAGAATTGCTTCATGCATTTGTTCAATGTGACTTCTCAAATAATCAATCCGGTAATCATCATTAATTGAACCATCTGCTTCGATTTCATCATATGCTCCTAGACCATTTTCAACTACCATTACTGGAATTTGATAACGATCATAGATTTCATTTAGTGAATAACGTAATCCTTTAGGATCAATTTGCCATCCCCAATCAGATGCTTTTAAATATGGATTTGCTACACCGCCTAAAATATTACCTTCACCAGCCCCTTTAGTTGGATCGGCTGTTTGACATACTGACATATAGTATGAGAATGTATAGAAATCAACTGGTCCAGCTTTTAATATTTCTTCATCCCCAGGCTCCATCGTTACTTCAATATTATTTTCTTTAAAATAACGCTTCATGTATGTTGGATAATATCCACGGCATTGAACATCACTACAGAAATAGTTCATGATATGATTTTGTTGTTGATTTTTAATGATATCATCAGGATCACAAGTTAATGGATATGATGTTGCATAAATCATCATATTACCAACTTTATAATCAGGATCAATTTCATGGGCTAATTGAACTGCTTTAGCACTAGCAATAAATTGATGATGCAATCCTTGAAAACGTAATTGGGGATCATCAACCTGATTTGTAAAATCAGTGCTTTTTTCTTGTTCATTTAAAATTCCTTGTGATAAAAAAGCTCCCATTGGCATCGTTGCGCTATTAATTTCATTAAAAGTTAACCAATATTTTACTTTACCTTTATAGCGTTCAAAAATAGTTTTACAATAATTCATGTAATAGTCAATCATTTCTCGTGATGCCCAAGCATTGCATTTCTTTGTTAAACCAAACGGTACTTCATAATGTGAGATTGTGATCAATGGTTCAATATTATATTTTAAGCATTCATCAATTAAATCTTCATAAAATTTTAATCCTTCTTCATTTGGTGTTGTTTCGTCACCATTAGGAAAAATTCTTGTCCAAGCAATTGAAAAACGATATACTTTAAATCCCATTTTAGCAAATAAAGCAATATCTTCTTTGAAACGATGATAATGATCAATTGCCATATGTGATGGATAGAAAGTCCCTTCTTCTAATGTTGGTGTAATTCTTTTACTTTGAGTATGGCTTCCACCAGTACAAATGTCAGGGCATGAAATTCCTTTTCCATCTTCGTTCCAACCACCTTCTAATTGGTTAGCAGCAGTTGCACCACCCCATAAAAATCCTTTTGGAAAACTCATATAATACCTCCTTGTTTATGTCATGTACATTTTAACTGATTATTCAGATATTACAAAATTTTTTTCAACTCTTGAAAAAATTGTTATTACTCTTTTTATTAGTTAATGCCCAGGCACTAATAAACGAAGCAATTGGAACAGTTAATACGATTCCTAAAGTACCAGCAATTCCTTGAGCAAATTCTATTGCAATATAATTAGAACTTAATAGTTGTTTAATGTCGACATTGTATGAAAATAAGACTAATAATGAAACAAATGCACTACCAGTAAATGCTAAAATCAAGGTATTTGTCATCGTACCAATCATATCTTTACCAATTTCTATTCCTGAATCAAAAATTTGTTTTTGAGTCAAGTTTGGCTGATGATGAAATAATTCTGATAAGGCAGAAACAATTGACATTCCAACATCCATAATTGCCCCTAATGATGAAATTAAAATCCCTGCAAATAAAATATCTTTAATCGATAATCCCGTAGCTTGATTAATTAACACAAGGCTTTCTGCCTCATCAACACTAAAACCATTAACTTTTAGTACTAATGACATTAAATAAAATCCCCCTGCCGATAAAACTACCCCTAAAACTGTTGCCACAATTGCACTATAAGTCTTTTTAGAAGCACCATTTAACAACATTAATGTAACAATCGTTGATAAAGCAACACAGATAATACTCATTAATACTGGTGAGTAACCTGAAAATACAGTTGGCAGTAATAGAAAAATTACTAAATATAATGTATAAGCTAATCCTAAGATTGCTTTAACCCCTTTTCCGCGCCCAATTGCAATGATAACAAGCAATAATACACAAGTAAAAATAATCATTCCTAAGCCACGATCAAAATTATAAACCGTATAATACGAGTCTATTCCATCTGGTTCATCAGCTGAGATAATCACTTTCGAGCCAATCGCAACTTCAACATTATGAGCAGCTGTTAGATAATTATCGATCTCTACTCTTTTTCCTGCACTTTTTCCTTCAAGAATCTCAACCACAACTACTTGTTTTCCAAGATTTATTTTTAAATCTTGATCATATTCAAGATTACTGCTCGTTATTTCTACTATCTTCCCGCTAACAAAATCAGTTGAATCGTTATTAACCCGAGAATAATCCTTAGCTAAATATTGATTAAAAAAACCAGCTGCAATTATCGTAATGAGCATAATGATAATAACAACACGATTCTCTTTTAATTCATTAAATATCTTCATAAATGACCTCTAATAAAAGTTAGTGGTAATCAATGATTACCACTAGTTATTTTAACTTTTCTTCTTTTTTTGATTTATAAGCAACTAATGAACATCCCAAAGCTGTAAACAATAATGTTCCCCAAGCAATAAGATTACTATTATCACCGGTTACAACCTTATTATTTGTCGTTGTAGTAGAATTATTTGTATTTGATGGCTTAACTGTCGGAAGATTAGTATTTGAACCATTACCTGTATCTGGCTTTTTATTTTCTACATTGTTAACTAAAACAAATTGTCCTAATGAAGCTGTTTCAATAATAATCCGTCCATCTTTAATTGTATATGTAATCGAATTTAGTGTTATATCATTGTTTTGACTATCTTGTACTTGATAGATCAATAACTTACTAGCATCATATCCCTCTGGTAGTGCTAATGATAATTGAACCTTTCCTAATGGATTTATAATATTTCCATTTTTGATTAGTGATAGATCAAATACTTTAAAATCCTTATCACTACCTAAAATAGTATTTAAGGTATTTTTAATTCCTTGATATAAGTCACCCTCATTCACTTCAACTGCTGATAAAGTACTGTTTTTTTCAACTGTTCCTACTGGAGCAACTACTCTAATATCATTTGCTGTTTCTTCTGGTACTAATGTAATTTCTTGATTGTTTGTTTCAACTGATTTATTAATAGTGAATTCATCTAAAGTTGACCATTGATTATCATTACTGTTGTATAAATAAGTTGTTACTTTAAAACTATTTTCACTAACTTCAATATTTGAAATTGAACGTTGTTTTGATTGATCCATTTTAGCAACAAAGTCAGTACTAATATTAGTCTTGATATCATAATACTTGCTGCCACTTGCTGAATTGGCAGTTAAATATAAGATTCCTTCAGGATCTGTTACACTAGTTAAATCCTTTGTTTCTTGACTAACTTTCATTCCTTTCATCATATTACTACGTACATAAACATGGTCATGTCCCATTAAAACAACATCAATACCTAAATCATCAAATACAGGTGTTAATTCTTCACGACGTTTTAAAATAGAACTCTCTACTGAATGAGAAGCAACTGAATAAACTGAATGATGGAAAACAACTACTTTCCAACGAACATCTTGATTTTCCTTAATTGCTTCTTTCATAAATGCTTTGTGTTCTGCGGTACTTGTATTATTTGTATTGATATTCATAAATAAAGTATTATTATAAACATACCAATAATCAGTTCCTGCTGCAGTTTCCCCTTTAGCAGTTTCATTTGGCAAATTGAAATGTTGTGTATAAGCATTTGAACTACTATCATGATTTCCGATTGTTGTTGCCTGAGGTACACTTGTTAATTCTTCATGATCTAAGTAGCCACTGTATTGATTCTCGTCACTTGCAGTATTAACTTGGTCACCAGCTGAAAGAATGAAGTTTGGATTAAACTTATTAATTGAATCACTTAATGTTTTATCCCATCCTTCTGTATCTTTTGAAGCACTGCCACTTGCTCCAATTTGTGGATCACCTGCAAAGATGAAGTTATAACTTCCATCAAAATCTTTAGTTGTGAAATCATAAATTTTGCTCACTTGATCACCATTAACAACACGATATACATATTTAGTATTTTCTTCTAAGTTAGCCAATGTTGCTTGGTTATAGTAAAATCCCTTATCGTTTGCCTGATTATTCGTAGCTTCAACCGTTGTAAATTGACTTGGGAATTCACCATTGATCATAGCTCCTGCTTTAGCCAGCTGAACAGTTCCCGAAGTATTAGTATTAGCGTACCAGGTAAGATTCATTTTTGTTTCATCTTCACCGATAGTTAAATTAAGCGCCTTTTGTTCAACTGTTGTTTCTTCTTGGCCGTAATCAACTTGAAGATTATTAAACTCAAAATAGATATCTGAACTGCTCGCACGACCCTGATGTAATTCTACAGCAATCGTATTTTGACCAGTCTTAATAACATCTTTTAACTGTTCTTTTGTTAGTGAAATAACTCCTTCTTTAGGATTACTAGCATTTGAACCGCCATAAGACATGTTTGATTCAAAGCCACCCTCAGGTTCATCAAACGATGCTACCTTAACACCGTTGATATAAACAATTGCTGCATCATCATAATAGAGTTTCCCACTTAGACTACTGAAATCATCTAAATTACTAATATTAACTGTAGTTCTAAAGAAGAATGCTGGAATATCATCTCCATTAACCCCATTAATATATTGATTTAATAAAACTGTTGGTACAAAACCATCGCCTAAATCTTCTAATTTTCCTTTTTTTGCACCAAATTTTCCAGCTTCACTTTTCCACTCTGAATCGTTATAATCTGCTTTTGTCCAGGCATAACGGTCAGTTTCAGTTCCCGGATCAACATTATTGTCTAAATATTTCCATGTTGTTGCCGTACTAATCAATTGCGCTGAATCTCCAATTTTTGTTGTTTCAGCATAAGTTGGTGTAACTTGATAATCTTGCGCTACATATCCAGCCGACATCAACAATGCTAATGTCGCCATTGAAACTTTTAAAACTTTGTTTTTTTTCATTGTCTATTCCCCTTTATTTTTAACACCAACATCTTATCATTCATAAAATATAACAACAATACGGTTTACAAAGACTTAATTAAATTAACACAATATCTATTTTAGATACAAAAACTAAAAAAACGTTACCCAAAAAGTAACATTTCCTTAAAATATCCTCTATTTTTTTTACATCTGCTTTACCTAAATGAACATAATATAATTAGTGATATATCATTATAATATATAATTATTATCCTTATTTTTTAATACCGCACAAATTCATTTCATTTACAAAAAACTGCATACCCGATTTTCCTCAAAAATTTTCATAATCTCATTTTTCACCTCGACTAATGATGGTAATACAGCAGATGTACGAGCTAATACTTCTTTACAATTAGGAAGATAATCTGGAACACAAACCACTGGAATATTAGCGGCATTTGCTGCCAATATTCCATTTGTTGAATCTTCTAAAATAAGAGCATGATCAGCCGCTATTTTAAAATATTTTAAAACTTTTAAAAAAATTTCCGGATCTGGTTTACCATGTTCAAGATCATCACCGCCAACAATCAAATCAAAAATATTCTTTAAACCAGCTAAAGCTAAATATTCATTAATCTTACTATAGGCAGAAGAAGATGCAACTGCTATTTTTATTCCTTTATTCTTTAAATATGTGATTAATTCAAATAAGCCAGGTTTAATTACGATCCCATGCTTATATAAATAATCGCTTCTAAGTTTTTTTGATAATTCATGAATCTCTTTTGCTGGACAATCTTGACCAAATTTTGATTTCATCAAAGCATAATGATCATTGGCATTGATTCCAATCAGCTTATAGCGAAATTCTTCTTCAATTATGTATCCAAATTGTTTAGCCGCCCTTGCAAAACAGACTGCTCCCAATGGTTCTGTATCAAACATTAAACCATCCATATCAAAAATCACCAATTCCAATATCATTGTTTTATTTAGTGATTATCTTTTCAATTTCTAATTTAACTTCATTCAATGAAGGTAATGTGGCATATGTTAATTTAGTAATATCTTGACCATGTTTAACTAAGTCAGGTACACAGATCACGGGAATATTTGCATTATGAGCGGCCATGATTCCATTACGAGAATCTTCTAAAATCAAAGCTTCATTTTTTTTCAACTCAAAGTGTTCAAGCACTTTTAAAAAGATCTCCGGATCCGGCTTACTATGTTCAACCATATTTCCAGCAATAATGTAATCAAAGACATTATCAAATCCAGCAAGATGATTATACTCATCGATTGTCTCTTTACTTGACGATGATGCTAAAGCAAGCTTAATTTCTTTTTTTTGTAAATAATTTATTAATTCACATAAACCAGGTTTGATTATCATTCCATTTTTTCTTAAATAAGCCATTCGTGTTTTACGTGATTCTTTACTAATTAGATCATAAGGATAATCAGCACCAAATTTTTCTTTAACTAATTTTTGGTAATCATTAGCATTCATGCCAATTGAACTTAATCCAAATTCTTGATCAATAACATAACCAAATTTTTGAGCTGCATTGATTAAACAATCCATTCCAATTTGTTCAGTATCATACATTAAACCATCCATATCAAAAATCACTAATTTTAAATTCATCATTCTTCCCCCAATATAATAAAAGAGCGTTTTTTCGCTCCTTTATCTTACTATATTTTCTTTAATAATACAATTAACTTAAATCATCACCATTAGAGGCAATAACTTTTTTGAACCATTCAAATGATTTCTTTTTAGAGCGTTTTAAAGTTCCATGACCTTGATTATCTTTATCAACATAGATAAAACCATAACGTTTCTTCATTTCGCCAGTACCTGCTGAAACAATATCAATAGGACCCCAGTAAGTATATCCAATCAAATCAACACCATCTTTAATTGCTTCCTTTAAAGCTTCGAGATGATCTCGAATATAGGCAATTCGATAATCATCATTGATTGAGCCATCTACTTCAATCTGATCAATATTTCCCATTCCATTTTCTACAATAAACAAAGGTACTTGATAGCGATCATAAAGCTCATTGCATACATAACGTAATCCTAAAGGATCAATTTGCCAGCCCCATGGTGTTTCTTTTAAATATGGATTAGCTTTTCCAATGACACCGCCAGTATTACCTAAAATTGGCATTCCATCTTCATATGTTGTTGTTCGATAATAACTAAATCCTAAATATTGTGAAGGGTAATCTTTAATTAATTCAAAATCTTCAGGACGTGTGTCCAACTGAATATTATTTTCCTCAAAAATTCGTTTAATATAACTTGGATATTTACCTCTAATCATCACATCACTGAAAAATAATGAACGACGACGTAAATTATAAGCACCCATTACATCTTCAGGTTTACAAGTAGCTGGATAAACACCACTTAATGACAACATACAACCAATCTTTGCATCTGGAATAATTTCATGACACAGCTTATTTGCTCGACTACTTGCAACAAACATATTATGAGCCGCTTGAAATTTATCTTGTAGATTACTATCATGACGGATTGCTCCAGCAGCAAAAGGAATCGTATGAACATTATTTATTTCATTAAAAGTCATCCAATATTTTACTAAATCTTTATAACGATTAAAAAGTGTTCGACAATATTTTTCAAAAAAACAAATCAGTTCTCTAGATTTCCAGCCACCATATTGTTCTACTAAATGTATTGGTGTTTCATAATGTGAAATCGTTATAACTGGTTCCATTCCCAGCTCCAGCATATAATTAAACATTTCCTCATAGTAATTTAACCCTGCTTCATTTGGCTCTTCATCATCACCATTAGGAAAAATACGCCCCCATGAAATACTTGTTCTAAAACAATTAAATCCCATCTCACTCATCAATTGCAAATCTTCTTTATACCGATGATAAAAATCAATGGCCTCATGACTAGGATAATATTTACCAGGAATAACACGATAGTCAGGTACATTGATTAATCCTGTACTAACGTCAGTAACATTAAGCCCTTTCCCATCTTCATCATAAGCCCCTTCAGCTTGATTGGCAGCAATTGCACCACCCCATAAAAAATTCTTTGGAAAGTTCATTGTATAAATTCCTCCTTGATATTACTATCTTAGCATTATCAATTTTAAAAATTATTCTTTTTCATATTTATAAAAGGCTTTTCAAAATATGAAAAAAGTGTCACGGTTTATATGGGAGAGGGGCCGTGACACTATACATGATATTATATCAGTCTTAAAAAAAGTTGTCTAGACTATTTCAATAAAAAGGAGTTAGGACTGGGATGTCCTAACTTTGTGGGGAGGGAAGAATAAATTCTTCCTTCATTTTGTGCTTATGCACATTTGGGATAAAGTGGTTCATTACTGAACCGCCCTTATAATAGCATATAAATTTCAAAAAGGAAATTTATTTTAACACAAATTTAACAAATATTGATAATATGGTAATATTTTTAACTTGAACACCTTAAAAATGTATTTAAATTATCGCCAATTACTACCATCACATCGCTTCAAAAATTCATTAATTAAATAGTCTAAATGCTCTTGATTTTCTGTTCTAACCATGTAAACATGATTACCCATCGCTGCACTTAAAACTTCAGGGACATCAACATCAAGCATAATATTTCCACCGAACTGACTAATTAACTGGTCATGATCAAACATATAACCAATATCATTACGACGACCAATATATGCAACTAGATATTTCTGCTTTAGTTCTATAAAACATTTATCATAAATTACCATATCAGCCCAAATTGTATAAACGTCACTTTCATAACTGAAATTTATCATATCTGGCATATAAGCCCCCGGAGCTCGCATATTGACTTCTAAACCAACTAAATCACCTTTTTTCCCTAAACCTTCTTTATCTGAATCAAGTCTGAAAAATTCGAAATGGAAAAAACGACTTCTTGTATCAAAAGCTTTAACTACTTTCGTTCCAATTTCTTCTATATCACTACCAGCAACAAAACGATTACAAAAAGCAGTGTCACAATGCTCATTTACATTATCCATAATTGAATTTAACATAATCGTGCTATTGGCGATTAAAACATTTTTATTACTGTCGGTAATTCCGTCAAAAGTTTCAACATGTCCGTTGACATATTCTTCCATAATATAAATACGCTCATCTTTAGTAGCAAAAAAATATTCTAATTCTGCTTGATTATTCAGTTTATAAGTAGATGTAGCTCCAACCCCATTATCCGGCTTTACCACAACTGGATACCCGACCGCATCAATAAAATTCAAAGCATTTTCAAAATTATCAATTAGACAATATCGTGCCACATTCAAACCAACACTTTCATAAACGGCTTTCATCTTTGATTTGTATTTCATCACTGCCAAATCTTCAAATTTAGTACCACTGCATATATTAAAATCACTGCGAATTCGTGCATCAGTCTCCAACCAATATTCATTTTGACTTTCAACAAAATCAATTCGACCATACTTACTAATATAATAAGCTACCGCTTTATATACTTCATCATAATTTTCCAAACTATTAACACGATAATACTCACTTAAACTTTCTTTTGTTTCATTGCTAATCTCACTATATTGAGCATCTCCAATTCCTAAAACATTTACTCCACGGTTTTTTAATCGAGAACAAAAGTTATGAAAATATAAAGGAAAATGCGGTGAAATAAATACTACATTCATATGTAATTCCCCCTATAAAATATGATTTATAAAATACGGCAATTGAATTTGCCACCAGTCCCAATCATGATTAACATCATATCCCCAATAATCAATCCAAGCTGGAATATCCTTATTCTCCAATAATTCTTGCATACGATGAGTTGAATAGATCATTTCATCTTCCCAGGCACCTTGACCACAGCATAGAATAATATCACAATGGCGGTACATTTCTACATATGGATGATCATATGACATTCCTTCTAAATATTGAATAGGACTATTATTATAAAGTCTCTCATCATGATAATTACCAAAAAATAAATCACTATCATAATATCCACTCAAACAAATGCATCCTTGAAATATATCAGGTCGCCTAAACATAAAATTAGCTGCATGAGTCGCTCCCATTGAACATCCTGTAGTATATATTTTTTGACCAGTACCATTAATATCAAAAATTCTTGGAATTAGTTCATTCATAACATAATAGTACCACTGCTCCATCATATAAGTACGATGCGGTCCATTTCCGCCTTCATCAGACCAACATTCCCCATCAATACTATCTAAACAAAATACTTGTATTGATCCCGCTTCGATCTTGTCTGCAATCACACTTACCATACCAAAATTCTCAAAATCATAAAACCGACCATCTTGAGCAGGAAAAACTAATAGCGGAATGCCGGTATGCCCATAGATTTTAAATTCCATTTCTCTATTTAAACAATTACTATATTCTTTAAAATATTCAACTTTCATTAACAGACCTCCTTTAATACCTTATCAATAAAATCATTTACTTCATCCATTGTTTCAAAGCGAGCAGTATATGTATAATTTCCCATCGCTCCTGATAAAATATCCGGCATTCTTTCGTTCATTACAATATGATTACCATACATTGCCATCAAAGCATCATCGTTATAATAATATTTCTTGCCATCACGGCGTCCACAATAGATACAATGATAGGAACGATTAGTATAATATTCACTATGATTGTATGTGACCATATCTGCATAGATATTATAAACATCAATATCATTAGCCCAGTTCATCATATCTGGCGTATAACCACCAGGTGGTCGCATATTAACTTCTAAACCAATAAAATCACCTTTATTTCCTAAGCCAGGTCGATCTTCTAATAATTGAAAGAACTCACAGTGAAAGAATCTAGCGTTCACTGGAAACTCCTTTACTACACTACGCCCTAATTTTTGTAATTCCTCAGGAATTTTTCGCAAAGAATAATAGTGAATATTACTATGATTATTAACTACATCCATAATTGAATTAGGAAAAACATGTGATGTTTCAAATAATACCTGATGCTCATTATTAGCAATTCCATCATATGAAAGAATCAAACCATTAACAAATTCTTCCATAATATATTGGGTAATATGATCAATATTATAGAACTCCTCCAACTCTTGATCATTATTAATTTTATATGTCGCAGCTGCTCCAACACCATTGTCAGGTTTAACAACAACGGGATAACCCACTTCACTTATAAACTTCCTACCATTTTCTAAAGTATTGACAAGATGATAGCGAGCTGTTTTTACCCCAGCTTTTTGATAATAAGCTTTCATTCCTGACTTAGTTTTAAAAATCTTGGTAATATCTTCTTTCATCCCCGTATTGACATTAAAATCTGTTCTTAATTTGGCGTCGAGTTCTAACCAATATTCATTATTTGACTCAAGCCAGTCAATTTTTCCATATTTACTTGCTAAATATGCTACACAACGATATACATTATCGTAATTTTCCATGTTATTAACATAACAGTATTCAGTAACTGAATTTTTAAGTTCTTCACTAATACTTTCGTTTGGCATGTCCCCAATTGCCAAAACATTAACACCATGGTTTTTCATTCGATCACAAAAGTTCCAATAATTCTTGGGAAACATTGGTGATATAAATAAAAAATTCATCAAACCCCTCCTTTATTGTATACAATGACTTTTCATTGCTTAACATAATTATAACATACAAGTTAAAAACATGTTTAAAATATATTAAATCAATCTTTATAAACAAAAAAATCATCAATTATTATAATCGATGATTAATTTATTTAACTGGTTTTAAAGAATTTGCATTAGCTTCAATAACTGCATAAGTATGTCTTATACCACTCGTGTCGTTCTCACTTTTTAAAACAGCTTTGGCTGTTCCGGTATATTTTGAATAATTTCCCTCTTTAATACCTCCAGTAAAAATATAACGAGTTATTTGAAATTCTTCTTTAGTTTCAGCCATTTCATTTGTAATCCGTTTGCTTGAAACCGTTAAAGTAAATGTTGCGTCAGATCCATCACCATTTTTACCATGATCATTCACATAAATTCTAAATGAACATAAACTAATATCAATTCCCATTTCTTTTAGTTTGGCTTCATATTTAATACCAAAATTCGGTCCATTAGAATCCATTACAACTTTTCCACTCTTGCTGAAATATTCTTCCCACATATCACCAAACAATATTAAAAAACCCCGTCGGACACGATCAGCGATATTATCCATATAATAGACTTCGTCTTTAGATATATACAATTTACCATTTTCATATATAACATAACATGAACCATCCTCTACCTTATAACAAAAGAAACCGACATCATCACGTGTATCATTAGGATAGATACTGACCAGCTCCCCTTTCAAGGCCGTTCTTTTTAAAATTTTACCATCGCTATCTTTTAAGGCAATATCATCTAATTTTGTCGCTCCATTGACTTCACTACATAATTTTTTGGCTTCAACTTGTGCTGCAGTCAATACTTTATCACCCTCAGCTAAATATATTTCCTCGTTACTATCACGATAATAATTTGTTAAAGCAGGCCAGGCTAGAGCCGCTAATATCGCAAAAATCATCAAAACAACAACTATTTCAATTAATGAAAAACCTCTCTTGCCTTTCATTCTCTAGCCCCCTTTATAATTTATTGTAAATACTGTTTAAACTCTGAAATATCACTAGCACACTTTTTAGCTGTATCTAAAGTTATTTTTCCTTCACGCACTAGATTTGCAAGAGCATGATTTAAAGATATCATCCCTTCTTTTTTACCCGTTTGAATAACAGAATTGATCTGGTGGCCTTTATTATCACGAATTAAATTTCTAACTGCATCATTAGCACGCATTATTTCTACCGCAGCAACTCGTCCTATTCCGCTTGCATGAGGTAATAAAGTTTGTGTAATTACCGCATTTAAAACACCTGATAATTGAGTTCTAACTTGAGCCTGTTTATGCTGAGGAAAAATATCAATTATTCGATCAATTGTCTTAGCTGCCCCAATCGTGTGCAACGTTGAGAAAACTAAATGACCAGTTTCGGCTAATGTAATAACGGCACTGATTGTTTCGTAATCACGCATTTCACCAACTAAAATAACATCCGGGTCTTCACGCATAGCAGAGCGTAATGCCATATCAAAATCTTTTACATCTTCACCAATTTCACGTTGATGAATTAATGCTTGTTTCTGTTTATAAACATATTCAATTGGATCTTCAATTGTTAAAATATGACAATTTCTCTGTTTATTCACTAAATCAATCATTGCTGCTAGAGTAGTTGATTTACCACTTCCTGTCGGTCCTGTTACTAAAACTAAGCCTCTTGGTTCCATTGCAATCTGATTTAACACGGTGGGCATTTCTAATTGCTCTAATGTTAAAATTTCATCATTAATAACCCTAATTGCAGCACAAATATTAGTTTGTTCATAATAAATATTGACCCGATAACGTTCCTCCCCAACATGATAGACAAAATCTGCATCTTCATGACGATCAACATTATCAATCAATCGTTTTGGAATTAACTCCATAATCATTTTGATTAATTCATTTTGAGGAAACTCAATTGGATAATCTGCCAATAAACCATCCTGACGAACCTTTATTCCTGTATTAGCACTAATATGAATATCTGAACATTTATTATTTCGAGAAGCTTTTAAAATTTCATTTATCATTATTTTCACCTAATCACTATATACCTTAATTTTATTTAATTCTGCGACTGTCGTAATTCCATCTTTAACTAATTGTACCGCTTGATCTTGCAATGTTTCTAATCCTTGTTCTAAATTTAAATACTCTTTGATCTCGTCGATTTCAGCCTTTCTAGAAATCATCCTTCTTACTGTCCCATCAATTAAAATAATCTCATGAACAGCAATTCGTCCCTTATAACCCGTATTATTGCAATATGGACAACCTTTACCAATTGAAACTTTTTTAATATCTTCACCAACAGCAATCTTATCACTAGCCTTCGCTGGTACTTCTTCTTTGCATTTCGGACAAATTGTACGTACTAATCGTTGTGCTACAACCCCTACTAGTGAATTAGCGACTAAGTACGGCTCAACTCCCATATCTTCCAAACGAACGATTGCACTGACTGCATCATTCGTATGCAATGTTGACAATACTAAATGTCCTGTGATAGCAGCTCTAACTGAAATTTCAGCAGTTTCTGCATCTCGGGTTTCTCCAACCATAATAATATCTGGATCTTGACGCATTAATGATCTTAACCCGACTTCAAAAGTTAATCCCGCCATATTATTAACCTGTGTTTGATTAATTCGCGGTAAGTTTTTTTCAACTGGATCTTCAATCGTTGAAATATTGATTTGCCTTTTAGAAATTGATTCTAGCAACATATAGAGAGTAGTTGTTTTCCCACTCCCAGTTGGTCCTGTTACATATATGATTCCATGTGGCATATTGATCATACTTTCAATCTTATTATAATTATCAAGCGTCATTCCGTAAGTATCACTTCGTGTAATTGGAGTATTTGAATTTAAGTACCGCATAACGATTTTTTCGCCAAATACGGTAGGAATTACAGATACACGCATATTTAATTCCAATCCCTCTACTCTTCCTACAAAATGACCATCTTGGGGTAATCTTTTTTCAGCAATATCAAGATTAGATAGAATTTTGATTCTTACAATAAGTGAATTTTGAATATTTTTTTGTAGTGTCAAATAATCCACCAACATCCCATCGACCCGCATTCTTATAATTACTTTATCTTCAAACGGTTCAATGTGAATATCACTAGCATTATTGACATATCCTCGAGATAATAACGTATTAACTAGTTTTACAACAGGTGTATCATCTTCAGATTCATTGAAGAGATCAAGTGTATCTTCAACAACAATAGTATTTAACTTAATATCATCTGCAATATCTAATGCTGCAACATCATTATAATAACGATCTATCGCTTTAGATACCTCTGCTTTAGTTGCTAAACAAACATTTAAATGCATTCCAGTAACAAGACGTACATCTTCAATTCCATAGAAGTTCAATGGATCACTTGTTACAATAGTTAATTGTTGATCAGTTAAATCAATCGCAATAATATTATATTTATCAGCCATTGCACGCGGTATCTTTTGTACTGCATCTATATCAACCTTTATTTCGCTTAATTCAATTAACGGTTCTGCCAACTTATCGGACAAAGCTTCTAACATTTGATATTCACTTACAAATCCCAGATCAATTAAATGTTGACCTAAGCGTTTACTTCGATTAGACTTTTGCGCTTCTAATGCCACATTTAATTGCTCATCATTTATATATCCATATTCCTTTAATACTTCACCAATTGGTATATTCCTCATATATTTCGTCCTTCCTATCAATACATAGAATTCTTTTTATTAAAATAACTATATGGATTATCAATATCAATTCTATTTCCATTAATATTTGTACCATTGACTAGGTCTATTGTCAGATCAATAGTTTTATTAAATGTAATAAATATTGATCTACCACCATTTGTAACATAAACTATATCATCTTTAATATACGCACTTTCCAAATACCAATCTCTTGAAATTATTTGCCAGCCAGATGATGCTGAAAGGCCTGGAGCACTGCCATCACCATCAAATACTTTTAAATAATATTGTTTTCTTCCATCAACATCCTCATATACCCAACTGCCTACAGGATACACAACTGTATTTAAATATGCTGGTATTTTGTTAATTTGTTCTTTAGTCAAACTATCTAATTTGTTCATTACCGTTTTTATTCTATTTTTTGTGCTTAACTCTAAGCAGTCATGTCCACTATCTGTAGTAGGATTCGTTGTTCCTAAATCTTCCCAATAATTTTCATGAATCCCATTCCATCCAGTAGGTCCATATCCAGAATCGCCACCTTTATTGTCTAATTGTTTTAAACACTTATAGTAATGTCCATTTTCCGGATAATAAATTACATCATTAACTGTATATGCACTAAATCTATCGTAATTTTTATCAATTTTTTTCCATTTTTGTTCTCTATCCGGTTCTGCACCGAAACCATAATTATTTTCTTGAGTGATTAATTGCCACCAATAACCTTTATAATAAACAAAATCACCAATCATATAATGTCTTTGAACTCCATCAAATACACCTCTATTATTATAAGTATTTATACAATGTACTTGATCAGCTACTGTAATATTATCATTACTTTCATCAGGTTCTTCTACATCAGGCTTATCATTAGTATCTATTATATTTATCCCCTTGATATAATAAATCCTATACGTATCATTTACTTCGACCTGATTTGATGCACTAACTAAATAATCTTCTCCTCCAGCCTCAACTTTTAATTTCAAATTATCAAAAGAATAACTTTTAGCAGTACCATAGACTAGCTCACTTTTTTTATTAAAATCATACTTTACATCTAGACGATACCCGTCATACCCCTTAACCTTAATTGACACGGTATAATTATCATAGTATTTATCATCAAACACCTTTATTCCATCACGATATAATTTACCATCAATTATTGATAAATAGTGCCATCCTTCTCTTTCATACGGTGCCTCGTTATCGATTGCTAAATCTGTAACATAATTAATTTCATTATCAACATACTCAGCAATTCCATCTAATTTTTGTTTATTTTGATCGCTTAATTTTTGATCTCGAAAAAAATTAAGTGATGTAACAAGAATCGAGCCAACGATCGTCAAGAGGACCGTAGAGATCAATAAAACAACTGTGACTTCAATTAATGTCATACCATTATTATTCTTAAATTGTTTCATCTTAATCTCCCCTTCCCTCTTTATTTCTAAACTATGATTACTTTATTTTTACCCACTGACTTTGATCAGATAAATTTATTTTTTCGCTAATACTACCATCAAATAAACTATCTACAGTTGCCTTAGCATTACTGAACCCTGCCACATCCACATAGCTGTTTTGATCACTTGTACCAAATGCAAATACTTTATAATACCAGCTGCCACGAGCATAAATCAAATTAGTTCGCCATTGTGTTCCACCACTAATTCCTGGTAACTCTGATGCCATTAAAAAATAGCCATCCTCGCTATCAATTCCAACTTGCCAGATACCGCCACAAAAATATGGTTTAATATATAGTGTTTTATCACCGATACGGGCCTTTTTCTCATTTTGATTAGTTGCGGTTTGATGAACCTCATCAAAAATCCGATTACATTCATTAATAATATCCTGTTCTAATGTTAAGTGCGCAGCCCCATATCTATTATAGTAATAATAGCGATAACAGTCGTTGTTTTTATACCAGCCATTATACGATGCCACATCAATTCCTTGCTCTGCTATCCATTCATCAAATTGTTTAATAGTTGTAAACGAAAGTACACTATCTAAAAAATCATTACAATTAGCTACTGTTTGTGGCGTATTTGAAAGATTTATGTTATTAAAATTCAATTTTGATAACATAGTTTGACTATCTTTTTTACTTGTAGCATTACTCTGATTTGTCTTAACAGTAATAACTTTATCAGCAACTTTAATAATAACCTTAGCGTCTTCATTAGAAACATTAATATCTTTATCAGTATTCTCATTTCCTAATAAGGCAGCATACTGTTTATTAGTTATATCTTTATACCGAGTACTATCAGCAAAAACATTTGCAGCAGTAGAAAAACCAACCAGCATTATTAATGAGGCAATTGAAATTATTGCCAAAGCTACTATTTCTTCTACTAACGTCATTCCTTTATTATTTATCATGCGGCTTCACCTCCGTCATAATTAATAACTTTCCATATACCGCCTATTTTTTGCATTACTGCTTGAACATTACTGGTACGATCATTATATTCATAAGTAATCTCAATATATATTAACGGGATTATCTTTTTATCATTATCCTTTTCTTGCTCTTTATCTACAATATGGATAACCGCTTGGGATACTTCTCCTTTAGCATTTGGTAAGCTGATTTCAGGATAAATGTTATCTTCAAAAGCACTACTTTTAGGAATTAAATCCGTTTCGTTATCACCAATTGCTTTTATAAGTGAATCTAAAGCACTCTTTGCATATAGATCACATTGTAATTGATTTCGATTATCGATCGAACGATTATAACTTGAATAAGCAAATGTTAAAGAGGCCCCTATAATCAATAATAATATCATTACGATCATGACCGCCCATGTAAGCCCTGAGCCTTTATTATTCTTAATCATATTTAGCCTCCTTCATATCATTTTTCAATCATATATAAATTATATGTTAAAATTGTATATTCTTTAGTACTATCCCTATTATAAGTGTACTGTAATTGAGTTAATGCAACTCCTGTATTTTCAGATATCTTACCTATATAACGAGCAATGTTTGTAGGGCTTCCTGTAACCTTTTGCTGCACATTTGCAACTAACGTTTTAGGGTTTTCTTCTTTTTCTTCGCTCTTATTTGAAGTTGTTTCGCTTTTATTGTTACTTTCAGCTTTTGCTTCTTGTAAGGCCACGCTAAAAGATTTAATTTCTGTTTCACTAGCCTCATTGATTGTTAAATCAACTGGTGTTAGGTTATACTCAGCTGCCAATTCTGAAAAATAAACATCTATTTCATAATCATTCATAATCGACATAAATTTATTATGATAATCGACTAACTCATCTTTCGCTTTTTTAATTGCAGCATTAACATCTATATTAGTTTCATATACCGCCTTTTTACTTTCCAACTCAAATTCAAGATTATCCCGCTGTTGTTTTAATGTTGTATTTTTTGCCATAGCAGGAGAAATCATAAAATACCAGCCCACAACAACTACCATTAGTAATACTAAGATATAAATCAAGATTTGTTCACGTCTACTTAATTTATTCATTGATCCCTCCTCCTAAACTACAGATAACTGTCATTTGATAAACAACTACCTTTTCTGGGGTTGTACTAGGCATATAGATAGAACCAGAATTACTAGATTCATCTTCTTTTTCCACTTCTTTATAACCACTATATCTTACTTTTGTAAAAATATTTAGATCCATCAGGTTTTTAACAATTTGTTTTGTGTATGGAACTTGACTTGTTTCAATAACCAAGGTTAGTTCCCCGGTTGTTTGTTCATAATTACTTGAAGTAATTTTGCCTTGTAAAGCCGCTTCATAACAAGCATTATAAATATCTTCACTTAAGTTAGGATAAGAAGCAATATTAGCATTAACTTTTTTTAGATTATCAATTGTTTTTTGAATTTCTTGCAATGAAGCATATTTTTCTTCATAATCACTATCTTTATAACTTTTTTCTAAATCACTTATTTTCTGTTTAATTTCAGCAATATCATTTTTATAATTACCTTGTTTAACTTTTAAATAGCCAAAAGCACCACCTATAATGAATACTAAAACCAAAGGCAAGATAAGATATTTAAGGTATTCTTGGAAAATATTTTTTTCTTGGTAGCTAGATAATATTGTTCCAGTAGATCAATATCTTTGCTTTTATTTCGCTTGAACATTATTATCCCTACCTTTCACATAAACTTCCAATAGCATAAACATACTTATGGAGTAAGAATTCCTTAGAGTTACCACTGTAATAAATCGTATTACTATTAGCTAAGCGCATTGCCCTTATATCGACACTATCACTTACTACTTCAAATAGCATTTTTTCTTCATAATCATCCAATCCACAAAAATATACTCTTTCAATATTTTGATTATAATCAGCCGTTTTAATAAACTGCTTAAACTTAATTAAAATATTGCTTACTTCCATAGTAAAGGAACTGCTTCCTCGCTCAGAAAACAATCTTGAACGGTTCGAGAAAACATACTTACCTTCCTCAAATAAATATAAAGCTATATCATTACCATTAATCACCGCAATAACAAAGTTTCTTTGAGAAAGTCTGATAATATCTTCTATTAACTTATCGATTGCATTAAGAGAAATATCAATTGCAGTTATTTCAATCCCCACATCATCAAAAATATTTAAATAATCTTCTATCATCTGCTTTTTCATTGCACAACAAAGAATCTCAATCCCTGGTTTATCTACTAATTTATCTTTTAAAATTGTATAATCATAGATCAAATCATGTTCACCATTTTCTAAGCTATCAATTTCTTCTTTAACGATTGCATGTATTTCTTTATCCTTGATCTTAGGAACAATTAAATTCTTATGCACGATTTGTCCACTATCAATAACCAGCTTACAATCATCAATTCCTTTTTTATTAATTATGCGCAATACATCTTTTAAAGCATCTTCATCCATGATTGCACCATCAAGCATAGTCCCCTCAGGTAATTGATAATCTTGAAAATCACTAATATCAATTTGATTACTGCCATTACATACACCACTGACCAATTGTGCACTCGTATTCGATAAATATATTATATTTTTCATAAAGTCCCCCTACATACTTCCAACATTTTGATACATTGAATAAATTGGTACTAACACAGAAATAATAATTACACAAATTACTACTGCTAAAACAATAATCATAGCTGGTTCCAAAATAGCAACCATTTTTTCTGACGCTAACATAGCTTCATAATCAAAATCATCAGCTAGTGAACTCAGTAAGTCTTCAAGGTTTCCACTTTCTTCACCAATATATACACTTGAAGTTAATTTAATATCAAATCCATCAATCATTCCAATTGCAACTGACAATGCCTCACCATTTCTAACCGCTTTAATAGAGTTATCAAACTGCGTTTCAATATATTTATTACCAATCGTAGATTTTACGATCACCATTGCATTAACAATTGAAATCCCACTAGAATATAAAGAGCATAAAGTTCTTGCAAATCTTGAGGTATAAATTATTTTCATTAGTTTCCCAATTATCGGCATTTTTAATTTAAAGCGATCAAACTGATATTTAACTTTTGGTAATTGCAACAATGACACAATTATTAATATTAATACTAGGATGCCAATCAACAGTGCGTACCAGTAACTCATAATAAATTTACTAATTATAATATTGATTTCTGTTATTAATGGTAATTCCATTCCCTCAAACATACTAAAGAACGATGGTAACACAGCTGTATAAACAATCAATAAAACAACAATTGTAACTATTCCTAATATGACTGGATAAGTCATTGCTGATTTAACTTTATTTTTAATCTTATTATCATTTGTAAATTGATTATTTAAGACCATCATTGTATCTTGCATGTTCCCGCTCGCTTCACCAGATCTTACCATTTGAATTAATATATCAGGAAAGGCTTTCCCCTGTTCTTTTAATGCATCTGATAATGTTTGTCCCTGCTGCAATTTTACATATATATCATTATAAATCGCTTTTAGTTTCTTATTATCTTCACGGCTTGCTAAAATTGAAACCGTTCGAATCAGCGGTAATCCAGAATTCATCATTGTTCCAATCTCACGACAAAAATTAGCTAATTCCTTCAATTTCATCTTATAATTTTTAGTTTCTTCTTTAGTTATATCTTTATGAGAAATCAAATACATATCTTTAACACGTAAAAGCTGACTAAGTTCATGCTCATCCCTAGCCTCCGTTTTTCCTGTTATTTTCTTTGCGTTTATATCACGTGCTACATATTTATAAATTGCCATTTCTCTTCCTCACTTATAAATTAAAAAATGATAGATACACCCTAATTATTTCATTTCCATATAATAGTGCTGTAAATATCCCTAAACACAAATATGGTCCAAAAGCCATGTGTGACTGCTCTTTTGACTTTTTTGTTACCATCAAATAACTAGCATAAATCCCCCCAGCTAATAGTCCAATAAAACCAGCTAATAAAGTATTTATCCAGCCAAGCATAAATCCACAAACAAACATCAGTTTCATATCACCACCGCCAAAACAGTCTGGTATGGCTAATGTCATTAATAACATAAACCCACTAACTGATGCCATTCCAATAACACGACTACTAATACTAATTTGAGGCTCTAAAACTGCACAGACAATAACTGGAGCAACCAAAGCAATAACTAATCCATTAGGGATAGTCATAGTATCAAAATCAATCATTGTAATCGTCAATAAAATCATTGCTAAAACAAAACTAACTAATGTCATACAAGTAAAACCATAACGATAAAAGCATAACATTGCTAACAAGCCACCACATAATTCAATTAATGGATACCGTGGGCTAATTGGCTCTTTGCAAAAGCGACATTTACCTTTTAGAAACAGCCAACTAAAAACAGGTATCATATCATATGGTTTTAATGTATTGTGACAACTAGGGCAAAAACTTCGTCCATTAACAAAATCCAAATCTCGCGGAATTCGATAAATTAATACATTGATAAAACTGGCAATACAGCTTCCCAAAATAAACATATAGATATAAGCTATTATCAAAAAATCCACATTTTCACCCCTTATCAAACTACTAAAATTATATCATAAATTAATCTTCCAACCTAACATAACATCATCTTGAACACACTTCTATACCAGTAATTTAACTTTTTTCTGATACATCTATAATACTTTCTTAAATTTATAATAAATTTCTCTCTAAATAAGCTAAAGAAGCAAAAACTGGCTATCACATGATAACCAGTTTATTTTACAATGATATTAATTTTTCATCAATTGTAACATCTCTATTCTTTTCCATCAATTGTGATATCTTTATTCTTTTCCATCAATTGTGATATCTTTATTCTTTGTTACAGTTGCCGTAACATACTTATCATCGTCACTTAACCATTTTATCGTATATTTCCCTTCTTCTTTGAGCTCAATTGATATCTTTTTGTCTGCTGTATCATTGTTAATTCCAGTTTTCTTAGCAGCTTCAGTAGCAATCGCAGTGTAATCAGCTGCATTACCTAGTGTTTCAGCTTTAGCTTCTTCTGTTTGGACTACTACATATATAGATCTAGCTTCTGCAATATATTTAGAATCCTTTGCTTCATCAATATATCCCATTACCGCTGGAACAGCAATAGCAGCTAAAATCCCCAAAATTACTAATACTACGATAATTTCAATAAGCGTAAAACCTTTCTTATTTTTAGATTTTTTCAATCTTTTTAATAATAATTCTTTCATTTTTTCTCCTCCGTTTATCATCAATGAATGTCTAAAAAGTTCTTAACAAAGTAAAACCGGTATTACCTCCTGGTCCCATGCAATACCGATTCTTTTCTTTCTTAACATAACTTTTTACTACAGTTTCATTATATACCCGAAGGTAAAAAATAACAATTAATATCTTAGACTAATCACACATAATTCAACTATTTTAATGTTTTTCGATAATTTGTGATGAACCCGTGATAAATATCATTATTAATCTTCTTGATTGTCTGTACAATTATTATTTTTATGTTGTTTTCGTTGTCTAAAATAATTAACAAGTGAATAATAAACAGGTATCGTTAAAAAAATTAACCAGGTTGGTGACCAAATATTTTCATAGAATCCCTCATACAAAAAATATAAAATTACTAATACAGGATACGGGAATCTGTTAAGGTTGCGGTGTTTAACTGCAGAAATTGCCCCTTCAATAATTGGAACAATTAATAAAAATATCCATAATGGATGCCATAACTCCGTGTATAAGGCTATCCCGATATAAGCAATAATTGCAAGTAATGCAAAAGGAAACTTTGTATAATCTTCATAGTAGTAATCCCAGCCTTTTTCTTTACGAATTTTACGCCATTCTTCTTGATCATATTTTTTATCATCCACAAACACACCAGAACCATCGATATGAATTCTTGAATCTTCTTTTGGATCCTCAACATGAATTCCATTCCAGCCAACATGAACCTCTTCACCATCTTCACCAGTCACATGAATCCCATGTTTTAAACTAATATGAACACTTTCTTTTTTCTTTTGTTTCTTATCTTCTTCTGTTTTTTCTTTTGATGCTTGTTGATTATTACCACTTTCAAATTCTTTTTGATCTGTTTTTAGTAAATCATCCAATGACATTCCATATAACTTGGCAAGTAAGATTAAATTATCCGTATCTGGAGATGCTTCTGCTCTTTCCCACTTACTAACTGCTTGGCGACTGATTCCTAATTCATTTGCTAAAGCCTCTTGTGAAAGATTTTTTTCCTTTCGCAATCTTACTAATCGATTTGCAATTTCTATATTCATAAATTTATTCCTCCCTAAATCACCTACATTATGCAAAATAATGCTTGGTTGCTCTAGATATTCTAGTTTTCAATTTCGCAACCAGTGGTTGCAATATGACCATTATATTATAATTTGTTCGATGAATACACATAAATTATAATATTTGTTGAAATATTTTCAAATAATGATTATCATAAAGTTAGGTGATACATTTGTATGGTGTAAAACACCTCCTTTCTGGTTAATGGACTGTTCCGTGCTTGCGCAGTCCATTTTCTTTTACTAAAAAAACCATTTTTTAAACTATACAAGTATTATTAATAGTATGATTTCTAAAAATCCTTTTGTCTTATCAAAATATAAAAACCTCCTAGTCAGTGTTTAATTATTTACACTGTCTATTAGGAGGTCATCATATCATTTTTGATATTTTTACATTACAATTTTTTAGCATCATACGTTACTTGAATTCCAAGGTTACTAAAAACTTTAGCATCCATTGGTCCGATAGAAGAAGTAATGTGCGCTTGGGTCCCCTGTAGTTTAGGTAATTGTTGTAGCGCTAACTTAGCTTTGTCATTATTAACAGCACTTAATGATAATGCAATCAATATTTCATCACTGTGTAAACGTGGATTAACACTTCCTAAATATTCAGTCTTTAAATTTTGAATTGGACCAAAGGCTGTTGGTGAAATTAAATGTTCATCATCACTGATATTAGCTAAATATTTAATAGCATTGATTAAAATTGCAGAACATGATCCCATGAAATCAGATGTACGACCTGTAATGATTGTTCCATCATCTAATTCGATTGCTCCTGCATAACAATTAGCTTCTTTCGACTTTTGGTTTGCAGCCGCAACACACTTACGATCTTCAACTACAACCTTTGCCTGATTCATAACAAGTTCTTGCTTATTAACTTCGTCTAATGAACACTCTTCACGAACATAGCGATTCATTGTATTATAGTAACGACGAATTATTTCTTGGCGACTAGCTTCCTTACAAGCTTCGTCATCACTCATACAAAAACCTACCATATTAACACCCATGTCAGTTGGTGAGTTATATGGACTAGTTCCATATATTTCTTCAAACATATTCTTTAATACTGGGAAGATTTCAATATCACGATTATAATTAACAGTTACTTTATTGTATGCTTCAAGATGAAAAGGATCGATCATATTTACATCATTTAAATCAGCAGTAGCAGCTTCATAGGCTAAGTTAACTGGATGATTTAATGCTAAATTCCAAATTGGGAATGTTTCAAATTTTGCATACCCAGCTTTAATACCGCGAATATGTTCATGGTATAGTTGTGATAAACATGTTGCCATTTTACCACTTCCTGGGCCCGGAGCTGTTACAACTACCAGCGGCTTAGTAGTTTCAATATAATCATTTTTTCCAAACCCTTCCTCGCTAATGATTCTTTTAGTATTAGTTGGATAACCATCAATCAAATAATGTAAGTACACGGCAATATTTCTTTTTTCCAATCGGCTTTTAAAAATATCCGCTGCTTTTTGACCATCATACTGAGTGATTACTACACTTCCCACATATAGTCCCTTTGCTCGATATATTTCAATTAGACGTAAAACATCATTATCATAAGTAATACCTAAATCGCCCCGAACCTTATTACGTTCAATATCACTGGCAGAAATTGCAATAACTACTTCTGCTTGATCTTTTAATTGTAATAGCATCTGCAACTTACTATCTGGGGCAAACCCTGGTAAAACTCTTGAAGCATGATAGTCGTCAAACAATTTACCACCAAATTCAAGATACAATTTATCACCAAATTGATTAATTCTTTCTTTAATATGCGATGATTGCATCGTTAAATATTTATTATTATCAAATCCTATCTTCATACTATCCTCCAAATATATTTTATCTAAAATATTCTACTTTATTTAACAAATGATTGCACGACTTTGCATTAAATCCTTCTTAAAGATAAAAAATTATCACGCATAAAAAGATTTACCCTAAGACAAACATTACCAATATCAATTTCAGCAGTTACAAAAAGAAGTTTAATTTCACTAAGAAACTAAACTTCTTTTTTATACAAAGCAACACTTTGATAAGGTTTTAAACAAAGGTTTGTTAAATCAATTTCATTATAATTATTAATTAAAACTTGATAATTGATTACATCAAGATTTAGGAGAACATCTTGACCATAAAAATTATTTAAAACAATTAATTCTTGATTATTTAAACTACGTTTATAACCAAATACTTGTGGATGATTTTCAAGAATAGGAATATATTCACCAGTACTGATTATTTTATATTCCTTTCTCAATTTAATTAGCTTTTGGTAGTGATAAAAAATCGAATCAGTATCTTTAAGTGCCGCATTCACATTTATTGTTTGATAATTAGTATTGACTTGAAGCCATGGTGTTCCATCAGAAAAACCACCATTTACACTTTCATCCCATTGCATTGGAGTACGTGCATTATCCCGTGATTTATCTTGTAAAATTTGATGAATCTCTTTTTCTTCAAGACCTTGATTTTTTAAAATGTGGTAAGCATTAATGCTTTCAACATCCCGATATTGATTAATATTTGTAAAGTAATGATTAGTCATTCCAATTTCTTCGCCTTGATAAATATACGGTGTACCACGCATTAAATGAATTGCCGTTGCCAACATCTTTGCAGAATGAACTCGAAATTTTTTATCATCTCCAAATCTAGAAACACTTCGTGGCTGATCGTGACAATTCCAAAATAAGGCATTCCAGCCTTGTCCTTCTTGCATTCTTACTTGCCACGTATTCAAAAGTTCTTTCAATTCTTGAAAATCAAATGGCATTGATGTCCATTTTTCTTTATTAACATAATCAACTTTTAAATGGTGAAAACTAAAAACCATATCTAATTCTTTATTTTGGGGATTAGTATAACCAATACAATTTTCAACACTAGTGGCTGACATTTCTCCAACCGTAATACAACCAGCTACTCGACCAAATGAACGGGTGTTGACTTCATGAAGATATTTATGAACTTTAGGCTGATCGCAATAAAATTGTTTTCCCAATCCATCAGGACTATCTGCAAAAACTCGTTTATCAATATTATTTATGACATCGAAACGGAATCCCCGAATTCCCTTTTTTAACCAAAAGTTCACAATTTTAATCAATTCATTTCTAACTTCTTCATTCTCCCAATTTAAATCAGCTTGTTTTTCATCATAAAGATGTAAATAATATTCATCAAATTCAGGAACATATTTCCAGGCTTTTCCACCAAATTTAGAATCCCAGTTAGTAGGCAAATTCCCATTTTTACCTTTTTTAAAAAAATAATAGTTTTTATATTTCGAGTTTCCTTTTAAAGCTTCTTGAAACCAAATATGTTCTGTTGAAGTGTGGTTAAATACCATATCAAACATTAAATAAATATTTCTTTTTTTAGCTTCTGCAATTAATAATTCAAGATCTTCCATGGTTCCAAAAATTGGATCAATACTATAATAATCTTTGATGTCATAACCACTATCCCGTTGTGGTGAAGCAAAAATCGGACACATCCAAATCATATCAATTCCAAGTGTTTGCAGGTAATCTAATTTTTCAGTAATTCCCTTAATATCTCCGATTCCATCACCATTAGTATCTTTAAATGATTTTGGATAAATTTGATAGATGACTTTATCTTCGTAATACATATTTTTCCTCGTTCCTTTAATCAATTTTAATAATTTCTGTTTCTAATTTTTTGATGTTACAATTTTCTTTTAATATACTAATCTTTTCTCCACTTGTAAAAATAACCGGTGAGACTATTGACTTCCCATGTTCTTTAATATAAGCAATATCGACTTTAGCTAATTTATCTCCTTGTTTTATATATTCACCAACTTTAACAAATGATTCAAATCCTTTACCTTCTAACTGTACTGTATCCATTCCAAGATGTATCAAGATTTCTACACCATTATTACCTCTTAGGCCATAAGCATGTTTAGTAGGAAATGTCATTACGATTTCTCCGCTAACTGGAGCTAGAACATCACTATCTGTTAATTCAATTGCAAATCCATCACCCATTGCTTTGGTTGCAAAAACTTGATCTTCTACATCCTCAATCTTAATTAGTTTTCCAGTCATTGGTGATACAAATTTCTCATTATCAATTATATCTGTTTCAATTCCTAAGTCTTTATCTGTTAATTTCTTTTTACCAACAATATATGTTAAAACAAATGGAATCACAATTGCAATAACCATCGCAATAGCAAAGTTTCCCATATATTTTGGAATAATTGATAAGATTCCAGGAATTCCACCAACTCCAACTGAAGTTGCCATTGTCCCTGTTGCTACCGAAAACGTTGCGGCAATTGCAGAACCAATCATCCCACACACAAAAGGAAACATATATTTTAAATTGACTCCAAACAAGGCAGGCTCAGTAACCCCTAAATAACAAGAAATACATGCCGGGATACTAACTTGTTGAGCTTTTTCATTTTTCTTTTGCAAAACTATCATCGCTAAAACAGATGATCCTTGAGCAATATTAGATAATGCAATCATTGGCCATAAGATCGTTCCTTTAAACATACTTACTAGTTGCATATCAATTGCATTAGTCATATGATGCAATCCAGTAATTACCAATGGTGCATATACAAAACCAAATAATGTTGCAAATAACCAGCCAAAGTTAGATGTAAGACCACCATAAACCACATCAGAAATAAAGTTACCGATTACCCATCCAATTGGTCCCACTACAGTATGCGCAACTATTACCGCAGGCACTAACGAAAAGAATGGTACAATAATCATACTAATTGCTTCAGGCGAAACTTTTCTAAAGAACTTCTCCAAATAAACTAGAGTAAATCCCGCCATCATTGCAGGAATAACTTGTGCTTGATACCCAATCATCTGTACTTGGGCGAATCCAAAATCCCAGACTGGTATATCCTTAGCTGCTGTTGAAGCTACTGAATAAGCATTTAATAATTGTGGAGAAACTAATGTAATTCCTAAAATAATACCTAGAATTTGACTAGTTCCCATCTTTTTAGTTATTGACCAGCAAATACCAACAGGTAAAAAATGGAATACTGCTTCACCAATTAACCATAAAAATGAGTCTACACCACTCCAAAATTGTGAAATTTGAACTAATGTTTTTGTTCCATTTTCAAACATTGCAATTGAATCAATCACATTTCTAAATCCTAGAATCAACCCTCCACAGATCAATGCAGGAATTAATGGAGCAAAGATTTCCCCTAAATTTCCCATTAATCTTTGAAGCCAGGTTTGATTTGATTTAGCATCACTTTTTACTTGCTCTTTACTAACCCCTTCAATTCCAGCAATCTTAATAAACTCATTATAAAATTCTTGAACATCATTACCAATAATCACTTGAAATTGACCGCCTTGTGTAAATGTACCTTTAGCACTCCCCAAGGTTTCAATCTTGTCTATATCAGCTTTACTCTCATCCCCTAAAACAAAACGCATTCTAGTAACACAATGACTAACTGCTCTAATATTTTCTCTACCGCCAACAAATTCTAAAAGTTTACTTGCATCACTACTGAATTTTCCCATCTTTTTTCTCCTTTTTTTACATGTACGTACATCTTTTGTAATTATATAATAACTTGTACGTACATGTAAGTCAATACATTTTTAATAAAATAAAAAAGGAAGCTAAACTTCCTTTGTAATTCCAACCATCTTCAATAAATATTGTGCATTTGTTGTTTGACTTCGACCATATTTAATTAAATAATCGAATTTAATCTTATCTCCTTGATAATATTCATTAAAATGATAATTACTGCATGAAATCTCATTTTCTAATTCACATAATTCAAAATCATGAGTTGTAATAAATGTGAAAATATTATTTGTTGACAATTGCTTGACCGTTTCTTGTGCTCCAATGATTCGATCTTTTGAATTAGTACCTTTAAAAATTTCATCAATTAACGCAATCATCAAATTACCTTGACGATTAGCTTCAACGATTTGTTTTATTCTTAATAATTCAGCATAAAATGATGAAATCCCATTAAGATCATCTTCTATTCTCATCGAAGTAAAAATTTGCATCAATGAGCAATCAAATGATTTTGCCATAACTGGTCCGCCTGCATACGCTAGTACAAGGTTAATCCCAATCGTCCTTAAAAAAGTCGTTTTTCCAGACATATTTGAGCCTGTAATTACACATACTTGGTGATTCATCATAAAACTATTAGCAACAGCTTGTTCATTTGGCATCAATGGATGATAAGCTTCACCAAATTCTAAATATGTAGTTTGATCACCATGAAAATTCGCAAAACAAGTAACATCTTTAGTATGGAGTAATACTTGTAAACTCGTTAAAGCTTCAAATTCGCCAATTGCATCTAACCACCGCTCAATTGAACTAGCATATTGCTTAACCCAACGATCATATCGTTCTTTACAATTGATATCCCATAACAAAAGTCCATTTAATAAAATGAATGCCAAAAGATTATTCCGTTGCTTAACAGCACTACTAATACTTTTTAGTTCATCAAAAGCTATACTTGAAGCCTCTAATCTTGCTTGTAATTCTACCAAAAAAGGTGATGTAAAAGTGGATTGTTTAATCAGATGACTAATATTTTGATAATTATTCAAGCAATGTGATAATTTAGAAACTTGCTCAAAAATTATTCCATGACTGTTTAGATTTATAATTGCAATAATCAGTTGTCCAAAAATTAGCACTGGCACTAAAATTACTGATAACTTGAAATAAAATTCGAAAAGAAACATGACAATGGTAATAATCGTAAGTATCGGAATTAAATATTTAGCAAACCCCCAGCTCCGTTTAACTTTATTTTTTCCTAAATTATTAACAAAATCCTCAATAATTCGTTCATTAACTTTAGGTTTTTCAAGCATTCTGCCATAGGTTTCCAATGATAAAACAAAATTATTATTATTCGATAATTCTAAAACAGCTTTTTGCTCTTCAATAATACCTTTTTCATTAAAACTTGTACGCGTTAATTTATCAAGCAAACATTTCTTACCACGAATCGTACTTGCAACATTAAAATATTGGAACAATGAATTCTTTCCCACTAAATCTAAATCCTTCATCACCCCAGTAACATTATCAACATAGTCTAGTCCCGTTTCATCAAAAGCTTTCCAATCATTATTATAGCGATCTAAATAACGTTGAATTACAATTGCTTGAGCATTTAAATAACTCAATCGTTCCGTTATTTTACTATGAATAACTATTAAAATAATAAAAATAGCAATCCAAATTAATGATGAATATACTAATAAATGATTATTAGTAAAATTGCCTCCTAATAAAAATCCAACAATCAATAATCCAATAATTAAACGAGCAATTGAAATTTTTAATGACCTACTATCTAAATTCGCTTTTTCTTTTCTAATATTGTCTTGGAATAATAAATAATCTTTTTGTGTCATAGCCCCTCCTAAAAAAGAACTCATTAAAGTTGCGTCCTTCTTGCAAAATCAACAAATCTAAACTTATCAGGACGATGTTTCGAAATCGTATATTGAAACAATGAAGCATCTTCTAAATATGTATAAGATTTCACACATACTAATAGATCATATTCATGCATATCTAATAAATTCTTTTCCTCTTCTGTCGCCTTAACAACTGTAAACTCTTTTCTTGCAAAACTGATTTTTAAACCCAATTCATTTTCAATATAATTATATAGTGAATCAGCAGCAACTGTTTCTGTTATATTAGGAACAATATTAGCATTTAAATAATCGGTATCCAATATTACCCGCTCACCATCAAATGAACGAATTCGTCTTATTTTATAATAATTACCACTATCCATATATAGTTCTTTTTTCATTTGAACATCAACTGGGTTTAAAGATAATTCAATAACTTTAGTAACAACCTCGCTATTAATAGTCTTAGCTAGTTCTTTAAAACTCATTACGCCAGAAACTGGAAATGCGACTTTATCAACATCTAAAACTAGTGATCCTTTTCCTTTATTTTTTTGAATATAACCATTTTTTAATAAAATATCCAAAGCCTTACGGATAGTATCACGAGATGCATTATATAGCTTCATTAACTCATTTTCACTAGGCAAATATGAATGTACTTTGATTTCTTGTTTATCTATTTTATCGATTAAATCCTGAGATATTCTTTGATACTTACTTAACACCTTAACCACCTCTGATACATTATATCAAATAAATTTATTTGTGACACTTAATTAATTCTTCAATACATCCATCTATCCCGTCAACTAAATATTTGGCAACATTCTTGACTGTTTGATGAGAACGATTAAATGTAAAAGAATTTTCAACACTCTTTAACATCGGGATATCGTTCCATGAATCTCCAATAGCTGCCATATCTTCATAAGCTAAGCCATAGAACTCAATTATTCGTTTAATCCCCTTCCCTTTAGAGCATCCTTTCGCAGCAAAATCAAGGTGCCGCTCATTTTGATAAACATCAATAACATCACCAAACATATCAATCATTTTAGTGTATTCTTTACCAGCTTCGTCATTATTTTTAAAATGTAAAGAAAAAGCTTCAAACTGCTCCCCAACTTGATTAAATGATGTAATTAGTTTAACCCGTGGAGATAAATCAAAAGTACGATTAAGTACATACATATCTCCTTGGTAAACAATACTAGTATCGACAGCCTCGTATTGTTCATAAATACTTTGAGCAATTTTTTTATCTATAAATTTTTGATAAATTAAATTTCCTTCCTTATCTAATATTTTTGCTCCTGAACATAGAATATAAAAATCGTAATCTATCTGATGAGGATTAAAATCCTCAATTCCTTTATATGAACGACCAGTACAAACTCCAAATAAATTACCTAGACTTTGAAAATGTTTGATGGCTTGAACATCCTCTAACCGATAATATGAACCACTTTCATCGTAAAAAAATAGTGTTCTATCAAAATCACTTGCTAATGCTTTCATTTTCATCCCTCCATTATTTTTAGTACAACTTTTTTCTATCTCGATTGCTTGATTTTCAAATATTGACACAAGAAAAGGCGTATTACTACGCCTGTAGATAAGCCAAAATCAATTCAATCGTATTGTTGATAGCCTGTTGATGAGAGCGTTCCATCCCATGAGAAGCATGTACTCCCGGTCCAATCAAACCACCCTTAATATCATTACCACCTCGTAAGGCCGCACTAACATCACTACCATAGAATGGATAAATATCTACTGCATAGTTAAGTCCTTTAGCTTTAGCAAGTTCAATAAACTTTGAAGTAATCCCATAATCATATGGTCCACTAGAGTCTTTTGCACATATACTCACATCATATTCACTACATGCTAAATCATCGCCAATACATCCCATATCCACTGCAATCAATTCACTAATATTTTCGGGAATACTAGCACTGCCATGCCCTACTTCTTCGTAAGTTGAAATGATCATAATAACATTGTTGGCAGGAACAATATTCTTTTCTTTCAATTCTTTTAAAACAGTAACTAGGCAAGCTACGCTTAATTTATCATCAAGAAATCTTGATTTAAGAAAACCACTATTAGTGTATGTTGTTTTAGGATCAATAGCAATATAATCACCATTATCAATCCCTAAAGCTGTAACATCTTCTTTATTTTTTACAACTTCGTCTAATCGAATATGCATATTTTCACATTTACGAATAGCTGTTTTTGATTCCTCATATACATGAGCGGCAGGATAATTGCTTAAAATAGTTCCTGTATAAATTTTGTTTTCACGTGTAATTACTCGACAGTATTCACCATCTAGAGTCGGGACGATTGGACCCCCAACATTAGTGAAAGCTAATTCTCCATTATCTCTAATACTTCTAACCATTAAGCCTAGAGTATCCACATGAGCACATAAACCAATTGTTTTATCATTCTTGCCATCAACATAAATATAAAGATTTCCTTTATTATTCATTCCTGTACGATAACCTAATTGTTCAACTTCATTTTTAACAAATTCAATAACTTCTTTGCAATAACCTGTAGGACTATCAATATTTAATATTTTAGTTGCAAAATCTATTACATAATTTTCCATCATTTAACTCCTTTATTCTCTTCTTCAAGTATATAACTAATTACTAATAATTTAAACAATAAAAACAGCCTTATTTACTGATACGTTTTGAATAATTTAAAAGGATTAGGGCTACTCTTTTAAACTTTCTTTGAGATCGCAGCAATTTTAAGACTGTTTTACATTATTAATAATAACAAACTACAGGACAATTAACTTCAATACTATTATATAATTGTGAAGCAATTCCCGTAGGTAAATTAATACAACCATGAGAACCATTGTTCATATAAATAGTTCCACCCCACTTAGAACGCCAGCTTGAAGAATCATGTAACCCGATTCCTTTATTAAAAGGCATCCAATAAGAAACTGGAGTTTCATATGGCCATGTTCCATCAGGTAATTTTGTTCCCCGAAGAACACGATTTCTTTCCTTATTATATAAATAATAGGCACCCGCTGGTGTACGGCGATCAGCAATATTGTATGTACCAGAAACAATATCTGACTCTAATACGATCTGACCATTTTTATGATACCACATATGTTGCCCTGATAAATCAATTTCAACAAAAGTATCACCTAATCCACCATTATCCGAAGAAGCTTCACGACCAGTTGTAACAGGTGTTCTGACACCCACTTTATTGGCATAAATATCTTCTAATAAACCGCTTATTTCCTTACTATTTTGGAGTCTTAAACCATAATTACCACCGCTAACTGTAATCGTCCGATTATTAGCCCCAACAAAAGTTCGGCTTCCACCAACACTGTTAATTTTCTTCGCTAAACTTCCAACAAAGTCAGTTACTTTTTCATTAAATACAGCATCATCACGATAATAATTACCACTTTCATCTATTGATAACCAAGTAACCAAAGTACTACCATCTAACACTACATCTCCAGAACGTGTTTTATAGGTTATCGCCGCAGATGCATACTTTCTAGCTGCATCTAATAAATTTTGTAATTTCGCATCATTAGCTTTTACAGCGGGTTCTACATAACATTTTTTCTCCGTTAAATTTAAACTTTCTTTACCTTCACTAAAGGCTAACTTTATTTCACTAATTAGTTTTTCTTGATCAATCGTTGAACCATTGACCTCGTTGGTGATGGTAAACTCATTATTTAGATATTCCACTTTAGCATCGACCGGTGCCACTTGCCCCTCTTCTTGAAGATGTCCCAAAGAAGCCACCTTAGCTCTTAAAACTGTTTCATCAACTTCAGCTAGATCATTAACTACATTTTTCGATTTATTAAAATAAGCTCCAATCCACCCAAAAGAATTTTGCTTTTTCAAAATATTCTTAACATTATTATTACTATTATAGCGAACTCCACATTCGCTTCCTGAAACTGTTTCAGTTGCTTCATCATTAAAAATCAATTTTAAAGAACGAGCATCTATTTGTTCCGCTAACTTTTCATTCGCTTCAGTTAATGTTAAACCACTGACATTGATATCATTAATGTATGTACCACTTAAAAACTTCTTATTGAAATAAAAACTTCCAATTAAATAAATAATGACTAATAATGATACTAAGATTCCAATAATAATAATCTTTTTTTGTACCCCTGTTTTTTCCCCTGATCTTACTTTTTTAGTCATTTCTGACTTTTGCTTTGATTCAATCGTATCGTTTGTGTTACTCATATTTTCCTCTTGTTTATCCATCTAAATTCTCCCAATATAAGCGATTATTTTGTCTATTAGCATTCTAGCATTTTCCCCTTAATTGTCAACCAAAACAGTTGAAAAGTATGGTATTTTTAAGAATTATTAATAATTTATTGGTAAATCATGTTGTTTTTTTAGATATAATCGTAACTTTTTGATATCTCCATTATGCTGATAACCATGCATTTTAGCAATCTTTGCACCTTCAACATTAGCTTTTATATCGTCAATAAAAATACATTCCTCAGCCTTTAAATTAAATTTTGAAAGAAAATGTTTGAAGATTTCAAGATCAGGTTTTAATAATTGGTAGCGTGCAGAAATATAAAAATCATCAAAATATTTAAAAGCTTCGATATTTTGGTAATAATCATCAAATTGGAGACTGCAATTAGATAATAGATAAATATGATAACCTTGCTCTTTTAGTTCTTTAACTAATGCTACCATTTCAGCAAAAGGCTCAAAATAATCATACCAATGCAATAATGCATGTCTAATCAACTGCGGATTGTCGGTTTTTAATTCCTTAAGAGCTTCTTCCACGGTGAGTAATCCTTGATCTAGCTTTTGCCACTGTTTTGAAGCAAATAACTCTCTTTCAATCACTTCTTGTTCTAAACTATCATTTGATAATTTACTAGCAATATAGTGCGGATCCCAACGCAAAATAACATTTCCCATATCAAAAACAATATTTTTAATCATGCATTAACGCTCCTAAAATAGCGACCCCTTTAATAATCTGTTCATTAGTTGGAGTTGAAAAATTCATCCGAAACGATTGACATGGTTTATTATCATCATCATAGAAAGCATTTCCTGGAACTACCGCTACTTTATGTTCAACAGCTCTTTTAACAAACTCCGGCATATCAATTCGTTCTGGTAGAGTCACCCAAATAAACATTCCCCCATCAGGAATTGTCCATTTACAATCTGGGCTGAATTGTTTTTTCATTTCTTCCAACATCAAATTACATTTTTGCTCATATACTGCCTGTAATTTTTTTAGGTGTACCTCCATATCCGTTTCATTTAAGAAACGAGCCATTACACTTTGCGCCCAAGCATTTGTATGAACATCATTTGTCTGTTTAGCAACTGTGCATTTAGCTAATAGATCTTGATGACCAATCATAACAGCTACACGCATTCCCGGTGCAATAATTTTTGAAAAACTAGCTGCATAAACTACTAATCCTTCATCATCTAATGACTTAATTGAAGGAATTGCATCATTTCTAAATCTTAAATCACCATATGGATTATCTTCAAGAATCAGCACTTGATATTTTTTTGCTAATGTATAAATAGCTTGACGTTTTTCTAAAGAAGTTGTTATTCCAGTAGGATTTTGGAAATTAGGAATCAAATAAATAAATTTTGGTTTTTGCACCCCACTTAAAACTGCTTCTAACTGTTCAAGATTGATTCCATCATCTTCCATATCAATTCCAACTAATTTGGCACCATTACTTTTAAATGCATTTAAAGCCCCTAAAAAGCTTGGATTTTCACAAACAACTAGATCCCCTTCATTACATAAACATTTAGATAAAAAATCCATGATTTGTTGTGAACCAGAAGTAACCATAACACCATCATAGTCTTTCACTACTGTTTCATGCCGTGATAAAAATTCTATTGCTGCTTTTTTAAAGCTTCCGTCACCTTCAGTAATTCCATACTCTAAAATAGAATTAGGACAAGTATTAAAAATATCATCACTAATTCTTTTTAATTGTTCAACAGGAAAAGTCTCACTAGCCGGATTTCCACCACCAAAACTAATAATCTCTGGATCATTCATCATTTTTAAAATTTCCCTAATTGCTGATGCCTTAACACCACTGATCCGATTTGAAAATTCAAAATTCATTTAAATATACCCCCTTATTTGTATACTATTTATTATAAACCAAACATTTACTAATGCAAAGAGCAATAATATGGTTTATAATATATAATAGGATGTACATAAAGGAGGAATTCCATGCAAGCACTTTTCTTAGTTTTACACAAAGTAGAAAAATTAGATGATCTCTTAGCCGCATTACAAAAAAGTGGTATTAACGGAGGGACGATCATTGAAAGCAAAGGGATGCTTAATACATTAAAAAGTAATGATAATTTTATTATCGAATCATTACGAATTTTTCTTGAAGATCCCCGTGAAACAAGCAAAACACTTTTCTTTATTTTAAAAAATGAAGATGTTGAAAAAGCAAGGACCGTTATTGATAAAACTTTAGGCGGCATCGATAAACCCAATACCGGCATTATGTTTGGTATTGATCTAACCTTTGTTGCTGGACTAAACATTGAATAATACTAAAAAACCTTAGCATTTTATTTTGCTAAGGTTTTTATTTACCATTGTAACATTGTCATATACTCACTTGGACTGGATAGTGCTTCCTTATATGCAGTAATCTTGACCATTTTTTCTTTTTTTCCATCAATTGAAGCGATATACACACTATCATAATCATTCTCTAACAACAATGATTGTTTATAGTAATCAAGACGTGCATTAGCAATTTGATAAGAACTCTTTCCTTCACTATCTTTATACTCAACAATATCACCAGTTAAAACAAGAATATACGCTTCATGAGTAGGTACCTCACTGCTGTTATTCAATAAAGGAGAGCCCTCACCTGGCGGTAATAACTGCATCACTTTATTAAAAACTTGACGATTTGATATTTTATAGTTTAATACTTCTTCATCTGCTTTAATATCCATTGAAACTTCTTGATACTTATCATCAAAATCCTTATTACTTACAAAATCTAATAACTGAACTTTTAAGACCTGATTTTCAACAACTAATCCACTTAATGTTTCAGTTACTTTTTTTTCTGGTTGTTCACTTTTTGTCCCACCAAACTTTAAAACTAAAAAAGTTATCAATAGTAACGCTATTATCCCCAATAACATTAACGCATTTTTCGTTAATTTCAGAGGTTTTCGTGCCATAATCACACCTCCTTTTACTTATTATATCATATCTCCTGCTTATTTTTCTTTACAAGTTAATTTATTCTCTTTAGCATTTTTTGTTAATTTTTCAAAAGAAACCGTTCCATCACCATTTAAATCTATTAATCCAACCTCATTAAGTTTTTTTAAATCACCATTTTCTATATCAATTATAAATTCCTGACGAACAATTTGATCTTTAGCAGTAAGCTTTATTTCCAACCCATCTATTTCTTTATATACATTTAATTGTGATTCAAGTGTACTAACTAAGGTCTCATCATCATAATCCGTATCTCTATAATCATTAATCGTCACATTCACGATCCTGATAACCTTATCGCCTTTAGCTTCATAAGTATTTTCAATATCGCCATAATCAAAACTTCCTTTACAAACTGTTATACTCTTAGTAGATGAATCACTACATCCAGTTAAAATTCCTGCTATCATCATTACTATAAATATTTTTTCATTTATGATCCTCTCCGTCTTTTATATTCATCGATCATGTAAGGCTGAATTTCCGGATATGTCCAGCATTCGGGCAGTTCCTTCGATAAAAATATTTTTTCTATCTCAGAATCAGGTAAATCCGCCATTTTTTCAATTTCGGCATAAAATATTGTTCCAAAAGACTCTTTTGATCCAGTTTTCTCAACAACTCCGTAGTCGCAAAAACGTTCAAGCGTATAAGTAACAGCTCCCGTTTCTTCATACAATTCACGCCTTGCACATGCTTCAATGCTTTCCCCATTTTCACGATGTCCTCCAGGTATTTCAAATGTCTTTCGCTGTTTATGTTTACAAAATACCCACTGTTTTAAATAACGGCTAATAATTACCGCAAATTTTAAATCATGCTCCGCTACAGATTCATAAAAAGATACTTTCATCTAAATTCACCTACATTTCTATATGTATAGATTTTATCATATTTAGACTTATTTAGCTGAATTTTTCAAAAACTTTCAAAATATAAAAACCATGGTAACACTACCATGGCTTAAATACATTATAATAAATTCTGTAAATGTTTCACAATTTCATTTTCAGGAACAAAACCAGTAATCTGGTCAACTGCTTTACCATCTTTAAAAATAATTAAATTTGGAATTGCCTGAACCCCATAACGCCCGGCAATATCACTAGAAGCATCAACATTTAATTTATAAAAATTAACCTGCTCCATCTTTTCTGCTAACCCTTCAATAACTGGAGATAACATTTTACATGGTCCACACCAGTCAGCATAAAAATCTACTAAAACGATACCGCTAGCAATTGCGTTATCAAATTCATTACTATTTAAAATTTTCATTTTTATCACCTCATTAACATTATGCCTAATCTATAAATAATTACAACTAATTTGCTTTAATTTTATCATATTCTTGTAAAGCAAGCGACATTGGGTCATTATCGTCAAAAGAAATCGAATCACCTTGATAGCTTTCACTACCATCATTAGAACGCTTAAATCTAGTAATTTGACCCGGATTATCATAGTCAACTTTTAATAATAAATTAGGGTTATTTTCAAACTCCGACAGCTTTCTTTGAAGAATATTTTTAAATAATAGAATATCATTTTCTGTTCTAATTTCATTCTCACTTTCACCCGGCAATGCATAAGTAAGATATTGATATGTGTCAAGCTTATTAATAATATAATAATAATTATCAAACCAACTTTTTAAAAGTGCCGCATCTAACTTTTTGATTACCATTAAATATTCTTGATCTGAAATTTCATAACCTCTTGTTACCTTATCACCATTATCCTTATAATAAGTAATTTTTAAGTTATGACTGCCATAATCACTTTTTTGTTTTAAAATTTCCTGATGAATTGCCACTACTGTATCAATTGATTTTTGATCAGTTAATTTACTATTAATCTTGTTGTACCCAAAATTTGAATTAATTTCTACTGCTTTAATATCATGAGGAATATAATTTTCTAAATATCCTTTTGAACCAATAAAAATTACAATTGTAACTAAAACAATTAATGTTCCCTGCACTATGCACAATACATACCTAATACGTTTTGACTGAATAAATTGAATAATAAAAGTCGCAACAAAGGTTGCAATAATATTGATAATAATAAAACTCTTCAAAGATTGAACAGGAATATCCAAAATAGAAGTAATCAGCCAAGAAACTGAAATAATACAAATTAGTTTAATTACTTCACCAATGATTTTATAAGTGAAACCATGATAATTGTTAACACACTCCCGATTACTGCTTGCTAAAAAAGCCATTATAAATATAACTAGACCATAACCAGCATACAGCAAAAGATAATAAGAACTTAAACCACTAAGTCCACCAATAAATAATCGAAAAGCGGGCAAAATAATACTTACGACCTCCATTGAAAAATCAGCACTAATGATTCCTCTAACAAAAGTCTGATAAACAGAAAATAAACTCATATAAATAATGAATGGCGATATATTAATAACAATTTGTAGAATAATATCCATAATTACTGATGTCGTTAAATAGGCAGCTAGATTACCTAAACTATAATAAATCCAAATCATTAAAATTGCTGAAGAACAATTTTTAAGTACTAATCCTTGTCCTAAAATAACATCAACAATACAATAGATTATGACAGGTATAATTATGCACAATAATCCGCTTAAATATCTGATCATAAAACTTTGTATTTTTGTATATGGCAAAGATGAAAAATGAGTCTGTTGGGTTTGATCAAATAAGTAACTTAAATTAACCATCGGAACAACTAATGAATAGAGTAAGATAATTAGATAAAACATTCCTACAGGAACATCAGAGTGAAAAGAAATCAGACTGATTACCAAACTTAAAGCTAGAAAACCACTAAAAATAACAACTGTATTTTTTAGCTGTTTTAAATCATTTTTTAATAAACTGATCATCATCTTTAACCACCTACCTTTATATCATTAACGATCACGCCATCATCACCTTTCTTTAAGGTAAATTCTAATGGATAAGTATAGTTATTTCCTTCTTTTGTAACAACTTCATAGGTACCTTGATAAATAACTTCATCATTACTAAAGGCTATAACTGTGCTATCACCGTTTGGATAGACCATATCAATTGTTTCGTGACTAAATTGTGTACTCACTACGGCTTTGATTTGTTCTTCAAACTTTGTTGAATCACTATTAATATCATCAATAACATCTCGACAATTTTCAATAAAAACAGCTCGTTCGATCAACTCATCGCTAGTAATAAAATTCGTTATTGCTTCATTACTGCTTATTAAATAATTGACACTATCAGGATTTAATAAATTATATGTTTTAATACTAAATATATTTTTAGGTTTGATTTCTTGATTTGGCAACAATTTAATCAATTCTTGAATTTCCTCTTTATTTAAATAGACTGCATGATCATTAACATAACAAATTAAACTTTTTTCCTTTTTTAAACCCTCAGTATAATTAAGCAGCTTATCAAAATACTTATTTCCTGGTCCATTAAAGAAATCAATTACTGCTTTTTTATTAATATAATAGATACTATAGCTATAATAATCATCATCTAATCCATGTTCATATTGATAAGTATACATCATTGCTAAATCTTGTTGTTCATCATCATATTTTTCAAAATGAAGGTCATCACGATGTTTACTCAAATAATTCAAGAATTCCTTTGTAACCTCATTATTTAAGCTTAAGCTAAGATACTCCTGATTACCAGCTAATTCAGCTACTAAATCAGCAGTAACTTCATATCTCGAATTATTAATTCCTGAAAGATATTGCTTATTGGCAATCATAAAATTAGCACCAAAAACAATTGCTAAAACAGGTACATAGATTAATAAATTACGATAAACATGTCTTCCTTTAAAAATAATTTCAACGATTATCGCTACAATCATCCCAATCAAAATATAGATCAAAAATAAAAGTGACTGACCTTTGAATCCATATGTGATATTAATTTTTGATACTAATAAAATGACTCCAAAACCACATATCGTTACAGCAATAATCAAAATAGCTTTTAAAACAATAATAATTCGGCGAAATACTAAAGGTTCTCCAATATATTCATTTTCACGATTTTTATAAACATAATAGCTGCAGATTAAGGTAACAATTCCTAAAAATAAATGGAAAAATATATGTGGATACGCACTATAAATAAACTGCATTCCAGCAGCTAACGGAAAAGTAAGATAAAGATATGTGTCATTAATTCCAAGATCAAGATTACTTGGAACTAATTTAGGACTAATATAAATAAGCCCCAATAATAAAATTACTGGTAATGCATATGCTGCTAAACTAAACACAACTTGTCCCAAACGATTACCAGACAGTGAACAAACTAAATAAGTAAGGGTATAATAAATAAATAACAAAAGAAATATCGCCATTATAAATCTTATAAATATATTTCCTTCAGTCCCCGCATTATTTAATCCTAAAAACATCATCAAACCTAATCCCTCAATCAATAATGTAACTAGCGCAATTAAATATCCAGCTAAATAATTTGTAAACCAAACGCATCTTGTCGTCAACGGTAATGAACACATCATTGATGATTTCGTTTTATTAACTTGATAACTCTGAATAAAACAAGGGTATATCGTTGTTAGAACAACTGCACTTATTCCATATACAACTATACAAATTTGACTAAAACCACTATTAGAACCAGAAATAAGCGATAAAATAAAGACTCCCACAAAAATAATTAATGATACTTTAGCAGGAAAGAGATTATTTTTAATGATATTTTTTAGTAAGGGAATATTAACCCATGACTTCCTTGAGTTCATCATATTCTCCTCCTAAAGTAAATAAGAAAATCTCTTCTAATGATAATGATAAAGTTTCATTAATTAAAGGACAATACTTTTCCACAGTACGATTGATTGCTTCAATTTCACCAGCAACGATCAAAGTATGAACACGTCCCATCATTTGATGAGATAAAACTTTTAATTCTTTCTCTAAAGCATACATATCATCACCACACTCTAAGACGATTTGTAATTTATGATAGCCTTCTTTAAGATGATCTAGTGCTTCTTCAAAAACAATTTTCCCATTGTTGATCAAAGCGATATGATCACACATACTATCCAATTCATTTAAATGATGACTAGAAATAAAAATTGTCATATTTCGCTCACTTACATCTTGAATCAAAATATCCCAAATAACTTTCCGAATATGTGGATCAAGTCCATCAAACGGCTCATCCATGATCAAATATTCAGGCATGATCGCTAAAGCCAAAATAAACATAACTTGCTTTTTCATTCCTTTAGAAAATTTACTAAAATTTTCTAAACTATCGTGCTTAAACATTTTCATCAATCTTAAATACCGTGCCTCGTTAAAACTTGGATAAATCCCTTGATATAATTCTTTAATATCACGAATATTATGTCCGAAGGTATCAAAAAATTCATCGGGGATATATACTAATTTTGCTTTTGCTTCAGGATTTTCATAAATACGCATTCCTTCTAATTCAACAAATCCTGTATCACCTTGATAAGCACCTACTAAATGACGAATCAAAGTTGTTTTACCTGCACCATTTTCACCAATAATTCCATAAATTGAACCTTTAGGTATATTTAAAGTAATATTGTCCAAAATTTGTTTGTGATCAATTTTCTTTGATAATTCTTTGACTAATAACATTATTTTCCCTCCCAAGTCTGTTCCATAAATTGGCATAATTGTTCAAAGGTCAAACCAATATATTTACTTTTAGTAACAATCTCTTTTGTGAGAACTTTAATTTGTTGTTCAAACAACTTCGTTTGATTATTTTGTTTTGAGCTAACAAAACTTCCCTTCCCCGGCAAGGAATAAATAAAACCTTGCTCTTCTAAAAGACGATAGGCTTTAACAACGGTATTAGGATTAATATGAATTGATGAAGATAATTCACGGACAGAGGGTAGTTTATCGTCCGCCTGCATTAACCCTGTCGTTATATATTCGAGCAGCTGTTTATAGATTTGTTCATAAATTGGAACACTGCTATTATTATCTATTTGCATAATAACTCCTTTCCTACTACATTCTTACAAATGTAGTATACCAAATATATAACTGTATTACAATATATAATACAGTTATATATTGTAATGCCTTTCATTTAATTATTTTTATAATAATGGTTAAATAGTTTGCATTTTTTATTATTTCAAGTAAAATATGGTTTAGAGATAGGAGGTTTTTAAATGAATAAAGTAGCAATTATCACTGATAGTAATTCTGGAATCACTCAGGCTGAAGGTACAAAATTAGGAATCAACGTACTACCGATGCCATTTACTATTGATGGTCAGACCTTCTATGAAGATATCAACTTATCTCAAGATGAGTTTTATAAAAAACTAATGACAGATGCTGAAGTTTTTACAAGTCAACCCGTAGTTGGTGATGTTAGTAAACTTTGGGATGAAGTATTAAAAGAGTATGATGAAATTGTTCATATTCCCATGTCTAGTGGCTTAAGCGGCTCTTGCCAAACTGCTTTGATGTTAGCAGGTGAATATGATGGACGAGTTCAAGTCGTTGATTCACAACGCGTTTCAGTAACTCAAAAATGGGATGTTCTGGATGCACTTGAATTATCTAAAGCTGGTAAATCAGCAAAAGAAATCAAAGAAATTCTTGAAGCAAATAAATTAAATGCTTCTATCTATATTACTGTTAATACGTTAGATTATCTTCGTAAAGGTGGAAGAATCACTCCTGCTGTTGCAATTTTAGGCGGAATGATGAAAATCAAACCAATCTTACAAATTCAAGGTGAAAAGCTCGATACTTTCTCTAAGACCAGAACAATGTCTAAAGCAACTAAAATTATGATGGAAGCAATAAAAAAAGATATTGATGAACGTCTTGATCCAGAAGGAAAAGGAAAGAATGTTCATGTTTGTATTGCATATACATACGACGAACAGCCAGCATTAGAATTAAAGAAAGAATTAGAAGCTATTTATCCTGATTCAACAATTATTTGTGACCCATTGTCACTTAGTGTTTCATGTCATATTGGACCGCATGCTCTAGCCATTGCTGCATGCAAAAAGATTATCTAGGCAAGAAACTTCGTTTCTTGTCTTTTAATATGTGTTATAATACTTAAAAGGATACAAAATATAATTAAGGAGGTTATTATGCAAGAAAAGCCTAATACAAATAATAAACGACCTGGCAAGTCACCACAAAAAAATCATAATAATAAAAGTAAATCTCGAAACAACACGCCAAAAAAAGCGGTAAATAAATCAAAACAAACAAAAAATAGTATTGATACTAAGGTATTTGCCCTTGGCGGACTAAATGAAGTCGGTAAAAATATGTACTGTGTTGAACACGATAATGAATTATTCATTATTGATGCCGGAGTAAAATTTGCTGAAGAAGGATTACCGGGAATTGATTACGTTATTCCTGATTACTCGTATTTAAAAAGAAATGAAAAGAAAATTCGTGGTTTAATGATTACCCATGGTCATGAAGATCATATAGGTGGAATTCCTTTCTTACTTCAAGTAGTTAAAATTCCTTTTATTTATGCTACACCACTTGCTAGTGCCATGATTAAAAGAAAGTTAGATGAAAAAAGACTAACTAATGCTACAAAAATTATTCAAATCGACGATGAGTATCAAATCAAATCTAAATATTTTAATATTGGATTCTTTAAAACAAACCATTCTATTCCAGAATCAATGGGAATTATTATTAATAGTCCTAATGGACGGATTGTTGAAACAGGAGATTTTAAATTTGATTTATCACCAGTCGGTGATCCAGCAGATTATCAAAAGATGTCTTTCCTAGGTGAAACTGGGGTTACTTTATTAATGAGTGATTCTACTAATTCTGAAGTTCCTACTTTTTCAATCAGTGAAAAGAAGGTCGCTAATAGTGTTCAAGAGGAATTTAGAAAAACAGAGGGACGTTTGATTGTAGCAACTTTCGCTTCCAACGTTCATCGAGTACAACAAATTGTCGAAGCAGCTGTTAAATTTAATCGTAAAATTTTAGTATACGGTCGTTCAATGGAAAACAACATTCAAGTTTCAAGAGCTATGGGCTATATTAAATGTCCTGATAAGTTCTTTATTAAAAGTGAACAAGCAAAAAAATTACCAGATAATGAAATTTTGATTTTATGTACCGGTTCTCAAGGTGAAGCATTAGCAGCATTAAGTCGAATTGCAAATGGAACTCATAAATATGTCAAAATCAAACCTGGCGATACTGTTGTCTTTTCATCAAATCCAATTCCAGGTAACGCTTATAGTGTTAATGTAGTAGTAAATAAATTATTTAGAGCTGGTGCTAAGGTACTAACAAATACCGCTTTCAATAATTTACATACTTCCGGACACGCTTCTCAAGAGGAACAAAAACTGATGATGTTATTGACAAGACCTAAATACTTCTTCCCTGTCCATGGAGAATATCGCATGTTGAAGATTCATGCTGAATTATCTCAAGATGTCGGTATTCCACCAGAAAATTCATTTGTTTTATCAAATGGAGATACAATTTTATTGAATAATGGTGAAGCTCGATTAGGTCCGAGAATTCATGTTGAAGATATTTATGTTGATGGTAATGATATTAGCGGCTTATCCACAGCTGTACTTCGCGATCGACAAATGTTATCTGAAGATGGAATGGTTTCAATTTTAATTAGTATGGATTCTCGTAGTGGAAAATTATTGACAAGACCAGTAATTATCTCACGTGGTTTCGTATATATGAAAGACAGTTTTCACATGATTCGTGAAGCTGAGAAGTTGGTTGAAACAAATTTATCAAAATTGTTACAAGGTAAAACTACTTTCGGAGAAATTAAGAATACTACCCGCGATACATTATCTTCATATTTTTATCGCAAAACTAAACGGAATCCAATGATTATTCCGGTTATCATGAATAAAAAATCATGAGAAAAAAAATAAGAACGATTAAACTACTATTATTGATAATCGTTATTATCGGGAGCGGTTTTGGTTATTATTATAGCCGATATATCGCTCCTGATAGTTATTCTATAAAAAAAACGACTATTACTAATAATAGTTTACCTGATGAATTCAAGAATTTTGAAATTGGTTTTATCAGCGATATTAATCTCCAAAAAAGTAGTGATGTTACTAGATTAAAAAAAATTGTCACTTCATTAAACAAAGAAAATGTTGATATGGTTATTTTTGGTGGTGACCTCTTTTCAGCCACGCCCTTTGATAACGATAAGGTAATCGAATTATTATCCAATATAAAATCTAAATATGGTAAATTTGCTGTTCTTGGTGAAAAAGATTTAGCTTCATCAAATGATGTCAATGCCATTTTAAATGAGGGTGGTTTTGAAGTTCTGCATAACGAATATCGTCCTATTTATTTTAATGGATCTACGATTAGTCTTTTTGGTCTTGAGGGAACAGGAGAATTAAGTGGTCTAATTAATGAAAATAATAGTGAAAGTTACAAAATAGTTGCAGTTCATGAACCAGATTATTTTAACACGACTTCAAATAATGAAATTGCTTTACAACTTTCCGGTCATACAATGGGTGGTTATATTCGTCTTCCTTTTATTGGCGGACTATTTAAAAAAACTAACGGTAATACTTATGTTAGTGGTGAACACACTAAATCAAAAAGTCAATTATTGATTTCTAACGGTTTAGGTATGGAAGACGGATACGAATATCGTCTTTTCTGTCCTAATCAAATCAATATTGTGACATTAAAAAAATAAAGGCTCTAAACCTTTATTTTTTTATTTCTGTCCCAACCCCGCTAGTTGTAAAAATTTCAATTAATAAACTATGTTCCAGACGGCCATCTAAAATATGGACTTTCTTTACGTCCTCCTGAACTGCTTCAAGACAATTTTTTAATTTTGGAATCATTCCCCCGGTTATAATTCCTTGTTCAAATAATTCAGCTGCTGACTCTGTATTAATTACTGATATGCGTGTACTAGGATCGCTCGGATTACGTAAAACTCCCTCAATATCAGTTAAAAATACTAACTTACTCGCTTTTAAAGCACGAGCTACACCCGTTGCTACATCATCTGCATTAATATTAAAAGCATTATACTTAGAATCTAATCCTACTGTTGAAATAATCGGTGTATAATCCTTTTCTAACAATGTTTCTAGTAAAGTAACATCAACATTTATAATTTCCCCAACATAACCAATGTCATCCCCTTTTGGCATTGCTTTTTTTACTGTAATCATATTACCATCTTTACCAGATAAGCCAACTGCATGGGTTCCTATTCTTTCCATATGTTGAACTAATCCTTTATTGATCTTCCCTGACAAAACCATCTCAGCAACTTCTAAAGTTTCTTTATCAGTTACCCGTAAGCCATTTTTAAATTCACTTTTAATATCAACTTTCTTTAACCATCCATTGATATCATTTCCCCCACCATGAACAATTACCGGTTTAATCCCAACTGATTTTAGAACCGCAATATCTTTTAAAACACTGTGTTTAATAACTTCATTAGTCATGGCACTACCACCATATTTAATAACTACGATATCTCCATGGAATTTTTGAATATAACTTAAAGCATCTACTAATACTTGTGCTTTATTTTGCTCAACTGTATGCACATTATTTCCCCCTTAATTAAATTTTTATTATGAACGATAGTCAGCGTTGATTTTAACGTAATCGTAAGTTAGATCACATCCCCATGCAATCGCTTTACAATCACCATTATGAATATCAATAATTGCTTTTACTTCGCTGCTTGATAAGATCTTAGTTGCTAATTCTTCACTATAATCAGTCGCCATTCCTTTAGCCACCAATTGCAATTCCCCAAATTCACTAGCAACGCTCAAATCAACATTATATGGATCAAATTGTTCACCAGAATAACCCATTGCACATAATAATCTTCCCCAGTTAGCGTCATTGCCATATACTGCTGTCTTTACTAACGGTGAAGTACAAACGCTTTTAGCGATTACTTTAGCCTGTTGAACTGTATCAGCATTATGAACTTGAACTTCTAACAATTTAGTTGCACCTTCGCCATCACCGGCAATTGCTTTAGCTAGATATTCATTAACATAATATAAGGCTTCTTTAAATATTTGATAATCCTGATCTTCTATAACAATTTCTTGATTTCCAGCTAATCCATTAGCTAATAACAAGACTGTATCATTAGTTGAAGTATCACGATCAACAGAAACCATATTGAAAGTATCAGGAATTACTTCTTTCAATGCCTTATTTAATAATTCCTTAGAAATATTACAATCGGTTGTAATAAATCCCAGCATGGTTGCCATATTTGGATGAATCATTCCTGACCCCTTACAGCAAGCCCCCAAAGTAACCGTCTTTCCACCGACTTCAATTTCAACAGCAAGATGCTTTGGTTTCGTATCTGTCGTCATAATTGATTCAGCTACGATTACCCCTGCTTCTTGGCTCTCACTTAATAACGGTTTAACAATTGGTACCCCATTAATGATTTTATTCATTGGTAATTGCTTACCAATTACACCTGTAGAACAAATTAGAACTTCCTCTTTTTCCAATCCAAAATTATCTGCTACAGTTTGAGCAAACTCTTCGTTACATTTTAAACCTTCATCGCCAGTACAAGCATTTGCGACCCCACTATTAACAGCAATGATTCTAACATGATCATAATTATCAACGATCATCTTATCCCATAACACTGGTGCTGCCTTAACAATATTTTGGGTAAAAGTTCCTACCGCTTTGGCATCAACTTTACTATAGATCAATGCTAAATCTTTTTTTGCTTTTTTAATACCAACATGTTCTCCAGCACCTAAATATCCTTTAGGCGAGGTTACCGTTCCATTCTCAATTATTTTCATTTTATTTTCCCCCTTATAAGATTGCTGGAGCAAGCATTAGCCCCTCTTTTTCATCTAATCCAAACATAATATTCATATTTTGAATTGCTTGGCCAGCTGCTCCTTTAACTAAGTTATCCATAGCTCCCATCATAATAACTCGATTTGTCCGTGGATCAACTTTATAATTAATATCAACAAAATTACTAGCCTTAACACTACGTACTTCTGGTAAGACCCCAGATTTCAATACCCTTACAAAATACTCATCATCATAACATTGATAAGCCTTTGCGACATCCACTTCATTAACTCCCTTTTTAAGTTTTGCATAAGCTGTAATTAAGATTCCTCGATTCATTGGAATTAAATGAGGCGTGAAGTTTAATAATACTTCTTGATTTGCCGCATAACCTAACTGTTCTTCAATTTCCGGAGTATGACGATGACTTGCAACCCCATAAGACTTGATACTTTCATTTACCTCGCAATATAAGTTTGCGACTTTAGCCCCACGGCCAGCCCCACTAACACCACTTTTAGCATCAATGATCAAAGTATCCATATCAATTAAATCCGCCTTAGCTAACGGATAGACTGATAAAATTGAACAAGTTGGATAACATCCTGGATTAGCTATTAATCGTGCCTGTTTCACTTTATCACGATTTATCTCACACAGCCCATATACAGCTTCATCGATAAATTGTGGTGAAGCATGATCAATTCCATACCATTGTTCATATGTCTTAACATCTTTAATTCGATAGTCTGCACTTAAATCAATCACTTTTACTTTGCTTAAAACTTCCTCATTAAGCATTTTGGCACAAACCCCTTGTGGAGTTGCAAAGAAAACCACATCAACATCATCAAGATATTTTGTAATATCCTCATCAACACACTGCTGATCCAATAATTTAAAATAGCTGGAATAAACCGAACTATACTCCTCATCAGTGTAGGTTCTTGATGAAACCCACTTAATTTCCACTTCTTTGTGAGTTAATAAAAATCGGACTAACTCACATCCCCCATATCCAGTTGATCCCACAATTCCTACTCTAATCATTTCTAGTCCTCCATTTCTTTGTTAAAATAAAAAATCGCCTCTTAAACAAGAGACGATTTAACCGCGTTACCACTCTATTTATCATAAGTTGACCCTATGATCTCTTTCATCGTTAAGGGTGATTACCCGAAAGCGATACTACTATTTCCCACTTTCCTCTCATAAATGCGCTTCATCCTAACTAGATTACCAGCCTTCCACCAACGCCAGCTCGCTAAAACCATTATTAAGACTACTCTTTTAGTCACCGAGTTTGGTTATTATTATATTACTAAAAAAAAATTTGTCAAATATTTATTTGAATTTCCAACAATTTAAAAGCATGTGTCGTAAACACATGCCTATAATTCTTCAAATCTTTTAATTCCCCAAGTATTTAACAAATAGTAGAAAGCAATATCGATAATCAAGAAAAGCGCTAGCATTATATAAACATAAGTTACAGCACCAATAAACTCATTTAAATAACCAATATAAATACCACCTATAAAAACTACAAGCGCCATCGTTCCAAACATTGTAATCATTACAGCAGCACTTTGTTTTACGACAACAGTCTCATTGATCCAATCAAATTTCGGCTTCCATAAATTAATCAATAAACCTAATAAAGCTTCAAAAACCGTAAAAACTATAGGGACGATAATAACTAATAAACTATCTACTAAACTCAATGAAAAAACTACACTTCCGACAATTGAAAATAACAATCCTGGTGGTACACATAAAGCTAAGTGTAGCATCAATTTACTTTCAAGAATATCTTTAGTTTTAATTGGTAGTGATTTAATGATCCATAGACGATTCCCTTCCAACGAAATCAAAGCAGCACTAATAATATTCATTGAATTAGTCCCAATCACTGCCAAACATAACAATGGAACTATAAATTCATTCACCAAAGCTTGATATTCTGGTGGAATTACTCCCAACATATCTAAAAGCTCAGGACCTTTAATCAAGACAGCACCAGCTAAAACAACGGTAAATGCAATTCCCAAAGCAGCATTCATCATGACCATCGGATTAGATGTAAAATGTTTTAACTCTCGTTTAAATAACGCTCCCTTTTGGCTACTAAATTTAATATCTGAATCCTTCAATTTAACTTTCTTTGATGGTGCTTTACTAGTTGCAATACTAATAAAATTCTTCGAAAGAAGATACATTACAATTACAAATGGCCCTACACTACAAACTAAATATAGTAACAAACTCACGACATTGACATCACTGATTGCTAAAGCTAAATGATAGATTGGAAATAACGTATTTTGAATCGCTTCACCAATCGATTTACCATTAGCTACTAATGCAACCAAATATTCCGGAAGTTTATTAATCAAATAAAAATAGAGTCCTAAAAATCCTAACGATAATACCATAGTAATAATTGTTTTATTCCGTATTCGTTTCATTAACATTGCCATTAACCAGCCAAATGCACAAGATAAAGCTAAGGCTAATAACGGCAACGTTATAATGACAATAAGGAAAAAGAGTAATTTTAAAAGATCAAACGGCACCTGAGTAAAATAAACAATTCCACCAGGGATTGCAATCAATGCCTCATATAAATAGTTGATGATTAATACCACAAAAATACGACTTAATAAAATATCACTTGTTTTAATCGGCATTGATAATAATATCTCATTATCTTTAGCACCATAAATTTCTTGTTGGGTTGTAAAAACACTCCCAATAAAGCAAAGTAAAACAATTAATACTGCCATGATTCCAAAATATAACCATTCATAACCAATTGCCGTAAATGGTTCTAAAACCATATTAAACATGTAACCAAACATTGAACCAAAAACAATGGCAATATAAGCAAACACTAATACCATCAATGCTAATTTACCTATTCCGGCATTTTTATTTTTACTTCCTTTCATCGATCTCATAAAAATTCCTTGAAACCGAATCTTAATCAATGACTTAAGCATTGTCATCCTCCAACTCTAGGAACACTTCTTCTAATGAATCATCCCCAATGACATCTTGGGTGTTCCCGGATACGACAAGTTTACCCGCTTTAATAATAGCAATTTTATCACAAAGTTTCTCAGCTACTTCAAGAACATGAGTTGAAAAAAAGATTGCTCCACCACGATCGCACAAATCCCGCATCAAACCCTTTAATAAATGAGAAGCCTTAGGATCTAAGCCTACAAACGGCTCATCCATAATTATTAATTTAGGCTCATGGATCAAGGCTGATATTACTGCTAATTTTTGCTTCATCCCATGAGAATATGCACTGATCGGTTCCCCCAAAGAATCTGTTAGTTCAAACATATCCCCATATTTTTTGATTCTGTCAGTTCGTTCTGCCTGACTGACCCCATATACATCAGCAATAAAATTCAAATATTTGATTCCTGTTAAATATTCATATAGATTAGGATTATCAGGAATATAGGCCATTACCTTCTTACATGCTAACGGCTCCTCTTTAATTGATTTATTATCAATATAAATATTCCCTTGATCAAATTCCATAATTCCAGCAATCGACTTTAATGTAGTCGTTTTACCAGCTCCATTATGTCCAATAAAACCATAAATATGACCATTTTCAATCTCTAATGATAAATTATCGACGGCTTTTTTTTGACCATAAGTTTTTGTCAAATTTTCAATTTTTAACATTTTAATCTCCTCATTTCATAAATAAAATTATTTTTATTATTTATATTATCATAATATCCTACTTATATCCTAATTGCAAGTGATATTGTAACTATTTAGAATATTATCTAAATAGATTGTAACATAATATTAAACTATTTAGAATATTTTCTAAATAGTTATTAAAAAAATATCCTGCTTTAACAGGATATTCATTTCATTAATAAAAATTACTTAGATTTAATTATTAGTTATTTTAGGTTTAGTACCGCTTTTATTAACATGCCCCTTAATAAGAGCATAGACTACTGAAAGAACCGGAACACTAAATAACATTCCTGTAATTCCCCATAATCCTCCACCAACCGTTACTGCAAAAAGTACCCAGATCGACGGTAAACCTACTGAAGAGCCTACTACTCGTGGATAAATTAAATCTCCTTCCAGTTGTTGTAACACAACTAAGAAAATGATAAAAATCAATGCTTGCATTGGATCAACTGTCAAAATCATAAATGCCCCTATGCCACCACCGATAAATGCCCCTACAATTGGAACAAAAGCCGTGATCCCTACTAAAGAGCCTACCATTGGAGCATAAGGCAGATTTAACACAGCCATTCCAACGGCACACAAAGTTCCCAAAATGAAAGCTTCAACTGTTTGACCAATCACAAAATTTGAAAAAGTTGTTCGAGCGAGTGTCCCCACTTCTAACAATTTTACTGAAATACGTTTTGGAATATAGGCATCGATCAATTTATGACTTTGGCGTTTTAAAGTTTCTTTACTCATTAATATGTAGAGGGCAAATACAATTCCCACAACTAAATTAAGAATACTTGTAAAGAACATTGAAATGACATCAACAGTTGAACCGAGCATTCCAGTAAGTCCAATTTTAAATAAACCACTTAATTCACTTGCAATACTGTTTAAATCAACACTATTGATCCATGTTTCTAACTGCGGAAAACTATTGCCATTTTGATTGATCCACACTTGTAACTGTTCAAATGTTTCTGGAAAAGATTTAACGATTACTTTTATCGCATTTGTTAATTCTGGAATAATTAAGGTAATAATTATTCCAATTACCCCAATAACAATCAACAATGAAACAATAATACTGATCACACGTTTAAAACTAGTATACTTTTTATCTAAAATAAATCTAGATAAAATCTTTTCGATTCTAATCATTAATACATTTAAGATAAAAGCAATCATAATTCCTAATAAAAAAGGCATTATTACTGCAAGAATACTATTAAAAATATCTAGTATTATTTGAAAATTATTTAAAGCCCAATAACATCCGATACCAATCAATACTATTTCTAATATTTTTTTATAGTCGATTTTCACTCCGTCCATTTTATCCTCCCGATTACTTTAGTTAATCTTATTTTACCACTATTGCTTAAATATGAACAATCAACAAAATATTGCATAATTACGAGAAAATATTGCAATTATGAATTCTATAGTTTATTATAATGATAATTTAAAGTTATTTTAAGGGGGAATTAAATGATGAAAGAAAAAGTTATTCTTGCTTACTCTGGGGGACTAGACACTACTGCTATTATTCCTTGGTTAAAAGAAAATTATGATTATGAAGTAATCTGTTGTTGTATTGATGTTGGTCAAGCTGAAGAATTAAACGGATTAGAAGAACGAGCTAAAGCATGTGGGGCAACTAAATTATATATTAAAAATGTAGTTGATGAATATGTCAAAGATTATATCATGCCAACAGTTCAAGCTGATGCTGTATTTGAATATAAGTATTTATTAGGAACAGCAACAGCTAGACCATTAATTGCTAAAATATTAGTTGATGTTGCACGTCAAGAAGGAGCAACAGCTATTTGTCACGGTGCTACCGGTAAAGGTAACGATCAAATTCGTTTTGAACTCGGTATCAAAGCTCTTGCACCTGATTTAAAGATCATTGCTGCATGGCGTGATCCAAAATGGAATATGGACTCTCGTGAATCTGAAATTGAATACTGTCAAGCTCATGGTATCAATCTACCATTCTCTGCTGATTCAAGTTATTCACGTGATCGTAATATTTGGCATATTTCTCACGAAGGATTAGAACTGGAAAATCCTGAAAATGCACCAAATTATGACCACTTATTAGTGTTATCTACATCGCCTGAAAAGGCACCTGAAGAACCAGAGCATGTAGTTATCGAATGGGAAAAAGGATTCCCTGTTAAATTAAATGGTAAAGCAAAATCATTGACTGCAATCTTAGAAGAATTGAATGAAATTGGCGGAAAACACGGAATTGGAATCATTGATATTGTAGAAAACCGTGTTGTTGGAATGAAATCTCGTGGAGTTTATGAAACACCAGGAGGAACTATTTTAATGGAAGCTCATCGCCAATTAGAAGAATTAGTTTTAGATCGTGAAACATTAAAATATAAACGGCTAGTTTCTGTTGAATTTGCAGAATTAGTTTATGCTGCTAAATGGTTCTCACCTTTACGTGAAGCTTTAAGCGCTTTTGTTGATAAAACTCAAGAAGTTGTTAGTGGTACTACTAAATTCAGATTATATAAGGGGAATATTATTAAAGAAGGAACAACTTCACCTTATTCATTATATGATGAAGATATTGCAAGTTTTGCTACTGGTGATCTATATGATCATCATGATGCTGAAGGATTCATTACTTTATATGGACTTTCAACAAAAGTAAGAGCAATGAAATTAAATAATAAAGACTAATAAAAGGGCTAATGCCCTTTTATTATAACAGGAGGAAATGAAATGAATTTATGGGGTGGACGATTCACTAAACCAACCGATCAGCTAGTTTATGATTTCAATGCATCAATTAGCTTTGATCAAACTTTTTATACCCAAGATATCCAAGGAAGTATTGCTCATGTCAAAATGCTAGCAAAACAAGGGATTTTAACAAGTGCTGAAGGAACTGAAATTGAAACTGCTCTAAATCAAATATTAGAAGACCTTAATACTGGTAAATTAACGATTGATAATAGTCAAGAAGATATTCACAGTTTCGTTGAATCTACTTTAATTGAACGAATTGGTAACACTGGTAAAAAGTTACATACTGGAAGAAGCCGTAATGACCAAGTTGCACTCGATATGCGTTTATATACACGCGATCAAGTTGTTATATTAAATACTTTAATTCATAATCTATTAATAACGATTAATGATATAATGAAAACTCATATTGAAACAATCATGCCTGGTTTCACACATTTACAAAAAGCTCAACCAATTACATTAGCACACCATCTCGGAGCTTATTTTGAAATGTTTAAACGTGATAGCAGCCGATTAGAAGATATTTATAAACGAATGAATATCTGCCCATTAGGTTCTGGGGCTCTAGCAGGTACTACCTACCCATTAGATCGCGAATATACTGCTGAACTATTAGGTTTTGATGGACCTTGCTTAAATAGTATTGATGGGGTAAGTGATCGTGATTATTTGATTGAACTATTAAGTGCTATGGCTACAATGATGATGCATATGTCAAGAATCAGTGAAGAAATTATTATTTGGAATACTAATGAATACCAATTCGTCGATTTAGATGACACTTATTCAACTGGCTCTTCAATTATGCCACAAAAAAAGAACCCTGATATCGCTGAATTAATTAGAGGAAAAACAGGTCGAGTATATGGAGCTTTAACTAGTTTATTAACTACGATGAAAGGTATTCCTCTTGCTTACAATAAAGACATGCAGGAAGATAAAGAACTTGTCTTTGATGCACTCACAACGACTAAAGGCTGCTTACAATTATTAGACGGAATGTTAAAATCAACAACATTTAATAAAGATAAAATGCGTAAATCTGCTACTGGTGGATTTACTAATGCTACTGATGCAGCAGACTATTTAGTCAATAAAGGGGTCCCATTTAGAGATGCTCATGGAATTATTGGGCAGCTAGTCCTATATGCAATTGATCAAAATAAAGATCTTGATGACCTAACAATTGCTGAATTTAAAGCCATTTCAGAGGTTTTTGATGATGATATTTATGATGCTATCAACGTTGAAACTTGCGTTAATAAGCGTAATACTATCGGTGCACCTGGTATAACGGCAATGAAACAGGTTATTGCCTTAAATGAAAAATATTTAGCACAATTTAAATAGTACTAGCAGCTGCTAGTACTATTTTTTTATCCCCCTCTTTTTAAGTGATGTCTCAAAAAATTATTATCTCGGGGATTATCAAGACTATCTTTTTTTTGCCCACTTTTTAAAATTAATGTCTAAATATTTATTTAATGCTACTGGATCTTTAGTTCGATATAATTCAATCAATCCATATCGATCATTTAGCCTTATCTGCTTTTTCTGCAAATAATCGAACATCTTTACAACTTGACTATTGTTTAATATTTGAAAAGAATAAACATCATAATCAGTACGGACATCTATATCAATATAATAATTTAAAAACACTCTTAGTAATGTAATTTCATATAAAACACTACACATTGAAATATTGAAATCAATAATTTCATTAATAGGAATAACTAGATTATTATATTTAATTTCTTCATTATTAAAAAATAAGGTATCACGGTCGATCCATTGTTTAAGTGATTCGTTATTAAAAGAAATTTTCACCTATCTACGTTTATTTTAATTGTTTATTTTTTTCAATATCTTCTAATTGAATTTTTGTATTTTCAATAAACTCTTTTTTGTTTTTAAAGCATCTCTAATTGAAAATTGATTATTTAAGATTAATTTTATTTCATCAATCGATATTTCCATCGACCGGAGCAATAAAATCAATTCTAAAATATCAAGTTCTTTTTTAAATAATTATGATAATTATTACTATTCCTCTGAGGTGTAATAAAACCCTCTTTTTCATAATAAATAAGTGTCTGTTTTGCTATTCCCAACATCTCTTCAATTTCATGTGTTGTCATACTATCACTCCTTTTTCAATTATATTAAACACTATATTCTTAGTATACAGTCAAGAATAATTAAAATAAAAGAACAGCATTAATGCTATTCTTTATAACCAGTTTAATTTATTTTCAAATTCCACTTTATCTTGGCCATTTTCAATTACACCAATTTCATAACAAGGATAGTACTCTGAAAGATGTTCCATGACTTGCCTTTTATCCTGTTGACTTACAACAACATTGAAACCAACCCCACAGTTAAATGTATTTAGCATCTCCTTATCATCAATATTACCACGATGTTTTATATATTTAAAAATTGGCAAAATATTAATCTTTGCTAAATCAATTTTAGCTGTTAAACCATCGGGAATAACTCGACATAAATTTCCTTCAATTCCACCACCAGTGATATGTGCCATACCGTGAATCGATACCTTCGTAAACAATCCTTTTAATGCTTGATAATATGGTGTGTGTGGTTTCATAATTTGTTCAATAAATGTTTCATTCATGATTCGTTCTAATTTAATTTGAGGATATTTATCCATTAACATTCTAACTAAAGAATAGCCATTTGTATGAAGACCATTTGAAGCAATTGCAAGTATAACATCCCCAGCACTAATTTTGGAACCATCAATTACCTTGTCCTTTGCAACTATTCCAGCAATACTTGATGTTAAGACATAAACACCATGTTCAACAACTTGAGGTTGAATTGATGTTTCTCCACCCACTAATGAGCATTCATTATTTTGACATGCTTGCGAAATTCCTTTCACCAATGAGGCAATCGTTTCTTTTTCAGCATTACCACAAACAATCGTATCTAATACCGCTAAGGGCTTTGCTCCCATAACAACAATATCATTAACCAAATGATTAATCATATCATGACAAATCGATTCACTATATCCATATTCCATCGCTAGTTTTTGTTTTGAACCTGGTTCCTCCGATTTAAGAACTAAAACGGGATGTTTAATATCTGAAAATGAAATATCATATAAAGAAGCAAACGGTCCTAACCCATTTAAGACCCGTGGATCACTAGTTTTTAAATATTGTTTCATTTCTCTTTTTATGGCATCACTATATGCAATATCTACCCCTGCCTTACTATATGATAATCCCTCTAGTTCTTTTTCTACACCTGCTAATAATTCATCAACAGTAATCTCTAGTAATGCGGCCAAATCTGATAATATCTCAACATTAGGCAAACCGCCATTTTCCCATTTTGAAACAGCCTGGAAAGAAACAGATAGTTTATTAGCCAATTGTTGTTGAGTTAAACCTTTTTCTTTACGTTTTAAAGTAATGAATTCACCTACTTTATTTACATTGATCATATTTATACCACCTTTCTCTTTAATTATAAACATTAATATTAAATAAAAAAATAATCTTGCATTTGAGTTATCCCTTATAATTCAACTCTTAGTTGAAACAAAATCTTATCACTATATCTTACTAATCAATAAAAATTATTAAACTAAAAACCTAATTCTTACGATTTTCTTAAATATTGGTGTTTAAATTGTTTTTTAAGACAAAATAAGCTAAGATGATTTTTGAGGTGATAATATGGTTTATAATATCTTAGTCGTTGATGATGAACAATCTATCGCTGACTTAGTGGAATTATATTTACAAAATGAAAGTTATCAAGTTTTTAAATTTTATCATGGTCAAGAAGCTTTAGACAGCTTGAAAAAAAATCATTATGATCTAGCAATTCTTGATGTAATGATGCCCGATTTAGACGGGTTTAGTCTATTAAAAAAAATTCGTGAAGATTATTTTTTCCCAGTTATTATGCTTACTGCTAAAAATAATGACATGGATAAAATTAACGGTTTGACCTTAGGCGCCGATGATTATTTAACTAAACCCTTTAATCCTCTAGAATTGGCAGCTCGTGTTAAAACTCAATTACGTCGTTATACCCGTTATAACACTAACGAACCAGCGGTTAATCAACAAATATACGATTTTAATGGTTTAATGATCAATAATGATAATCATAAGTGTACATTATATGACCAGCCATTAAATTTGACTCCAATTGAATTTTCAATTCTTTGGTATTTATGTTCAAAACGTGGCAGTGTCGTTACATCAGAAGAACTTTTTGAAGCAGTATGGCAAGAAAAATATTTAGATAACAATAATACCGTAATGGCTCATGTTGCTAGGCTGCGGGAAAAAATGAATGAGAATGCAAGAAAACCCAAATTTGTAAAAACTGTTTGGGGCGTTGGTTATACTATTGAATAATACTCATTTTAAGCAAAGTCTTACTGCTAATCTACTTAAAAAAATTGGAATCACAATTAGTGTCACGGTCGTAACTTTTGTTATTTTATTACTTTATTCTTATGAAGTATATCACCAGTATATTTGGCAAGAATATGATCTTGTCTACCAGGTAGCACAAATCATCAAGGATAATTTAGTGACTATTTCAATTACTTTGATTGCTTTTGATACTATTATTATTTTTTGGCTTCGCTACCGTGAATCTTTACAGTATATTGAAAAAATGCTTGAAGCGGGAAAAACTTTAGTTGCCGATAATAATTATCTGATCAGTTTACCATATGAGTTAAAAGAAATTGAAGATCAAATGAATCAAATTAAACGTGAATCTTTACAAAATAAAAAAGCGATTAAACAAGCAGAACAACAAAGGAATGATTTATTACTATACTTGGCCCATGATTTAAAGACACCACTAACCTCGATCGTAGGATATTTAGACCTACTAATGAATCAGCCTAATCTCACAATCGAGGAAAAAAGCAATTATACCAAAATTGCCTATGATAAAGCTATTCGTCTTGAAGAATTAATCGAAGAATTTTTTTCTATTGCTAAATATAATCTTAGTGATATTTCTTTAGAACGAAAAGCTGTTAATCTTTCAATGATGTTGGTTCAAATCTCTTATGAATTTATGCCTTTATATCATGAAAAAAATATCAACTGTGTTACCAAGATTGAAGACAATCTGTCTCTTGAATTAGATATTAATCAATTTGAACGAGTCTTTGATAATCTTATTCGTAATGCTATTAATTATAGTAAAGAAAATTCAGATTTAATAATCACTGCCAAAAAAGAAGTTGATTGCATTTTTATTCAGGTAGCAAACTTTGTCAAACATATTAGTGAACATAATTTAGAACGTATTTTTCAACCTTTTGTCCGCTTAGATGAAGCTCGTAATAGCAAAACAGGCGGTTCAGGACTTGGCCTTGCAATTACTAAAAAGATTATTGAGCTCCATGGTGGTACAATTGAAGCTGATTTAACTGATGATTTAATTACATTTACCATTAAACTACCAATATAAATAGGCTTTAATTTCCTAAAAGTCAGGAATTAAAGCTTTTAATTTATATAATCTTTCTAATAAAAAACAATAAAGGAAAATCCTTTATTGTCTTAATCTACCTTCCTTTAACAAACGAAGAAGTTCTAAATTTTGTTTTGCACTTCCAGTATAATCATATATCCCATTTTTTCTTGCTAACTCTCTTCGAGATGCGAATGAAGCATCTACCCCGATTTGGACCAATGCATCTACAAAAGAATCTCCTCGGTAGGTCGGATTAGATAAATACTGCATCATTCCCGTTATACTATCATTATTCACCCAGCCGAGTCCATTTCCAATCAAATATGGATTTCTCGCTCCCTTTACGACTCTTCGAATCGTTCCGTGGTTTATATATGGAATCAATGGTGTCGTGCTGTCAGAAGAAACAAACACATGATCGAACGTAACATGATCTCCTACCTGATAATTAGTAATCGGAGGAATTGTTTCGTCACCTTCAAAGTTATTAAATCCACCTGCTATTATTTCTGCAGGAAAATCTCTATAAGCATAATTTCGATCAACCGGTGCATTAATCCCCTCAACAAATCCTTTATCAGTATATTGCCACATATCAAAACCTTCGGCCCCTAATTCTTCAGCATACCGTGCTACCCACTTTGTATAGCGATCAAATAAAGGTCCAGTTAATTTTTCCGTCCACCAATAATATGATGCATAAAATCCTGGAAAATATCTATTGTTTACTAGTTCTTCAGCCCATACACGACTATTTCTTTCAATCTGTTCATTCGATAATTGTCCAATTCTTGGATCTTCTAAATCTAAATATACTGGGTATTCCATCTTATATCCTTCAACCAATCGCATAACATGTCGTGCTTCAGACAATGCTTCACTTTCAGTTGTTGCATAAGAATACAAATATACCCCAAAAGGAATTCCTAACCGTGTACACTCATCAGCATTTCTTTTAAAAGTAGGATCGTCTTGACCAGGAATATCTTGACCATAACCACACCGTAAGATTGCAAAATCAATATGATTTTTAACTAACTCCCAATCAATTTGACCTTGATATTGTGAAACATCAATACCTTCTCTAACCATTTATTCACCCCCTCAAAATACTATATGATTTTTTTTATAAAATGACTTTAAATTCAACTCTATTTATAATTTTATTTTTATATTATATAGCCAGCTTCTTTTTAGACCATTTTCTATATACTTCGCTGTAAGAAATTTGTAAGATTTTCTTTAGAGTATCTAAATATATATTCTATTGTCACTTGATATAATAATCATTGTAGAATAGGTTTTTTGATTGGGTGATAAAAATGGAAAAGAAAAATAACTATTTGATCAACATCACAATAGCTCTTTGTTCAATATATTATTTTTGGATGCTGATACGAATAATCATTTTAAAGAATGGTTTTATTGATATGGGCTATAATAGTAATCTAGTGTTATTCGATTTCATTAATCAATATCACCAGTCAGGGCTAACAAAAGTTCTACTTGTAAATATTATTGGCAATGTTTCCCTATTTATCCCTTTAAGTATTATCTTGAGACACTATTTTAGTTTTCTAAATAATTACAACATTGCCTTTATTGGTTTTTTTACTAGTCTATCTTTTGAACTAATTCAATTAGGCACCGGATGGGGAGTTTTTGATATCGATGACATTTTCCTAAATACTCTTGGCTGTTTAATTGGAATAATAATCTATCATTTTATTAATCAGCATCGTCAAAATAATGTTTCGACTAGTTTATTCTTACTTAGTTTCGGGAGTATCGGATTAATTTCTGTTTATAACTACGCTCCCCTTCTTCTCACTACATTCATCATTTAAGGAGCAATATTATGGAAAAAAAATTAAATAAAAAAGAAAAATTCTTTATTGTATTGGTTTTGGGGGTAATTACTATATTTTCAATTGTAATTAAATACTATTCAATGCATTTATGAAACTTAAAAAATTAAAAAAAATTCCTGCTTTTATCGCTTTTATCATTATATTTATATTTGGTTACTTATGTCTCCAAATAATCCCTCCCCTACTATACAATGATAATTCAGGTGCACTTGATAAGGTAGACTGCCCCCAATACATTAATGAATTTGTTGATAAAAATCCTCAAGCAATTGAACTGAAAGAAAATTATCAACCCAATGAAAACACCGATCCTATTATCTTAGATAGTCCTAATGGCATCCCTTTATATATCCAATGGGATAAGCGCTGGGCATATACTACATATGGTGATGAAATTATTGGAACTGCCGGTTGTGGCCCTACCTGTCTATCGATGGTTGCTGTTGGCTTAACTGGCAAAACAACTTATAACCCACGCTATGTTGCTAAATATGCTATTAAGAACGATTTTCTTGAAGGCAGTATGACAAGATGGGCATTGATGGAAAGCGGCTGTAATGAATTTGGCTTAATCGCTTCTGCTGTGCCATTGAGCAAAAATGAAATGTTTAAGCAATTAGATGCTGGTCATCCAATCATCGCCAGTTTACGTCCTGGCGATTTTACAACGACTGGTCACTTTATTGTCATTACTAAAACTATTAATGACAAGTTTTTAGTTAATGATCCTAACAGTAAAGAAAATAGTCATAAGCAATGGTCATATAGCCAATTAGCTCCTCAAATCAAAGCTATGTGGGCTTATAATACGATTTAGGACTACCAAATGGTAGTCCTTTTTTTATAATTCCCGTTTTTCTTTAACTCCGTATTTTAAATGATACAGGGCTTCTAAAACCTCAAAAATATAGGTTATTGAAAATTTACCAATCAGTGAATGATGATCTGTTCCAACCTTTAAGATCATATCGATACTATCACTATAAACAAATTCATCCAATTGAGAAATAACAATCTTATAGGCCGGACTCTTAGAAATTACTCGCATAACATCTGGATGACCAGTCATAAATCCTCCTGCAATACTTGAAACAATAATTACATCATTTTCATCTAATCCTTCTACCGTCAAAATTTGCTGTTCTAAAGGATACATCCCACTACATTCTTTACCCAAATATGATAGTTCAATCTGTAATTGCATCGATACTGATTGAGTAAAAAAGTTTCCAGCAAAACAAACCTTATTTGCATCATGAATTTTATCGACAATAAATTCCAGGTCTTCATAAGATACACTCTCGTATGTTTCTTTTAAATTATCTAAAATATTATCAAAATGAGCTTTAAACACTTCTTTACCTTTATGTAAATACTGCCTTTGGGGCAACTGATGATCAAACTGTAATCTGAGTGTATCGCGATTAAAATAATTTAAATTCATGGTAATATCCATTTTAAAATCAGCAAATGATTCATAATTTAGTTTTCTGCATAATCGGGAAATCGTTGCTGTTGAAACAAAACAAAGCTCTGCTACATCAGTTATTGTACTTCCCGGAATCACATAGATATTTTGAAGAATTTTTCTTGCTGCATTAGCATAAACATCATTTATGCTCGTTGTATTAATAAAATTAACTAAATTATAAAAAGCTCCGCGCATTCCCTACTCCTCCTTATTAACAATAATAATTTTGCCATCATCTAGGCATAAACAATTTAACTGTCCAATCACACCACAAGCCAAACCACCATCAATTCCAATTTTATTTTGATGGACATCATCAACCCAAATATCAAAACTCCGATCCTTGTTTAACATCGCTGTTGGAGTATGACCAAAAATATAAATCTTTGTCAAATCACCTCGTGCATGATAAAAATCATCTCGAATCCATAAAAGAGAATTTAATTTTTGTTCTTTTAGTGGATAACGAACATCGATTCCAGCATGAACTAACACATATTTTTGTTGATTTACCTCAATTTCTAAATAATTAGGAAGATTAATCAAATATTCATACAGACTTTTAAAAAAAGCTGTCCGGATAACACGATAATCTTCATATCTAAATTTATCTTTTTGAAGATATTCACGAATATTTCTCATCGTTGTATCACCACCATTGGCTAACCATAATTTTAACGCCCGTGAAGGATAATCAAAATCATCATAATAAACTCCATAATATAAAGCTTCTTGCCACATGTATTCATGATTTCCTTTTATTAAAATAATATTATTATGATCTTGAATATAAAATAATATTTTTAGACTGTCAGGTCCACGATCACAAATATCACCAATTATATATAAAATATCATTTTCACTAAATGATATCGTTTCTAGTAATTTTATCAATAAGTCAAAGTGACCATGTAGATCACTGATGACATAAGTTTTACCCGTCATTTTATCACCTAATCTTATCATATCATACTTTAGCATTAAAATATCACTTGATTTATTTGTAAGCGCTTTACTATTTTAGAAAAAATTTGTCTTTACCTTTATTTTTGATTATACTTATATTTGTAAGGAGGGGATAATTATGGTCGACGAATTCTATTTGGACGTTAATCTTGAATTGTTTGTACAATGGTTATTTGGAAATAAAAATAAGTATGATCATAATATACTATGTACATTAAAAAGCAATGAACCTTACGGGAAAACTATCACTTTTAATTATTATAATATTAGTGGTTCAATTGTTATTTGGGCTAATGGTATCATTGAAGAACAAATCTTTGATGATGAAGAAAATTTATTATTCTATCTTCATTACAAACTCGTTAGTTTAGCTCAAGGACAAAAATTATTTTACGACTTCTACGATTCATTGACCAAACATACAAAATGTCCCCCACTTAAAATAATTTTATGTTGCTCAGGCGGTTTATCATCATCATTCTTTGCAAATAAGCTAGCTGAACTAATCTCCTTAAAACACCTTAATTATGAAATTATTCCTCTTGGCTTCTATCAGTTAAATAGTAGTTATTTGGACTGCGATGCAATTTACCTAGCACCACAAATTTCATACTTAGAACCACAGGCAATGAATATTGTTAAAAATACCGTGCCAGTACACTGTGTTACACCAAGTGTTTATGCAACATACAATTATCGTGGGTTATTAGATATGATTACAAATGAAAATATATCTAAAACCAAAGAAAACGGAACTATTTAGCTCCGTTTTTATTTACCTAAAGTCGCTACCATAACTGCTTTGATAGTATGCATTCTATTTTCTGCTTCATCAAAAACAACCGAATTAGCACTTCTAAAGACTTCATCTTCAACTTCACGAATATCAATACCTTGTTCGTATTTTTCTTTTGCAAGAGTAGTTTCAAAATCGTGGAATGAAGGTAGACAGTGCATAAATAAAGTTTTATCATTACCTGTTTTAGCCATCATTGCCTGAGTTACTTTATATGGTGATAATAATTTCACCCGTTGTGGATATAATTCTTCTGCTTCACCCATTGAAACCCAAATATCAGTATAGATAACATCAGCATCTCTTACCGCTTCATCAACATTATCTGTCACCATAAAACTTCCACCAGATTTTTCGGCCTCAGCTTTACAATAGGCTACTACTTCCGGATCCATTTGTAGTTCACTAGGCCCTAATGCAACAAAATGCATCCCCATTTTAGCTGCTCCATACATCAAACCATAACAAACATTGTTACGAATATCACCCGTAAAAACAAACTTCACTTCGTTAAGCGGCTTATCTAAATGCTCTTCAATCGTTAAAAAGTCTGCTAAAGTCTGAGTTGGATGATCTACATCTGTCAATCCATTCCATACTGGTATTCCTGAATATTTTGCTAACGCTTCAACTGTACTTTGTTCAAATCCTCTAAATTCAATTCCATCATACATTCTTCCAAGTACTTTGGCAGTATCTTCAATTGATTCTTTTTTCCCCATTTGTGAATTATTTAAAAAAGTAACATGAGCCCCTTCATCTAATGCTGCCACTTCAAAAGCACATCTTGTTCTCGTTGAAGTTTTTTCAAATAACAAAACAATATTCTTACCCGCTAAGCTATTACTCGTTTTTCCTTCCTTTTTATCTTTTTTTAGCTGATGAGCTAAATCAAGAAAATATCTAATCTCTTCTTTTGAAAAATCTTTAAGTGTTAAAAAATTTCTACCATACAAATCCATTATAAATCCCCCTTTATAATTTTATTCTTAATTCTAACAAAAATAAAAGCAATAATCAACTAATTGATTATTGCAGGTTCACTATCTTCTTTTTCAAACATTTCTTTAATATTATCTTTCGACTTGATTACCAACTCTCTAATTTGTTTTAATGTTTCGTCTGTCACTAAAATATCAAAGGCTTCTTGAGCTGAAGTTGCTTCTACAGCAATTGATAGATCTAAGCGAAACAATTTCTTTTCATTATCCATTTCAAAACCTCCTTTAATGTTTTAATAAATATTGATCATACTGTACCATAAATCTTGGATGAGCTTCGATTTTCATATAAATACTATTTTCTAAATACTGAAATTCTAACACTAAACAATGCTGATGTAAATACTTAAATACTTCACCATCTTGATAAGGAATATTTAAATCATAGATTGCATAATCTTTAAAAAGGATATCGCTGATTGACTTTTCTAATACTTCTAGTCCAATACGTTCCTTAGCAGAAATAAATGCATATGGCTCTAACGGTACAATAAAGCCATATTTATTTAAATCAACTTTGTTATATGCATAAATCATCGGCGTATCCTTTATCCCTAATTCTTTTAAAACTGCATTAGTAGTATTAATATACTGCTCATAATTAGGGTTGGAAGCATCAACAACATGAATCAACAAATCGGCTTCAACTACTTCTTCTAAAGTTGAACGGAAAGCTTGAATCAAATGATGCGGTAAACGCTCAATAAAACCAACTGTATCTGTCAATAAACAGGGGTGCTGATTGATCGTAATATGCCGTGTCGCTGTTTCTAATGTTGCAAATAGCATATCTTTTTGCAATACCTGCTTATTTTTATTTAGACAAAAAGCATTCATTAAAGTACTTTTGCCGCTATTAGTATAACCGACTAAAGCAATAACCTTCATCTCATTGTCTTTTCGTCTTTTTCGTTGATTTTGACGCTGTTTAACAATATTAGCTAATTGCTTTTTAGCATTAAAGATTTGATTTGAAACCAAACGACGATCTAATTCAATTTGTTTTTCACCGCTTCCTCTGAATCCCGAACCACCCTGCTGGCTGTATAAATGTTCTTTCATGCCCGCTAGACGTGGCAATAAATATTGACCTTTAGCTATTTCAACTTGCAGTTTTGCTTCTTTGGTTTTCGCTCGAACTTCAAAAATTCGTAAAATTAGATCAGTTCGGTCAGTTACTTCAATATCTAAAATATCTGTTAAATTTTTTACTTGTAGTGGTGATAATTCTTCGTTAAAAATCACTAGGTCAAGATTATCTAACTGTCCTTTAATTTCTTGAACCTTTCCAGTACCAATATATAATGAAGGATTAATCTTATCAAGATTTTGCACACATCTTTTTATCACTTCAATATTACATGCTTTACATAATTCCTCTAATTCAATTAATGAATTATCTAAATCATAATTCATTTCTTTATATCTAACACCGACTATTAATGCCTTCATCATTTCACCCCACTCCATTTTACCTTATCTAATCTTATATTACTAGAAGGAAAGCATATGAAAAAATTCAATTACTATTTTACTTTACTATTAGTTGCCTTTATTACACTATTTTCATTCTTTAACATGTTTCAAATTGTTTCACTCTCTAATAATGTGATTAAAATAATTATTAATAATCTATTACCTTCATTATTACCATTTATGATCCTTATTTCACTCTGTTTATCATTAGGGTTATTAAATCTCTTTAGCTATTTAATCCAATGGATCTTTAAACCATTATTTAAATTATCACCAATCATGTCTTCTATATACTTCATCTCATTTTTTTGTGGTTATCCAACTAATGTTAAAATGATCAAAGAAGCATATGAATTAAATTATATTAATTCTCAAGAATTACAACATCTTTTATCTATTGCTTCATTTGCTTCAATTTCCTTTATTTTTGTATCATTGCATCTTGAATATCCATTGATCATATATTTTTGTCATCTAGCACCTAGTATTATTAAAGCTTTATTTTATCACCAGCATTATGAGTTTCAAAGTTTGAAGGAATCAATCATTAGACTAAAAAAGCCCCATGTCAGTTTTGTGGAAGCTTTGAAACAAAGCATTTTAAGTTCATGTTATGCTTTTATTTTCATCCTTGGTTATATGCTGGTTTTTCAATTTGTAGGATATGCTATTGGTCATATTATTAAGGACAGCTTCATTAATGCTATTATTCAGGGAGTTCTTGAGTTTAGTTCTGGAAGTCTTCAACTATTACAATTTAGTCATACCCCGCTAGTATATAGCTTAATTTGTTTTAATCTATCTTTTAGTGGTCTTAGTGTAATGATGCAAACGGATAATCTTTTAGATGGAATTGACTATAGTTTTAAGGCCTATTTCAAAGCTCGCTTATTTCATGGTCTTTGTTCATTTACCTTATGTCTATTAATTTTAACTTATCTGTTATGAGCTTATCATTTTTTTAACCATCTTATTATTTTTAATGAAATAATTTTTTCATTTATTAAAAAGAATCGTCCTCGACAAATATTTTCAGTATAATAGAAAGATGTAAAGAGGAGAATGATTATGGAAAGCAAATTTAAAATAATTATTATGGATGTTGATGGAACATTAACCAACAGTCAAAAAATTGTTACCCCAAAAACTAAAGCAGCTTTAATGAAAGCACAAGAGTTAGGTATTAAATTAATTTTAGCTTCTGGGCGTCCAACATCTGGCCTTATTGGATTAGGGCATGAATTACAAATGGATAAATATCATGGTTTATTCGTATGTTATAATGGTAGTAAAGTTGTTGACTGCCAAACAAAAGAAGAATTATTTAATCAACCATTGAGCATTGAAGAAGGCAAAGCTGTCTTAGAGCATATGAAGAAGTTCAATCGTGTACGTCCAATGATTGACAAAGGTGAATATATGTTTGTCAACAATGTTTATGATAACTATATTAATTTCAATGGTGCACCATTCAATGTTATTGAATATGAATCACGTGGTGGAAACTATAAGTTATGTGAGATTGACGATTTAGCAGCTTTTGCTGATTTTGAGATCAATAAAATCTTAACTACTAGTGATCCTGAATATCTTCAAGAACACTATCAAGAAATGATGGAACCATTTAAAGATAGTCTAAGCTGTATGTTTACCGGTCCTTTCTACTTTGAATTTACGGCTCAAGGAATTGATAAAGCTAAAGCTTTAGATACTGTTTTAAAACCAATGGGTTATAGCCAAGATGAAATGATTGCTTTTGGTGATGGTCATAATGATGCATCAATGGTTAAATATGCAGGAACAGGTGTTGCTATGGCTAATGCCGTTCAAGACTTAAAAGATATTAGTCAATATATAACTTTATCTAATGATGAAGATGGTATTGCTGAAGCATTATATAAATACATTCCAGAATTAAAAGATTAGTACGCTGAAGCGTACTTTTTCTTTTATTAATAATAATTATCAATAAGCTATTGACATATACTAACAAAAGATATACTATAATAGTAACCATTACTATTATAGAAAAGGAGGTAGCGTATGCCAAAGACAAGATACTCTAAACAGCGTGAATTGATTTACGAAAATTTAAAAGCAAGATGCGATCATCCTACTGCTGAAGCTATTTATAGTGATTTAAAAAAAGATAACCCCGGCTTAAGTTTAGGAACTGTTTATCGTAATCTTAACTTTTTAGCTGATGCTAAAATGATCAGAAAATTAGATGTTGGTCAAACAATCGTCCATTTCGACGGGGACATTAGTGATCATTATCATTTTATCTGTAATGAATGTAATCAAGTGTTTGACATCACTTACCATGATGAAAACATTAGTAATGTAGTACAAGAACATACTAAACATCATATCGAAAAAACGGATATTGTTTTTAGCGGTATATGTGAAGAATGTTTAAAAAAGAAAAATTAAAGAAAATAACGGAGGAAACTAACTATGACACTTAAAGGAACTAAAACAGCTAACAACTTAATGCATGCATTTGCGGGAGAAAGCCAAGCACGTAATCGCTATACTTACTATGCTTCAATCGCTAAAAAAGAAGGATTTGTACAAATTCAAAATATTTTCTTAGAAACAGCAAATCAAGAAAAAGAACATGCCAAAAGATTAATGAAATTAATGAATAAAGATTTAGCCGGAGAAACATTATATACTGATGGAAACTTCCCAGTATTATTAGGAACTACTGCTGAAAACTTAAAAGCAGCTGCTGCAGGAGAAAACGAAGAATATACAGATATGTATCCAAGTTTTGCTAAAACAGCTCGTGAAGAAGGATTTGAAGATATTGCTACAGTTTTAGACAGCATTGCAATTGCTGAAAAACATCATGAAGAAAGATATTTAAAATTATTAGCAGCTTTAGAAGCTGGTAATACATTTAAAAGAGAAACACCAGTTGTATGGAAATGTAATAACTGTGGATTTATTTTCGAAGGTTTAGAAGCACCAGAAAGATGTCCAGCTTGTGATCATCCTCAAGCTCACTTTGAAGTAAATACTTTCTTTTTAGGATAATTATTTAAAGCCCTTACTAGAGGGCTTTTTATTATTAATATTAAAAAACTGCTTTGAATAGTTTCTTTTGTACAGTCTAACTGCTATCTATATAAATCAACTATTTTAGTGATTAAAATATAATTGAAAACTAAATTTGATGATAGCAATTAATTCTTTTATATTTTTCATTCTTGCCACCTCCTACACTTATATAATAATCTATTTTAATAGTACAAACCATCGAACTTCATGACAATATTCTTACAATTTTGTAATATTTAATTTTATGATATAATGACTAGCGAGGTGCGACAATGAAACTAATTATCTTATGGCTCATTAATACAATTTTTGTTTTACCCTTAAAAATAATTACTATACTTTTTAAACTAATATATAAAATAATTAAAAATATTTACTTTAATAATTTAGATTTAGAATATATCAATACAATGGATGGTCATGATTTTGAGTATTTCACCAAAACATTATTAGAAAAAAACGGCTTTAAACAAGTGAATGTCAGCCAAAGCAGTAGCGATTACGGAATTGATGTCTTTGCATATAAAAACAAATATACATATGCTATACAATGTAAACGTTACAGCAAAACAGTAGGAATCAAAGCAGTTCAGGAAGCAAAAAGCGGTTGTGAATACTATCAGTGCGATATTCCAGTAGTCTTCACTAACAATACTTTTAGCAGTGCTGCAATTAATCTCGCTAAAAATACAAATGTTGAGTTATGGGATCAAGATACTCTTTATCACTATTTAAAAAAATCTAAGATTTTAACTAAATCATTACCACTTTATTATCCTCTGTTTACCTTCATTACTACCGCCATTTTATCTTATTACTATTTACAGCATCAAGACTATTTACTGATTCCTTTATTGATAAATATGTTTTTGTTTATCAGTATCATTGTTAAAATTTTGAAGGATAAAAAAAAGACTCCTATTATTTTAAAAGAGCCTGAATATACGATTCATGATTATCACGATACTATTCAATAGTATCGTTTATTATTTGCTTTTGCTTATGATAATAATAAAATAAACATAACCCTGCTAGAGTAATTACAATTATAACAATCATAATAAAACAATGCATAAAAAAGGTTTCTGGTAAAATATTGATTACCGGATCACTACGATAATCAAATACCCAATAATTGTTTCTAAATACAATTTGATGAAAAGTTATAAAAGCACTTTCAAAATCTAATGCTACAACAAAACCCAACATTGCTGGTACAATAATAGTAATCAGCCCAGTAAGCTTTAAAAAACGATATTCTTTTTCTTTAAATCGTCTAATTACTAACGGTAATGAGATCAACCCACTAACTACCATAATTACCTGGATTGCCTCAAAAATTGTTTTTACTTCTTCAAAATGAATCCTACCGTTTGTTGACATTACAAAATCTGGCAGATTCAACGTTCCCCGATAAAAGATCGACTGATATGCAATTAAAACATCGTAATTCTTTTTTATTGTTTCAACTGACATTCCACTCGTTAAATCAATTCCTAAATAATTAATATCTAAATAATACAGCTGTTTAAAAAAGACAGTGAATACTATTGCTAATGAAATAATAAATAACATTAACATCGTTGCTAAAAAAATGTCTTTTTTATTATAACTCATATAAGAAATCTTCCCCTTTTTGAACTTCAACTTTTGAAAGATTTGGATAACTTTGTTGTCTTAAAACCTCGTAAATACAAATAGCAGCACAATTTGATAGATTCAAACTTCTAACTTTATCACTCATCGGGATTCTTAAACAACGATCTAAATGCATGGTTAAAATTTCTTTAGGTATTCCATCATGTTCATGACCAAAAAATAAATAATGTTCTTTTTTATCATCGCTAAAGTCTTGATCAGTGTAACAAAGATGTGAATAACGAGTAAAAAAATGATATTCTCCAGGATTTTTTTGTTCAAACTCTTCATAGTTTTCATAAACATACAAATTTAGATCTTTAACATAATCTAATCCCGCACGTTTCATTTTTTTATCATCTAATTCAAAACTCATTGGTTTAATAATGTGTAAACTAGTGTTAGTAGCGACACACGTTCTCATAATATTCCCTGTATTTTGGGGAATGGCTGGATGAACTAATACGATATGATTCATTTATAATATCTCCTTTAAAATCGTATATAATTTTTTTAAAGCTTTAGCTCGATGTGAGTATTTATTTTTTTCCTCCATTGACATCATTGCCGAAGTCATCTGACATGGCGGAAAATAGAAAATTGGATCGTATCCAAACCCATTAGCTCCTTCAATTTTATCATTGATCAAGCCTTCCATCGTTTCTTCAATTAAAATTGGTTCTTGACCAGGTATAACTAAAGCCATCGCACAAACAAAGCGAGCAGTACGCTCTTTATCTTTAAGCGCATCAATTATGTATTGATTTTTAATATTATAACTAGTATCTGCACCTAAAAAACGTGCTGAATAAATTCCTGGTTGTTTGTCTAAAGCATCAACTTCTAGACCACTATCGTCGGCTAAGACCGGCTTGTTAACAATATTTGCAATTGTTTGAGCTTTAATCAGTGCATTCTCTTTAAATGTTGTTCCTGTTTCTTCAATTTCCAATTCTTGCTCTAAAACATCTTTCATCGATAATACTTCAATATCAATATCTTTAAGCATTGCTTTAATTTCTTTGATTTTTCCTTGATTAGTTGAAGCAACAATTATTTCTTTCATTATTTTACCTCGATTCCTAGTACTTTTTTTACTTCATTAATTGGCATTTCTTGACCTGTCCATATTTTAAATGATTCAACTCCTTGATAAAGCAGCATCAATTCACCATTCATCGTTGCACAACCCGCTTCTTTTGCTAATCGCAGCATTTTTGTAACTGCAGGCTGATAAATAATATCAGCTACTTTTAAATCTGGTTTAAAATAAGAAGCATCTGGTACTACTGATCGTTCTAACATCGGTTCCATACCAACACCAGTAGTATTGATAAAAAGATAACTGCTGTGCATATCTTTTTTCAAACTTTCTAAATCACTTAAAGATTTTAAGGTAATCGTACAACCTGTTTCAATAATTGTATTATTGATTATCTCCTGAAACTCTGTACGCATAGTTCGGTTATAAACGATTATTTCTTTTACCCCATCTAAAGCAAGCTGTACCATAATTGCAGTTGACGCACCGCCGGCTCCGACCATAGTTATCTTTTTGTCTTTAATCAACCATCCTTGCTCTTCAAGACTTCTAGTAAAGCCAATTCCATCGGTAATCGTACCATAATATTTTCCATCTTTAAAAGTAATTGTGTTCACTGCATTACATAATCTTGAAGCTGTTGATATTTCATCAAGGTACGGAATAATATTTTGTTTATGAGGCATTGAAACATTAGCTCCTCTAACTTTCATCGCCTTAAACCCAGCAATCGTATCTTTTAATTCCTCACTCTTTATATCAAATGCTAAATAAACACTATCAAGGCCTAATTGTTCAAAGGCTGTATTATGCATCGCTGGTGATTTAGAATGATGTGCAGGACTAGCGATAAAAGCATATAAACTTGTTGTTGCACTAATTTGTGATTTCATGATCTCCCTCCATTTTTTAAAAGTATTATAGCATGGATGACAGAAAGTTTGCAGTTTTTGAAAAAAATATATATTATTTTTATAATAGCCTATAATGGAGATATAGATACGGAGGACTATGAAATGATAAAAAAATTAATTGTTAATGCTGACGATTTTGGTATGACCGAAGGAAATTCAATTGGTATTTTAATGGCACATGCTGATGGAATTCTTACATCAACTACATGTATGATGAATATGCCATTTGCTAAATTTGCTTTAGATCAAGCTAAAAATTATCCAGATTTAGGTGTTGGGATCCACTTAGTCTTAACAGTTGGGAGACCATTAGTAGATGGTGCTAAAAGTTATACTGATAAAGATGGTAACTTTATTCGTCCAAAAGACTATCCAGATCATCAACCCCATGCTGATCCTGAAGAATTATACACAGAGTGGAAAGCTCAAATAGAGAAATTCATTGAAATAGCTGGTAAAAAACCAACTCATATTGACTCTCATCACCATGTTCATCTATTACCGCAACATCAAGAAGTGGTAATTAAATTAGCAAGAGAATATGATCTACCGATCAGACAACGGGACCAAATCATTGATAATTATGAATATGTACGTTGTAATGATCAAATGTATGATGATTTGATTACTTATGATTTTATGTCTAATTCAATGAAAGTTGATGAAGAAACTTTAGAATATATGTGTCATCCTGCATATGTTGATCAACGTTTATACGATATGACTAGTTATTGCTTACCACGAATGAAAGAATTGGCATTATTACGTAGTGAAGAAATGAAAAACTTTATTAAGGATAATAACATTCAATTAATTAACTATAGTGATTTAAAAAAGATATAAATGGATTTAAAAATAAAAATTAATTATTATATAAAAGGCTGTAAAACAGTCTTTTATTTTTTATATAGATTAAAAGGATCTCCATCTTGGAAATCCTCTTTTAATAATTAACAAAAAAAGATAAATTATTATTCATTTTACAAATAGTATTGTTGATAATAATGTACTCTTAATAAATCACAAATAGTCATAATTTGATAATTAAAATTGATTCCATCAAATTTTCCCGGGACTTGAATTACATAATCAGAAATCTTATATTCATCTAAAGCATATGTTTTATTTTGAGTAATTAAAATAGAGGTTGTTAAATCAACCCGTAATTCTTTTTTTATTTCAACAAATGAATTCATTGACCTACCTGTTGCAGACACAAAAATAGTAACATCATTTTCATCAAGCTGGATATCTTTATCAAAATTATGATACTGAATTACTGGTTTCCCAAAACTAACTAAGTCAGTTTGAAATTCTACTGCAATAGACATCGGATATAAAGCTCCTATTAAAACAACACGCTTAGCTTTAAAGATAGCTTCACAAATAGTCGAGATATATTCACTCATTACTTCATTCGAACAAGATTTTTCCATTTCATCAATCAGCTGCTCACTATTAACCCCAAGCATTCGAGCCCGAATCTGATCTAAACGAATCATATGTGATCTCAACAGTTCGGCTTTAAATGTATCATAATCATCAAAACCAAGCAAAGCACAAAACCTTAAAATATCCTCTTTACTGATTTGACTTTTTTCACTAACTTCATTGAAAGATAAATCCTCTAATTCTAAGTAATGATAAACAATGAATTTACAAAAACGATAATGTGAATCATAAAGCAATGTCCCATTTAAATACGTTAATATTCTACTTATTAATAAATTCATAAAATACCTCCCTTGATTTAATTCTACTCTTATTAATTTTAAAATTAGAGTTTTTTCTATTCCTGAATAGCCAATTCACTTTTTTTAATTACAAATACTTCTTGAGTATTTAAACATAAACAATTTAGCTGCCCTTTATCAAATGGTCCTAAACCGCCATCAATCCCGATCTTATCTTTAAAAACCGGATCATACCAAACATCAAAACAGCCACTTGCCTGATGAATATAACAAGTTGGCGTATGACCAAAAATAATAATCTTATTATCCAAACCTTTTGACATAAAGAAATACTCGCGCATCCATGCACATTCTTCTTCAGTTTGTTCATATAACCCCTTTTCAGGATTGATTCCTGCATGAATCAATACATAATCTTGACCATTACAATTCAGTTCAATAAATGAAGGACAACGGTCAATGTAATCAATCATCATCTTATAAAACGCCGCTTTAATTACTTTATAATCACAGTCATTAAATGCTTTTTTATGTAAATATTCATGGTAGCTGTGAAATGTTTTATTTCCACCATTTTGAGCCCACATCCGGCCTTGTGATGAAGCAGGGTCATCAACTTTAAAAGCATCACGCATCATAATCTCGTGATTTCCCTTAATTAAATGAATGTTATCAAATTTTTGAATATATAAATAAATTTTTAAGCTATCTGGACCTCGATCACAACAATCCCCTAAAATATATAGAACATCATCATCAGAAAAATTAATTTTTTCCAACATTTTGATAAAAATATTGTAGTGGCCATGAAGGTCAGAAAGTACATATATATTTTTAGGCATTACTATCACCCTTTCTTATTTAAGTTTATCATTAAACAAACATTTTTTAAACAGATATGCTAAAAGTAATCAGTAATTTTTTGATTTAATAAGGCTTTTTCACAAAATAAAAACAGCAATTTATTTCCTTAAAATTGCTGCTTAATTACTATAATATTGCAAATCCGCAACATTAAAAATATTATACTGATCAAAATATTTATTCTCTAAAGGAATCCAGATTTTCTTAAATTTCTCATACATCATCTCACCATTACGCATTAAAATACGCTTAGCTTGAATATCATCAGATACATTCAAAGCAATCGTGAAATCATAAAACATTCCAAAATACGGATGCATACTGTAAGTTCCCTCAATAACATTAAAGCGAGAATATGGAATTAATTCTACATGAGCTTCTAAAGCCATCTTTGAACAATCAAAACGCTGATATTTAACGCTTTCCTGATGTTGCAAAGGAACAATTACTGTTTCTTTAAAACGTTCATAATCAATATTTCCACCCGGTTCATTTAAACGAGCAGCAGTTCGTTGAAAAGGCTGTAAGAAAAAATCATCCATTTTAAAAAGATTTGTTTCAAAAATTGCCTTAATCATTTCACCAAGGGTCGACTTCCCTGCACCACATTTTCCATCAATAGCAATATTTAAACGATCGGTTGTTTGCAATAATTGATTAATTTTTAAAATTACGGGAAAATAGCTATAAATCTGTTTATTAATAACTCGATAATGTGGCTGATATAGTTCCCGATATGTTGATGAATGACTAATAGGAGGATAATTAAGTTTCTCGTAATTTTCGATTTCTAAACAAATTTGCCTATAATCAAAACTAATTGTCCCTCTTTGACAAGCACTCTTTAATTGCTCTAACTTATTAATGAAGGAAATAATACTCCCGTTCATTAGTTTAGCAGAATATACAAATAATTGATTTAATGTAAGCAGTTCTAATTCACCAGCATTTCCTAAGTAAACACGAACCAAATCATTCCCTATGTCTTCTTCAATAAAACTATTATTTTTTAACTGCTTTGCCTCATCTTTTAAACGCTTTAAACTAGTCTCAGGATCATCAATCATATGTCCACCACCAAATTCATTTTGATAAATCAATTTAATAATATCCTGAGCCTTCATTTGGGGATATTTCTCTAGCTGAGTTGTAACGAGTGCACTAATCATTATTATATTTAATTAAATGCGCATTTTCTAATGCCATAATTAATATTGGAATCACGATCAGCTGTAATATGATTCCAGGAATTGCATTGGTAAAAGCTCCAGCTATAAAGATTGCAAATCCAAATGGCTGTCCTGCCATTCCATATAATATTGCACTAATAATTCCCCAGATTACTCTTCCACCAATCATCGCTATTCCTAAAGCAATATAAGTATTGAGCGGCTTTTTAGCTAAACGATTATAAAATAACCCTGTTAAAGCTCCATAAGCAGCTAATTCAAAAGCCATAGCTAATGCAGTTGGATACATTGGCGGCATTGTAAATAACATACTTCTAAGCAATGGTAAGATAAAGCCAACAATTAATCCTAACGGCCACCCGCAAACAAACCCACAAATCAATACTGGGATATGCATTGGTAACAACATGTTGCCGATACTTGGTATCTGCATCGTAAAAAACGGTAAAACAATTCCTACTGCCAAGAAAAAACCAGCTAAAACGATATTTCTAACACTTAAATTTTTCATTTTTCCCTCCTTATAAAACATGAAAAAAGCCATAAAAATACCTGTTTTTCAAAACAGTCTACTACCTTCATGGCATAATGTTATCTTCTTGACAACGTCTATTCTTGCTTTAATCATGTATAAAAATTTTATCGATAAACCACAGTTTTGTCAACATCAATAATCAAGTTCAATCGCTTAGGCAATAATTTTTTTTTAAATAAAAGAGTTATTGATGACTGTCAGTAGAAATTATTAGCGAAGTAAAAATTGTGTATGTATGCACCACAAAATAATCTTAAATTAACTATTTTCCTATATTCAGGTAAAATAAAGGTTACCAAAAATTTAATCCTTTAATTGGACTAGCTTCATCAAAATAATTAATTTCCTATCAATATCAAGCTAGTATTATTGAAGAAGATGAGCGTTTTATCTCTATAGGCACATTTTAAAAGAGCAATTAACTATACTGATACTTAAAAAAAATAATCATCAAAACATACAATTTCTACCAATCAATTAACACCTCTATGTTATCGTACTTTTATCAACAAAGATGATTATGATTTTATTCTTAGTATTAATAAAGCTGATTGATTAGGTATTTTTGATATTGATATAATTTATTCCCGAACAAAAATTTAAAACCGTAATAAATGCAAATAAAAAAATCTATTAATAATGAATCATAAATTCATTATCATAGATCTTTATTTATTTGGCTTAATCATTAGATATAGTGGTAATCCTAACAAAACTCCACCACCAATCATATTACCAAAAGTTACAACGATCATATGTATAGCAATCAAACCAAAGTTAGCACCACTTCCTAAAGCCCCTATCGTTAAAGTGAAAGAACCCATATTAGCAATACTATGTTCGAATCCAGGTAAAACAAATGCCATAACCACAATCATCATAATAATTGTTTTGGCCGTATCGTCCTGCATCTTCATCCCTACGTAAGCACCTACACAAACGATAAAGTTACATAAAACTGCTTTGACTAATAATTCAATGATATCAAAACTTAATTTTGTATTTGCACAACTAACAACATATTCCGAAAGCAGTTCATGATTACTACCACTAATAAAAAATAAATAACAAACTAGTGCAATTCCTACAAAATTCCCAAAATAACAAACTATCCACATGGGAATTATCTGACGAAACTTCAATTTCTTACCATAAACAGGAATCATTGTTGTAAAACAATTTCCTGTAAATAACTCTGATCCTAAAATTACAATAATTACTAATCCGATTCCAAATGAACCTGCTACAGCAATTTTTGAAGCAATTAAATTATCTTTAAATAGCAATGTTCCTAATGTTGTTGATAAGATCGTCGCTAATCCTAAATATAATCCCGCAACTACTGAACGAGCAAAGAAGCGCCCAATATCATCACGACACATTTCATATTTTTTTATCCCTAAATCTGATAACATTTCAAAACTCATATTGAAACCCTCCAAACCTGTTTCATTATAAACCATTATTCTTCCAAGTTCAACAAATTACTTGTCTGGTGCTATGTTGTAAAAAATATAGCTCTTATACCGGATTCTAGATATTCTTTTCCAAAAAATGAAAAAGCGCTTACTTAAAAAATTTCAGTGATAAAATCGAAGCATCAAAAAATATTTGGAGGGTCATACATGTTCAAAAAGGGAAGTTATATCTACTACGCCTTAGGAAATGGGATGTTCTATTTTTCATGGGCAATGTTTTCTTGTATCATTTCTGTCTATCTTGCTGGAATAAACTGCTCGGCTACTGAAATTTCATTAATCACTTCGGCTGCGGCTTTGTTTGCAATGGCGACTCAACCAATTACAGGTTTTCTAGCTGATAAATTTAAAAGTCCAAAACTAGTCGCAATTATAACTGGTGCATTAACAATTATTTTTGGTTTACTATTTGCTTCAACAAAGTCTTTTATCTTTTTATTTTTATTGAACGGCTTCACTCAAGGTTGTTTAAACGGAATTACCGCCTTAACAGATCGTTTAGCTACTGCCTCACCATATCCATTTGGAGCAATCAGAGTTTGGGGATCTATTCTTTATGCTATTGCTGCTCAGGTAAGCGGTATTGTTTATGACTATATTTCACCAACTGCAAACTTCTATATTTTTGCAGCTGGTCTATTGCTCATGTTGTTTTCTTTTTATATGATGCACGATGCTAAACCGCTTATCGTTGGTAAAGCAGCCAAGGTAACAACTAAAGAAGTTTTAAAACATTTATGGCACAACAAACCTTTTAAAATTTTTATGTTAATCTATATTCTTTTTCAAGGCCCAAGTTCTGCCCAAATGGTTTACCTCCCATTAGTAATCAAAGGTTTAGGAGGGACTACTACGATTGTAGGAACGACTCTGTTATTTAGTACCTTATCAGAGATCCCTGCTGTCTTATTTTCAGATCGTTATATGAAAAAGATTTCATATAAAGCTTTAATGATATTTGCCTGTGTTTTATCTATCATTCGCTTTGTCTGGTATTCAACTTGTCCAGCACCATATTTGATTATGTCTGTTTTCTTTTTTCAAGGTCTAACAACAATTGTTTTTATTCTTGTTGCTGTAAGAATTATATTAGATTTAGTTGATGAACAATATGTCAATAGTGCCTATGGTATTTCATCGATGTTAGCCAAAGGCTTTTCAGCTTTGATTTTTCAAATCATTGGAGGTCGAGTTTTAGATATTTTCCCAGGAAATAATGGCTATACCATTATGTATCTAATTTTTGCTTCTTCAATTACAATTGCTTTGATCTTATGTTTTAAATTCAAGTTTACTAAAAAAGTTGAATAATCTAATCATGAAATGCAATAATTATTAATATTATAAATATGGTGGAAAATTTTGACAATCATAAAAAAGTAGATGAACAAAATCGCAAAATCGTTTTACAATTAGAAGCTGCCACTTCTTTATATCAAATGCGCGGCTTCCAATTCACCGACGAACTTGATTTAAAAAATGAAAAGGTCATGGTTTTAAAAAAGTAATCTAGTCAATAATTAGATTACTTTTTTCAGCTTGTTTAGAAACATTTATCAGTGTACAATATAGTCATTGGAGGAGATATAATGAAAGATGGATACATCCGTGTCGCTGCTGGTTCTTTTGAAACTAGTATTGCTAACGTAAAAAATAATAGTGAAAATATTTGTAACTTAATTAATGAAGCTTATCATAATGATGCTAGAGTTTTAGTTCTACCCGAGCTTTGTTTAACCGGATATACTTGTGAAGATCTTTTCAATCAAGATCGCTTATTAAATGAGGCTAAACAGCAACTGCAAACAATTATCACTGCAACAAATAATAAAGATTTAATCACCATTGTCGGTTTACCTTATCAACATTTAAATAGTCTTTATAATGTAGCTGCAGTAATTCATCAAGGGGCGCTGCTTGCCTTAGTCCCTAAAACACATATTCCTAATTATCAGGAATTTTATGAAGCTCGTCGTTTTGAACAAGCCCCAAAAGAAAATACATTGACAAACTTTAATGGTCAAAAGATACCTTTTGGAACTCACTATGTTTTTGCTTCAACAACTAATTCAGATTTTAAATTTGGAGTTGAAATTTGTGAAGATCTTTGGTTACCAGATGCCCCAAGTACTAAACTAGCTTTAAATGGTGCTAATTTAATTTTAAATCCTTCTGCCAGCAATGAAATTACAACAAAAAGCGATTATCGTCGTTTACTAGTAAGTTCTCAATCAGCTCGTTTAGTTTGTGGCTATGTTTATTGTAATGCCGGTAATGGCGAAAGTACCACAGATGTTGTTTTTAGTGGGCATCACATTATTAGTGAAAATGGAACAATGATCAAAGAGAGCCGAGGTTTTGACAGTGAACTGATCTATGGTGATCTCGATTTAAAGAAATTATCAAGTGAACGTCGAAAAATGACAACTTTTAAATCATATCATAATTATGAAATTATTTATTTTGATTCAACAAATATCGATTTAAATACCACATATTATTATGATCCCCACCCATTTGTCCCTAGTAATCGAGACTTACGGGCTAAACGCTGTAAAGAGGTATTTGATATCCAAACAAGAGGTTTAATGCAGCGCTTAAAAGCCACCGGAATCAAAAAAGTCGTTATTGGTATTTCGGGGGGGTTAGATTCTACCTTAGCCTTATTAGTATGTACGATGGCCTTCAAAAAACTAAATTATGATACAAAGGATATTATTGCAATTACAATGCCTTGTTTTGGAACTACTTCAAGGACTAAAAACAATGCCTTAGGATTAATGGAAGAATTAGCTGTAACAAGTATTGAAGTTGATATTACAGAATCTGTCCGTATTCAATTTAGAGATATTGAACAAGATGAAAATATTCATGATGTTACTTATGAAAATGTTCAAGCAAGAACAAGAACAGAAATTCTCATGAATAAAGCTAATCAAGTTGGTGGTCTTGTGATTGGAACTGGAGATTTATCAGAAGTTGCTTTAGGCTGGTCAACATACAATGGCGATCATATGTCAATGTATGCAGTAAATGTCTCTGTTCCTAAAACCTTAGTTCGTTATTTAGTTGATTACGTAGCTAGTTTGTATCATGGAGAAAAATTAGAAACAATCTTAAAAGATATACTAGATACACCTGTTTCACCAGAGTTATTACCTCAAGAAAATGATCAGATCGTTCAAAAAACTGAAGATATCGTAGGTCCATATGAGCTGCATGATTTCTTTATTTATCATATGGTCCGTTTTGGTGATGAACCACGTAAACTATATCGTAAAACTAAACTAGCTTTTAAAGATAAATACGACAAAGAAACTATTAAGAAATGGCTAACTAAATTTTATTGGCGTTTCTTTAGCCAACAATTTAAACGTAGCTGTATCCCAGATGGTCCTAAAGTTGGAAGTGTCTCTCTCTCTCCTCGTGGTGACTGGCGAATGCCAAGTGATGCAAACGTAAGTAACTGGATCGATGAAATCGAAAAAATATAACAAAAAGGTTTTGTATTTAAAATCAATACAAAACCTTTTTTATTAATACATTTGATTTGGCATCATTGGAGCCTCTGGTGTTTCAGACTTAATTTCTGCAACACCAGCTTCAGTTGTAATAAATAAAGCTGAGATACTTGCAGCATTTAATAATGCACTACGAGTAACTTTAGTCGGATCAATAATTCCTTTATCAAACATATCAACCCATTCACCATTTTTGGCATCAAATCCTTGATTTTTAGCTGCAGATTTTTGCATATCAACAATATCTTCGCTGTTATATCCAGCATTTTCAGCAATTTGACAAATTGGTGATAATAATGCTTCCATCACGATATTAATACCTTTTTGAACATCAACATTATCATTTTTAAGCACTGGTTTTAATTCTTTATAAGCTTCAACTAATGCTGCTCCACCACCAATTACAATACCTTCTGCAACTGCTGCTTTAGTAGCATTTAAAGCATCTTCAATACGTAATTTCTTTTCTTTTAATTCACTTTCAGTAGTCGCTCCAACTTTAATTGTTGCAACCCCATTTGTTAACTTACCAAGGCGTTCTTGGAATTGTTTTTTATCATAATCACTAGTACTGCTAGCAACTCTTGTTTTTATTTCTTCAATTCGTGCCTTTAACTCAGGATTTTCTTCATTACCACTGATCATAGTAGTATTATCTTTAGTCACAATAACTTTTTTAATAGTACCAAGTTCTTCTAATTGAAGTTCTTCCAACTTCATATTTAAGTCTTTATTATAAAGTTTTGCACCTGTTAATGCAGCAATATCTTGCAGCATTTCTTTTTGATTATCACCAAAACCAGGAGCCTTAGTTGCAACAACATTGAAAGTACCACGTAATTTATTTAAAACTAAAGTTGAAATTACTTCATTTTCATAATCTTCAGCAATCAATAATAATGGTTTGTTTGTCTTTAAAACTTGTTCAAGTACTGGTAAAATTTCTTGTAAATTATTAATTTTATGATTAGTTACTAAAACATATGGATTTTCTAATTCGACTTGCATTTTTTCACGATCAGAAACCATGTATGGCGAAACATATCCTTTATCATACTGCATTCCTTCACTGATTTCTAATTCATTATCAAATCCATTACTTTCATCAACATTAATAATCCCATCACGACCAACCTTATCCATCGCTTCAGCAATTAAATCTCCAATTTCTTTACTACCAGCCGAAATCGTTGCAACACTAGCAACATCTCCACTAGTTTCAACTTTACGTGAATTCTTCAAAATAGTTTTTGCTACCTCTTTGCTCGCATATTCAATACCTTCACGCATTAGAACAGGATTACATCCTTTATCAACGGCTTTCATCCCGCTATTGATCATATTACGAGCAAGAATAGTTGCTGTTGTTGTTCCATCACCAGCAACATCATTAGTATTATTAGCTACTTCATATACTAATTTTGCTCCCATATTTTCAAATTTATCTTCTAATTCAATTTCTTTAGCAATACTAACACCATCATTAGTAATCAATGGTGAACCATAACTTTTTTCTAACACAACATTTCGCCCCTTAGGACCTAACGTAATACATACAGCGTCTGCAAGAGTATTTACTCCTTTTAACATTGACTTGCGGGCGTCACTTGAAAATCTAACTTCTTTTGCCATTTCTAATTACCTCCTAAGCAATATAAGCTAAAATATCTTTTTCTTCGATGACAATATAATCTACTTCGTCAATTTTAATATTAGTTCCTGAATATTCTTTGTAAACAACTTTACTATTTTCTTTAATTTCGGATTTACAATCAGGACCTAAAGCAACAACTGTTGCTACACTGGGAATCTTTTTTGTTTCGGTTGTTAAAATAATTCCGCTAGATGTTTTATTTTCTACTTCATCTTTTTTCAAAATAACATTATCATGTAATGGCTTAATCATTTTAATCACTCCTTTTTAGCACTAGCCATTCCTAAGTGCTAAAATTATTATATCCTTTTCTAGCACTTTGTCAATACAAGTGCTAATTTTTTACAAAAAAAGATTCTTCAAAAAAGAAGAACCTAGTCATATAACCAGTTAGCTTTATAATAATATACGCCTAATACAAGCGAACTAAAAATCCAAGAAACTGGCCAGCCTAAATTTACAAAAACAATGTTATGGAAAATGTTAGTTGTTACTGTAACCCAGATTACTCTAAAAATACACCAGCACCCAATTAGAACAAACATTGGAATATTGGTTCTTCCAACACCCCGCAAAACACCACAAATACATTGGGATAGAGTTAAAAATAAATAGCCTGGAGCAATACATAACATCATCGTTCGTCCATATTCAATTACTTGGGAATTTGATGAAAAAATTCTTAATAAATACGGGGTTGTAAAAACAATAATGATTGTCAGTGTCAAAATGATCCCACAGCTGATCAAAGTTCCAATACGTGCCCCTTTTTTTATTCTTTCATATTCTTGTGCACCCTTATTTTGTCCAACAAAAGTTGTTAATGCCATTGCAAAACTTAAAACCGGTAAGATAGCAAATCCATCGATTTTAGTATATGAACCTGTTCCAGCCATCGCATAAGCACCAAACACATTAATATTTGACTGCATAATAATATTTGAAAAAGAAACTACCGCATTTTGCATTGCACTAGGCATTCCAATCTTAGCTGTCTTTTTTAAAATATCGGGATAAAAATGAATCTGCTGCAATTCTAGTTTATACATTTCTTTAGATCTCACTAAAATATAAATTGATAATAATGCGCTAGTGATCTGAGCAATCGTAGTAGCAATCGCCACCCCAGCAATTCCCATCTTAAAAATTACAACAAATACCAAATCTAAAATAATATTTACAATCGATGAAACAACTAAAAAATATAATGGATATTTAGAATCACCAACCGCTCTTAAGATTCCACTAATCATGTTATAAATAATTAAACCAATTACTCCTAAAAAATAAATCCGTAAATAAATAATGCTCTGCCCAATTACGGATGAATCAACTCTTACCCATTTTAAGATTATTGGGGTGAAAATCACTCCGACTATTGTTGTGATAAGACTTGAAACAAGCGCTAAAGCCATTGCTGTATGAACACCTTCTTTAACTCCCTGACAATCTTGAGCTCCAAAATAATTAGAAATTAAAACACCGGCACCTAATGATAACCCCATAAAAAAACTAACCAGCATATCAATAATTGGTCCACTGGAATTTACTGCTGCTAAAGCTTGATCACCAATAAAATTACCTACAACGATACTATCGACTGTATTATACAGCTGTTGAAATAAATTTCCAACCAATAATGGTATCGCAAACACGATCAGCTGTTTTGCAATATTGCCATGTGTCATTAAACCATTTTTCCCTTCCATTATTTTCCCTCCAAATATCTACAGTATACTCCAGTACACTAATGATTAAAATAGCTAACTAAAAAACTGATCACCAAATGATGATCAGTTTTTAACCAATAATACTTTTCTATTATTTTTTATAAACCATGATCGGATCGTTAGCCGCTTTAACCTCTTTATTTGTTAAGAACTGCTCCGGTTGAAAATCACCAGGATTAGTTACAACAACCATTGTAAGAGTATCCATCTCTTTTGATTTCAAAAATGCTTCATCAAATTTTATTAATGGATCACCCGGCTCTACTTTAGCTTCAACTTCTGTTAAAACTTCAAATCCTTCCCCTTCTAACGAAACTGTATCCATCCCCACATGGATCAATATTTCTAGACCATCCTCACTCAACAGACCAACTGCATGTCCAGAATTAGGCATTAACATTTTAACTGTCCCCTTAAACGGCGCTACAACTGTATCTGTAGTAGGCTTGATGGCAATTCCTTCCCCCATCATTTTTTCTGAAAAGACAGGATCTGGCACTTCTTCAATTGAAAGTGTCGTCCCGGTTAGTGGTGCTAATACTTCTACTGATTTACTTTTTTTCTTAAACAAATTTAACATTCCTGATTCCTCCTAGAATAGTATTCCTAATCTAATTTTAACAAATAAAACTAATCCGTACAACATACCAAGCGGAATCAATCCCACTAACATCGCTTTAGTACTATTATTTATAGTGAATTTTTTTATTGCAAACATTCCTTTACCATACTCTTGGAAAGTACCATAAATGATGAGAAAACTACAAATCATATTAAATGAACTAACTTGATAGACAATTAAGATCCATAACGGAATTAACAATCCATCACGTTTTTTTCGATCTTTAAGATCTTGACAGATATTGCGCATTGCAAGATAACAAAATGGCATTGCTAGAACGAGTAATAATTGTCCCACAATCAAAGGTTCATTAAACATCTTTTCAATATCCCCTTGGGCCATAAATAAATACAAGAATCCAAGAATCAAGATAGGAATACCCACAAATAGATATTTTACAATATCCAAGGCACTCATTCCTTTAAAAAATTTAAATATTGATTGTAGTTTTCCGTACACCATTTTCACTTCCTCCTATTATTTTAATTCTGGCCAATATCCTTTATTTGCTTCAATTAAATCATCTAAAATTTCTTTTGCTACCTTAGCACTTGGTACTGTTTTTGATAATGTTAAAGCTTGCCACATTTTTTGATAACTTCCTTCGATCCAAGCTTCAACACATAATTTTTCAACTGATACTTGTTGTTCCATCAAACCTTTTTGGAATTGTGGAATTTCTCCCATTTTTAATGGTTCAGCACCTTCATTACCAACGATACATGGAATTTCAACCATTGCTGTTGGATCAAAGTTAATTATTGCACCATCGTTAGGAACAATCAACAACATTCTTTCTTTTGTATTAAAAGCAATTGCACAAGCTAAATCGACGATATAAGCAGCATGTGTATCCGTACTAAATCCACAATCTTTAGCAGTTTGTTTCGCTACAATATCAGCAGCTGCCCCAAATACTCTTTTTTCTCGTCCATCCATAACTTCATTAGCACGTGTATATTCTTTATTTGAATGTTCAACTACATAATCTGGATATAAATAATATTTTAAATAAGTATTTGGTAATGTATCAGGATCAACCGCATATACATCTTTAACTTTAGTATAAGTATCAATCCAAGATTGATCGCGATGTTGAAAATCTTCAGTATCAACAGCATAACCAAATTGACGACAATGTTCTTTAATTTTTGGCATTAAATCATTACCTTCTTTATCAGTAATTGATGTCCACCAGCCAAAGTGATTTAAACCATAATATCTTACAATCATATCTTTACGTGATTCTAAGCCTAAAATAGTAGCAAAATTTCTTTCAATTCCAATTGGCATATCACAAATATTAATAATTTTAGAATTTGGTCGTAATCTTCTAGTTGCTTCAGCTACGATAGCAGCTGGATTTGAATAATTCAACATCCAGGCATTAGGAGAATACTTTTCCATATAATCCAAAATTTCTAAAACACCACCAATTGAACGCATTCCATATGCTAAACCACCAGGTCCACATGTTTCTTGACCAACAACACCATGTTTTAATGGGATTTTTTCATCTAGTTCACGCATTGCGTATAAACCAACACGAATATGTGCCATACAAAAATCAATATCCGTAAATGCCGTTTCTGGATCAGTTGTCCAAGAAAAGGCAACTTCTGGATATCTTTCTTTCATTAAAATTCCTAATGCTTCAGCTAATTTATTTTGTCGCTCTGCATTATCATCATATAATTTAATTTGACGAATTGGAAAACGTTCTTGATTTTCCATAAGCATTAGAACAATTCCTGGGGTGAAAGTACTTCCACCGCCAGCAATACAAATAGATGATTGTTTTTTCATTCTTCTTCTCCCCTTTTTATAATAACTTTTCAAATTCTTCTCTTACATAAGGTACTGTTAATCCAACGATAACCTGGAACGCTTTACCTTTAGCAACTAAACCATGAGCACCAGCCTTTTTAAAGACTCCAACCGGTTGTACTAATGTTTCATCTTTAACTGATACTCTTAAGCGAGTTGCACAGTTTGTAACTGATTCTATATTATCTTTACCACCTAATGCCGCTAAGAAAGCTGCTGCTTTACCAGCATCGCCACCTTTAACTTCAATATTTCCAGTTGGATCATTGCTTGTATCCTCTTTAGAAGCTTTATATTCAGCTTTTGAAACCAACTTAACTTCTTCATCATCGTCTTCACGACCAGGTGTTTTAAAATCAAATTTTTCAATGATAAATTTAAATACAATAAACCAAATTCCTGAGAAAACTAGACCAATTACAACTGATAATAAATATTGTTGCCAATGTGCTGATCCAAGTGGAATCCAGTTCAAGGCCGCATTAGAAATAATTCCACTTCCAAAGTCACCACTAATTCCAATTAAATATTGTGCTGTTGCTAATGATGCTGCCAAAACAGAATGCACTGCAAACATTACCGGCGCAATAAACAAGAATGTAAATTCAATTGGTTCTGTAATCCCTGCAAACATTGCTGTTAAAGTAACCGGAATCATTAATCCTAATACTTCTTTTTTCTTGTTTTCTTTTGCTGTTGCATAGAATGCCGCACTAATACCTAGTGGAGCGAACATTTTAGAGAAACCATATAATGCATAACCACCAGCTGGGAACAATGTTCTTAATGAAGCTGTTGATTTAGCGATTTCTGGCATTGCTGCTACCCAAGCAGTTTTGATTCCGCCTTCAATTGCAACTGAATCATACATAAACGGCATATAAATAAAATGGTGTAATCCTGTTGGAATCAGAATTCTTTCTAAGAAAGTATACACCCATACCCCTAAGGCGCCACTGCTAATAATAAATGTTTGAACACCAGCAATTCCATGTTGAACTTGTGGCCAAATAAAGAAGAAAATAACTGCTAATCCAATCATTACGGGAAAACCAATCATCGCCACAAACGAAGAACCTCTAAATACTCCTAACCATTCAGGCAGTTTTGTATCGAAATAACGGTTATGCAACCATACTGCAACACCAGCAACAATCAATGCACCAACCATTCCAGTATCTAACGTTTTAATACTTGCCACACTAGCAAGACCTGTACCACTACCAGCTTCAATTGCGTAATCAATTCCTACAAATGAACCCCAATTGCTTAATAGTGCTGCTAATGCATAATTAAAAGTACAATATAAAACAAATGATTCCATACATGCTCTAGCATTTTGTTTTTTAGCTAGACCAATTGGTAACGAAATAACAAATAATAAGTTGACTTGTCTAAAGATTGTCCATGCTGCTTCTTTTACAACATACCATACTTTAAACCAAGTAGTGTCCGATGCTGCAATACTTCCCATGATGACATCACTTTGGAATACTGTACAAACACCGATGACAATTCCTGAAAAAGCAAATAACAAGACTGGTGTAAACATCGCCCCACCAAATCTTTGAATTTTTTGCATCATATTCTAAACTCTCCTCACTTTTCTAATGTATAGGTCCCTATATGCCTATCTTAACAATAATTAAAAGCGCTTACAATATTTTGAAGGCTGTTTATACCGATGTTAAGATAATAGCCCATTATCACATTTTAACGTGAAATTTCACAAATAAAAAAGAAGCAAGATTATAAAAATCTTGCTTAATGATCAATTATGATTTTTCTGCCTAATAAACCCGGATAATCCCCTGAGGCAATCTTTTCTAGGTTATCCTGATGAGCAATAAACCATTTATTTTTCTTCTTTAAAATATTTTTACGCTTTTCTAAAATATCGCCAGTTCCTTTTAATAATAAACAAATAGTTATAAAGCCTTCTTTACTAACCGCTATAGGAGTGTAATGTAAAGTAGCACTATAACATTCAACGATCGTACCTTTCGGAACATAGAAAAGTTCACATTTAGAACTATTATATGTGTCATCTTGCATATCCCATATATGCCCAACTACTAAAATATAATCAGTGACTGCAATAATTGTTTCACTTCCTTGATGATATTCAATTCCACTTAATTCAACATTATCACCGGCGACAATACCTGCAATTATTTCTAAATAACCATAAACACGATGTGACAGCTCAATAATCGAAGACAATTGTTCTACTTCTAAAACGCTAGGAAGATAAAAGTTATCTTGTTTAGCTGCCTGAACAAAGTCTATACAAAATTCAATTGCTTCATCAATATTATTATCAATAACCTTACCATAAGTTCTAAAAGCTTCGTCAGTAATACTTTTGATTGTATATTCAGGATTTAAAGTTTGAATTATTTCTAATGACATCTTACTTACATTGCCTCACTTCAATATCTTTGAGCATATCAATTCTAACTTGATGACGCCCACCTTCATACTCACCAGTTAACCAGGCATCAACAATCATTTTTGCAAGTTCAATTCCTACTACTCGTGCGCCAAAAGCCAGCATATTAGTATTATTATGCTCTCTTGATAATTTGGCTGAATATGGCTCACTACATGTCACACAGCGAATTCCATTTACTTTGTTGGCAGCCAAAGAAATTCCTACGCCTGTTCCGCAGATTACGATACCTTTATCAACCTCACCATTTACAACTGCATTAGCGACCGCTTCACCAGAAACTGGATAATTAAATCTTTCACTGCTATCAGTACCATAATTGATTACTTCATAGCCATATTTTGCTTCAATATACTCTCTGATCACATTTTTATATTCAACTGCAACATGATCATTTCCAATTCCAATTTTCATTTTCTACTCCTCTATCTCAATAATAATATCATTATTACTTTTATTTCCTAAATTACATTTGATTTGTGCATATTGAGCAGTATTTGTCACTACCATCAAGACTGTTGGATCGTAACCAGCTTCTCTAATTGCATCAAAATCAACCTTTAGTAAAATATCGCCACGTACAACCGTATCACCTTGTTTCTTCATTGAGATAAAATGTTTACCGTTTAATTCAACAGTATCAATTCCAACATGAATCAATAATTCTACACCTTTATCCGTCTTAATTCCAACCGCATGTTTTGTAGGAAAAAAACTTACAATTTGACCACCGATTGGGGCAGTTATTTGTTTCTCTGATGCTATGATGCCTACTCCTTTTCCCAATGCTTCACTATTAAATACTTGATCATTTGTATCTTTGATATCAATTACTTTTCCAGCTACTGGTGCACTAATACGATATGGTTCAACTTCTACTTTTTTCTTCCATTTATTAAATAATCCCATTATTTTCACCTATTTATTAACACTTGCCATTCTAAAATATGTATAAGGTCGCCCTTTAATTGAAATACTCAATTGGTGAATATTCTCTGGTGAAGTACATCCCGAAAAGCCACCATCACCAATAGCATGAATATCAGCACCAGTTTCTTTCATCTTTAACGCAATCAAGCGTACCGTATCTGGGTCAGCCCCTTCAACTGAACTATTCAAAAAGCTCATTGCCAGAGTGCCTGGTTTATAACTATGAATGTATTCAACTAGTTCCCGAATCATCGTGACACTGATGCCCGCTCTACTTCCTGGGGCTGGTAAATCAATACAATCAGCTCCCGCATCAATCAATTCTTTAATTATCTCTTTAGCATCTCGATTAGCCAGAGGATCTCCGAGCACCTTTTCGTTTATACCATCTTCCCATTTTCCAGCAAAGACGAATAATTGATCACCATACTTTTCCTTGATCCATTTAGTACAAGCAATTACGTCATTAATTGAAGTTCCACTACCAGGATTACCACCCAAAACAATAAAATCAACTCCCATGTCAACACATTTTTGAACATGTTCAGGTGTACAAAGCATTCCTTCACGGCGATATAAAGCTTTTTTACCACCGTCTTCAAATCCCGCTTTGGGACAACCTAAATAAATCCCAAGTGGCCTTTTACAACGTTGCCTTAAGGTTTGGTAAGATAATCCTTGAAGTCCTTTATTATTTTCCATATTATCTAAATCCATTGTATTAAGCATAACCATATCAGCACCAAAAGCAAACATCACCTCAGAATTAGTTATTCCTCTAACTAATCCTTCACCAGCAAATAATAAATGCTGTCCCATGATTACCCGCCCTTCTGACTTAAAAATTGATTCTTTCAATTCCATCGGTGTCATTTTTTCAAAATCACTGCCTGAAGCACTAATTAGTCTAATTACATCGCTCATTTTATAGTCCTCTCAATTCTTTAATTATTTCTTGATAACTCTTCTCTTTACCAAATAAAGCACTTGTTCCTAAGATAAAACCTTCTACCCCAATACTTGACAGCATAGCAATCCGCTCCGGCGAACATGCCCCATCAATCATCACTTTATAGCCAAATTCTTCTTTTTTGGCACAAAATTGTTTAAATTTATCATCAACAAAATTTAAATACTTTTGACCAGCAAAACCTGGATTAACACTCATTACCATCACATAATCGACAAGCGATAATGTTTCTTTTACACTTTCATAAGATGTCCCAGGATTTACTACGATTCCAGCTTGCGCTCCAGCATCTTTGATCATTTGCAAAGTTCTAGTTATATGCACATCACTTTCAGGATGGACATATATAATCTTTACCCCTAATTGTGCAAATTTTTTTACATATGCCCCAGGATTTACTACCATCAGATGAACATCACAAGGTTTATTTGCTGTTTTGCAAATATATTCAATATCTTGCAGTCCCATTCCAAAATTTGGAACAAAACTCCCATCCATTACATCAAGGTGAAAAATATCAATTCCACTTTCCTCTAATTTTCTTATTTCATTTTCAAGATTACCAAAATTAGCACACATCATTGATGGACATAATAGTTTTTTCATATTTTTTCTCCCCTAAATGTTTCTTAATCATTACTGCGATCGTATCCAAATAGATAAGTCAAAACAGCTGAAGCGACAAATGCAAATACCATTGCAATACAAAATCCTACAAATCCTTCACCAAAAAATAATGGGAATGATAAAACTCCAACTGGTCCCCCCGCTAAAGCTGCAGCATTAACAAATCCAGCAATCCCACCAGAAACTGCTGCACATCCAACTGCAATATAGAAAGGCTTTTTATATTTCAAATTAATCCCGTAAATAGCCGGTTCTGTAATTGAGAAGAATCCAGTTACTGCTGCTGACATTGCATTTTGTCGAATTTGTGAATTTTTTGATTTTAAAGCAACACCTAAAGCTGCACCTGCTTGTGCCCAGTTACTTGGACCAGTCACGGCATTGATAGTATTTCTTCCATACATTGCTAAATTTATTTGTCCAAGTGGAACAATTCCCCAATGTAAACCAAAAACTACTAATACCTGCCATAATCCACCTAAAAGAATTCCACAAATAGTTGGATTTAAATTATAGATCCATGTATAGCCTTCACCGATAAATGATTGTAAATAACTTGTTACTGGACCAATGATCATAAACATTAATGGCACTGTAATCAATAAAGTAATTAATGGCGTTAAAACATTTCGAGCTACTGCATGAATATATTTAGTACACAATTTTTCTAATTTTGACATGAAATATATTGTTACAATAATTGGAACAACAGAAGAACCATAACCTTGAGCTGGGAATAATACATCAAACCCAAACATTTTCATCCCTGTTTCACCTTGAACCAATCCTTGAATCGTTGGACTCACTAAAGCCAAACTAATTGCTACTGCAATATATGGATTACATTTAAATTTTTTAGCTGACGTATAAGCTAAATAAATTGGTAAAAACGAATATACTGCATTATATACTTCATTTAAAACAATGTATAAACCACTTTCAGCAGACATTCCTAAAATGCTAGTAGCAAACATCAATAAAGCCCTAATCATCCCGGCTCCAATCAATGCCGGTAAAATTGGAGTAAAAATTCCTGTAACTAATTCAATTACTTGATCAATAAATTTTCCTTTTACCTTTAAATCATCTTTTTCCACTACATCAATTTCTTTTCCTGAAATCCCTGTCAATGCTTCGATTGCATCAAAAGCTTGGGCAACCTCATTACCGATTATAACCTGGAATTGTCCCCCGCTCTCTACTACATTAATAACTCCCTCAATTTTAACAACTTCGTCTTTTGAAGCTTTTCCTTGATCTTTTAATTTAAATCTTAACCGTGTTGCACAATGAGTTAAAGAAGCAATATTTGCTTTACCACCGATATGCTCAATAATTTGAGCTGCCATCTTATTAAAATCCATAAACCCTTTCCTTAGCCAGAATGATCTCTATTCTACTATTTTCCTCTCTTATAGTTTAGATGCAATTTTCTTGCATTTATTTGCGTAAACGTTTAACCTAACTGGTAAAAAAATAACGGCGCCATTACTTTACGTAAACGTTTACCTAGATTAAAAATACCATACAAATAGGTAAATGTCAACATTTTTACGTAAACGTTTACGTAAAAATTAATAAAACCTGCTAATATTTACATTCATAGCCTATTCATGTATAATTTATATAATCTTAACAAGCAAGGAGATAACATGGATAATCATAAAAAAAAACTATCAATTAAAAATATTGCTGCAATTTCTGGAGTTAGCATTGCAACTGTTTCCAGAGTATTAAATAATAAAGGCGGATATTCAAAAGAAACAGAAGAAAAAATTAATGCTTTAGCTAAATCATATGGCTATGTTTCTAATATGAATGCCAAAAGTCTTAGAGAATCGAAATCACAGACGATTGGTTTAATCGTTCCAGACATCAGCAATGATTTTTTTGCGACTCTAGCATTACATATTGAAAATTATTCAGCAAAACATAACTACTCTGTTTTTATTTGTAATAGTGCAAATAATGTTCAAAAAGAAAAAGATTATTTTAAAAGTTTAGCAAGCAAGTGTGTCGACGGCATTATTTGTATCAGTGGTTTAAATAAATTAACAGAAGACATCATTTATAATGACATTCCCATTGTATGTATAGATCGCTATCCTGAAAATAATAAAACTATTCCTCGAATTTCTAGTGATGATATTCATGCAGCTTTTTTAGCCACTGAACATTTGATCAAAAAAGGCTGTAGAGATATTGTTTTTATTTCTAGTTTCACCGCTGATTATGAGAAAAAAGAGCGTTATTTAGGATATAAAAAAGCTTTAGATACTTACGGTATTCCACTTGATAAAAATTATATCTTACAAACTCAAGGAAAAGAACCAAGCCAAATTGAAGCTGAAATATTAATAACAGACTTTTTAAAAACACAGCGCAGGATTGATGGTATTTTTGCTTCTAGTGATTTAGCTGCCTTAGGAGCCTTGTATGCACTAAAACGAGCAAATCTTAAAGTTCCCGAACAAGTCAAATTAATCGGATTTGATAATACTTTATATTCACGGTTACCTACCCCCTCAATTTCAACAATTGAAAGGAATCCAAAGATGCTTGCTGAAAAGGGCTGTGAAGTTCTATTGAATATGATTCAAGGAAAAGACATTGGTTCGATCGATACAATTGTTCCTGTTGTCTTAGTAGAACGAGAGTCAAGTAAATAAAAACCTCCGCATCAATGATCAATCTTTTCAAAGGGGCAATGAAATAATTAAGTTTCATCAGCTCTAAATACAAGATTGTACCACTAAGCGCAGGTTTTTTAGTTATTCAGCATAATTTTGATTTCCTTGTTGAAATAACTTTTTTTGTTGATAGTTATGGTAATTTGCAAACAATAATTCCGTTAATGCAAAAAACATTGTTGGTGAAGTATATGCTGTTTCGAAAACAATAGGAAAATCACCAAAAAAGATATAAATTGGTTCATCAGCCAGCAAAGATAAACTGTTAGCATTTATCCTAGTAATCGAGATTGTTTTGCTTCCTACTGTCTTGGCCACCTTAGCAATTCTAATTACCGATTCACTTTCTCCCGTCAAAGAAATAATAATCAATAAATCATCCGCAGTGATTGCTCGTGCTAACATATTAATTTCACTATCACCATTAACTAATGTCATAATAATTCCTAATTTCAAAAATTGGCGCGACAATTCTTTTGCCACTGATCTTTGAATCGTCCCACTAGAAACTACAAAAATACGTTTAGCATGATCAATCATACGACAACAGGTATTGTAATCACGATTTTGTAATTCTCTAATCATTTTAGCGTGATTTTCAAATAATGCATAAATATTTACTGTCTTGCCTAATCCTACATCGGCAAGGGTCTGTTCATTGCGCAAGTAATATTTTAGCTCTGCAAATCCCTCTAACCCAATTTTTTTAGAAAAACGTAATATCGTTGTCCTTGAAACATTACATTTTTTTCCTAAATCTTCAATTGTGATTTTTGTGCATACTTCACGATGATTATTAATATAATTCCATATATATAAATCACTTTCATTCAAATCATCAAAATGAAGATTTACTAATTCGTTTAATTGCATCTTTTCATCCGTCCTTTATTATTTAAGTATAACAAAAAAATTTTTTGCAATAAATGATAAAATAGCGAAGTTAAAAACTTCGCTATTACTACAACAAAATTCAAATAAAGAGATATAGTAAGGGAGTGTTATTATTTGAATTCAGGCCAAAATGCTTTATTAGCTTCAATAAGGTCATCTAGAATCACTTTAGCTAAATCCGTATCAACTACTGTACGATTTAATACTAACGCCTGTAATAATTTCAATTTATTACATTCTAAGAATCCATCAACTGTTAATTTTTCATATGCATATTGATTTTCTAATAATCCTTTATAGAAAGTATCTACTGGATCCATAGCTAGTGGTTCAACACCATTTGCCCCAACCCGACAAGCTACTTCTACCATCATCTCACTATCTAAATTTGGAATACATCCTCTATTTTTAGTAATAATTAAGAAAATATCGTTTGTATTATTAGCTATTGATGTTGCTAAATCAACAATGTAAGTAGCATGAACACCGCGATTAGGATCTAATTCATATTTAGTTCCCTTTAAAGCGCCTAGTTTAATTACTTCTTTCATCATATTATAAGTATCTTTTTCTTTACCATCCATTACTTCATTTGCACGAGTGTAATTAGGATCTGATTCTTCAACAACATGACGAGGATATAAATAATATTTTAAATATGTATTTGGTAAATACTCAGGAAAATCCTTGACCATTGTTGACATAAAATTATAAGTATCTACCCATGATTTTTCGCGAACATGTTCATCTTCTGAGCCTTTTTTAAAAATTTCTCCAGCCATTAGTTGCTCCCGAACAGAAGGCATTAAATCTGCTCCCGTCTTCTTATCATATAAATGAGTAAACCATCCAAAATGGTTTAGTCCAAAATATCGTGGTTCAAAATCTTTACGTTGACATCCTAATAATTTTGCATAAGCATCCATAATTGCAATTGGCATATCACAAATGTTTAAGATACGATAATCATCAGGGAAAATTCGTTTTGTTGCTTCCGCTACAATTGCTGCTGGATTTGAATAATTTAAAATCCATGCTTCTGGAGAATGTTTACGAATTTGTTTAACTAACTCAATAATTGCAGGGACACTGCGTAATCCATAGGCAAAACCACCTGCCCCACATGTTTCCTGACCAACACATCCATGTGCTAATGGGATTTTTTCATCCTTTTCACGCATTGGCAAACGTCCCGCTCTAATTTGCATTAAAGCAAAATCTACATCTTTAAAAGCAACATCAGGATCAGTAGTGTAAATAAATTCTTCCAATTCAGGATAATATTCCCTCATTAAAATTTCACCATATTGTCCCATGATTTCTTGCCGTTCAGCTTCATTATCATATAGAACTACTCGCTTTAAAGGAAATACATCTTTTTTACTTGCAAGCATGGCCATTAAATCTGGATTTCGGTGACTACCACCACCAACAATTACTACATTATATTTTTTCATCTCAAATACCTTCTTTCTATGACTTTACTTTAGCACTTGCTTTAAGGTCTCACAATACTTTCAAAGCTAATCGTGCAAAGACCATATACTTAGGTATTCTTCACAAAAAAGCGTGACTTTTCACAAAAAAAGATCTAGCAATACTAGATCTTAAAGATTAACAATAAATACTTTTCCATTATATGTGATTCTAACTGATTTCTCCCCATTTGCAACAGCATCACTAACTTCAAAAACAAAATGAATCATCCCACTTTGACCCGGAGTCAATACAGTAGTGCTGGCACTAGCTAAATTACTACGATCATCTTTTTCATAAAATGAATTTGCTGGATATTCATTACTATCTTTATCAACCAATTTAGCTACAGCAATATTAGATGCTGTGATGTCACTTTCTGAAATATTTTTTATCGAAGTAGTCAAAACAACAAAACTATTTCCATCATTTTGAACTTGATAATAAGTATATAAACCAACCGGATTAGCAGGCTCCAGCTTTTTTGTAATATTTACTGCTTGTAAAGCAATTTCACCGCGACCATCTAATACAATCGTATCATTTAAATTCTTACTTTCATAATTTTTAGCAATATCCGTTAATTTAAAACTCATATTCGCTTCTTTAGGATTTTCTTCATCAACAGTAGTAAGCTTAAATTCTATATTATTTTTTAACAAACTTGGTTTAACTTCGGCATAAAAATGCACTTTATTAGTCCCCTCAGCAGCTAAACTTCCACCTTGACTAATTGTTTTTCCATCTTCACTTACCATTGCTGTTGAAGCGACATAATCAGTTTTATCAATAACAAATGTTCCCTTCAACGTACTAGATAGCTTCATTTCCTTTTTTTGTAGATTAGTCATATACATAGTCACATCAATTAATACATTTGTTGACTTAGATGGTTTATAGTATGTATAAAAACTTCCAATTACATCAGGGGTAATTTGCTGTGGTCTACTAATCGTTTCAATTTTATATGAAACTAAATCATCAAACTTATTTTCTTTTCCCATTTCAATTTTTGCCGGCTCATTCTCTTTACTCCCACCACTACACGCAGTAAGACCTAAAACCATCAAAAATACTAATAAAATTTTACTCAATCTTTTCATTATATCGACTTCCTCCCTTTAATACCTTAATTGTACTTTATTGAATTGACTTATTCAACCGCATCATTCCATCAATAAAAAAAGCATTGATATATTCAATACTTTTTTCACCCCTTAAATTTAATTATACTATAAATTATATAAAAATAAATAAAAACAACAACATTTGAAAGATGCTTGAAAAATCATCTTTTTAGGTATATATTTGAAGTAGATAAAAGGAAGAGTTCTAAAAAAACATAATAATAAAAAATTAGAACAGGAGCCTTTTAAAGAAACGTTAAAACAACATGATAATATAAGGCAAAGTAATAGAAGATGCGTAGATGAAAAGTGAAATTAAAAAGTTGTTGAAAACGTTTCGAAAATCAAAAGAATTGTGGCTGAGTAAACCACAATTCTTTTTTTATTTGAAATCTTCTTATTAACATTACTAATAATAAGTGTTACTATTAAACTAAACGTAAGGGGGTGCAAACAATGATCAAAGACGACTTTTTAACTCTAACTGCTCAAAAATTTATCAATACATATTTCACTAGCAGAAATTTTGATCAAGTCAAGAATATGTTTGCTCCAGAAGGCTCATGGCTAGGGGCTAGTAATAATACTATGGCAAACAACCTTAAACAATTTGATCAATACTTTAAAGAGGGGTGTAACGAGGGTTATGTTCCTGAAATTACCTTTCAAGATTGTTATGTTATCTACAACGACGATAATATTGGAATCGTTTATTGTAATTATCATTTACATATCGAAAGCAAAGGAGCCCTTTTTGATATGGATCAACGGGTAACGATTGTTTTAAAACAATTTAATACTACACTTAAAATTATTCATGTTCATGCCTCGACCCCCAATGATGCAATTAGTCAAGAAGAATTCTATACCAATGAAATTGCTAAACTCGGATATAAAGAGTTACAACAAGCTTTAAAGAAAAAAAATGAACAAATTGAAATGATTATCAGAACAACCGCCGGGGGAATGAAAGGTAGTCTTGATGATGAATTTTATACTTACTTTTATGTTAATGAAGAGCTCTGTAAAATGCTTGGTTATACTTATGATGAATTCATGGAAATGAGTCATGGTACTGCTGTTGGCGCAGTCTATCCACCTGATTTACCTGCTGCTTTAGCAGATTGTAAACGATGTTTTGCCATCGGACCAGAATACAAAACAGAATATCGGATTCGAAAAAAAGACGGAAGTTTATTATGGGTAATGGATAGCGGACGTAAAGTTACAGATGAAAACGGTCAAGTAGTAATAAATAGTATCATTACTGATATCTCTGAACTTAAAGAAATGGTCAATCGTTTAAAAATTGATCAAGAACGCTATGAAATTGTATCTCAGTTATCTGATGATATTATTTTTGAATATGATGTTGAAAATAATTCACTAGTATACCAACAGCTACAAGCTGATACTCCAGTCAAAAATATATTGACTAATTTTTTGACAGTTGATTTAAAAAATACTCATTTATATCATGGTGATATCGAACGCTTTAAAAAGGATTTGAAGATAATTTTATCAAATCAAGTTTCTAATGAATTATATAAATTGGAATATCGTTTTGCAATCGCACCACAAAGTTATACTTGGTACCGTCTAACTTTTCGACGGATATTTGATAATGATAATAAATTAACTAAAGTTGTCGGCAAAGTTGTTGATATTTCCTCAGAATTACGATTAAAACACCAGTCAATAACAGATCCCCTAACCGGAACATATAACCGTTTATATATTACTAGCGCGATTCAAGAATATTGTCATATCTTAAAAAATAATCTTTCCTATGCTTGTATCTTAATTGACATTGATTATTTTAAAAAAATCAATGATACTTATGGTCATATCATCGGTGATCGTTTTCTAATTGAAATTGTAAAAATAATTAAGTGTTTCTTTCGAGCAAGTGATTTAATTGGAAGAATTGGTGGTGATGAATTTTTAATCTTTATCAAAGATATATATGATAAAGAGATCGTCCGCGAAAAGGCAGATGCTTTAATTAAAAAAATTCATGAATATGTCACTGCCAATAACTATCCTAAAGAAATTAGTATTTCTATGGGAATTCATATCGATAATCGACCAGAGATATCTTTTACTGAATTATATAATAAAGTTGATATTGCTCTATATAATGCTAAACACAATGGACGAGATCGTTATGTCTATTACCATGAAGGTATGACTTATCCTAAATAATTGTTAAAGACCATATAAAATGAAGCGCCCCTAAAAGCTCGACATAGCCAACTAAAAGGGGTTGCTTCAAGATTTACATAGTCTTTAATTATCATTATTACTTTTGTTTTCTTCTCATATTCTAACTCACTTGACCTTCTTTATAAGTTAAGCGTTTTAGTTTTAATTTGATCACAAAAATATTTATCATGTTCAACAAATAATACTGTCGGTTTAAATATTAGCAATAATTCCTGAACCTGCATTCGCGTAAAAATATCTAAATAATTTAATGGTTCATCTAAAATAAATAAATGAGCTTCTTGGCATAACACTCCCGCTAACATTACTTTTTTCTTTTGACCTTTACTATAAGTACTAATCTCCTGAGTAAATAGTTCGCGAGAAAAATCTAATTTTCTTAAAATAGCTTTAAACAAACTTAAATCAATATCAAGACTATTTGCATAATCATCCAGCTTTCCTTTTAAATGACTATCATCTTGACTTAGATACGCTATTTTTAGATTATTTCCAATATTTACCTTTCCTTGATAATTATTACTTTCTTTCATAATAATTTTAATTATACTTGTCTTCCCTGAACCATTTTTTCCAGCAAGATTAAGTCGATCTCCCTGATTAATATCAAAACTTAAATTTTCAACAATAATATGTTTATCATAACTAATCGTAACATGATTAAAATAACATAGTTGCTGTTTTGAGTATTCAAGTGGAAAGATCTTTAATTTTTCGATTGTTTCAATATTTTTTAATAAATCACTTTTTTCTTCGATTGCTTTACTTTGACGTCGTTCAATATTTTTAGAGCGTTGCATCATTTTAGCTGCTTTATGACCAACATAACCTTTATCTGGTTTTAAACCAGCAACCTTTACACTTTTAGTAGCTTCCACTTTATTTGACCAATCTTCATTTTGACGAGCTGCCTTTTTCAAACGCCCAATATCTTTTTTTAACTGCTCATTCTTTTCTATTTCCCTCTTATCATTATTCATTTTCAAATCATACCAAAGGGAAAAATTCCCTTTTATCACTTCGATACTATTACGATTTATAGCTAAGACATGATCTATACAACGATCTAAAAAATCACGATCATGGCTTACCAATATAAAACTTTTCTTTCGTTTCAAATATTTACTTAGTAAAAGTCGACCGTGATAATCCAAATGATTTGTTGGTTCATCAATTAAAATAAAATCATGAGGCTTGCAAAAAAGAATGGCCAATAATACTTTAGTTTGTTGTCCTTTTGATAAGGTAGCGAAATTTTGTTCTAAAACCTCATTTTCCACATCAAGTAATGATAATTCTCTTTGTACTTCCCATAATTCAAATTCACCAAGAATATTCTCAACAATTTTTAAAGTCCTAATATTTTCATTTTCAATATGATACGGAAAATAGTCAAAGATATAATTAGGGGTAATATAGCCCCGATATTCATATTTAGACATCAATAATTCTAACAACGTAGTCTTCCCTTTACCATTTCGACCAATCAATCCAAGTTTCCAATTTGTATCAATTTGAAAACTAACATTATCAAATACCTTTTCAATCTGATTATCATATTTAAACGATAAATTCTTTACGTCTAATAAACCCATTTCCATTCCTCCTAACAATATAAAAAGCTACAAGAAAATATACACTCGTAGCTTAAATAGAATCTTAGAATCGGATTTAGTTAAAAGGATATATTTTCTCGCGCACAAAAACAGTAACTCAAAGTATACTGTTATTAAATTTTAGCAAGAAAATTTATACATCCTTCCACCTCGTTTCTATATAATCATATCAAATTTATTTGATAATACAAGGCTTTTATTGATACTTACTATCAATCATATCAATAAAACATTCTAAAGCACCAATCTCATCATTAAAATAATATAAACTTAAGATATCTTGTTTTGAATAATGATTTTTAATGAATCGATAAAAAACATCCCGCTTGTATGGAGGTAATAAATTTATATCCAAATGCTGCTCATCAACAAATTTTTCTACTTGTTCCATCATTAAATCATATTCATCAATCAAACAATCCTGCCCATAATTTCGTGCCATGTATTCAGCATAACCTAAAAATAGTTGTTTAAACCTTTCACCATCAATATTTTTAATATATTCCTTTAAACACATGACCAATAATTGTATATCTTTTTCTGACATCTTATCACCAATTAAATTATTAACAAGAAAAGCATCTTTTATTATAGATGCTTAAATAATCGATTGTTTTTTTATGACAAGATTTGTTTTTAAAGAATCTTTACAAATCAGTTGTAAACCAATTAAAATATACTCACTTAAATTAGTTACTTTTTTTATCTTAGGAAGATATTTAGCCGGAACCATCTGTTTCAATGTTTCATCTAAATCACTAGCACGCTCAAGATTAGTACAACTAATAGCTACGATTTCGGGATTTACGATCGCGGTTAAACAAATTACAATCTTACTCAACAATTCAATCGTTCCGTGGGGAGACTGAAGCAATTTCAATTGATCATCTTGACTCAAGGGTAAATATTGTATCTCACCAGCACAATTAGTTTTACCTGTTACAAGTTGACCGTTAATTACTGTTCCAACACCACCATACCCTTCACCTGGTTGAAATAACAGACAGACATTTTCATAATTTTTTTCTGCTAGATAAAAACCAATTACTGCTGTATTTACATCATTACCCAATATGATCACTTGACTATATTTATTGGTTAGTAATGAATATAAATCAATATCATTAAAATTTGTTAATCCAGTTGAAGTAACTCGCCCATCATTAATAATCCCTGGCATACTTATTCCAATAACTTTTATATTATCAAACTTAGCTAAAACGATGTTAATAATATCATAAATATCATTAACTTTAACTTCCTTTTTGATTACTTCATCACTAAAAACTATTTCATCTGCCAGATTATAAACCCGATAAATCAAGTGTACCCGCCGGTATTCTTTATTAACCGAAATCGTTAGCATCCGAGAATAATCGCTATTCAAAGAATAAACAACACTCTTTCTTCCTCCCGTCGATTCTAACTCACCATCTTTTAATACTTCATTACTTGCCAGCAATTCCTTTAAAATATTTGTAATTGTAGCTAAACTTAGCCCAGTCGCTAAAGCTAATTGATTTTTAGTACAAGTTTCTTGCTCCATAAAAATATCCATGACTTTATCCCGATTTATTTGTCGTAGATTTTTAGTATTACTGATATTCATAGGTTATTTTTCCTCCTTGTTTTGATACCAATCATAAATGATTTTTAATGCTCCTGAATAATCATTTGTTGCAAAAATGCGTGTTGGTATCGTTACTACCTCTTTATCTGGCAAACGTCGCTTAGCTTGTGGCAGCATATAAGCAACTTGTGGTGCAATTAAAATAATATCATAATCATTAGCAATCTCAAATAAGCGTGAATATCCTGTTGCAAAAATCTCATATGATAGATTTTCCAATTTTGCCAGCTCTTGCATTTTACTTGCAAATAAAGTTGTTGTCAGACCACCGCTACAGCATAATAAAACTCTTATTTGCGGCCGATTAGTTGCTTCTAATGCACAATTAATCATTTCTTTAAACAACTCCACTGCATGATTAAAATGTGTTAATTGAAAATGAAGATAAAAGATTTTTTCCTTTGTTTGACGATCATTTAACTCTTCCTCAAAAATTCCCTTGCCATAATAAATTATTTTCCCAATTACTATTTCATTACTGATGATGATCGTATTATTATCATTGTCATCAACTTTGATATTTAAACTATAATGATTGTTTTGCATTAATATCCATTTTAAATAAATCGATGCATTGATTCCCTGCAAGAACTCATCCATTATGAGCACCTCCCCTAACTTATGACAAGTATTGTCATAAGTATTATAATATATTTTGTATCCGTTTACAATCAATCTATTAAGTTAATAAAACAGGCACTAATTTTGTTAATAAAACTAGCGCCTCTGAACAATACTGCTATTTGCTTAATTCTTCAATTTGATGGTTTAAATAATTATTACAGTTAAAAATTCTTTAACAACTATCATTTTTTGCTCATCTTGTCATTTTAAAAAAGTTATATCACGTTCAATATACTTTTGATGTCGTGCCTGCTGCTCTAAAAATAAATGTTCTCTGGCAACTGTAAGTTTAAAATATATCTCTTTTTTATTATTATCATTTTGATATGTTGTTATTAAATTATTAGAAACTAATTTTTTGATAATTTTACTAATTCCCCACGAGTCATTTTTAGGTGTTCTGCTATTTTTGTAATGTTAGGCCCATCAAAAATTCCAATTGCATCAAGACAATGAATTACTGAATAACCATAACCTTGCAAACTGCTGCTTTGGGTTAGCTTTGATAATATATCTTGTTTTTCGTATAGTTCAGTAAATAAATCGAGAATCACTTGCATTTTAATCTACCTTGGCAACTACCCGACATGGCAAGCCTGTCATTTCACTAAATTTCATCGGATAAGTATTTATAGTAAACTCATTTTGCATTAATAAACTTTCTAGATTATCTAAATTTTCAACAACAAATGCATTATGATCAGCACAATATTGATCCATCGGCGTATGTTCTTTACCGCGACGAATCCCAGCACAATCAATTCCAATAATACTAACTTTCTTATCTAACAATTTTTCAATCAGATTATTTGATAATTGAGGGTGGGCTTGAAAATATTCTTTAGTACCATATCCTGCCTTTTCTAAAAATCCTGTATAAAAAATCACAAAATCACCAGATCTAATTTTTTCCAAATCAATCACTTCAATTTCATCAATACCTCGGACATCAAAAATAACTCCATTTCTTTCTAAATAAGATAATGGAAACTCTTTGTTCATCACATCAAAATGAGTGCCTAAATGCCCAAAATTAGCTTTACTTTCATTTCCTTTAGCATCCTGAGTTAGTTTTGGAGTAACTTCTAAAGTTAAATCAATAAACATATTCTTCCTCCTTATATTGTTTCTTTGGAAACAATTCTACAGCATATTTACAACCTTTTTGTCATTCTTGATTAGATCACGTTTATTCTTACCATCAAGTACTAATCTAAAAACAACAAACTTACATTCTTTCGTACTACGATTAATCAATGTATGAATACTATCTTTAACTAATATTAAATCATTTGGCTGAACTCTTTGCCGCATTCTCTTATCATTATCTAAATAGTGGATTTCTATCTCTCCTTCAATAATTAAGATTACTTCCTCGATAGCTTGATGAAAATGCCATACTTGTTCAGTTTGCGGTGGTAAACTGTTTAAGTGAACTTCATACTCGTCAAACAAATAATAGGCAACATGAGTTCCATCTTTTTTATTTACGATGATTGCATCATCAGGCTTTTTAATTATTAGTCCCATTGTTTTATCATATACCTTTCTTTGGTTTTAAATCCTAGTTTTTGATATAGTGCGATTGCATCTTTTGAAGAATTCAAGCAAATCATTCCACATTTACCTTGTCCTTTTGTTAATAAGTCACTAACAATTCTACTAGCAATACCTTGATGACGATATTTTTCATCTACCCATATATTTGTTAACTGCCCCATAATTCCTGAAGGATTTTCATTTGATGGCATTAAGGAATATAAGTATAATGTTCCTGAAGCAGCCAATAATTCATTATCAAATCCTAATAATGTAAAACAGGTACCATTGATAATACCTGTTTTGTAGAAATCACGAATCTTGTTAATTGTCTGTGGTAAGATTTCCTGATTAGAAAACAGTCTTAAATCACGTATCCTTAACTCCACTAAAAAATCTAAATCATTTATATCAGCATAACGAAAATTTAACATTATTATCACTCACTTTCACTATTATTCATTATATCATGAAAGCTTTACTTCTGATATTCCTTTAACAATAATCTTAATTATCATTTTCTTTTTCTATTTCTTTTATCTTAGCATTATATTTTTTAGCTTCATTTCGATTATAAAAATAAAAACCCGTCCAAATACTTGTAAAGATAATAATTGCCATTAATATAAAAGTGATAACATAGCCGATATTGCTAATTGGCATCCATCCCAATTTATATGCTATTAATAAATATCCACCCAGCCCAATCGTAAAATGAAAAGCTATTTGTTTTCTTAAACTTAAACTTTCAATTTTATAAACATATGAAGTCGAACCACAACAAACTCCAACTACCATTGCTCCTACTGCATGCATGACAAAATTTTCCATCAAAGGTTCTAAAAACGTGCTGCCAATCACTGTATAACCAATTAGATTTATTACTACCAAAAACGTACATCCCCAAGCAATCCCACCAAAAAAATAACTCACTAAATCTTTAAAGCGCATTCTCTACACCCCCAATCTTTCTTTAAACAGTTTTCGATAACTACGGGTTATGATTTCTTCAAGACCATTCTTCATAACTATTTCCATCGTTCCATTAAAAGATGCTTCAACATGATTAATACGCTTAATATTGATGATTGCAAATTTTGATATACGTACAAAATCTTTTCCTAATTGTTCTTGTACTTCATAGAGCGGTTTATTTAAAACATAGCGTTCTTTTTTCAAATCATATAATGCTAATTCTCGCCCTTCAGTACGAATCAGCTCAATTTTTACTGGATCGATTATATAGATCTTACCATTGTTTTGAGCCGTAAAAATCATTTCTTCACACTCTTTTTCCAAAATTGTAATCGCAGCTTGAAGCGATGGTGTCAGCTTAGCTACATTTATCACTGCCCAAGGCTCTTGACAATTAGGATCAATCTTTAATTCAACTTTCACGCTTTTCACACCTTTCTTTAATACATCTATTATATCATAATCATTTATCAGCTTCGTGCATTTTACCTTTCTATTTGGTAACTTGAAAGTTAATAACTACATGATAAACATTAATTCTCTGCATATCTATACCATAAAAAAACAGCACCATAAAGTGCTGTTCTCTATTCTTGAGCATTGGAGTTATCAAGATATTGGTCATCATATTCCATAATATGATTTTCATAATCAATTTCATCTTGATCTTTAATTTCTTTATCTCTGCGTTTCACTTAGCAGCTCACCTCATTACTAGTATGCGCATTAAAGCATAATTAAATCCAACAAATAAGAACTTAAGGTTGCAATCGTAGAACCCATAATTATTATCCCCGTAATAACCGTTAAAATTCCTTTACCACTAAAATTCATTTCTTTGTTTTCCATAATCTTTCCCTCCATCATTAGTATCTATTTATTCATCTTTTTATATCAATATTTTTTAAGTGTCTTTATAAGACACTTTTAATATACATCCATTCCATTATTTTGTCAACAAAAAGTATCTTTTTTCGACACTTTTGTTAATTAATGATTGCACAACTAGTTATTTAATAGTAAAATTAAGACACAAGGAGTGAATACAAATGACCGGTGAACGAATAAAAAAATTACGTAAAGAAAAAGGCTTAACTCAAGAGCAATTAGGCAACTTACTTGGGGTTAAAAAATCAGCCATCGCAAAATATGAAAACAATCGAGTTGAGAATTTAAAAAAGGACACGATTCAAAAACTATCTGAAATTTTTGATGTTCCTGCTTCATACTTTTTAGGAATTGACGAGAGCAATCAACCTATTATTACTGATTCAATTACTATTCCTTTATACAGTGATATTAGTTGTGGAACTGGTCTTTTTGTTGATGACAATGTTGATGAATATATATCCTTACCTGAAACATTACTTTCACCCAGTAAAGAATATTTTTGTCAATATGCCGATGGTGACAGCATGATCAATGAAAATATCAATCAAGGTGATTTAATTGTATTTGAAAAAAGTAATCAAATTAGAAATGGTGAGGTTGGCTGCTTTACAATCGATGATAATGTTGCAACATGTAAAAAATTCTACCGTGATGATAATAATCACTGCATTATATTACAACCAGCTAATCCTGAATATACACCCATTGTAATAAATCAAGAAAGTCAAGTCGGCTTTAGAGTAATAGGTAAACTAACTTTAGTTATTAATAAAAGGTAGTTTACCTTTTTTCGTGTAAAAAAAAAGCCTAGCAATACTAGGCAAGATCCAATACTTCTTTAATTTTAATTAAGACTCCCTGTTCATCATTGGATCTAGTTGTACCATAAGCAATCTCCTTAATTGGCAGAACTGCATTATCCATGGCATAACCATATTTCACTTGCTGTAATAACTCATAATCATTCATTTGATCCCCAAAAGCCATACATTCATCAGGTTCTATTTCATAGATTGCTTGTAAAAAACGCATTCCAACACCTTTGTTAATATCACGATTATGAATATCCATCCACATATTTCCTGCTGTTACAACCTTAACTGCGACTGGTAAATGCGGCTCCAATGCTTGCAAATATTTTTCTATCTGTTCTTCTGGATCATTAATAGAAATCTTCATGATTTCATCATCGATATGATCGAATGAATCAACAAATTGATAATTACAATAATGTAATCTCACCAATGATTCAAAATGCTTATCACGGCTTAAGACATAAGCCCCTTTCCGACCACACATGATCATAAATAAATTATCATATGGGGCTAATGCTGTTTTGATCAATTCAACATTATCGTGTGTAATTGTATTACAATACAATTCTGTCGCTCCCTCTGCGATGTAACAACCATTTTCAGCAATAAAATACATTTGTTCACTTAATGGTAAAAATTTTTGATATAATCGATAATACTGATTACCACTAGCAATTACAAATTTGATTCCCTTTTCCTTTAGTTTATAAAATATATCAATAAATTCCGGATCAAAACGTTTATCTGAATCCAAAAATGTTCCATCCATATCTGTTGCAATTAATTTTATCATCATAGCCTCCTTATCAGGATGTAGTATAGCATAATCTCTATTTAGATAAAAGAAAAAGGTGCCAAAATATAGTGATCATTTCTAGTTGCTCACTCAACTTTTAAAGTTCACTACAAATAGCACCCTCTTATTTAACTACTTCACCATCCCAATCAATGATTCCACCAAAATCAATAACATTTTCATAACCAAGTTTAATCAATTTGTTTGCAGCCTGACGACTTCTACTTCCACTGCGACAATATACTAATATTTCTTGTGATTTATCTGGTAACTCTGCAATTTCTTTATTAGAAATTAATTCATTGGGAATACAGATAGCATTTTTTATATGCCCGGTCTTATATTCATCTACTGTTCTTACATCAATAATGATAATATTACTTTCTTCATCCATAATCTTTTGAGCTTCACTCGCCGAAATCCTTTGATAAACAGTTTCTTGGCGATGATTACGATACACTAATAAAACAATAATAATGATAACTAAAATACCAATAATTAATTGCATCTGTCTTTTATTCACTCTCAATCTCTCTTAACATTCGCTCAGCATCATCTGCTGCTTTAACCTTTGTAAATGCCTTTTCTATAATACCTTCTTCATTAATTAAATATGTAGTTCGCACTACACCCATAACCATTCGACCATACATATTTTTTTCTTTCCAAACATCATAAGCTTGTAAAACATCTAATTCTGGATTAGCTAATAAAATAAATGGAAGCTGATATTTTTCTTCAAATTTTTTATGTGATACAACCGTATCTTTACTAATCCCAATAATTATTGTGTCTTTTTCTTTGAATCGAGGATAGTTTTGAGCATATCCACAAGCTTGTTTAGTGCAGCCTGGCGTATTATCTTTACTATAAAAATATAAAATTATTTTCTTTCCAACAAAATTACTCAATGAAACACTGTCACCATTTTGATCTAATAAGGTAAAATCTGGAGCAATACTTCCCACTTCTAACATCTTTTATTTCTCTCCTTTATTTTTCTCTAATAAATAGCATACCTATTTTTGATACCAAATGCAAATATTATGACTTATAAATATTATACGATTATATCAACATTTTATACTATTTATCATCAGTTATCCGAGCATTCTTTCACCACTGATTTTTAAACTTCTTAAACCACTCATTTTTCTTTAATAAAAAGAAAAAGTGGAATCCTCCACCATTTCTTTTATAAATCACAAATTCCTTTATTTTCTCCATAAACACTATACCAGTCTTGATTAAAATCATCTACAGCTTTTTCAATATTTGGATTATTAAAAATCGCTTTTAGAACACTGACTGGTGCTGTAATTGCTTGGGCTCCACTATTAAAAGAATCTCTTACTT